>JAESGJ010000169.1_pt1 | contig 84387 bp, 87 predicted proteins | sample 9266241 | NCBI WGS metagenome assembly JAESGJ01 (sample SAMN14514841, study PRJNA621669) | algae metagenome | isolation source: Brasilonema octagenarum HA4186-MV1 and co-occurring heterotrophs from wet... | place: USA: Manoa Valley, Hawaii | collected 2009-07-20
GGCCTTGCTGATCCCGTCCCTGACGTCGTCTGCCATGTGTTCCCAGACCCCGCCGAAGTCGCCCGCGGTGAAGCGGTCGATGTTGGCCTGCGCCGCGACGGTGGCCGCTCCCAGCGTGACCGGGTCGCCGCCTGGTGTCGCCGTCGGGTAGACGGCGGCCGTGCGGAGGACGGACGAGCCGGATGCGCCGTGCGACGTCCCGCAAGCCGCGCATGCAGCCAACGCGAGGAGCGCTGCCAGGAATGCCACGAGGGACCGCATGGCGGACAGGGTAATCCTGATGACACTGAGAGGACGCCCAGAATTCGTCGAACTATCCGATTCGAGAGGTAGCAGGACGCGCGACCACCAGTGCCGCAACCTTGAGACTTCCCGCGAATTCCGGTCGCGGGACAGGTGAACATTTGCCGTTGGCGAAGCCGTTCGATTGAATTTACGATTCGGTCAATTTAGATTGATCTTGTGCTGTTCGATCCGGTTGGTAAGGCCTGACGGAGCAGTGCGCGAATCGGATCGCATCATCGACCGTCCGGATTTCCCGTTGAGTTTGCGCGGATCATCCGGCATCGCCGCTGGTGTCGAGCCGCCTGGGAAGTAGTGAACGGAGTAGTTGCGAGGAGCTGATCGGGCAAATGGGGCATGATCGCGAGCTTTCGGCACTCTGCAAGCACATGCACAGTGAGTTTGCGGACAAACCGGGGTTTGGCTATTGGCTGACGGTGGTCAGTTAACATGTCACTCTTTTGCTGGATAGCGCTTGGCCACAGCTGCACGGATCGGTGTCCATTCGACACCAATGCGTCACGGGAGAGTTGAGAGGCGGAATCATGGCTTCGGCGGAGACGGCGGACCAGGACGCGGTGCGGCTTGGTGAGATGTCGCCGACCTGGCTTGCCGAGCAGCTCGACGAACACGGTGTGGTGCGGCTCCGCGACGTGTGCTCGGCTCGATGGTTGGATGCGATCCGGGAGTCGGTGCTCGAGCACGTCGCCGACCACGGTGATGGCGACCTCTTCATCAATCGGGCCGATCGCGACGTCGGTTCTCCCACGCACCAGCTGGTGTCCGACCCGGCGCTCTTCCAACTCTTCGACGGCACCGCGCGGCTTCGCAGTCCCCACGCAGGCCCCGGTCAGAAGCTCACCTGCAACATTCCGGTACGGAACGGAATCGCACCAAAATTCCGTGCCAATCGCTTTCACTATGACCCGACCGTGCTGACGGTGGTCATCCCGATCTTCATTCCGCGCGGTGCCGTCGGCCATTGCGGCGAATTGGCGGCCTTCGGCAACAAGCGACCATTCCGTCGCTTCGTCGTCACCCACCTCGTCGAAACGGTTCTGACGCACAACTGGCTGTATCGCCGTCGACTGGTGAAGAAGGTGACTGCCGACCCAGCCAAGTACCTCGTCGATCTACAACCGGGCGACGCCTATGCGTTCTGGGGCTATCGCCAATTCCACGGCAACCTCGCCTGCGCTCCGGGGCTACTCCGCGCGACGCTGGTGCTCGGCTTCGGCGAGGTGCATGCCAACAGCCGGATGTTGAAGATGGCGTGGCGACTGAGTCGGAGCCGACGGGACATCGGGCGGTTGCTGTCCGCCGACTGAGTGCCCCCACCAGGGCTCGAACCTGGGACCTGCGGATTAAAAGTCCGTAGCTCTACCAACTGAGCTATAGGGGCGCGGAGGATCAGAATACTTGGCGCCGTCGGCGGGTTCGGGGCGGGAGCGACACCCGGTACGGGTTTGAGGATTTGGGGGTCCGTACCCTAAGCTATCGAAGCTCCCGACGTGAACAGCGTTGCGAGTACCCCGGAGAGATTCGGATTGGGCCCCCATCGTCTAGTGGCCTAGGACGCCGCCCTTTCACGGCGGTAGCACGGGTTCGAATCCCGTTGGGGGTACGCAACACGGAAACGTGGAGCACAGTAGTACGCAGGAGAGCAAGGCCCTGTGGCGCAGTTGGTTAGCGCGCCGCCCTGTCACGGCGGAGGTCGCGGGTTCGAGTCCCGTCAGGGTCGCCAGTACGGCGAGGCGAGGTAGTCCGTGCCGTCCCGGCCAGGTAGCTCAGTTGGTACGAGCGTCCGCCTGAAAAGCGGAAGGTCGCCGGTTCGATCCCGGCCCTGGCCACTCAGAGTCATGGCAGTTCACGTCAGCAGCACACGGCGCGAGCGCCAACTCGCACAGCCCTGTGGGCACCGACACTCCTGATCCGCTCCAGGGCCCTCGGATAGCCGCTGACACCTGCAGCCGGCCGACTCCGGCACCGCCTAGACCGCTCTAGTTCTCCGACTGTTCTGGCCGTACGATCGTCCTTCGACCAATTGCGGACCAGGACGGAGGGCCGGGCGGGTGGACATCGGAGACAGTCGGCCAGCTCCGTCGGGGAAGCGCGCCACCCTCGCCGACGTGGCAGCGCTGGCGGGGGTATCCCGGGCCTTGGTGTCGATCGTCATCCGCGAAGCGCCTGGCGCCAGTGCGGCCACCCGAGAGCGCGTATTGCGTGCCGCCGACGAGTTGGGCTACCGGCCCGACGTGCGGGCCCGGTTGCTGGCCCGGAGCCAATCGAAGCTGATAGGAACGGTTTTCGGCATGGCCGGAACGTTTCACTTCGACGTTCTGGATGGGCTGTACACGGCCGCCGAGGAGCGTGGTTACGAGTTGATCCTCAGCGCACTGACCCATGGTCGTGGCGAAGCCAGGGCGGTTCAGAGCCTGCAGGACTTCCGCTTCGACGCTCTCGTCATGATCGGTCCGGACACCGAGAAGCCGATGCTGGCGGGAAGGGTCCCGCTGGTCACCGTCGGCTGGTGCGTCGACGATCCGGCCGTGGATGCGGTGCGGACCTCCGATGCCGAGGGCATGTCGCTTGCCGTCGATCATCTCGTCGAACGCGGTCACCGTCGGATCGTGCACGTGGACGGGGGCGAGGGCACCATCTCCACGTCACGTCGCGACGAATTCATCCGCGCGATGGACGGCCACGGACTCAAGGCCGACGCCAGGGTGCTCGCCGGTGGTCTCACTCGACTCGAGGGTTACACCGCGGCACGCACCATGCTCGACGATCCGCGCCTGCCGACCGCCGTCGTCGGGTTCAACGACGAAGTGACCCTCTCGGTCCTCGAGGCGCTCATTCACGCGGGATACCGGGTACCGCAGGATATTTCAGTGATCGGCTGGGACAATTCAGAGGTCGCGAAGCTTCCGCACGTGCGCCTGACCACCGTGAGTCAGGACCCGCCGCTGATCGCGAAACTGGCCATCGACCGCGCGATCGCCCGCGTCGAAGGCCTGCCCATCGGTGATCGTGACATCGTCCTGAACCCCAGCCTGATGGTGCGCGCGACGACTGCCGCGGCGCGCACGGACTAATCGCGAAAGCCGCCCGTTGACAGTTCGGGCACACGCTCCCTACTGTTCTCTAGAGCGCTCTAGTACCTCGCCTCACACGTTCGAGCGAAAGTGGTCCGTCACATGACCGATGAACTACTGGCCCGTTACGACCTGACCGGCCCCTACGGCCAGCGGGCCGTCGACATGGGCTTGTCCGGTGGGGAGTGGTTTCGCACCGCCATCCCGCGCAAGCGCATGAAGGAACTCATGAAGCGTTCCGACGAGCACGCCACCAAGGACACGGCGATCTGGCTCGGGTCGATGGCGGTGTCCGGTGCCGTCGGCGCGATCGCCTGGGCCACGGGACACGCGTGGGCGGCAGTGCCCGCCTTGGCCGCATACGGCGTGCTGTACGGATCGGCTTCGGACTCGCGGTGGCACGAGACCGGCCACGGCACGTTCTTCGCCACTCCGCGCAAGAACGACGTCGTCTACCAGATCGCCTCCTTCATGCAGATGCGGGATCCGACGGTGTGGCGGTGGAGCCACACTCGCCACCACACCGACACCCTCATCGTGGGCCGTGACCCGGAGATCACGGCCATGCGGCCGGCGCGACTGGGACGGATCGTCGCGAATCTGCTCGGTTTGGTAGACGTACCAAGGGCATTCAAGGACATGGCCACCAGGGCGACGGGACGGCTCAGCGACGAGGAGAAGAGCTACGTCCCCGAGTCCGAACGGCCCAAGGTGGCCCGCACGGCGCGGATCTCGTTGGGCATCTACGGCGCCACCGCGGTCACGTGTCTTGCGACGCGGTCCATGGTCCCGGCACTGTTGATCGGTCTGCCCCGGATGTACGGCGCCACCATGTTCAACCTCTACGGGTTGACCCAGCACGCCGGTCTCGGAGAGAACGTGCTCGACCACCGCCTCAACACCCGCACCATCACGATGAACCGGTTGAACCGATTCCTCTACTCCAACATGAACTATCACGTCGAGCACCACATGTTCCCGATGGTTCCCTCGCATCGCCTGGCCGAACTACACGAGGAAGTCAAGAAGGACTGCGCCGAGCCGTATCCGTCGATGTGGGCGGCCTACAGGGAGATCGTGCCCGCCGTCCTCCGTCAGCTCACGGATCAGAGTTACTACGTACGCCGCGAGCTGCCCGAGGGCGCGGCTCCCTACCACGAACCTGCCAACACCGTTGCCGACGCCCCGGCCGCGGCCATCTGAGCCACCGACCAACGAGGATCACCGTGACCACCTGGGTTCCGGCCTGCCATGCCGACGACATCGAGACCGAGGACATCATCGCGTTCGAGCACGACGGCGAGCAATTCGCCATCTACCGTTCCGACGACGACGAGTTCTATGCCACCGACGGCTACTGCACCCACGAGCGCGAAAAGCTGTGTGACGGGCTCGTGATGGGCAAGACCATCGAATGCCCCAAGCACAACGGACGTTTCGACTACACCTCGGGACAAGCCAAGGGCGCACCGGTCATTCAGAACCTGCGCACCTACCCGGTCAAGGTCGACGACTCGGGCACAGTGCTCATCGGGATCGACTGACGTGCCAGCCATGGTGATCGTCGGCGCGGGGGAGTGCGGCGCCAGGGCCGCCTCCGCGTTGCGGGAGGCCGGCTGGTCGGGACCCATCGAACTGCTCGGCGCAGAACGGCATCTGCCGTACGAGCGGCCACCGCTGTCCAAGGCCGCCCTGCTCAGCGAGCAGGATCCCGATCCCGTCACGGTGCACGACGAAGCTGCGCTCGCCGCACTCGGCATCAGCCACCGTGGTGGAGTCGAGGTCATCGACATCGACAGGAACAACCGCGACGTCGTGCTTGGCACCGGCGAGCGCATCGCCTACGAACGGGTGCTGCTGGCCACCGGCGCCTCCCCACGACCGCTGTCGATGGCGGCCGGCTTCTCCCGGGTGCATACCCTGCGCACGCATGACGACGCCCTGCGCCTGCGCGCGAGTCTGCGGTCGGCGCGGCGGGTGACTGTGATCGGGGGTGGTTTCATCGGTCTCGAATTGGCGGCTGCAGCAACATCTCTCGGCTGCACGGTGAACGTGCTCGAAGTCGCCGACCGACTACTGGGCCGCGCCGTGCCCACCGAGGTGGCCGCGGTGGTCGGGGCCAGGCACGCCGAAGCCGGCGCCACGATCCGCTGCGGTGTCACGTTGACCGCGATCTCCGAGTCCGACACCGCGGCCACTGTCGCCCTCGGAGACGGTTCGACCGTCGACTGCGACGTGCTGATCGTGGGCATCGGCGCTGTGCCCGAGACGGCACTCGCCGAGAAGGCGGGCCTCGATATCGACAACGGCATCAAGGTCGACGGGCGCCTCGCCACCTCCGATCCGCACGTCTTCGCCGCGGGAGACTGCTGCTCCTTTCCGCACCCGCTCTACGACAACCACCGAATCCGCTTGGAGGCCTGGCGAAATGCTCACGATCAGGCCGTCGTCGCCGCGCACAACATGCTCGGTGACAATCGCGTCTACGACGCCGTGCCCTGGTTCTGGTCCGATCAGTACGACCTGAGCCTGCAGGTGGCCGGCTTGCCCTCGGCGGCGGCGACGGAGGTCGTGCGATCGAGACTGGATGGCGTCGACATCCGGTACGGGATCGACGACGGGGGTCGCCTGGTATCGGTCGCGGCGGTCGGTCCCGGCAACGCGGTCGCCAAGGACGTCCGGTTGGCGGAGATGGCCATCGGGAAGCGGATCGTCGTCAACCCCGTCGCGCTCGCCGATCCGACCGTCAACTTCAAGGACTTCCTCCGCTAAGGGCGGAAAGGTCAGGCCCGTCGGATCGAGAGACTCGGCTCGGGGGCGGCATTGGCGCCGAGGGGCTCGAACCGGGGGATCTCACCTGACGGCACTGAGTGGCCCCCGAACCCGTGACTCGCTTCGCTTGCGACGTTGCCCTGTCGCGTTCGGACGCGGATCCCGAACCATTGAATCGGATCTAGTTTGCTGGATGGTCGCCAAGCGAGATTCTCGGCGATGATCTCGGCGGTCCGCGTGAGTACTGAGCTCTCATCGCTATCCAATGTGATGGTATTAGCCAGTTGGAGATCATGATCATGCTGAATTTCTTCGTAAACGTCAATTTCTGGCGGCGCTCCCCGCTGAGTGGCAACGCGAGTGGGATCGGACGCTGCCACTAAAGCTGGAGCACTAATAGCAGCTGTACTGTGCTCTTGGTTGAATACCGTTTCTGGCGCTCGACCATGTGGCAACCGATCGCCTACTCCGGTCCTTGGCGGCATCCGCGGCGGTTGAATGTTGTGCGCCGTTAGCTGTCAGCAAAAACTAAATTAGCCAGAATTCGTAACAAATGTCGTTCTAAGCGCTTCATCACGCGTATCTCATGCTATTTTCATCGCGTGTTTGGACAGTTGCCATGCGAGAGCGAACGACGGTCGGCCCGGAACACCAAGGGCGTACGACTGATGGTGGTGACGGCGTTCCTCGGCGCCGGATTGTTGATGGCGCCCACTCAGGCGCTGGCCGACGAGACCTCCGGCGGCGACACCGGGTCGGCGGGCGGCGCGACCGGTGGGTCACCGTCGTCGTCGACCGCCAGTGATCCGGTCGGTGGGCTGGCGGGCGGCGTGGCCACCGCCGTCGGCGGCCTGACCGGCGCCGTCGCCAACGCTGCAGGCGGGCTGACCGGCGGTGTGGCGAACACCGTCGGCGGCATCACCGCGGGCGCCGCCGGCATCGTCAGTGCCTCGGGCGGGGCGATCGTGCGTGCGGGCATCCCGGCGTCGACGCCGAAGCCGACCTCGACGGCGCCCAAGCCGACGGCCACCTTCGCCCCAGCGGACGCACCGGCAGCGGACGCACCGGTCGCCGACACGGCCCAGGTCGCGGCCGCGCAGGCCGTCGTCGTTCCGCCGATCGTCGTCGGGGGCACCATCCCCCTCGGGCCGATCACCATCACGTACGGCGCAGGCGCGGCGGGCGGGGCGGGCGCGGGAGGCGGCGCCGGTGCCGGCGGCGGCGGCGACCAGGGTCAGGGCGGTCAGCCCTGCGGTTGCAAGGACTGGACCGGACACGGCCACGACGGACCGCCGGGACCGGGCGGACCGAGGCCGCCGCGCGATCCCGGCACCCCGGGAGGCCCTACCGGACCCGGCCTCGGGTGGGGCATCCCCGGTCTCGGGGGCGACCACGAGTACCGGCACTGGAAGAAGAAGGGCTGTGGTGCGGGCGCAGGCGTTGGCCTCGGGCTCGACGTGTCCGTGCTCGGCATGATCAACGTCTCGGTCTCGCTGAATCCGCTGTCGCTGCCGACGGTGACGCTGCCGACGGTCGGGTTGCCCCCGATCACGGTGCCGCCCTTGACATTGCCTCCCGTCACCGTGCCCGGCGGCGGAGTGCCCACGGTCACCGTTCCGTCAGTGTCGTTCCCGCCCATCGTCATTCCGCCACCGATCACCGGTGGACCGCCCGCCGGCGGAGGAGGACCTGGCGGCGGGGCACCCCTGTTGTTGGCAGGTGGCGGCGCCCCACTGATCGGCGGGGGCGGTGCGCCGGTCTACGTGCAGTCGTCCTACGACGACAGCGGACTCACCTTCCTGACCGGCATCGCCGACGGTCAGGTCCATGCGGCCTCCGGTGAGGCCACGCCGTCGAACCACAACCTGGCCATGTTCCTGGCCTCGGTCGTCCTCTCGGCGGGCGGCGGTTTCATCTTCTGGAGGCGGCGTGCGGAACGTTCGGTGGCCGGGCAGGGGCGGCACAGGAGCACTGCTCCTTCTGATCACGCTGGCGTCGGGAGCATGTGACTCGGCCGGACGGTCCGAGGTAGCGTCGGCACCGTCTGCGTCGGCGGTGGCCTCACGGGCGGCCGCCGACGCGATCGCGCCGCCGACCGCGAGCCCAATGCCGTTGGTGGCCAGCGCGATACCGTCGTCGATGGCCATTCCCGCGCTGGGCCTGACGGCACCAGTCGGGGTGATGAACGAGTCGGAGTGCCCCGTCCTCAAGCCGCCCACGATGCAGGATGCGTTCTGGGTGGGTTGCCGCGCCAAGCCCGGAACCGATTCGGATGGAACGGTTTTCATCATCGGGCATTCCTGGACGGGAGGGCCCGCGGTGTTCAACGGGCTCCAGGCCGTCACGGTGGGCGACGCCGTCGAGCTGACGACGCCGTCGGGGCGACTGACCTACCGCGTCGAACACACCGTCAACTACGCCAAGTACGGCCAGATCCAGGTGTCGCCGGAGATCCACGACAGGGTGCCCGGCCGGCTGGTGCTCGTCACCTGCTTCCTCGGTCCGAACAACACCACCACCGACCAGAACTTCGTCGTGCAGGCGCAACTCGTCGCCGCCGTGCAGGCAGGCGGTTGACCCGGGGTAACTTACCCCCATGGTTCGGCCCGCACAGACCGCGCGCAGCGAACGCACGCGCGAGGCGTTGCGGCAGGCCGCCCTGGTGCGGTTCCTCGCCCAGGGGGTCGAGGACACGTCGGCCGAACAGATCGCCGCCGATGCGGGGGTCTCACTGCGTACCTTCTACCGGCACTTCACCTCCAAGCACGACCTGCTGTTCGCCGACTACGACGCCGGGTTGCAGTGGTTCCGCGCCGCGCTCGCCCAGCGGGGCCCGAACGAGTCGCTGATCGAGGCCGTGCACGCGGCGGTGATGGCGGCGCCGTACGACGTCGAGGCCGTTCCGAAGATCGCCGAACTGAGGGCGCGCGAACTCGACCCCGGTCGGATCGTGCGGCACATCCGCCAGGTCGAGGCCGACTTCGCCGAGGCGCTCGAGGAGTACCTCACCAGGCAGGAGCCCGATTTGCCGGGCGCCGACGGCCGGTTGCGCGTCACGGTGACGGCCCGCTGCATCGCCGCCGCCGTGTTCGGCGCCATGGAGGTGTGGATGCTGGGCGACGACCGGTCGCTGCCCGAGCTCGCACGGTTGTGCCGGACGGCGCTGGATGCCGTGGCAGCGGGCGTCACCGGTGGGTAGAACCAAGTTTCGTCATTATTGACAAAACTTGGGTGTCGTGTCAGCCTCGTACGATGGCCGACTTCGACGCGATCGTCATCGGTGCTGGTCACAACGGGCTCGCTGCGGCGGCCCTGCTGCAGCAGGCGGGCGTGCGGACGCTCTGCCTGGAGTCCAAGCTCTATGCCGGCGGAATGGCCTCCACGGTCGAGCTTTTCGACGGCTACCGGTTCGAGATTGCCGGCTCGTTGCAGTTCCCGACGTCGGCCAAGGTCAGCGATGCACTGGGACTCGACGCGCTGCCGACCGTCGACCTCGACGTCATGTCGGTGTCCCTGCGCGGCATCGGTGACGAACCCGTCATCTACTACACCGACCCGATGAAGCTCCTCACCCACCTCAACGACGTGCATGGCGCCGAGGCGGTCAACGGCATGGCGGGGCTGATGGCGTGGAGCCAGGCGCCGACACGGGCGCTGGGCCGCTTCGACGCAGGCACCCCGCCCAAGACGATCGACGAGATGTACGCGTGCGCGCAGAACGAGTTCGAGCGCGGCGCGATCTCCGACATGCTGTTCGGGTCGGTCACCGACGTCCTCGACAGGTACCTCCCCGACGCCGAGAAGCACGGCGCGCTGCGGGGGATGCTGTCGTTCCTCGCCATCAACACCACCTATCGCGGTCCCGCGACCCCGGGCAGCGCCGCCGCACTGGCCTTCGGTTTGGCGATGCCCGACGAGAACGCCAAGCTGATGAAGAAGCTGCGCGGCGGAATCGGTGCTCTCACAGCACATCTCATCGAAATGCTGGAATCGGGCGGCGGTGAGTTGCGGCTGCGCAGCAAGGTCGAGGAGATCCTCGTCGCCGACGGGCGGGTCACCGGAGTGCGGTTGGAGGACGGCTCGACCATCGCCGCGCACGTCGTGGTCTCGGGCCTGGCTCCCGACCTGACCGTCACCAAGCTGATCGACCCCGGTGCGGTACCGCCGGACGTCCGCGAGCGCTTCGCCAGGGTCGACCACCGCGGCAGCTACCTGCAGATGCACTTCGCGCTCGACGGGATGCCCACCTTCGCCGATCCGTACAGCGAGCTCAACGATCCCGAAATGCAGTCGGCCATCGGGTTGTTCAGCACTCCGGAGGAACTACAGCAGCAGTGGGAGGACAGCCGCCGCGGCATCGTCCCCGCCGACCCCGCCATCGCGATGCAGTTCCCGTCGGTTCACGATCCGGCACTGGCACCCGAGGGAAAGCATGCGGTGTCCGCGTTCTCGATGTGGTTCCCCGTGGAGGAGGGGGCGTACGAGCACGCGTCCTACGGTGACCTGAAGGTCGAGATGGGCCGCCGCGTCATCGAGAAGATCACCCGCCTCGCACCCGACTTCGAGGCGAAGATCATCCGGCACACCACGTTCACGCCACGACACATGGGCACGATGTTCGGTGCGCCGGGCGGCGACTACTGCCACGGCCTGATCCATCCCGAACAGATGGGTCCGAACCGGCCCGGCGCACGGGGTTTCGCCGATCAGCCGATCCCGGTCGATGGTCTCTACCTGGGCAGCGCGGGATGTCACGGCGGGCCGGGGATCACGTTCATCCCCGGCTACAACGCCGCCGTGCAGGCGTTGGCCGACGCCGGCTAGGACTCGTCCTCGGCGGTCGCGCCGCCTTCGTCCGACCAGTCGGTCCGGTCGTCGGCGCCCTTGGCGGGGTCGCTCTGGACGTCCTCGGCGCCGGTCGGGCCTGCGTCGGACTCGGTGGTCTTGGGGTCTGTGCTCACGAAGGGGCGTTACCCGGTTCGTCGGGCTCGGAAACGGTGAGCACAGCCTCGGTGATCTGAGGTACCTCGTCCTCGAAGCGGTGCTCGAGGGTGCGCAGCGTGCGCGCGATCGACGACTCGACGGCATCGCCGACCAGGTCGACGCTCGCGATCACGAAAATCTGCTTGGGGCCGATGAATTCGGGACGCAGGAAGCGCACCGAGGCAACCTCGGGAAAGCTCTCGAGCTTCTCGCGCAGCGCAACCTGCAGACGTGGCGGTCCGGCCTCGCCGGTCAGGAAGATCCGGTTGCGGTCGATCAGGATGACGGCCACCACGCCGAGGAGCGCGCCGACCAGGATGGAGCCGATGGCGTCCCAGAACACCTGGCCGGTGAGCTGGTGCAACAGGATGCCCAGGAACGCGATCGCGATGCCGACCAGTGCAGCACTGTCCTCCGCGAACACCGCGCGCACCGTGGGGTCCGACGTCTCGAAGGCGTACCGCAGCACGTCGCTGTCGAACGTCTCGGCATCGCGGCTGAGCTGGCGCAACGACTGCAGCAGTGACACCCCCTCCAGCACGAAGGCGACGGCCAGCACCAGGTAGGCGACGCGGTAGTCCTCGCCGCCGTCGGCACCGTGCAGCAGTTCGGTGACCCCGCGCCAGATCGACACCGCGGCGCCGACGACGAACAGGCCGAGCGCAGCGAGCAACGACCAGACGTAGGCTTCGCGGCCGTAGCCCAGCGGGCGCCGCTCGTCTTTCTCGAGCACACTGCGCCGGTTCGCGACCAGCAGGAACACCTCGTTGCCGGTGTCGGCCCACGAGTGGGCGGCCTCGGCGCTCATCGACGCCGATCCGGTGAGCATGGCCGCGACGGTCTTGGCGGACGCCACCAGGAGATTCGCCGCGAAGGCGATGACGACCGTGACGGCGCTGTCGCCCGCGGACTTCACCACCGCGGGTCAGTCGCCCCTGCTGCGAAGCTCGGCCATCCAGTCCTGCGGTACCCGGTCGCGCGGCCCCGGGACGGTCTGGTCCTCCGGATGGCATTCCGGCGGAGCGAGTTCCGGCCCGTCGTAGTACTCGTTGGTCTCGTAGTTCCAGAACCAGTCCTCGCCCGGCTCGAACGACCGGATGATCGGATGGCCGGTCTCCCGCCAGTGCGCCGCGGCGTGCCGCGACAGCGAGTCGTCACAGCAACCGACGTGCCCGCATGCCGTGCACCGGCGCAGATGGAACCACCAGCCGCCCCGCTCGTCGCACTCGACGCAGCCCGTCCCGCTCGGAGGAATGCTGGGATCGACCGCGTCGCTCATGGTCACCGAGCCTAGCCGAGTCTGTGAACCCACCGAGTGGTGACGGCGAACGCACAGCGGTCACCCCTGCTGACGCCAAGGACGCGGTCAGATCGTGTTCTGACCAGGCCGTCCGGCTCGAGCCAGGAGGAAGCCCACCAGGTGGTTGCCGAGCACCACGCCGCCCACGGCGAGCGGTTCGCCGTGGAGAAGCTGCGCGCTGCCTATGACCAGGCGCCGTACGAGTCCTACGCTCATCCGTCGTCGGCCCCCGGTCACGTCGCCGCCGCGGCGTGGCTGTTCGGGCTCGACGCACCCGACGTCGCGACCGCGCGCGTGCTCGAGATCGGCTGCGCGACGGCAGGGAATCTGATCCCGTTCGCGGCGATGTATCCGCGGGCGCACGCCGTCGGCGTCGATCTGTCCTCTCAGCACGTCCGGCAGGGCCGAAAGAGAGTGCAGGCGCTGGGGTTGTCCAACGTCCAGCTCATCGAGGGTGACGTCGCGCGGCTCGACCTCGAGCGGCTGGGGCGCTTCGACTACGTCATCTGCCACGGCGTGTACAGCTGGGTGCCCGATCACGTCCAGGCAGCCATCCTCGCTGTCTGTCGAAAGTCTTTGACGGGCAGGGGGATTGCCTACGTCAGCTACAACGTCTATCCCGGGTGGAAGGCCAAGGAGATCGTGCGCGACGCGATGCTGCTCGGCGTGGGCGACGCCGACGACCCCGCCGACAAGGTCGGGCGGGCGCGGGCGATGGTCGACTTCCTACGGAAGGTGGCTGCCCCCGAGAGCGTGCTGGGGCACGCGCTGGCGGATCACGCGGCGTTGGCGTCCGAGACCGGGGACTACTACCTGCTGCACGAAGAGCTCGAGGTGGTCAACTCGCCCTGCTACTTCCGCGAATTCGTGGACCGGGCCCGCTCGCACGGTCTGGACTACCTCGGCGACGTGCAACCCGAGTTCATGTTCGCGCGCAACTACGGCACGACCGCCGTCGAGCATCTCGCCGAGACGCTCGGCGACCAGATCCTCCTCGAGCAGCACCTCGACTTCGTCGTCAACCGCAGTCACCGGCAGACCCTGCTGGTGCACGGGGAACGCGCGCAGCGCATGTCGCACACGCCGGATCGCGAGCGGAACCGCAGGTTCCACCTCGCCGCCTGGGTGCCGCCCGTCGAGGGGATCGACCCGGGCGCGGCGGCGGCCATCGAGGCGCTGCGCGAGCGATGGCCGTGGACACTGTCGTGGCAGGAACTGGTCACGGCCGCGGCGCGGGCTCGACCATTCGGTGCCGAAGCCTGCGTCGACGATCTCGTCGAACTGCTGATCACGCAGGGCAGAGCCAGGTTTCGACTTGAACCGGTCAGTGCACCCCCGGCTACGGCGCCCATCCGGCTCTACGAACCGGCACGGCGGATGGCCGAACTGACGCGCGACGACGTCGAGGCATTCAGCTTCAACAGCTGGCACGAGTCGGTTCCGCTGACTGCGCTGGACCGCCATCTGCTACCGCTGCTCGACGGCAGTCACGACCGCCAGGCGCTTCTCGACGTCGCAGTGAACCTGTTCCGCGAGAACGTGATCCGCATCGAGCACCACGACGAGGAGCTGATGGACGAGGCGGCGGTCCGCGACGTGCTGGCCGAGGAGGTCGACGCGTTGCCCAACCGCCTCGTCGAGTCGAAGCTGATGAGCGACCCTGGCTGAGGCGCGGGCCGCTTACTTCTTCTCGCGCCACACCCTCTCGAAGGGCAACCGCCACGCGTTCGGGGCGATCAGCTGGTGGATTGCGTTGGGGCCCCACGTGCCCGGCTGGTAGGACTTCACCGGCGGCGGGTCCGACAGCAGTTGTTCCGAACGCTCCCAGAGGGATTCGATGCCCTCGGCGGTGGTGAAGAGGGTGTGGTCGCCGCGCATCGCGTCGAGGATCAACCGTTCATAGGCCTCGAGCACGTCACCCAGTGACTCGGTCTCCTGCGTGGAGAACTGCATGGACATCTTGTCGAGCTTCATGCCGGGACCCGGCCGCTTGCCGTAGAACGACAGCGACACCTTGGACGCATCGGCCAGGTCGAACGTCAGGTGGTCGGGCCCCTGGGAGCCGACGCCCGAGCCCGAGGGGAACATCGTCCGCGGCGCCTCCTTGAAGGCGATCGAGATGATGCGCATGCCCTCGGCCATCCGCTTGCCGGTGCGCAGGTAGATCGGGACGCCCGCCCAGCGCCAGTTGTCGATGCCGACCTTCAGTGCGATGAACGTCTCGGTGTCCGAGTCGCGGGCCACGCCCTTCTCGTCGCGGTATCCGGTGTACTGCCCGCGGACCACCTCGTTGCAGTGGATCGGCAGCATCGACCGGAAGACCTTGTTCTTCTCCTCGCTGATCGCGCGCGGTTCCAGCGCCGTCGGCGGCTCCATCACCACGAACGCCATCACCTGGAGCAGGTGCGTGACCACCATGTCCTTGTAGGCGCCGGTGCTCTCGTAGAAGTTGGCCCGCTGGTCGAGGCCGAGGGTCTCCGGGATGTCGATCTGGATGTGGTCGATGAAGTTGCGGTTCCAGATGGGCTCGAACAGGCCGTTGGCGAACCGGAACGCCAGGATGTTCTGCGCGGCTTCCTTGCCGAGGAAGTGGTCGATGCGGAAGATCTGCCGCTCGCGGAACGTCTGGTGGACGAAGTCGTTGAGCTCGATGGCGCTGGCGAGGTCGGTGCCGAACGGCTTCTCCATCACCACCCGCGAACGCTCGACGAGGTTTGCGTCGCTCAGCATCGTGATGACCGCGCGCGCGGCTTTCGGCGGCACCGAAAGATAGTGCAGCCGACGGACTTCGGGGCCGAGCTCGGTCTCGGCGGCCGCGACCGCTGCGGCCAGCGCCTCGGGACCCGCGCCCTGCGGGACGTAGCTGATGCGCTTGGCGAAGCTCTCCCACTGGTCCTTGGTGAGCTTGTGGGTGCCGAAAGAGTCGACGGCCTCCTTGGTGAGCTTGCGGAACTCCTCGTCGGTCAGGTTCTCCAGTGAGGTGCCGACGACACGGATCTCCGGCGCGAGGGCGGACTGGACGAGGTAGGCCATGCCCGGCAGCAGCTTGCGCTTGGCGAGGTCGCCGGTCGCCCCGAACAGGACGATGACGTGGGGTGCGAGGGCCTCGACGTCGCGGCGGTGCGGGCGGGCCCCGTCGGCCGGGTAGGCGATGGTCTGCGGATCGGCGGTCACCGGGGTGATGTTTCCACCACTGGGTGAACGGCGCAGGACAGTGCCGGATGAGATCGGTGAATCGCAGTTGCCACGGTGACCCGCTGGCTAAGGTCGCGGGCATGACAACCAGTGATTCGCGCGAAGTGATCATCGAGGCCACCCCCGAGCAGATCCTCGACGTGATCGCCGACGTCGAGGCCACCCCCGACTGGTCACCGCAGTATCAGAAGGCCGTAGTCCTCGAACGCTTTCCGAACGGACGGCCCAAGCAGGTCGAGATGACGGTGAAGGCCGCGGGCCTGACGGACGTCATGATCATCGAGTACACGTGGGCCGACACCAGCGTGAGCTGGACCCTGGTGAAGTCCGGACAGCTGAAGAAGCAGGATGCGAGTTACACCCTGACGCCCGCGGGCGACAAGACCAAGCTCCGGTTCGACATCGCGGTGGACCTGGCGATCCCGATGCCCGGCTTCATCCTGAAGCGCACGCTGAAGGGCGGCCTCGAAACCGCTACCGACGGACTGCGCAAGCAGGTGCTGAAGGTACTGAACGGGTGACGGCCGGGCCGCTGGCCGGGGTGCGGGTGATCGAACTCGGCGGCATCGGGCCGGGACCGCACGCGGCGATGATGCTGGCCGATCTCGGCGCCGACGTCGTGCGCGTGCGGCGGCCTGGCGGCCTGCAGATGCCCGCGGAGGACGTCGACCTGCTGCACCGCGGCAAGCGCGTCGTCGACCTCGACGTCAAGAACGAACCGCACCTACTGCTCGAGTTGGCCGCCAAGGCCGACGTGCTGCTCGACTGCTTCCGGCCGGGCACGTGCGAGCGGCTCGGCATCGGACCCGAGGAGTGCGCCGCCGTCAACCCTCGGCTGATCTTCGCCCGCATCACAGGGTGGGGGCAGGACGGTCCGCTCGCCAGGACCGCGGGCCACGACATCAACTATCTGTCCCAGACCGGTGCGCTCAGCGCGATCGGCTACCGGGATCGCCCGCCCGTGGCGCCGCTGAACCTGGTGGCCGACTTCGGCGGCGGGTCGATGTTCGTACTGGTGGGCATCGTCGCCGCGCTGTACGAGCGGGAGCGGTCGGGCCTCGGCCAGGTGATCGACGCCGCCATGGTCGACGGCGTCAGCGTGCTCGCCCAGATGATGTGGACCATGAAGTCGACGGGCTCGCTCAAGGACCAGCGCGAGTCCTTCCTGCTCGACGGCGGCGCGCCGTACTACCGCGTCTACGAGTGCTCCGACGGCGGCTACCTGGCGGTCGGCGCCATCGAGCCGCAGTTCTTCGCCCAGCTCCTCGTCGGGCTCGGGCTGGCGCCCGACGAGGTGCCCAACCAGTTCGACCTCGGGCGCTACGACGAGATGAGGGCGGTCTTCGCCGAGCGGTTCGCCAGCAGGACGCGTGACGAGTGGACCGCGGTGTTCGCCGGCACCGACGCCTGCGTGACGCCGGTGTTGACGTGGACGGAGGCCGCCGCCGGCGAGCACCTGCTGGCACGGTCGACCATCGTGACCAACGACGGCGTCGACCAGGCCGCCCCGGCACCACGCTTCTCCCGCACCCCCTCCGGTCCGGTGGGCAAGCCGCCGGGCGCCACCACGCCGCTTGCCGACGTCGGCTGGTGATCTTGAGTTAGCTGATCAAACCGCTGCACAGGGCATGGCTGCGAATTACCATTTGCTCATGGCAGTGCGTGCCACGCGGGAAATCGTGTTCGACGCCTCGCCCGAGGCGATCCTCGATGCCCTCGCCGACATCGAGGAGGTGCCGTCGTGGTCGACCGTGCACCGGCATACCGAGGTGGTCGACCGACACCCCGACGGCAGACCGCACCACGTGAAGGCGACGCTGAAGATCATGGGCGTCACCGACAGGGAGATGCTCGAATACCACTGGGGCCCTGACTGGGTGGTGTGGGACGCGACCGACACCTTCCAGCAACGGGGTCAGCACGGCGAGTACAACCTCACCAGGGTGGGGGACAAGACGATGGTGCGGTTCGACATCATCGTCGACCTCGCGGCCCCCATCCCGGAGTTCCTGATCAAGCGCGCGAAGAAGATCGTGCTCGACGTCGCGATCGACCGCCTGCGCTGCCGGGTCACCCGCAACCACGGCTGACGCTGGCTCAGATCTTCAGGTCGGGATGCTCGGTGTAGACCTCCTCGAGCACCGACATGTCGAACAGATCGGCGGCGGCGACGTCGAGCTTGGCGGCCTTGAGCGCGGCGATGTTCTCGTCGATCAGGTCCTGGGTCATCGTGAACAGACCGTTGGCCCTGGTGTCCCCGGAGACCACCAGACCGGTCTGCGCCTTGGCCTCCTCGGTCTGCTCGGCCACGTCGAGGTTCTGGTCCTTGCCGTAGACCGTGGCCGCCAGCCTGGCCGATTCGGCGGGGTCGGCGATGGCGTCCTTCCACCCCTTGATCTCGGCGAGCAGGAAGGCCTTCAACTTGTCGCGCTCGTTGTCGATGGTGTCCTGCTTGACGGTGAACGTCTCGGCGACCAACGGCAGCTTGAAGTCGGCGAAGAGCATGGCATGGTTCTGGAAACCCTTGGCCGCCAGGGTGATCGGTTCGTTGGTCACGTAGCTGACCCAGCCGTCGACCTCGCCGTTCGCCAGCGGGCTCGGATCGAATTGCGCAGGGACCACGGTGATTGACTTGGGGTCGATGCCGTTGGCGTCCAACAGCGCGCCGAACACCAGTTGATTCGAGTCCTGGACGCCGATCTTCTTGCCCACCATGTCCTGTGGGGTCATGATCGGCTTCGCCGCTCCGCTGACGATGGCGAACGGGTTCTTCTGATAGGTGGCGCCGACGATCTTCGCGGGCAGTCCGTTGAGCACGGCGGGCGCGGTGAGTTGGGGTGCCGACATGCCGATCCAGATCTTGCCGGTGTCCAAACCGGCCTCGACTCCCGTGCCCGCCGCACCTCCCGCGACCAGGTCGACGCTGCCGAAGCCGGCGTCCTTGTAGTAGCCCTTCTCCAACGCGAAGTACTCGCCCGCGAACTCGATGTTCTTGATCCAGGACAGTTGCACCGCAACGGTTCCGAACTTCGACCCGTCAGATGGGGTGCTGCCCGCCGAGTTCGACGACCCGCTGCCGCCGCACGCGGCGAGCAGGCCTGCGCCGCCGGCTGCCATGCCGGTCAGTGCGGCGTAGCGGAGGAACTCCCGGCGATGAAGGGAAGGTGTCATCGTCGAAGACTAAGCGCCACGGCCTGCCCTGTCAGGACGATGCGCCCGCGTCGGGACCGAACCGCGCCAGCACGATGCTCTCCAGAACGCCCACGATGGCGTAGAGCACGATGGACGCGATGGTGACCACGGCGACCGACGCCCACAGCTCGTTGTACTGGTAGCGCGGTATCGCCTTGATCAGGCTGGAGCCCAAACCCTCACCGCTGCCCAGCCATTCACCGATCAGGGCGCCGATCAAGGCTCCCGGCACCGAAATTCGTGCTGCGGCGAACAATGACGGCAGGGCGGCGGGGATGGCGACCACGTACAGCGCCGTCCACCGGTTGCCGCCGTACGCCTCGACCAGCTCCTGCGCCTGCCGGGGGGCCTCGCGGAGGCCCGTCATGACCATCACCAGCGCGGGAAAGAAGACCACGATGCCCGCCATGACCGCGACGCCGACCAGGCCACGGCCGAACACCAGCACGATGATCGGGGTCATCGCGACCAGCGGCACCGAACGCAGCAGCACCGCGATCGGCAGCAGCGTCTGCTCCAGGCTGGCGAACAGCACGAACAACGCGGCGACCACCACCGCCGCCCCGATTCCCGCCGCGAAGCCGATGGCCGCGTCACGCAGGGTGATCTGGAGGTTGTCGAGCAGGTTGGCCCGTGCCATGTGACTGCCGGGCGCGGTGAACAGGTAGTGCCACACGTCGACCGGCGACTTACCGACCCGCGGCCCGACCTGGGGGAAGACCACGAGGAACAGATACCAGAGCGCGATGAGCAGGGCCATCGAGATCGCCAGCGGGGCGAGGAAGCGACCGATGCGGCGCAGGCCCGCGTTCATCGGCGCGCCGCCTGCGTCGACGTCCACGGGGCGACCAGTCTGGCGACCAGTGCGACGATCCCGTAGAACAGGCCGGCCATCGCGGCGGCGGCGATCGCCAGACCCCAGGTGCGTGGCACGTTGTACGACGTCTGGGCGGCGGTGAGGGCCACCCCGATGCCGCTGTCCACCCCTCCGAGGTACTCGCCGAGAATCGCGCCGAGCACGGCCGACGGGGCCGCGATCTTCAGTGCCGCAAAGGTATTCGGTACCGCTGAGAACAGCCTCACCTTGGTGAACTTCTGCCACCGGCCACCGCCGTAGGCCTCGACGAGGTCGAGGCTGGCCTTGTCTGCCGACCGCAATCCGGCCAGCGTGCCGACCATGGTGGTGAAGAAGCAGTACATGGCCGCCAGGAAGATCGTCGGCGCCCGGCCACCGAAGACCACGAGGATGATCGGCCCCAGCGCCAGCAGCGGTGTGCAGTAGCTCAGGATCGCCAGCTGGGTGGCCAGCGACTCGATCGGCGGGATCAGCACCACCAGCACCGCCAACGCGATCGCAAGCCCGTTGCCCCACAGGAAGCCCTGCAGGGCGCCGCGTGACGTGACCGCGAAGTTGTTGCCGTACAGAGCCATTCCGTCGCGGGCCATCGCGGAGACGACCGCGGCCGGCGTCGGGATGGTCCCGCCCGCGGCGCCGAGTGCGGCCAGCAGCCACCAGACGAGGAGCACGCCGACGATCCCGACGGCGCCGCCGAGCCACGCAGGCCGACCCCTCACGCGATCCCTCGTGCGCCGAACAGCAGCTCGGTCAGGGAGTCGCAGATCCGGTGGAACTCGGGCGTGCGCATGATGTCGGGGGTGCGTGGGCGCGGCAGGTCGACCGGCACGACCTCGAGCACGCGACCGGGGCGTGGGCTCATCACCGCGACGGCATCGGAGAGGAACACGGCCTCCGCGATGCCGTGCGTGACCATCAGCGTCGTCGCGGGCTTCTCGGTCCAGATGCGCAACAGTTCGAGGTTCAGGCGCTGCCGCGTCATGTCGTCGAGCGCGCCGAACGGCTCGTCGAGCAGCAACACCGTCGGCCTCACGACGAGCGCCCTGGCGATCGAAACGCGCTGGCGCATGCCGCCCGAGAGCTGCGCGGGCTTGGCCTTCTCGAAACCCTCGAGGCCCACCAGTCTGACCAGGTCCGTGATCACGTCGGGCTCGACCGGCAGGCCTGCCACCTGCAACGGCAGCTTGATGTTGGACACCACGCTGCGCCACGGCAGCAGCGCCGAGTCCTGAAACGCGATGCCGAGCTCGTGGTGTTTGCGCAGTTCCGTCGGCGACTCGCCGTTGATCAGGGCTGCGCCGCCGGTGGGCTGCTCGAGGCCGGCGAGGATGCGCAGCACCGTCGACTTGCCGCACCCCGACGGGCCCAGTAGCGCGAGGAACGAGTCCTTGGCCGTGTGCAGGTCGACGGACTGGAGGGCCTCCACCGACCGCCGACCCGCCGTGAAGGTCTTGGTCAGCGCCGTGATGTCGATCCCGGTCGTCATGGTCGGGCCAGTATGGCCATGGCTGCGGGATTACCGCACGCCGAGCGGAAGGGAATGCGTGCTTCGCGGTGGCCGGTTGAGCAGGGAATGCCCACCGGAGTCGTCATCAATCCCCGTCCCGCCGCTACCAACGCCGTGGACGACGTCATCGCCCAGTCGCGTCGCGCCTTCGAGGTCGGCGTCCGGCAGATCTGGCTCGCGCAGCAGTTCAGCTATGACGCGATCTCGCTCGCGGGTCTCGTCGGCGCCGCCGTGCCGGGCCTCGGCGTCGGTACGTTCGTCGTCCCCATCAACCCGCGCCACCCCCTGATCGTCGCCACGCTGGCGCAGACTGCGCAGGCCGCGTCGCACGGGCGCTTCAGCCTCGGCCTCGGGCTTGGTGCCCACGGCCCCGAGCAGCAGGCCTTCGGCACGGCGTGGGCGAATCCGGCGGGGCGCCTTCGCGAGCATCTCGAGGTGCTGCGGTCGATCTTCGACACCGGCTCCGTGGACTACCACGGCGGCGAGTTCACGGCCGCCCCCGAATGGCCCGTCGCGCTGGCCGGCGGCACCCCGGTCCCCCTGTACGTCGCCGCGATGGGCCCGAAGGCGCTGCGGGTGACGGGCGAGTTGGCCGACGGCACGCTGCCCTACCTGGCGGGCCCACGCACGATCGCCGACTTCATCGTGCCCACCATCACCGAGGCCGCGGCTGCGGCGGGACGCCCTGCGCCGCAGGTGATCGCGGCGGTGCCCGTGGTGGTTTCCGACGACGCCGAGGCGGCGAAAGCCCTTGCGACCGAGGAGCTCACGTTCTACGAGACCATCCCGTCGTATGCCAAGGTGATCGCCCGCGAAGGCGTCGGCCGGGCGTCCGACATCGCCGCGGTCGGACCGGCCGACGCCGTGCGCGCGCAGTTGCGCCGCTACGTCGACGCGGGCGCCACCGACCTCGTGCTCAGCTCGATGCGTTCGGATACCGCTGACCCCGAAAGGCTTTGGGAGGTCGCCGCGTCCATCTGAGGTAGACGTGTTTGGATGACAGCGTGGCCGACCCCGATACCGTCGAAGAGCAGCCGCCTGCCATCGTTGCCAAGGGCATCGCGGTGCGCGGCCCGTGGGGTCCGGTGTACGGGCCATTGGACCTGGAGATCCCGCTCGGCGGGGTGACGGTGCTGGTGGGTCCGCCGGGCACCGGTCGGACCGCGCTGCTGATGTCGCTCGCGGGCCGGATGAAGCCGACCACCGGCACGCTCGCCGTCCTCGGCCAGACCCGTGCACGGGCGATCTTCGGCAACGCCGCGATGGCCGGCGTCGAGGACCTGGACGGCGTGCAGGAGTCGGTTACGGTCAGGGACGTTCTGACCGAGCAGATGCGTTGGGACGCAACGTGGTACAGGCTCGTGCCGCGTGCCGACGCCGACGACCTCGCGAGGGTCTGCGGGCCGGTCTTCGGGCCGCGCCCCCTGCCGGAGTTGACGGCCTACGTCGACGAACTCACCGAACTCGACGCACTGCTGCTGCGCATCGCGTTGGCGAACACCTCAGCCCCGCCGCTGCTGGTGGTGGGCAGCCTCGACCAGGTGGACGAGGACGCGAGCCGGGCGGAGTTGGTGGGTCGCCTCGTCGCGCTCGGCGAACGTCAGACCGTGGTCACGGCGTCGGCCAACCCGATGCCCGACGGGACCGGTGTCCGTACCCACGTACTGCCCGACGACGAGGATGGGAACTGACGATGCTTGCCGGAATGTCGCTGGGCACCGATCTCAAACGCTACTCGCGAGGCGTCATGCCACGGGTCGCGCTGGTCACGATCATCCTGCTGCCACTGCTGTACGGCGCCATGTACCTCTGGGCGTTCTGGAATCCGTTCGCCGCCGTCGACAAGGTGCCGGTCGCGCTGGTGAACGAGGACCGCGGCACCGTCGTCGACGGGCAGCCGCTGCGGGCGGGCGACGAGGTCGCAGGCGCGTTGATGACGTCGGGGCAGCTCGATCTGCACCTGGTGTCCGCGGACGCGGCCGCGAAGGCCGTCAGGGACGGCACGTACTACTTCTCCATCACCCTGCCCGAGGACTTCAGCGACGCGATCGCGTCGCCCTCGACCCCCAACCCGCGCCAGGCCGAGATTCACTTCGACTTCAACGACGCCAACAACTATCTGGCGTCGGTCATCGGTCAGAACGCCTCGCGTGAGGTGTTGAACCAGGTGAATGCGCGGGTCGGCGAGCAGGTGATCGGCAAGGTCCTGGTTGGGCTCACCGATGCCGGGGACGGCATCAAGAAGGCAGCCAACGGGGCCGACCAGCTGGCGGCCGGACTTACCACCGCCGACGACGGTGCGCACCAATTGTCCACCGGCGCAGACACGCTCGCGGCGGGTCTGGTCACGGCACGCACGGGCTCGGCGGCTCTCGCCGACGGGGCCCACCAGCTGTCGGCGGGCATCGGTCAGGCCACCGGACCGCTGATCGACGCCCTGGACCGGGTGCAGCGGCTCAACCTCGACCCGGACGACGTCGCCGCGCTCGCGGCGCGGATCAGCGACGGGGTGGCGACCGCCAGTGACCGCATCGCCGCCCTGAACGTGGATCATCAGCTGGCGGCGGGAATCGTCGACCAGGTGGTCGGAGGGTTGCAGGCCAACGCAGACCCGTCGGCCCGCGGTCTCGGCGAGATACTCGCGGGGGCACAACGACTGTTGAACGAACAAGGTCTGGATCCGACGACCGACGACGGGCTCATCCACCTGCGCGACGGCGCCCGGCAGCTTCAGGCCGAGTTCGGCGACCCGCACAGCGAGACGCGGCAGGTGCTGACCCAGGCGTTGAACGGCCAGCTGAGGTCCGACGTCATCCGGCTCCGTGACGGCGCCGCCCAACTCGACAACGGTGCAAGGAAGTTGAACACCGGCCTGGTGCAGCTGGCCGACGGCGGCCAGCGGCTGGCGGGTGGCGCGCACCAGTTGGCCGCGGGCACGCAGAAGCTGAGCGACGGCTCCCGACAGCTTGCGGACGGTCTCGACAAGGGGGCGAGTCAACTGCCGAGCCTGACCGATCAGCAGCGCAATGCCGTCGCCAGGACCGTCGCGAGCCCCGTCGGCGTGCACCAGAACATCGCCAACGAGGCGCCCACCTTCGGCACCGGATTCGCGCCGTTCTTCCTCCCCCTGGCGCTGTTCATCGGCACCCTGATCATCTGGATGTTGTTGACTCCCTTGCAGGCTCGGCCGATCATCGGCGGTCTCGGGTCGTTGCGCGTGGTGTTGGCGTCGTACTGGCCCGCGCTGGCCGTCGCGGCCTGCCAGGTCGCGGTCATGTATGCCGTCGTGCACTTCGGGGTCGGCCTGCACGCAAAGCACACGGTGGGCACCATCGCGTTCCTGCTCCTGGTCGCCGCCACGTTCCTCGCGATGATCCAGGCGTTCAACGCGGTGTTCGGCGTCGCGGTCGGTCGCGTCGTCACCCTGGCGTTCCTGATGTTCCAGCTGGTGTCCTCCGGCGGCATCTATCCGGTGGAGACCACCGCGAAGCCGTTCCAGCTGATCCACCCGTTCGATCCGATGACTTACGCCGTCAACGGTTTACGCGAACTCACGGTCGGCGGGGTGGAGGGCAGGCTGTGGGTGGCGATCGTCGTGCTCATCGGGATCCTCGCGGCGTCCCTGGCGGCGAGTGCGCTGGCCGCGCGACGCAACCGGCAGTACACGATGGAGCGACTGCGCCCGCCGATCGAGGTGTGACCGTCAGGCCTTGAGCACCTGCAGCCGCCTGATGGCCTCCTCCATGGTGTCGTCGCGCTTGCAGAAAGCGAAGCGCACCAGGTGATTCCAGTCGCCGAGGTGCGGGGAACCAGGGTCGCAGAACGCCGACATCGGGATGGCGGCCACCCCGGCCCGCTCAGGCAGCTCGGCGCAGAACGTCGTGCTGTCGCTGTAGCCGAGGGGTCGCGGGTCGGCGCACAGGAAGTAGGTGCCGAAGCTGTCGAGCACGTCGAAGCCGATGTCGGTCAGGGCGGTCGACAGGCGGGTTCGTCTGGCTTGGAAGGACTCTCGCAGCGCGACCGTCCATGCGTCCTCGTCGTTGAGCGCCTCGGCGACCGCGGGTTGGAACGGTGCGCCGCCGACGTAGGTCAGGAACTGCTTGGCCGCCCGCACCCCGGCGATGAGATCGGCGGGCCCGCATGCCCACCCGATCTTCCAGCCGGTGACGTTGAACATCTTGGCCGCACTCGAGATGGTGACCGTCCGCTCGGCCATGCCCGGATAGCCGGCCAGGGGGAGATGGGTGCGCCCGTCGAAGACCAGCGCCTCGTAGACCTCGTCGGTGATGACCAGAAGATCGTGTGCCACCGCGAGTTCGGCGATGGCGGAGAGCTCCTCGTCGGTCGCCACCATCCCCGTCGGGTTGTGCGGTGAGTTCACGATCAACGCCCTGGTGCGCGGCGTGACCGCGGCGCGCAGCGCGTCGACGTCGATGGCGAACCCCCGCCCGTCGGCGACCAGCGGCACGGCCACCCGGTGGCAGCCCGCCATCGCGATCACGGGGGAGTAGGAGTCGTAGAACGGCTCGATCAGCAGCACTTCGGAGCCGGGCTCGACGAGGCCGATGACCGAGGCGGCGATCGCCTCGGTGGCGCCGACGGTCACCAGGACCTCGGTGTCGGGGTCGTAGGTGACGCCGTAGCGGCGGTGCCGCTGGGCGGCGATGGCCTGGCGCAGTGGCGCGATGCCGGGCCCGGGCGGGTACTGGTTGACGCCCTCGGCGATCGCGTTCTCCGCCGTCTTGAGCATGGCGGCCGGCCCGTCCTCGTCGGGGAAGCCCTGGCCCAGGTTCACCGCGCCGATGCGCGCGGCCAGCGCCGACATCTCGGCGAAGATCGTCGTGACGTAGGGCTGCAGTCGCGAGACGGTCATGGCCGTCGAGCCTATTCCCCGCGAGGGAGTGCGCCTCCTGCCCGTCTCGCGTTCGACCGCCGACCGGCCCGGTCGGGAATGAATCGGCCGCCTCCGGCGCTTACCGCGGCATGGCCTACACGCTTCCCGCCGACGCTGCCCTCCTGAAACCGGTGCGGATCGGCGACACCGCCGCCGAGAACCGAATCTTCATGGCGCCGTTGACCCGATCTCGCGCGCAGGCCGACGGCACCCCGTCCGACCTTGCCGCGCAGTACTACTCGCAGCGCGCGGCGGCCGGGTTGATCATCAGCGAGGCCACGGCTATCTCCGCGGAGGCCAACGGCGCCTACCTCAACACACCCGGCATCTACACCGACGGGCACCAGCAGAAGTGGGCGGGGATCGCCGACGCCGTGCACGCCGCGGGCGGTCGGATGTTCGTGCAGCTGTGGCACGTCGGCCGGATGGGGCATCCCGAGATAAGCGGCTTCGAGCCCGTCGCGCCCTCGGCCATCGCCGCCGACATGACCACCCACACTCTCACGGGCAAGAAGCCGCTGCCCGTGCCGCGGGCGCTGGAGACCGACGAGCTGGCGCCCATCGTCGAGCAGTTCCGTCAGGCTGCTCGCCGTGCGGTCGATGCCGGCATGGACGGCGTCGAGATCCACTCGGCGAACGGCTACCTGCTGCACGAGTTCCTCTCGGACGTGACCAACCGGCGCACCGACGCCTACGGCGGCTCGCCGGAGAACCGCGCCCGGCTGACCGCCGAGGTCGTCGAGGCGGTGGCGGCGGAGATCGGAGCGTCCCGGGTGGGGCTGCGCATCTCGCCGGGGAACACCGCGGGCGCGATGGCGGAGATCGACTCCGTGAGCGCGTACGAGGCGCTGGTCACGCGGATCGGTTCGCTGGGCCTGGCCTATCTGCACGTGCTGATCCACCCCGACGTCCCCGCATTCGGTGCCATTCGGGGCCTGTGGTTCGGTCCGCTGGTGCTCAACACCGGCCGCGACAACGACACCAGCTTCTGCCAGCTGGAGGAGCTCGCCGAGTGGGGCGTCATCAGTGCTGCCGCCGTCGGCAGGTCCTTCCTGGCCAACCCCGACCTGATCGACCGGCTGGTCCTGGGCGCCGAGCTCAACGAGCCCGACATCGCGACGTTCTACGCGCCAGGGGCCGTGGGCTACGTGGACTACCCGACGCTGGACGAGCTCTCGCCCTCATCTGACGTCGAACGCGCGGTTTAGTCCGCAACACGCCGTTCGCGGCGGATGGATCTGCTCGTTCACCAGGTCTTCGGGCATCCCCGGGAGAGCAGTGCCGCACTGACGCGATCGAGAAACGGTCGCGGCCGGTTGAAGAGAATCCCGCTGGTCAACCTCTCGTCGATCCAGCCCGACGCGGATAGCTTCGCGAACCGCTCGATGTCCCACGATCGCTGTTTGGCGTCGGTCCAGTGGTGGGCGCCGTCGAAGTCCACTCCGACGCGGTATTCGGGCCAGCCCATGTCGATGCGTGCGAACACGCGGCCGAACTGGTCGGTCACCTCGATCTGCGTCTGAATCGGCGGAAAGCCGTTCTTCAGCAACAGCAGTCGCGTCAGTGACTCGAAGGGCGATTCCGCGCCGCCATCGACCAGGGTCAGCGTCGAACGCAGCTGCCGTAAACCACGAACGCCCGGGTGGCGGTCGATGACCTCCTCGATCTCGTCGACCGTGACTCCGGTGGCGTTCATCAACGCGTCGAGGCGCTGTACCGCGTCCTTCGACGCGAGCCGCCTGCCCATGTCGAAGGCCGCCCGTGCCGCGCGCGTGACCGGCACCCCGTCGATGGTCAGCCATTCGCCGGGCGCCAGCGCGTCCGCATGCACGACGACGCCTTCGGGTGCGCGCCGATTGGCATGAATCAGTTCGACGGGATTCTCCGGCTCGACCCACTTCGTGCCCAGCATCGCCGACGCGGACAATCCGGCGATCACGCCCCTGCGGCCCGACCAGAGCCACGCCGCGCGGGCACGGTCGGAGAGCGATGGGTCGACACCGCGCGGTGCCCACACCCCCGGATACATCGCGAAGTGCCACCGCCTCAGTTCGCGGAACGTGAGTGTGCCTGCGTCGAGTGCCTCAGTTGCCCGGAAGGGCCATGCGATCGCTTCCATGCCCGGACCGTCTCCGCGGACTCCGACGCGACGGCAGCCCAGGAACGGAGTTGTCCACAGGGCGGCTCGTCATCGCCGGCGGCTGCGCGGCAATGGGACGTCGAACGCGCGGATTCATCCGCCCGCCGCGGAGTGTTGCGGATGAAATCGCACAGCGGCCGGGTGGGGGCGGCCGGGTGGGGCGCCGTCGAGAGCGGTCACCCAACCAAGCGGTTGGGCGAGGCTGCTATTCTCGGCAGCGCGAGGACTACCCTCCACGCAGGCTCGCGCCCGCGTACCGAATCCCGATATGGACCTGGAGAGTCAGACATGTCCGATGAAGCCTTCATCTACGAGGCGATCCGCACGCCTCGCGGCAAGCAACGCAATGGCTCACTGAACGAGGTCAAGCCGGTCAACCTGGTCGTCGGCCTGATCGACGAGCTGCGCCTGCGCAACCCCGACCTCGACGAGAACCTGATCAGCGACGTCATCCTCGGTGTCGTCTCGCCCGTCGGCGATCAGGGCGGCGACATCGCCCGCACCGCCGCGCTGGTGGCCAAGCTGCCCGAGACCACCGGCGGCTTCCAGCTGAACCGCTTCTGCGCCTCCGGTCTCGAGGCCGTGAACACCGCCGCGCAGAAGGTCCGCTCCGGCTGGGACGACCTGGTGATCGCCGGCGGCGTCGAGTCGATGAGCCGCGTCCCGATGGGCTCCGACGGCGGCGCCTGGGCCACCGACCCGGAGACCAACTACCGCCTCGGCTTCGTGCCCCAGGGCATCGGCGCCGACCTCATCGCCACCATCGAGGGCTTCTCGCGCGAGGACGTCGACGCGTATGCCGCCCGCTCGCAGGAGCGCGCGGCCGCAGCGTGGTCGGGGGGCTTCTTCGCCAAGTCCGTCGTCCCCGTGAAGGACCAGAACGGTCTGGTCATCCTCGACCACGACGAGCACATGCGCCCCGGCTCGACGGTCGAGAGCCTCGGCAAGCTGAAGACCGCGTTCGACGGCATCGGTGCGATGGGCGGCTTCGACGACGTGGCGCTGCAGAAGTACCACAACATCGAGCGCATCAACCACGTCCACACCGGCGGCAACAGCTCCGGCATCGTCGACGGCGCCGCACTGGTGCTCGTCGGCTCGGAGGCCGCGGGAAAGTCGCAGGGGCTGACCCCCCGCGCGCGCATCGTGGCCACCGCCACCAGCGGCGCTGATCCCGTCATCATGCTGACCGGCCCGACGCCCGCCACCCGCAAGGTGCTGGACCGCGCCGGCCTGACGGTCGACGACATCGACCTCTTCGAACTGAACGAGGCCTTCGCCTCGGTGGTGTTGAAGTTCCAGAAGGATCTCGACATCCCCGACGAGAAGCTCAACGTCAACGGTGGCGCCATCGCGATGGGCCACCCGCTGGGCGCCACCGGCGCCATGATCACCGGAACCATGGTCGACGAACTCGAGCGCCGCGGTGCCAAGCGTGCGCTGGTCACGCTGTGCATCGGCGGCGGCATGGGCGTGGCCACCATCATCGAGAGGGTTTAGAGACCATGGCAGAGAACACCATTCAGTGGGACAAGGATGCCGACGGCATCGTCACCCTGACGCTGGACGACCCCACCGGTTCGGCCAACGTGATGAACGAGCACTACCAGCAGTCCATGGAGAAGGCCGTCGAGCGGCTCGTCGCCGAAGTCGATTCGATCACCGGCGTCGTCATCACCAGCGCGAAGAAGACCTTCTTCGCAGGCGGTGACCTCAAGGGCATGATCAACCTGGGCCCCGACGACGCCGGCGAGGCGTTCAGCATGGTCGAGGCCGTCAAGCGCGACCTGCGCAAGCTGGAGACGCTCGGCAAGCCCGTCGTCGCCGCGATCAACGGCGCCGCACTCGGCGGTGGCCTCGAGATCGCGCTGGCGTGTCACCACCGCATCGCCGCCGACGCCAAGGGTTCCGTGGTCGGCCTGCCCGAGGTCACCCTGGGCCTGCTGCCCGGTGGCGGTGGCGTCACCCGCACCGTCCGGATGTTCGGCATCCAGAAGGCGTTCATGGAGATCCTCTCGCAGGGAACGCGTTTCAAGCCCGCGAAGGCGCTCGAGACCGGTCTGGTCGACGAGGTGCTGCCGACCGTCGAGGAGCTGGTGCCCGCCGCGAAGGCGTGGATCAAGGCCAACCCCGACAGCCACGTCCAGCCGTGGGATGCCAAGGGCTACAAGATGCCCGGTGGCACCCCGTCCTCGCCCGGGCTGGCAGGCATCCTGCCGTCGTTCCCGGCGCTGCTGAAGAAGCAGCTCAAGGGTGCACCGATGCCGGCGCCGCGCGCGATCCTCGACGCCGCCGTCGAGGGCGCACAGGTCGACTTCGACACCGCGAGCCGGATCGAGAGCCGCTACTTCACCCAGCTGGTCACCGGCCAGGTCGCGAAGAACATGATCCAGGCGTTCTTCCTGGACCTGCAGTACATCAACTCGGGCGGCTCGCGTCCCGAGGGCATCGCCAAGCAGGACATCAAGAAGATCGGCGTGCTCGGCGCGGGCATGATGGGCGCAGGTATCGCCTACGTCTCGGCCAAGGCCGGGTTCGAGGTCGTGCTCAAGGACGTCAGCCTCGAGGCCGCGCAGAAGGGCAAGGGCTACTCCGAGAAGCTCGAGGCCAAGGCGCTGGAGCGGGGCCGGACCACCCAGGAGCGCTCCGACGCGCTGCTGGCTCGCATCACCCCCACCGGCGACGCCGCCGACCTCAAGGGTGTTGACTTCGTCGTCGAGGCCGTCTTCGAGTCGGTTGAGTTGAAGCACAAGGTCTTTCAGGAGATCGAGGACATCGTCGAGCCCAACGCGCTGCTGGGCAGCAACACCTCGACGCTGCCGATCACCGGTCTCGCGGCCGGCGTGAAGCGCCAGGAGGACTTCATCGGCATCCACTTCTTCTCTCCGGTCGACAAGATGCCGCTCGTCGAGATCATCAAGGGCGAGAAGACCTCTGACGAGGCGCTGGCCCGGGTGTTCGACTACACGCTGGCCATCGGCAAGACCCCGATCGTGGTCAACGACAGCCGTGGCTTCTTCACCAGCCGCGTCATCGGCACCTTCGTCAACGAGGCGCTCGCGATGCTGGGCGAGGGCGTCGTCCCGGCCAGCATCGAGCAGGCGGGAAGCCAGGCCGGCTACCCGGCGCCGCCGCTGCAGCTGTCCGACGAGCTCAACCTCGAGCTCATGCACAAGATCGCGGTCGCGTCGCGCAAGGGCGTCGAGGACGAGGGCGGCACCTACACGCCGCACCCGGCCGAGGCCGTCGTCGAGAAGATGATCGAGATCGGGCGGCCCAGCCGTCTCAAGGGCGCCGGGTTCTACGAGTACGTCGACGGCAAGCGGACCGGGCTGTGGTCGGGTCTGGCGGAGACGTTCAACTCGGGCACCGCGTCGATTCCGTTGCAGGACATGATCGATCGCATGCTGTTCGCCGAGGCGCTCGAGACGCAGAAGTGCATCGACGAAGGCGTGCTGACGTCGACGGCCGACGCGAACATCGGCTCGATCATGGGCATCGGCTTCCCGCCGTACACCGGCGGTTCGGCGCAGTTCATCGTCGGCTACCAGGGTGAGCTCGGCACCGGCAAGGCGGCCTTCGTCGCCCGTGCCAAGGAGCTGGCCGCCCGCTACGGCGAGCGCTTCAACCCGCCAGCCTCGCTGGAGGGCTAGCCGGATCGGTTTCGCGAAAGCCCCCGGGACAACGGCGTTTCGGGGGCTCTTGCGGCTGTCAGAACGAGCCCATGTCGGCCGACAGCCAGTGCTCCGGCCTCATCGTGATCTTCACGTTCGCGCCCAGTTCGTTGCGGGCGAACTCGAGGTACTTGTCAGCGGAGTCGCCCGGGAGGTAGCGGCGGGTCATCTCCTCGAGCTCGGCGTCGGTGGCAGGCTCGATGCTGCTGATCGACCCGTCGACGGAGACGTAGCGGGTGGTGGGCTCGACGCGTTCCACCATGAGCGAGAAGAAGCCGTTGGCCTCGATGAGGCGGGCCTTGCGGGACGCCGGTTCGGTGAGGATCCACGGCTCACCACCGGGGCTGTACTGATACCAGATGGGGACGGTGAGCGGCCCGCGCGTGTCGCCGGCGTACGCCGACAGCGCCGCGACGTGGGGCTCGGCCAGAAACTGCTCGCGCTCGTCCTGTGTGAGGGGCATGTCTGGTGGCTAGCCGCCGCCGTGACCGCCCAAACCTCGCAGCATGTCCGTCGTGTCGCCGCCGTCGACCACGTCGCGGGCCAGTTCGGCCAGGCGCCGATTGGTGCTGCGCGCGTGCGCGCGCAGCAGGTTGAACGCGCTATCCATGTCGACGGTGCCCCGTTCGGCGATGACGCCCTTGGCCTGCTCGATGATCAGCCGCGTGTTGAGCGCCATCTGCAACTGCTGGTTCACCAGCTCCGAGCGGGTCAGGACGCGTTGGTGCAGGATTCCGATGGTCGCCACGTCGGCAAGGGCCTGTGCGACCGCCACGTCGGGGCCCGTCAGCGAACCGGTCTCTGAGAGGAACAGGTTGAGTGCGCCGACGCGTTCGGTCCGCAGTCTCAACGGCAGCGCGGACACCGCCAGGAAGCCGTACTCCTCTGCGCGCTCCGAGAATGCCGGCCAACGCGCCGCCGCGGCGGGCAGGTCGTCGACGAGTACGGGTTCCCCGGTGCGGTAGGCCTCGAGGCACGGACCGACGTCGGCCTCCACCTGCAGCAGCTCCAGCAGCCTGGTCTGCTCGCTGCTCGAGGCGAAGACGTGCAACGCGCCGCCGGAGTCGCCGAGAAGAATTCCCGCCGCGGCGATGGGCAGCAGATTCATGGTGCTGTCGATCAGCTGCTGCGCGAGCTCGATGACGTCATAGTCCGCGACCAGGGTGTCTGCCAGGCCAACGAACGCACTCGCGAGTAGCTCATAGCGGTCCATCGGATGTTCCTCCCAGAGAATCCTCCCACGGATGTCGCGGAGGTCTTGCGTACTTGCCACGGATGCAGGTCATGCGTTCGGCACCACCGATCGCGGGTCGGAGTCGGGATCCGGATCGAATCGCAACACGCGCTTGACCACGGCGTTGGCGACCTCGCTGAGCATGCGGTCGTTGGCGTAGGCGAACCCCTGCATCCGGACGTAGGCCTCCTGTGCCGTGACCCCGAGCTGCGCCATGATCATCCCGGTGGCCTGGTGAACCTCCCTGGTGCTCAGAGGCTGATCCCACCACGGACCGAGCGACTCGGAGATGCGACCCGTGCGCCCCACGGTCAACAGAATCGCGGTCACCAGTTCGGCAACGGCGACGGCGTCGGCGAAGTCCCTGGGGTCCAGCTCGGCGGGCTCGTCGCGGTAGAGGTTGAGCACGCCCACCCGGATGGCACCCACCTCCAGGGGGAGTGAATAGAGCGCGCCGACACCGGATTTGACGGCTTCGGCCGCGAAGCTGGGCCACCGGCCGTCAGGTCTGCCGACATCGGAGACGACCGTAGGACCGCCCGTGGTCACCGCGTCCACCCCGGGTCCCTCGCCGAGGGTGATCTGCGCCCACTCCACCTGCTCGGCGATGTCGTCGCTGGCGCACAGCACCTCCAGTCCGGCGCCGTCGACGTGCACGGCGATGGCGGCGTGTTGCACGGGAAGCGCGTCGACGCACGCCTGGCAGAGGTGTACGGGGTCGTCGCCGGCGGTCTCGAGCTTGCTGACGGCGGCAAGGAACCGGGCCTTTGCACCCAGGGGGCGGTCACCGTTCATGTCGGGTACCACCACCCTCACCGCTCGGGGTGGTTGCCTCACTCCGCTGCGGACACGTACACCGTTCTTGACAGTACGCCCTCAGGGTCGGTCCGTTTCGGCTATCCAGGCGTCGGTGAACTGGTGGATGTCGCGGATTCCGCCTGCCAGCTGGCCGGCGACCAGGCCCGCAATCGCACCGCCGACGACGGGCAGGCGGACGTCGACCGTGCCCGTGCCCGCGAGTCGGGAGCCACCGTCGACCGGCGTCACGGAAAGCTCGCCGTGGCCCGACATGGGCGTGCCGGGGGCGTCCACGGTGATCCGCCCCCGTACGACGCCGTCGTCGGCGGCCTGCCACCGCTCGACGTGCACGACCCGAACGGAGCCGTGGTGCAGCCGGTTCAGCGGTGACGGCAGCTGTTCGACGCCGAAGCGCAGGGTCATCGTGACCGTGGTGACGCCGGCCTCGGTGGCCAGCGAGTCCAGCGTCGGCCTGCCGTCGTCGAACTCCGCGAGTCTTGCCCGCCAGTATCTTTCGTCGCGAAACGTCCCGAGGATGCGCCCGGCCGGATTGGGCGATTCGGCGGTCAGATGGAAGGAGCGCGGCACAGTGGCAGGCTACTGGGCCTAGAGTCGAGGACATGCGCTTCGGACTGTTCATCCCGCAGGGTTGGCGACTCGATCTGGTGGACATCCCCACCTCCAGGCACTGGGAGGTGATGCGCGATCTGGCGACGTACGCCGACGGCGGGGCGTGGGACTCGCTCTGGGTGTACGACCACTTCCACACCGTTCCGGTACCGACGGACGAGGCGACGCACGAGGCGTGGACGCTGATGGCGGCCTACGCGGCCACGACGTCGCGGATCAAGCTCGGCCAGATGTGCACCGCGATGAGCTACCGCAATCCGGTGTACCTGGCGAAGGTCGCCGCCACCACCGACGTCATCTCCGGCGGCCGGGTGCAGATGGGCATCGGCGGTGGCTGGTACGAGCACGAGTGGCTGGCATACGGCTACGGGTTCCCGTCGGCGGGGGTTCGCCTGGCACGCCTCGACGAGGGCGTGCAGATCATGCGGGACGCATGGCGTGACGGCAGGGTCACCTTCGACGGCAGGCACTACCAGGCCGACGGCGCGATCGTCGCGCCGAAGCCGTTGCAGGAGGACGGTATTCCGCTCTGGATCGCCGGTGGTGGTGAGAAGGTGACGCTGAAGATCGCCGCCAAGTACGCCCAGTACACCAACTTCGTCTCCGAACCCGACGGGTTCGCCCACAAGTCGAAGGTGCTCGAGGCGCATTGCGCCGACGTCGGCACCGACTACGGCGCCATCGTGCGCTCGGCCAACTTCAACGCAATCGTCGGAGCCACCGAGAAGGAGGTGGCCGACCGCGTCGAGCGCGTCCGGGCCCGTCAGATCACCAAGGCGAACCCCGAGGCGGTCGAGGCGATGCTCGCCAACGCCACCTCGCCAGACTCGGCCACCGGTACGCCGGAGCAGATCGTCGAGCGGCTCACCAGGATGCGCGACCTCGGCTGCGAGTACGCGATCCTGTACTTCCCCGAGGCCGCGTACGACCGCTCCGGCATCGAACTCTTCGAGCGAGAGGTCATCCCGGCGCTGCGCTGAGCGTCCGTCAGATGGCGGGGCCCAACAGGTCGTCGGCGTCCTTGATGATGTATCCGTAGCCCTGTTCGGCCAGGAAGCGCTGCCGGTGCGCGGCGTACTCGGCGTCGAGGCTGTCGCGCGACACCACCGAGTAGAAGATCGCGCCGCCGCCGTCGGCCTTGGGCCGCAGCAGCCTGCCGAGACGCTGCGCCTCCTCCTGCCGTGACCCGAAGGTGCCCGAAACCTGCACGGCCACACTGGCTTCCGGGAGATCGATGGAGAAGTTGGCGACCTTGGACACCACCAGCGTCTGGATCTCGCCGGTGCGGAACGCCTGGAACAGCGTCTCGCGCTCGGCAGTCTTCGTCGACCCCTGGATGACCGGCGCGTCGAGTTCGCGGCCCAGCTCGTCGAGCTGGTCGAGATACGCGCCGATGACGAGCGTCGGCTCACCGGGGTGGCGCGCCAGGATCGACTTCACCACCGCGATCTTGGTGTGCGCCGTCGAGCACAGCTTGTAGCGCTCCTCGGCCTCGGCCGTCGCGTAGATCATCCGTTCGTTGTCGGTCATCGTGACGCGCACCTCGATGCACTCGGCGGGGGCGATCCAGCCCTGCGCCTCGATGTCCTTCCACGGCGCGTCATAGCGCTTCGGACCGATCAGGCTGAACACGTCGCCCTCCCGGCCGTCCTCACGGATCAGCGTGGCGGTCAGCCCGAGGCGTCGCCGGGACTGCAGATCGGCGGTCATCCGGAAGACGGGGGCAGGCAGCAGGTGCACCTCGTCGTAGATGATCAGACCCCAGTCGCGGCTGTCGAACAGCTCGAGGTGCCGGTACTCACCCTTGGTGCGGCGGGTGATCACCTGATAGGTGGCAATGGTGACGGGCCGGATCTCCTTGCGCTCGCCCGAGTACTCGCCGATCTCCTCCTCGGTGAGCGAGGTGCGGGCGATCAGCTCGCGCTTCCACTGCCTGCCCGCCACGGTGTTGGTGACGAGGATCAGCGTGGTCGCGCCCGCCTTGGCCATCGCGGCCGCGCCGACGATCGTCTTGCCCGCCCCACAGGGCAGCACGACGACGCCCGAGCCGCCCGCCCAGAAGGAGTCGGCGGCCATCTCCTGGTAGTCGCGCAGCTCCCAGCCGTCCTGGTCGAGCGTGATCGGATGCGCCTCGCCGTCGACGTATCCGGCGAGGTCCTCGGCAGGCCAGCCGATCTTGAGCAACATCTGCTTGATGTGACCACGCTCGCTGGCGTGCACGATGATGGTGTCGTCGTCGATGCGCGCGCCCAGCATCGGGCTGATCTTCTTGTTGCGCAACACCTCTTCGAGCACCGCGCGGTCGAGGCTCACCAGCACCAGCCCGTGCACCGGGCTCTTCACCAGCTGCAGCCTGCCGTAGCGGGCCATCGTGTCGACGATGTCGACCAGCAGCGGCTGCGGCACCGAGTAGCGCGAGAACGACACCAGCGCGTCCACCACCTGCTCGGCGTCGTGCCCGGCGGCCCTGGCGTTCCAGAGCGCCAGCGGCGTGATGCGGTAGGTGTGAATGTGTTCGGGGGCGCGCTCGAGTTCGGCGAACGGGGCGATGGCCGCCCTGGCAGCGCCTGCGAGCTCGTGGTCGACCTCGAGCAGCACGGTCTTGTCGGACTGCACGATGAGGGGGCCGTCAGTCACGCGTGATCCCGCCGTGCGTCTTCCTGCAAGTCATTCCGTCCATTATCCCGGATCGGCCGACACGACCGACGTCACGCGGTGAATGGCGAAGTCACGCACCCTGCCCGCAGCCGGGTCGTACGCCGTGAGCTGGCCACCCCGCACGTTGATCGGGGCGACGACGCGCTGGGTCGCAACCCCCGCCGGGTCGACGTAGCCGATGACGACCGACTCCTGGCGGTGCGCGGCGCCGTGCAGCTGGGCCATCGCCTCGGCGGGGTCCAGCCTGCTGCCGTCGTGCGGCGAGGACGCCACCTTGCGCAGCACGGCGACGATCGCACCGAGCGTCTTGGCCGTCGGCCCCTGCGGCGGTCGGTAGCCGCGCCTGCGGCCCGGCGTCGGCACCCTGGCGCCGCGCGAGCGGATGTCGACGATCGCGCCGGAGGAGTCCTCGGCGGCCGGGGCGAAGCCAGCGGTCCGCAGCGCACCGAGCACCTCGTTGATGGGCGACATCGACACCGCGACCGTGGGCGCCAGCGCCCGGACGTCCAGCCGCTCCAGCGCAGGGGAGGAGATGGCTTGCGCCAGCAGGGTGGGATCCTCACACCGCACGAACGCGGCGGCCATGCCGACCCGCAACTGGCCGTGCCTGCGTGCGACGTCGTCGACCAGATACGTCAACCCTTGCGGCACCGGCGTTTTCGAGTGCCTGGTGAACAACGTGTGGATCTCGCTGGCGCTCAGCCCGGTGTCGAGGGCGCGCCGGATCGACTGCTCGCTGATGCGGTAGACCATCGCCGCGCCCGCCGACTCGACCGTCGCGACCGCCGAAAGCTGTTCGGCCAGAGCGCGATCGAGGGGTCCTGGCACCACCACGGTGAGGTCGGCCTGCAGCAGGAAGTGGTCGATGGGCGCCGGGAGCACGGTGCCCATCGCCGCGACGACCGCCTCCTCGGACTCGCCGGTCAACAGCAGGCGGCTCGGGCCCGCGATCGCGCCCCGTCCGACCGCGCCCACCGCGTGCGCCTCGGCGAGCAGGTCGGCGACCGGCTCGAGTTGCAGCCGCGCCGCCCAGCGCGGTCGCAGCCACGTCAGCGCCGCCGACGCACCCGCGGCGTCCACGCCGCTACCGACGGGCAGACCGGCGAGCATGCTCAGCAGCAGTCTGCGGTCCAGGGGGGCCGCCGTCGAGTACAGCGAATCAGACAGTGCGGCATAGGGTTTGCCATCTGGGCCGCGCTCGCCGACGAGCCCGGGTCTGGCGGGCAGATCGAGCCACGCCGACGCGATCAGATACCAGCGCACCGCGGTCGGCGACTCGAGGAAGCGGTCGGCGGCCAGGGTGGGCGCCCAGTAGGTGCTGGTGCCGTCGAGCGGGTCGGGTTCCGGAACGCCCGCCGCGATCAGCCCCGCCGCGGAGGCCACCTCGAGGATCAGGCCGAGCCGGTCCTCGTCGACCCCGGTGCCCTTGGTCAGGCGCTTCAGCTCACGGATGCCGAGACCGCCGCTGCGGAGCTCGGGGATCGGACCTGCCGACAGGGCCTCCAGCACCACGTCGACCTCACGGAGCAGATCCATCGCCGACCCCGCCGCCGCGGCGTCGACGTCGGCCGCCGACGTCGCGCTTGCCGCCGGATCGGGCGGCGTCAGGCCGACGGGGCCCGGCGCCTCGCCGCGCATCACCTGTCCGACGAGCCGGGGAAGGATCACGGTGTCCTCGTCGACCTGCCGTAGGAGTCCGGCCGCCAGCAGTCGGGGTACCGGTCGGTCGGGTGGGGTGCCGGGTGCGGCGTCGCGCGTGCGTCCGACCGGGGATCCGTCGACCAGGCGTTCCAGCAGGTCGCGCTGCGGCGCGTCGACGTCGGAGAGCAGTGCGGCGATGCGATCGGGAGCGGGGCCGTCGGCCTCGAGCGTGACCTGGCCGGGATGCCACGGCAGCCCCGCCGCGGATTCTGGCGCGACCCGCACCGACGCGTCGCCCCAGGCGAGGGCGCGGGCGCGGAGCGCGTCGAGGGCGGCGTCGACGTCGGCGCGGGCAGCGCGGTCGCCGATCAGCGCCACGAGCTTGGCCACCGGAATGCCGCCACCGTCGGCCCGCAGGACCAGCAGAGCGTCGAGGACTGCCAGAGTGAGGAAGTCCAGGCCGTCCGTCGCCGCCTTGACCGACTGTCGGGACTGCGCCCTGGCCGCCAGCGCCGAGATCGAGCCTGGTGGCGGCTGCGCCAGGTCAGGCCTGAGCTCCAGCAGCCTGACGAGGTGATCGTCGGTCAGCTCGGCGAGCCACGCGCCCAGCGGCACGACGGGAGCTGAATCGGACATTGCATACCAGCCTATGCCAGGTCGCAGTGTCGAACCCAGGCCAGAGCGGTGACGGGCCCGGCGGGCCGCCGCTCTCGCCAGCGGCGGGTGCGCCTGCCACAATGTGAGGCGTGGCTGACAAGAAACCGCAGAAGAAGCACTACGTCGACAACGGCTGGCCCGCCACCGGCGAGGACGACCACGCGGTCAGTGAACTGGCGGCCGACCGCACCGGCGCGCTGTCTCCGTTCGGCGACCTGACGTTTCCGCTGCCCGCCGAGGATCTGCCGTACACGCATCCGGTCACCGTCGTCAACCGCTAGCCGTGACGGGTCGCCCCGACCGGCTGTCGCACCTCGACGACTCGGGCGCGGCCCACATGGTCGACGTCACCGCCAAGGACGCCACCCGACGCACGGCCGTCGCGACCGGACTCGTCCGCACCCGCCCCGACGTCGTCGCACTGATCGCGTCGGGCGGCCTGCCGAAGGGCGACGCACTGGCGACGGCCAGGGTGGCGGGCATCCTTGCGGCCAAGCGCACCAGTGACCTGATCCCGCTGTGCCACCAGCTCGCACTGACGGGCGTCGACGTCGAATTCATCATCGGCACAACGGATGTCGCGATCACGGCCACCGTACGCACCACCGACCGCACGGGTGTCGAGATGGAGGCGCTGACCGCCGTCAGCGTCGCCGCCCTGACGCTCTACGACATGCTGAAGGCCGTCGATCCCGCCGCGACCATCGACGGCATCTCCGTGCTCCGCAAGGACGGTGGCAAGACGGGAAGCTGGGAGCGGATGCCGTGAGCCGTACGGCCAGGGTGATCATCGCGTCCACGCGCGCAGCCACCGGCGTCTACGAGGACCGCACCGGTCCGGTGCTCGTCGACTGGTTGACCGGGCGCGGGTACGACGTCGCCCCACCCAGCGTGGTGCCGGACGGCCTCGCGGTGAGCCGCGCGCTGCTCATCGCGATCGGGGAGCAGGTCGACCTGATCCTGACCTCGGGGGGCACCGGCATCTCGCCGACGGACGGCACCGCCGACGCGACCGCCAACGTCGTCGACTATCAGATTCCCGGCCTGGCCGACGCCATCCGCCGTTCGGGGTTGCCGCACGTGCCCACCTCGGTGCTGTCACGGGGGGTGTGCGGAGTGCGCGACCGCACGCTGATCGTCAACCTGCCGGGTTCACCAGGGGGCGTCAAGGACGGTCTCGGCGTGCTCGACGACGTTCTGGAGCACGCGTTGGATCAACTCGGCGGCGGCGATCACTAGATGGGCGCCGACGTGCTGTGTGCCTCGCTGAGCGAGGCGGCGATCGACCTGGCCGGCCACGAGGCGCTGGTGAGGGACCGCGCCGCGGGCGCCGTCGTCGGATTCGTGGGCATGGTGCGCGATCACGACGGCGGACGGTCCGTCACGCGGCTCGAATACTCCGCGCATCCGAGCGCGCAGCAGACGCTGGCCGAGGTCGTCGACGAGATCGCCGCGGAGTGTCAGGGCGTGCGGGCCATCGCCGTCAGCCATCGCATCGGCACGCTCGACATCGGTGACGCTGCCCTGGTCGTCGCCGTCGCGGCAGACCACCGCAGGGCAGCGTTCGAGACGTGCGCACTGGTGGTGGACACGGTCAAGGCGCGCCTACCCGTGTGGAAGCACCAACTCTTCGCCGATGGTTCCGACGAATGGGTGGGCTCGGCCTAGGGCCTAGGACACCGGGGCGGGCGGCACCAGCAGCGCCGGATCGCCTGCCGGGGCGGCGTCACCGGGGGTGACGGGCACGTTCGGGCCGGGGCCCTGCGACGGGTACGGCGTGTTCATGCCGCGCTGCGCCAGCCCCATCATCAGGGCTTCCTTGCCACTGATGTCATGGCTCTGGACGGCCTGCCACAGATCCTTGAGGTAGCTCACGTTCGGGCTGTCGCCGGGGCCCGCGGCGTCAGGATCCATGGTCGATCCTGGCGGCAGCGCATCGGGGCTGGCCAGGTGTGGGATCCCGTTGGGAGGAGTCGGGATCTCACCGGACACCAGCTGGTTGGCGGCGTCGTAGGCCGGGGCCGGGATGTCGATGTCGTTCAGGGGCGCCATCGGATCGGCTGCGGGAGCCGGGGCGGGTGCGGCCGGGTCCGCGGCAGGCGCCGGGAGCGCCGCATCCATCGGGAGTGGTGCGTGCAGGGCCCACGCCTGCGGCTGGTCGACGGGGGCGGCGCCACCGGGCGTGGTGTCCCAGTCGGCGGCCTCGACGACCGGTGGTGCTGGCGCATCCATGGGGGCGGGCGCGTCCGCCGGGGCCGGCGGGGCGTCCACGGGGGCGTCCAGTGGCGCCGCGGCGACGTCCGGCGGCGGGGGCAGCATCGGATCGGCGGGCGGCGGCGGCTGTGGGGCGTCCAGCGCCACGTTCACCGCGTCGGCGGGCGGCGGCGGGGGTGCCATCGGATCGTCAGCCGGGGGAGGGAGCGGGGCATCGAGCGCGACGGCCTCGACCGGTGGTGGGGCATCGATCGGTGCGTCGGGCGGAGGCGGTACGTCCCCTCCGAGGTCGGGGTTGTCGAGCGGCTGAGGGGCGTCGGCGACGACGTTGCGCGGGGTGGCACCGGACAGACCGGTTCCGCACACGGGCCAGGCACCGCGGCCCTGGGACGCCAGCACGCGCTCGGCGACGGCGATCTGCTGATCCTTGGTGGCGAGGTTCGCGGCGGGCGCGTATTCGCCGCCACCGTGACCCGACCAGGTGCTCGGGGAGAACTGCAGGCCACCCTGGTATCCGTTGCCAGTGTTGATGGCCCAGTTGCCGCCTGATTCGCAGCCTGCGACCCGATCCCATTCTCCGTCGGTCGCCGCGGCCGCGTGCCCGGCGAGCGCAAGACTGCCGCTACCGAGAACGGCGCCCGTGAAGGCGATCTTTGCGACGCTTTTAGCCGACGTGGTGGTCTTGCGATGCCGTCCACTCATGCGTGTAGAAGGTCCTCTCGTCCACGCCTGCGAGGTCAGCTGTCGGGTTCGGGCTCAAGAGGTTGCCCGGCCGTGGCCCTTCGGCCCCGGCTTCACCCCAAGGGATCGCGAGCGATCCCTGGTCCTTCTGTGTATCGGCGGACCGGTTGGGTCCCCCGCCTCCATCCCTGAGGTAGGTCTCGACCAATGCCCGGCGGATGGAGCTCGGCGTTACTGGGCACGGCAGGCCACTGATTAGGGTCGAATGGCTTGGGATCAGACCGTAACGGGTACTTCAGTCCTCGTCATCTTCGACGGGTGTCGGCGTTTCGCTGCCCAGCAAATCTTGTGGGGATCTTAAAAGAGCAGCACGGGCTGACGTTTACGCAGGGAATCTCAACGGTGAACTGGGCGTGTGACACTTTGTGACCGTTTTGTGATGTGACGCAAATCACCCTTATCCGCCCGCGAACGGCGGTAACACATCCACGGTCTGATGCGTTCGGAGCGGCTTGCGATGGTCGCGCACCGCGATCCCGTCGCACAGGAACGAGCAGCGGTCGAGGACGACGGACAGCCTGGGTCCGCGCCGTCGCAGCGTCTCGACGAGGTCCGTGACGGTCGCGCCGGACGCGACGGAGACGGTTTCGGTCTCGACGCCCGCGGCTGCGCAGGCCGCGGCGAAGTAGCGCACCGTGACGTCGATCACGTCAGCCCCCGATCGCGCTCATCGGGCGGGCCGGCTGGACGAAGGCGGGATCGTTGATGCCGTGCCCGGCGGGCTTGGCCCACATCGCCGCGCGCCAGGCCGCCTCGACGGCGTCGTCGTCGGCGCCGGTGCGCATCAGGCGCCGCAGGTCGGTCTCCTCGCGGGAGAAGAGGCAGCTGCGGACCTGGCCGTCGGCGGTGAGCCTGGTGCGGTCGCACGCGCCGCAGAAGGCCTGTGAGACCGATGCGATCACTCCGACCACGGCGGGGCCACCATCGACCCGCCACAGTTCGGCGGGGGCCGACCCTCGCGGCTCCGCGTCGGGAGTCAGGTCGAAATGACTGCGCAGCGCGGCGAGGATGCGTCCGGCGTCGATGGTCCGGTCGCGGCGCCACTGATGCCCGGCGTCCAGCGGCATCTGCTCGATGATGCGCAACTGGTAGCCGTGTTCCAGGCAGAACCGCAGCAGCGCCACGGCGTCGTCGAGGCCCGTGACGGGGTCGAGGACGGCGTTGACCTTCACCGGCGACAGCCCAGCCTCTGCCGCCGCGGCCAAACCGTCCAGGACGTCGGGCAGACGGTCGCGGCGGGTGATGCGGGCGAAGCGCTCCCGGTCGACGGTGTCCAGCGAGACGTTCACCCTGTCCAGACCCGCGGCCTTGAGTCCGGCCGCCCGCCGGGCCAGTCCGATGCCGTTGGTGGTGACGGCGGTTTCCGGTCGTGGCCGCAGGGCGGTCGCCGCGGCGACCGCGCCCTCGAGATGGCGCGACACCAGTGGCTCGCCTCCGGTGAAGCGAACGCTGGTGATGCCGAGGCGGGTCACGGCGATGGTGAGCAGACGGCCGAGTTCGTCGGACGTCAGAAGGTCGTCGCTGGGGAGCCAGTCGAGCCCCTCGGCGGGCATGCAGTACGTGCACCGCAGGTTGCACCGGTCGGTCAACGACACCCGCAGGTCGGTGGCCACCCTGCCGAACGTGTCCAGCAGCGGGCCGTCGGCGGGAACACCGTCGAGGGTGGGCGCCGCGGCGCGCACGGACGGCACGCCGAGGGCGGTCACCGTCATACGAGCGCGTCCCTCGTCGTGGGCACGATCTCCTTGCCGAGCGGGAACAGGGAGACGGGGATCAGCTTCAGATTGGCCACCGCCAACGGTATGCCGATGATGGTGATCGCCATGGCGATGGCGCTGACGACGTGACCGATCGCCAGCCAGATGCCGCACAGGATCACCCAGATCACGTTGCCGATCACGGCACCGGGGCGGGGACCGGGCTTCTCGACGACGGTGTACCCGAACGGCCACAGGGCGTACATCCCGATGCGGAATGCCGCGAAGCCGAAGGGGATCGTGACGATGAGGACGAAGCAGAGAATGCCGGCCAGAAAGTATCCGAGTGCCAGCCACAGGCCGCCGAAGATCAACCAGACGACGTTCAGGATCAGGCGCATGTCTCCTCCAGCGGTGGTTCACAGCCTACCGACCGAGACCCGGCCGGGCTTCATCGAGTACTGGCCGCAGGCGGAATTGACTAGGGCGGACTAGTAGGATCATCGCATTCGCGTCCTGCATCGGCGGGACGCGTTCATTGCGAGACGAGCGGGTGAGACAAGTGCCGACCGGCAAGGTGAAGTGGTACAGCGCCGAGAAGGGCTTCGGCTTCGTGTCCCAGGAGGAAGGCGAGGACGTCTACGTGGGCTCCTCCGCGCTTCCGTCCGGCGTCCAGGAGCTCAAGGCAGGCCAGAAGGTCGAGTTCGGGATCGCGGCCGGACGCCGTGGGCCGCAGGCGTTGAGCCTCAAGGTGATCGAGCCCCCGCCCAGCGTCGCGCGGACCCGCAGAGAGTCCACCGCGCCGGAGCACAAGCACACGCCCGACGAATTGCACGGCATGGTCGAGGACATGATCACGCTTCTCGAGGGCGCCGTGCAGCCGGAGCTGCGCAAGGGTCGCTACCCCGACCGCAAGACGGCCCGCCGCATCTCCGAGGTGGTCAAGGCCGTCGCGCAGGAGCTCGACGCCTAGGACTTCATCGCGGGAGGACCTTGCTGGAGGACCTTGCTGGAGGAGAATGTTCGAGTGGCCTCCTACGTAGCGCCCGAGGGCGAGTTCAACCGCGACACCAAGTACATCGAGACCCGCATCACCGCGGACGGCAGGGACGGCTACCCCGTCGAACCGGGTCGCTACCGGCTGGTCGTGGCGCGGGCGTGCCCGTGGGCCAATCGCGCCATCATCGTCCGCCGTCTACTGGGTCTGGAAGACGTTCTGTCCATTGGCTTTTGCGGGCCGACGCACGATCAGCGCAGCTGGACGTTCGACCTCGACCCCGGAGGCGTGGACCCCGTGTTGAAGATTCCCCGGCTGCAGGACGCCTACTTCGCACGCTTTCCCGACTACCCGAAGGGCATCACGGTGCCCGCCATCGTCGACGTCCCGACGGGAGCCGTGGTGACCAACGACTTCCCGCAGATGACGATCGACCTGTCCACGGAGTGGACGGCCTACCACCGACCCGGTGCACCGCAGCTGTACCCCGAGCCGTTGCGGGCCGAGATCGACGAGGTGGCCAGGCGCATCTACACCGAGGTGAACAACGGCGTCTACCGCTGCGGTTTCGCGGGTTCGCAGTCCGCCTACGAGGCGGCCTACGATCGGCTGTTCGCCGCGCTTGACTGGCTGTCGGAAAGGCTTGCCGCCCAACGCTTCCTGGTAGGTGACACGATCACAGAGGCCGACGTCCGGCTGTTCACCACGCTGGCGCGCTTCGATCCGGTGTACCATGGCCACTTCAAGTGCAACCGGCAGAAGCTCGCCGAGATGCCGGTGCTGTGGGCGTACGCGCGCGACCTCTTCCAGACGCCCGGCTTCGGCGACACCGTCGACTTCGTCCAGATCAAGCGGCACTACTACGTCGTGCACGCTGACATCAACCCGACCCAGATCGTGCCGAAGGGCCCGGACCTGGCCAACTGGCTGACGCCGCATGGCCGGGAAGCGTTGGGCGGCAGGCCGTTCGGGGACGGCACTCCGCCGGGGCCGACGCACGAGGCCGAGCGCGTTCCCGACGACCACTCCGCCGGTTAGGACCAGACGGTGGCCACCGACCATTCGGCGTGCGGCCACGGGAACTCGTTGCCCTGTTCGTCGCGCACCAGGGTGGGTAGCTGCACCGCGATACCCGTTAGCCTGCCCCGGTGCGGGTCGACCGTCGGAATCGTGACCGCGAGCTTGGCGTCGGGCCGGAACTCCTCGACGACCGGATCGCCGCCGTCCTCGTAGGCACGGAGCAGCACCCACGGCGCCCTGGCGATCGCAGACGGCACCGACAGCTGCACGGGATCGCGCGACGTGACGTTCAATCGGCCGATGGTCTCGGGAGTGTCGCACGTGGTGATCCGGTAGACGTCGCAGTACCGGTACGGGCCGACGCGCACCAGCTGGCCGTGCGTGAAGGCGCTGATCTCGGGATGCCGCGGGCCGGGCGTACGGGTCAGCTGCCAGATCAGGGCTGCGGTGGCCGACGTGGCCAGCAGCGCGACCAAGGCGAGGACGGCGACGACGCGCTTCACTCCCGGACCGCCGATGCCGTGCCGCGGCTCTCCTGCTCCGCGAACACCGGACGGTTGCCGCCGAGTCCGGGGATGAGGGAGTCACCGCTGTTGCTGACCAGCGTCTGAGCCAGCCCGAGGATGAGCACCGCGGTGATCGCGGTGAATCCCACCCAGAGATCGGTGTAGACCAGGACGCCCGTCGCGCCGCCCGCCACCCAGGCCAGCTGCAGCAGGGACTCGGATCGTCCGAACGCCGAGGCGCGCGACTGCTCGGGCAGGTCGTCCTGCAGTGACGCGTCGAGCGATGCCTTGGCGACCGCGCTGGCGCCGGACGTCACCAGGGTGGCCAGCGCAGCCACGAACAGATTGCCGAGGACGGCCGTGGCCAACGCCATCACCGTGACCGCGACGGAGGCGCGGACCACCAACCGCGACGGATTGCCGAGCTTGAGGCGGGCGGCGGTGAAGTTGCCGACGAAGTTGCCGATTCCCGCAGCGGCGCCGATCAGGCCGAGAATCTTGAGCTGTTCCCAACCGCTGGCGTCGTGCGACTTCGCGACGAAGGCCGGGTAGAGGAACAGGAAGCCGACCATCACCTTGATGGTGCAGTTGCCCCAGAGCGACGTGATGATGTTGCGCCCCAACGGTTGTCGCGTCTTCTCGGTGACGGCGGGATCGGGTAGCCGGTAGAAGTGTTCGGTGGGTCCGTGGTAGCTCAGCGTGGTGGGCACCTCACCCTCGGTGACCTCGACCCACTTGGGGATCCGCATCGAGAGCGCCGCGCCGACCACCGTGACCGCGACGCAGACGTAGAGCGCGCCGGGAAGGTGGAGCAGGCCGCAGAGGTACTCGACGCCCGCGGCGATCGCGCCGCCGAGGATGGTGCCGCCGAGCAGTCCGAACATCGTCAGACGCGAGTTCACCCTGACCAGGTCGATGCTCGGTGGCAGCACGCGCGGCGTGACGGCGCTGCGCAGCACGCTGAATGACTTGGAGAGCACCATCATCCCCAGCGCACAGGGATAGAGCACCCAGGGCGGAAAGCTGCCCGTCGCGCTGTCGTAGTTCGCGATCAGTACGACGGCCAGCACGGTCCGCAGCGCGAACGAGGCAGCGAGCGCGACGCGGCGGCCGTGCTGCAGCCGGTCGATGGCCGGCCCGATCAGCGGTGCGATCACGGCGAACGGCGCGATGGTGATGAGGAGGTACAACGCGACCTTGCTCTTGCTCTCGCCGGAGGCCGCCGCGAAGAACAGGGTGTTGGCCAGCGCGACGGCCATCGCGGAGTCGGCCGCGAAGTTGGCCATCACCGGATACGTCAGCGCCGTGAGCCCCGACTTGTCGGCACCGTCCGCGGTGGCCGCCTTCTGGAACAGGCCGTACATCTTCGAGCCCATCTCGCGGCCACGTTCCGCGGGGCCCCTCGGCCGGCCCGCCGACTGGCCGACGCCGCCGATGCGGGACTCGTCCCGTGGATCGGTGCGATGGGTCGTGGCCTGGGAGTGGTCGATCGGCGGGAGCCAGCGGTTGGCGCTCGACGGCCTGGATTGACCCGGGTTGCTCGGGTAGTTCGCCATGCCGGGGTGCTCGCCGCGCTGACCACCGGGCGGCCGCGGCGGATGGTAGCGGCGGCTTCCTGGGTCGTCGGGATCCAGCGGGGAGTCACGCCGCGATCCGGTCACACCGTTGATTGTTCCCCATGCGCTCGGCCGTCGCCCGTAGGGCGGCCGGGGTTTCTTTGCTCGCGGGTCGTCAGGCAGTATTGACCGCGATGGACAGCATGATCGATCCTGCCGAGCAGGCCCCCGACGCAGATCTGGCAGCGATGCTGGTGGGCGCGGTGGACGCCGCTCGCTCCGCCATCGTCGAGTACAGCGGTGACGGGGTCGTCGGCGAATATCTCGGCGTCGCCTTCGACGACCCGACCGCGGCGACGCACCGATTCCTCGCCGCCATGCCCGGCTACCAGGGCTGGCAGTGGGCGGTGGTGGTCGCGGCCTATCCCGGCGCCGACCATGCCACGATCAGCGAGGTGGTCCTGGTCCCGGGTCCGACCGCGCTCCTGGCGCCGCAATGGGTGCCGTGGCAGGAGCGGGTGCAGCCGGGTGATCTGAGCCCCGGCGATCTGTTCGCCACGCCGGTCGACGACCCCCGCCTGGTGCCGGGCTACCTGTCCTCAGGGGACGACGAGCTCGACGAACTCGCGGCGGAGGTGGGATTCGGCAGGCGTCAGGTGCTGAGCCAGTGGGGCCGCATCGAGGCCGCCGAGCGCTGGTACGAGGGTGACTTCGGCCCGAATTCGGCCATGGCCAAGGCGACTCGCAAGGTGTGCCGCGACTGCGCCTACTATCTGTCGCTCTCCGGCTCGCTCGGCACGCTGTTCGGTGTATGCGCGAACGAGATGTCGGCCGACGGGCACGTCGTCGCGGGGGAGTACGGCTGCGGCGCGCACTCGGACACCCCGCAGCCCGCGACCATCGGATCGCCGATGTTCGATCCGTTCGACGACGGACTGCTCGACGTGGCCGAGGAGGTCGCCGTGAGTGCTGAGACCGCCGAACCGGTGGTCGAGGCCGCTGAGCCAGAAGCCGAGGCCACCGAGCCCGAGCCCGAGGCCCCGGCCGAACCCGCGGAGCCCGTCGACGGCTAGCCTTCGGCCGCCGCCTTGATGCGGCCGAGGGAGGCGTTCATCCCGTCGACCAGCTCACGCTCGAAGCTCGGTACGCCGCCCATCAGCGCCCCGACGAGCAGGTTCGACACCGGTTTCACGCCGTTCTCCGCGTGTCTGGTCTCGACGAGCCGGGTGCCGGTCGCCGTCGGCTCCAGTTCGTAGCTCCACACGGTGTTGTTCTCGTTCACCCGGAAGGCGAGCTTGCGACCCGGGATGACCTCGGTGATGCGGCTGGTCGTCGGCCACATCAGGAAGTGGCGACGGTTGAGGTTGACGGTCCTGGTGCCGGGCCGCAGCGGTCCGAACGCCTTCATCAGCCGGCACTGCGGACTCCACTTCGGCATCATGCTGACGTCCGACACCAGCGCCCACACCCGTTCGGGCGTTGCGTCGATGTCGATCTCCGCCTGCAACAGCGCCTGGGCCATCAATCCTCCGTCGTCGTCATTGAAGTCCGCTTTGCGCACCCCTGGCGCCACGCCGGAACGCGCTGCGCTGCCACAGAAATATCGACGTGCCGAGCACCCCGACGCCGAGACCCGCGACGGTGGTGGGGCGCCAATCCTGCAGCCCGGGCACCGTGAAGGCCAGCACCACCGCGATCAGCCAACCCGCCGAAATCACGTAGATGACGGGCCACGGCCGCAGCAGAACCTCCGGCAGCTCGGGCGCGACGGGCGGCTCGTGTTGCGGTGTCGCGTCCATTGCGCACCAACCTAGTGGATTCCGGACCTGGTGTCGGTACTGTTTGCGTCGTGACCGACCCCGACGAACGGCTGGCCAGCGACCTGTCGTTGGCCGTCGTGCGATTGGCGAGGCAGTTGCGCTTCCGTCGGCCCGACTCTCCGGTGTCGCTGTCCCAGCTCTCGGCGCTCGCGACGCTCGCCAAGGAGGGACCGATGACACCGGGCGCGCTGGCGATCCGGGAACGGGTCAGGCCGCCGTCGATGACCAGGGTGATCGCATCGCTGGCCGAGGAAGGGTTCGTCGACCGGTGCGCGCATCCCGACGACGGGCGGCAGGTGCTGGTTTCGGTGTCCGCGTCGGGCCACGAGCTGATCGAGGTCGAGCGGCGCGCCAGCCAGGAGTGGCTGCAGCAGCGTCTGGCGGAACTTCAACCAGAGCAACGCAAGACGCTGCTGGCGGCCGCCGATCTGATGTTCGCGATCGTGGACGAAGGCACTTGAGTCGCGTCCTCGACGTCGACGACCCCGCCGACCCCCGGTTGGACGACTTCCGCGACCTCAACAGCATCGACCGCAGACCGGATCTGCCGACCGGCAAGGGGCTGGTGATCGCCGAGGGCGTTCTGGTGGTGCAGCGGATGCTGGCCTCGCGCTTTCGTCCTCGCGCGTTCCTGGGTACCGACCGCAGGCTCGGCGAGCTCGGCGACGACCTCGACGCCTCCGACGCGCCCTTCTACCGGGCCAGCGCCGAGGTGATGGCGGGCGTGGTCGGATTTCACCTCAATCGCGGGGTGTTGGCGGCGGCGCCGCGTCCACCCGAGCTGTCGCTGCCGCAGATGCTCGACGGGGCGCGCACCGTGGCGGTGCTCGAAGGCGTGAACGACCATGAGAATCTCGGCTCGGTGTTCCGCAATGCGGCGGGCCTCGGGGTCGACGCGATCGTATTCGGCCAGGGCTGCGCCGACCCCCTGTACCGCCGAGCCGTGCGGGTGTCGATGGGACACGCGCTTCTGGTGCCGTACGCGTGGTCGGACGATTGGCCGGGTGATTTGGAGATGCTGCGGGACAAGGGTTTTCGAGTCCTGGCCATGACCCCGAATCCGGCCGCCCTCACGTTGGCCGCCGCCATGGACTCGCTCGCGGACGACAGGGTCGCCATCCTCGTCGGTGCCGAGGGACCCGGTCTGAATGAGCGCACGATGCGGGCGAGCGACGTGCGCGTGCGCATCCCGATGAGTCGCGGCACGGACTCGCTGAACGTCGCCACCGCTGCGGCGCTCGCCTTCTACGAGCGAGCTAGGGTGACGTCATGAACGAGGAAGCGACCCGGTCGCTCCCGCGCGGCGACGAAGTCCCGTGGGGCACCGGGCTGACGGTGGCGGCGTTCGTCGCGGCGGTCACCGCGGGTGCGATCATCGTGCTGAGCCTCGGGCTGACACGCGTGCAGCCGTTCCTGGCGGTGGGGCTGAACCTGGTGGCCGTCGGCGGCCTCGCGCCGACCGTCTGGGGTTGGCGGAAGCGGCCGGTGTGGCGGTGGTTCGTCCTCGGCAGCGGTGTCGGGGTGGTCGTCGGCTGGGTGGCGCTGCTGGCGATGGCTGTCGGAAGCCTTGTCGGATAAGGGCTTTCAGCCCAATAGTGCCGACGTGTAGGACGCGTTGAACAGTCCCGTCATGGCCTGCTCGGGGCGAAAGTCGAGACCGTTGGCGACGAACACGTCCTCCACCGTCACCGTCGAGGTCTTCCAGCCGTGGTCCCGAAGGTAGTCGACGACGCTGTTGCGCTCGCCCTGGAACATCAGCTCCGAGGTGTCCGGCAGGTCCAGGCCCTTCTCGCGCTGGCTGCTCGTGATCGCCCGGATCGCATCGCCGTCGAGCACGGTCATGTCGGGCACCCAGTCGGTCGCGATGCGACTGCCGGGGGCGCTCAGCGCGGTGATGGCGTCGAACAGGCGGTCCTGGGCGTCGGGCGGGAGGTAGCCGAGCAGTCCCTCGGCGATCCAGGCCGTCGGCGCCGACACCTCGAACCCGGCATTCGTCAGCGCCGTCGGCCAGTCGTCGCGCAGATCGATGCCGATCGACCGCAGGGTGGCGGTCGGGGCGGCCCCCGCGTCGGCGAGAGTGCGCTCCTTGAAGTCGATCACCTGCGGCTGGTCGAGCTCGAACACCGTCGTGCCGGTGGGCCACGGCAGCCGGTAGGAGCGGGCGTCGAGACCGGCGGCCAGGATTACGGCCTGGCGCACCCCGGCCTCGCTGGCGGCGGCGAAGAAGTCGTCGAAGTACTTGGTGCGGATGGCCATTCCGTCCGCCATGCGCCGGGGATCGAGGAGATCGTCGCTCTCGTCGGGCTCGATCCGGCCCTCGGCCATCCTGGTGAAGTAGTCGACGCCCACGGCGCGTACCAGCGGGAGTGCATAGGGATCCCTGATCAGTGGGGTGGCGCCGGTCGAGGCGAGGGCGCGGGAGGCGGCGACTCCGGTGGCGGTGGCGCCTACGCTCGAGGCGAGGTCCCAGGTGTCGTTGTCGGTCCGAGGCATGGCGGGAGTCCTTCGAGAATGAGGCGTGTTATTAGTTAGTCCAGATAACTAATAATGGCACGGCATCATTCCCGCCGCTGGATGGGCGGTGTGTGAGCTGCCGCTCAGGGCTGGGTGCCGGAGCGGACGCCGAGCAGGACGTCCTCCCACCCCGGTACCTCGGGCCTGCGCTTGCGGGCACGGGGCTTGGGCGCGGGCTTCTCGGCCTCGGGGGCCGTCGCAGGCGCAGCAGGCACGGGTTCGGGCAGTGGCTCGGGGAGGGGCAGGTCGAGCGTGGGAACGGGTGCGACCGACCGCAGCGGCGGCCTGTCGAACGCGGGGTCGATGAGCTCTGCGGCGGCGTCGTCGAATGCCGTCGCCGTCCCGCCGTGAGCGCCGGGCGTGAAGCGGAAGTGGGCGACGTTGTCCGAGCGGCCCGCCTTCCAGGCCAGCTGGACGGTCCAGCGACCGTCCTCGTTGCGCCAGGCGTCCCACGCCGTGGCGTCGGGATCGAGGCCACGTGCGACCAGGGCCGTGGTGATGGTCTCCAACAGGGTGAGCACCGCAGGGCCGTCGGCGAGCACGGGGTGCGCCGCGGTCGCCAGCTCCGCCGCGCGGGAGCGCTCGAGCAGCACCGGGTGGGCGAACCGCTCAACACGGGCGACATCGACGCCTGCCGAGCTCGCGACCTGTTCCACGGAGGCGCCCGCGCGGATCCTGGCTTGAATCTCCTTGGGCGTCAGCACGTTTGGGACCTCGACATCGACGTGAGTGGGAGTGACGGGGGCACGCTCGCCGCTCAACGCGGCACGGAGGCGGTCGTCGGGAAAGAGGATGAACTTGTCCCCGGAGTCGATCGTCTCGCAGATGATGCGTTTGCCATCGACGTCGAGTCCGACGACCTTCAGTTCCCGCATGTGCGACCTCCTAGGGCGGCTCAACGGCCCACCCTACTTCGTTATCCGCCCGTAACCGGGCTGACACGCTGGTCAGGCTAGAGGCGTTCGACGACCCAGTCGACGCAGGCCGTCAGGGCGCTCACGTCGTCGGGGTCGACGGCGGGGAACATCGCAACGCGGAGCTGGTTGCGGCCCAGCTTGCGGTACGGCTCGGTGTCGACGATGCCGTTGGCTCGCAGCACCTTGGCCACCGCTGCCGCGTCGACGTCGTCGTTGAAGTCGATGGTGCCGACCACCTGCGAGCGCAGAGCGGGATCGCCGACGAACGGGGTGGTGTAGTCGGTGGCCTCCGCCCACGCGTACAGCCGGCCGGAGGAGTCCGCGGTGCGCTTGACGGCCCAGTCGAGTCCGCCGTTGCCGTTGAGCCAGTCGAGCTGGTCGGCCATCAGCACCAGGGTGCCGATCGCGGGGGTGTTGTACGTCTGGTTCTTCACGCTGTTGTCGACGGCGATGGGCAGGGAGAGGAAGTCGGGCACCCAGCGGCCGGACGCGGCGATCTGCTCGACCCTGGCGAGGGCGGCCGGGCTCATGATGGCCAGCCACAGCCCGCCGTCGGAGGCGAAGTTCTTTTGCGGAGCGAAGTAGTAGGCGTCGGTGTCGGCGATGTCGACGGGCAAGCCGCCTGCCGCCGAGGTGGCGTCGATGACCACCAGCGCGTCGCCTGCGGGCCGTTGGATCGGCACGGCGACACCCGTCGACGTCTCGTTGTGCGCCCACGCCACGACGTCCACGGACGGGTCGGACTGGGGCTGCGGGGCGCTGCCCGGATCGGCCTTGACGACGATCGGGTCGCCGACGAAGGGGTTGGCCGCCACCGCCGCGGCGAACTTGGCGCTGAACTCGCCGAACGTCAAGTGCAATGAGCGCTTGTCGATCAGCCCGAACGCGGCGGCGTCCCAGAACGCCGTGGAGCCGCCGTTGCCGAGGATGACCTCGTACCCGTCGGGCACCGAGAAGAGGGTCTTGACGCCGTCGCGCACGCGTCCGACCAGATTCTTGACGGGTGCCTGCCGGTGCGAGGTGCCGAACAGGTGGCCGGAATCGACCAGCGCCTGCAACTGCTCGGGACGCACCTTGGAGGGACCGGAACCGAATCGTCCGTCCTTGGGCTTGAGTTCGGCGGGAATCACGAGATCGGCCATGACTCCCCAGCCTAGAGCCCGGCGATGCGGGCGCACGCACCCGCGCCTGGCGCGGTCCTCCGAGCCGACGCCCTGGTGGACCCGAGTGATCTACCTCACATGTGACGCGGATTACCTGGCTAACACACATCTGACGAAAGCCCCTGGTTAATTCCCGGGACCGTGGGTACTGTGATTAGACACCAAGCCGACAAATGTAAACCTCACGGGAGGCTTCGACATGGCAACCAAGATCGCTCGGACGCGCATGATCCGCCGCTGGCGCAAGAACATGGACGTGACCGACGACACCGCGTACGTGGATACGTTGACCACACTGTCCGAGGGGTCTGTGCGTCGCAACTTCAACCCGTACACCGACATCGACTGGGACTCACCGGAGTTTGCGGTGGTCCCGAACGACGAGCGCTGGATCCTGCCCGCGACGGATCCCATCGGCCAGCACTCCTGGTACCAGTCGCAGTCCAAGGAACGCCAGATCGAGATCGGCATGTGGCGCCAGGCCAACGTCGCCAAGGTCGGCCTGCACTTCGAGTCGATCCTCATCCGCGGACTCATGGAGTACGCGTTCTGGACGCCCAACGGCTCGCCGGAGTACCGGTACTGCCTGCACGAGGCCGTCGAGGAGTGCAACCACACCCTGATGTTCCAGGAGATGGTCAACCACATCGGCGCCGACGTGCCAGGCATGCCGCGGCTGCTGAAGTGGGTCCAGCCCTACATCCCCCTGGTCGCCGGTCCGCTGCCGATCCCGTTCTGGTTCGGCATCCTCGCCGGCGAGGAGCCCATCGACCACACCCAGAAGAACGTGCTCCGCGAGGGCAAGACCCTGCACCCGATCATGGAGCGGGTCATGGCCATTCACGTCGCCGAGGAGGCCAGGCACATCTCGTTCGCGCACGAGTACCTGCGCAAGCGGGTGCCCCACCTGTCGCGGCGCAAGCGCTTCTGGCTCTCCATCTACGTGCCGTTGGTGATGCGCGTGCTGTGCTCGGCGATCATCGTGCCGCCGCGCGCGTTCTGGAAGGAGTTCGACATTCCGCGCTCGGTGCGCAAGGAGATCTTCTTCAAGTCGCCGGAGTCACGGGCGATGCTGCGCGACATGTTCGGTGACGTCCGGATGCTCGCCAGCGACACCGGACTCATGAATCCCATCGCCAAGCTGGTGTGGAAGATCTGCCGGATCAGCGGCGAGCCCAGCCGGTACCGCAGCGAGCCCGCCCGCCAGCACCTGGTCTCGGTCGCGTAGGGCCCGTGCCGCACGTCATCACCCAGTCGTGTTGCAGCGACGGGTCCTGTGTCTACGCCTGCCCGGTCAACTGCATCCATCCGTCGCCGGATGAGCCGGGCTTTGCGACGGCCGAGATGCTCTACATCGACCCGGTGGCGTGTGTCGACTGTGGCGCCTGCGTCTCGGCGTGTCCGGTGGGCGCCATCGCCCCCGACACGAAGCTGACGTCCGCGCAGCTGCCGTTCATCGAGCTGAACGCCTCCTTCTACCCGAAACGCGAGGGCAAGCTCCCGCCGACGTCGAAGCTGGCGCCCGTGCTCGAGGCGCCCATGGTGCACCCCCGGGCCGGCGGCCCGCTGACGGTGGCGATCGTCGGCTCCGGGCCTGCGGCCATGTACGCCGCCGACGAACTGCTGACCCAGCACGGCGTGCGCGTCAACGTGTTCGAGAAGTTGCCGACGCCATACGGTTTGGTGCGGGCAGGGGTGGCGCCGGACCACCAGACCACCAAGCGCGTCACCCGGCTCTTCGATCGCATCGCCGAGAAACGCGGCTTCAACTTCTTCCTCAACGTCGAGATCGGCACGCACCTCTCGCACGCCGAACTGGCCGAGCACCACCACGCCGTGCTGTACGCCGTTGGCGCGCCCAACGACCGTCGGCTCGACATCGACGGCATGGGCATGGCGGGTAGCGGCACCGCGACCGAGATGGTGGCGTGGATCAACGGCCACCCCGAATTCGCCGACCTGCCAGTCGATCTGGCTTCGGAACGCATCGTGATCGTGGGTAACGGCAACGTCGCGCTCGACGTGGCCCGGGTGCTGACCGCTGATCCGGACGACCTGGCCCGCACCGACATCTCCGATCCCGCGCTCGCCGCTCTGAGGGCCTCCAAGGTCCGCGAGGTCGTCGTCGCCGCGCGGCGTGGCCCTGCGGCGTCGGCGTTCACGCTGCCCGAACTGATCGGCTTGACCGCGACGCACGAGGTGGTGCTCTCCGCGGCGGATCACGACAGGGTGATGCACGATCTGGCCACCGAGTCGGATCCGTTGACGCACAACAAGCTCGAGATCCTCTCCAAGCTCGGTGACGCGTCCGCTCCGATCGCCAAACCCCGGATCCGGCTGGCCTACGGGCTGACCCCGCTGCGGCTGGTGGGCGACACCCACGTCGAGGGCATCGCCTTCACCGTGACGGGCACCGACGAGGTCCTGGAGTGCGAGGCGGGCATGGTGCTCACGTCGATCGGCTACCGCGGCAAGCCCATCCGCGATCTGCCGTTCGACGAGGTGACCGCGGTGGTGCCGAACGAGGGAGGCCGCGTCACCGGAGCCCACGGCGCATACGTCGCGGGGTGGATCAAGCGTGGGCCGACGGGTTTCATCGGCACCAACAAGTCGTGCGCCGCGCAGACCGTGCAGAATCTCGTCGCCGACTACAACGACGGTGTGCTCGCCGACCCGGTGGGCAGGCCGTCGGCGTTGGAGAAGCTCGTCCGCAGTCGCCAGCCTGCTGTCGTCGATGCGGCGGGGTGGCGGGCCATCGACGCCGCGGAGATCGCGCGCGGCGGGGATGACCGTCCACGTGACAAGTTCACGGACGTCCCCGACATGCTTGCCGCAGCCGCGAAGGCGCCTGCCCCGACGCTCGGTCAGCGGTTGATGGGAAGCCTGCGCCGCTAGCCTTCGGGGCCTGTGGATAACTTTCCAAGACGTCGCTCGCCGATGGCATACTCGAACGTATGTTCGATGATCGCGCACCGGAAGTGCTGATCGGGGAGCTCGAGGAGTGCCACCGCCGCGAGTCCACCCTGATCGCCCGGCGCATGTCCGCGATCGCCGGGCTGCTGCGCCACCGCACCGCCGCGGCGGAGGATCCCGCGGCCGAGGAGCCGGGGTACGCGGTGATCACCGGGTTCGCCCGCGCGAGCGCCGAGGTGGCCGCGGTGATGAACCTGGCACCCATGACCGCCGCGACGATGGTCGGGCACGCCGAGGCGTTGGACCTGCGACTGCCGGAGATCGCAGCGCTGCTGGCCGCCGGTCGGATCGATTGGCGCACTTCGCTTCTCATCATCACCCGCACCGCGCTGGTCGACTCGGACTCGATGCCTTTGCTGGACCGGCTCCTCGCCGACAAGATCGAAGGCTGGGGAAGTTGGTCGCGCCGGCGGGTGACCAACGCGGTCGACGGCGCCATCGCCGGGCTGGACCCCGACGGAGTGAAGGACCGCCGGGTCAGCGCGGACACCGCTCGCCACCTCACCATCACCGCCGGGCTCAACGGCATGGCCCAGGTTCGCGGCAACCTGCCCGCTCCCGCCGCCGCGGTGGTCGACAAGCGGCTCACCGAACTTGCCGACGCGGTCTGCCGCGCCGACCCCCGCACGCTGGTGCAGCGTCGAGTCGATGCGCTGTTGGCCTTGAGTGAGGGCCGCGTCCTGGGGTGTGAGTGCGCGCTGCCGGACTGCCCCCGGCGTAACGCCGTTGCCGCCGACGGCGGCAGCGCCGTCGGCATCGGTACGCCCCGGTCGCGGTTCGTCATCAACGTCATCGCCACGGCCGAGACGCTCGACGGGACCAGTCAGCAGCCCGGCTATCTGGAGGGGTTCGGGGTGATCGACGCCGATCAGGTGCGCGCCCTGGCCGCCAAATGCCGCACTGCGACTCCTGACCGAGCCGGACGTCAGCGCGGCGGCCAACACGAAGTGTTACTGCCGCCAGCATCACCTCCTCAAGACCTTCCACGGCGGGCCCGGCGGTTGGCGTGACACCCAGCTGCCCGACGGCACCGTGGTGCTGACCTCGCCGACCGGCCGGGCGTACCGCACCACGCCCGACGGGGCGGACCTGTTCGCCCAACTCCGCCCGGCGTGTCCCCAACCGAAACCCCGAAGGCGAAGTCGAGAACGGGAGAGGTCGGCCCGAATCCTGTTCGAGCGCAGCAGGATTCACACTCAGTGCCCGCTCAACGCTCAGGCGCGTGAGCTCAATGCCGCACGCGCCCACGAGATCGAGATGCGCCAGTGGCGCAACGACATGCGCAAGACCCTGCTGGTCCTCAAGAGTGGACGCCCCAGCGACAGCCCGTGGTGCACGTGGGTCAACGAGCCCCTCGAGAACCCCGACATCGGGGTGCACTGGAAACCGTCCCCGCCGCCACCGCGACCACACGACGACGAGAAGCCGCCATTCTGATGGCAGGCACCACTGCTAACCCCCCATCGCCGCGGCGATCTCCTCCATGCTGACCTCGCGGACGGGCTGCCCCAGCGACCACTGGTGCCCGAACGGGTCGCGCACCACGCCGTAACGGTCGCCCCAGAACTGGTCCTCCAGCGGGGCCACGACCACCGCGCCTGCGTCCAGCGCCCGCGCGAAGGCGGCCTCGACGTCGGGCACCTGCAGGTGAATCGTCACCGGAGTGCCGCCGAGAGCTGTTGGCGTCGAGGACTTTCCGTCGTTGAAATCGGGGAAGTCGTCGTTCAGCATCACCGTCGAACCATTGAGGCTCAGCGCGGCGTGGACAAGCCTGCCGTCGGGATGGGAGACGCGCCCGAGCTCGGTGGCGCCGAACGCCCTGACGTAGAAGTCGATGGCCGCTGCGGCATCGTCGACGACGAGATGGGGGGACAGGGTTGGTTGCACTTCGATCGCCACGGTGAGTTCCTCTCGGCGGTGGATGGACACTACTGACGACCATCCGCAGTGCCGGAACTCATCGTGTCAGATTTCAGTAGTCCACTACTCAGGGCAACCGGGCGCCCTGCGCCGACGCTTGAGACATGTTGAGGACGATCGAGAAACCCCGTGTCATGCAGCTACCTCTGGCGCCGCGAAGCTCGCTGCCCGTCGTGGCGCAGATCCACGCGCTGCGCACGTTCCACACCGGATGCGAAAGGCTGCGCGACGCAGGCGGTCCCGTGACCAGGATCGCGTTCGCCCCGCGCTGGCTGCTCCCGGAGATCGTGGTGACCACGTCGCCGCAAGGCGCGCACGACGTCCTCGGTCGCGCGCCGGACGTAGCCGAGCGCACCCGCATCCACGACGAGATGCGGGCGCTGATCGGTGCGAATTTGTTCGACGTCGCCCATGACGAGTGGCTGCCCCGCCGACGCCTCCTGCAACCGCTGTTCACCAAGAAGCGCGTCTGCATGTACGGCAACGAGATGGCGCAGGCGGCCGAGTCCATCGCCGCGAGCTGGCCGTCGGGCGGCGTGGTGGATCTCGACGACGAGTGCCGCCGGCTGACGCTGCGCGCGCTCGGACGGTCGATCCTCGGACTCGACCTCGACGATCAGGCCGACCGGATCGGCGAGCCGCTGCGGGTCATGCTGCAGTACGTCGCGGACCGCGGGGCCGCCCCGGCACGCCTGCCGCGCTGGCTCCCGACGCCCGCCCGCAGACGGGCGCGCGCCGCGAGTGCGACGCTGCGCGGACTGGCGTCCGAGGTGCTGCGGGCCTGCCGCGAGGACCCGGAGCGGGAGGCTCCGCTGGTGCGTGCGCTCATCGAGGCCACCGATCCGGAGACCGGCCGCAGGCTGACCGACGACGAGATCCGCGACGAGCTCATCGTCTTCGTCGGCGCCGGGCACGACACGACCGCGACGACGCTGGCGTACTCGCTGTGGCAACTGGGCAGGCATCCGGATCTGCAGGAGCGGGTCAGGGGGGAGGCGGCAGCGGTCGGCGACCGCGACCTGACACCCGAGGACGTTCCCGCGCTCGGCTTCACGGTGCAGGTCCTGCACGAGGCGCTGCGCCTGTGTCCGCCCGCCGCGGTGTCCGGCAGGCTGCTCACCGAGGACGTCGAGGTCGACGGCTACCGGGTCAGGGCGGGCACGCTGGTCATGGTCGGCGTGTACGCCGTGCAACGCGACCCGGCGCTGTGGCCGCACGCGACGACGTTCGACCCCGACCGGTTCCGTCCCGAGGCGGCCAGGCAGCTCGACCGCTGGCAGTACCTGCCGTTCGGGGCCGGCCCTCGGACGTGCGTCGGCGACCACTTCGCCATGCTCGAACTCGCACTGGCCCTCGCGACGATCGTGCGCCGCAACGAGATTCACTCGATGTCGCCGGAGTTCCCCATGGCGGTGCCCTTCACCCTGGTGGCGGGCGCCCCGGTCCCGGCGCGTGTGACGCCGCGCTGCGGCTACACCACGGAGAACGACGGCGGCAACGTGGCGCGGCCCGTCAGTGCCAGCAGCACCGTCGGTCCCTGACCCAGGATGGCGGCCACGTCGGCGGCCAGCATGGTCGCCTCGGCGACGACGGGCGCGGGCACCGCGACGTCGATCCCGGTGGCGTTGACGATGTCGAGGCCGTGGACGGCGAGTTCGAACACCCGGGTCGGCAGGTAGTTGCTCAGCCGGATGCCGAGCCCGCCGATCACCTCGATCAACGGATCGTCGACGGCGGCGAGTTCGCCGAGCACCCGGTCCAGCAGCGCGTCGACGGTCGCCGCGGGGTCGTCGCCGAGATCGCGACCGGCCTGCCTGCCACGCTCGACGATGGCCTCGGCCCCCGATTTCGACGCGTAGTCCCGGATCTGCGCGTAGTAGTCGGCCGCACTCGTCACGTCCTCGTGGGCGGCGGGCTTCTTCAGGTACGTGCTGACGGTGATGAGCGACCGCGACGCATGCCCGACGAGCGCGCGCACATCCCAGTCGCCGAGACCCGGCTTCGCCCAAGCGCTTTCGGGGATGGCGCGGACCATCGAGGCGAACCCGCCGGCCGCCATCTCGAAGGTCTCGAAGTGCGTCACGAGACCCGGATCTGGTCCCAGCCCTCGACGGCTTCCGGACTCCGCGGTCCGGGGCCGACGTAGATGGCGGCCGGTCGGACCAGCTTGCCGAGACGCTTCTGCTCGAGGATGTGCGCGCACCATCCCGCGGTGCGCCCGCAGGTGAACATGGCGGGCATCATCTTGGGCGGGACGCCCGCGAAGTCGAGCATGACGGCCGCCCAGAACTCGACGTTGGTCTCGATCGCGCGGTCGGGGCGCCGCTCGCGCAACTCGGCGAGCGCTGCCTGCTCGAGTGCGGCCGCGGTCTCGAAGCGCGGCGCGTCGAGGCGTTTGGCGGTGGCGCGCAGCACGCGGGCCCGCGGATCCTCGGCACGGTAGACGCGGTGCCCGAATCCCATCAGCTTGTCCTTGCGGTCCAGGATTCCCTTGACGACCGCTCGGGCGTCACCGGAGCGCTCGACCTCCTCGATCATCGGCAGCACGCGGGCCGGGGCGCCGCCGTGCAGCGGACCGCTCATCGCGCCGACCGCACCCGACAGCGACGCGGCGACGTCGGCGCCGGTCGAAGCGATCACCCGTGCGGTGAACGTCGAGGCGTTCATACCGTGCTCGGCCGCGGTCACCCAGTACGCATCGATGGCCTCGACGTGCCGCGGGTCGGGATCGCCCTTCCAACGGGTCATGAAACGTTCTGTGACGGTGGCGCATTCGTCGATGGTGCGCTGGGGGACCGCGGGCTGGTAGATGCCGCGGGCCGACTGCGCGACGTAGGACAGTGCCATCACCGACGCCCTCGCCAGCTGTTCGCGGGCGGTGTCGTCGTCGATGTCCAGCAGCGGCTGGTAGCCCCAGATCGGCGCGAGCATCGCCAGGCCTGCCTGCACGTCGACCCTGACGTCGCCGGTGTGGATGGGCAGCGGAAACGGCTCGGCCGGTGTGAGGCCGCGGCCGAACCGACCGTCGACGAGCAGCGACCACACGTCGCCGAAGGTGACCCGCTGCGTGACTAGATCCTCGATGTCGACCCCGCGGTAGCGCAGCGCGCCGCCGTCCTTGTCCGGTTCGGCGATCTCGGTGGTGAAGGCGACGACGCCTTCGAGGCCCTCCACGAATCCGTCGGGAAGCTGGGACGCGCTCGTCATGAGCAGATTCTCGCACTCCGGCGGTGGTCGATCACTACCGGTCGGTAACCCACCGCCCAACTCGTGGGCGTAGCGTCTGCCGCGTGGTTTCCCGAGACGACGAGCACCTGGCGCGCATGCGCGTGGAGTACGGATCCCCCGAGAAGGACGGCAGCCCGGACCTCGATGCCGACTGGCTGGCAGATGGCTGGATCTCCTTGTTGCACAAGTGGTTAGCCGATGCAGAGCAGGCCGGGATCGCCGAACCCAACGCCATCGTCCTCGGCACGACCGACGCCTCGGGAAGGCCCGTCACGCGCACGGTGTTGTGCAAGGGCGTGGATGAGACCGGCATCACCTTCTACACCAACTACGACTCGGCCAAGGGCGGGCAGCTCGCCGCGACGCCCTATGCGTCGGCGACGTTTCCGTGGTTCGCGCTCGGCCGCCAGGTTCACGTGATGGGTCCGGTCGCCAAGGTCGCTCCCGAGGTGACGGCCGCGTACTGGGCCAAGCGCCCGCGCGGCTCGCAGCTCGGCGCGTGGGCGTCGCACCAGTCCCAGCCCATCGAGTCCCGTGCGGCCCTCCTTCGGCAGCTCGCCGACGTCACCGAGCGGTTCGCCGGCGTCGAGTCCGTACCGGTGCCCCCGAACTGGGGCGGCTACCGCATCTCACCCGAGGTCGTCGAGTTCTGGCAGGGCCGCGAGAACAGGGTGCACAACCGGATCCGCACGACCGGCGCCGGCGTCGAGCGACTGCAGCCCTGAGGGTGGCGGGCTTTCTCGCCGACACCACGCCGCTGCGGTCGCCGGACTTCCGCAGGTTGTGGCTGGCAGGCATCGTCACCGTCATCGGCGCGAACCTCACGATCTTCGCCGTGCCCGTCCAGCTCTACGCGCTGACGCAGAACTCCGCGTACGTCGGCCTCTCGGGCATCTTCGCGTTGGTTCCCCTGGTGATCTTCGGGCTGTGGGGCGGGGCGTGGGCCGACGCGATGGACCGCAGGCTGCTGTTGATCATCGCCTCGATCGGACTGGCCGTCTCGTCGGTGATGCTGTGGCTGCAGGCGGCGCTGGAAGTGAACAACGTGTGGGTGGTGCTGTGTCTGCTGTCGGTGCAGCAGGCGTTCTTCGCGATCAACAGCCCCACCCGGTCCGCGGCCATCCCACGCATGGTGCCGTCCGATCAACTGCCCGCGGCGAACTCCCTCAACATGACGGTGATGCAGTTCGGTGCGATCGTCGGTCCGCTGCTCGCGGGCGTGCTGCTGCACTTCGTCGACCTGTCGACGCTCTACCTCATCGACGCCATCACGACCATCGCGCCGATCGTCGCCACGTTCCAGCTCACCAGGATGCCGCCGACCGGGTCGGCGCAGGGCGCAGCCAAGTGGGGCTTCGCTGCGGTGCTCGACGGCTTTCGCTACCTGGCCGGGAACAAGGTCGTGCTGATGTCCTTCGTCGTCGACCTCATCGCGATGATCTTCGGCATGCCGCGGGCGCTGTTCCCGCAGATGGCGCACCAGAGCTTCGGCGGCCCCGTCGAGGGCGGCACGGCGATGGCCTATCTCTCCGCCGCCATCGCGGTGGGCGCCGTTGCGGGCGGCGTGTTCTCGGGCTGGCTGCCGCGCATCCGGAGACAGGGGTTCGCCGTGGTCGCCTCGATCGTCGTGTGGGGCGTGGCGATGGTCGGCTTCGGGCTGGCCGCCGGATTCGCGGGGGGCAGTGCCAACTGGTTGCTGTGGGTCTCGCTGGCCTTTCTGGCGATCGGCGGTGCCGCGGACATGGTGTCGTCGGCGTTCCGGTCGACGATCCTTCAGCAGGCTGCCTCCGACGAACTGCGGGGCCGGCTGCAGGGCGTGTTCACCGTCGTCGTCGCCGGTGGTCCGCGGCTTGCCGATGCCGTACACGGGGCGGCGGCGGCCGTCGTCGGCACCACGGTGGCTGCGGCGGGTGGCGGCGTGCTGGTGGTGGTCGGCGTCATCGTCGCCGTGCTGGTGGTGCCCGCTTTCGTCCGGTACCGGGTGTGAATCTGACGTTGCGCGATTCACCTGCGCACGAGGGTTAACATCTTCTCGTGGCCGATGTGTCGAGCGAGTCGTCGCCGGGCCTCCGTGAGCGCAAGAAGCTCCGGACCCGCGCGGTGTTGATCGAAGCCGCCATGGACCTCTGTCTGAAGCAGGGCTACGAACAGACCACCGTCGAACAGATCGCCGCGTCGGCGGACGTCTCGCCGCGCACCTTCAGCCGCTATTTCCCGACGAAGGATGCGGTATTCCTCACACTCATCGAGGACTACGCCCACGAGGTCGCCATCGAACTCGAGACGGTGGACGGCGAGATCGGCCCGCTCGAGGCCATGCGGCAGGCCCACGTGGCCGTGCTGACCCGGGTCGCGATCAGGCAGGTGGGCAGGCTCACCACCGACCGCATCATCCTGATGCTGAAGGTCATCAACGCCTCGGAAACGCTCAAGCAGGCGGCGTTCGAGTTCCGGCACGACGTCACCCAGGTGGTGCTCGCCAAGCGGATGGGCGTCGACCTCGACGACCGGCGCGCCCGCCTGGTGAGCGTGATCTTCTCGGCCACCATCGTGACCGCCTGCGGTGACCTCATCGCCGACACCGAGACCGTCCGGCTGGGGCCGACGGTCATGGTCGACCGCCTCAACGAGGCGTTCGGGCAACTGGCGACGATGTCGTCGGACCTGCAGATCCCATCGGCGGGGGCCGACTACGAGCCGGTGTATGGCTGAACATGCTCCGCCCCATGGACTCAGGGAACGCAAGAAGCTCCGCACCCGCACGACCCTGATCGAGGCAGCCGCCGAACTGTGCCTCAGGCAGGGGTACGACAACACCACGGTCGAACAGATCGCCGTAGCGGCCGACGTCTCGCCGCGCACCTTCAGCCGCTACTTTCCGACCAAGGAATCGGTGGTGACGGCGATGACCGGCGACATGGACAGCTACCTCGCCGCCGCCCTGAGCGACCAGCCGACCGACGTCAACGAGTACGAGGCGCTGCTGCGTGCCCATCTCGAGGTGTTCGGACCCGACAAGGGTTATCAGACACCGGGTTTCAAGCGGATGGCCGTGCTGATCCAGATCATCAACAACGCGGAGTCGCTGCGCTCGTCGGCGTTCCTGCATCAGCGGTCGGTCGAGGAGCGCACGGCGCTCACCGTGATGGGGCGGCGGATGGGCGTGGAGGCCGACGATCCCGCCGTCCGGATGGTCGGCGACACGTGGACGGTGTTGTTCGCGAACGCCTTCGCCGGGCTGGGCACCCCGGGCCACGATCCGCTCGAGCCACGCATCCTGTGCGACCGGTTGTGCGCGCAGTACGAGCTGTTCCGCAGAACCTGGAGGCCATGGGGCACTGGCGAGGTCCGATGACCGGAACCCCCCGCAAGCGCACGAAACCGATAGCGACTACCTTGCCTAAGTGACGGACAGCTTCGTTCCGGTCGCCAACCGAAGAAGGGGTTAACGTGCCCGAAGACTCCCACTCCGACGAGGTCGCCACGCTCCGCTACCCCGGGGGCGAGATCGACCTGGAGATCGTGAAGGCGACTGAGGGATCCGACGGCATCGCACTGGGATCGCTGCTCGCCAAGACGGGATACACCACGTTCGACGGCGGCTTCGTCAACACGTCGTCCACCAAGAGCTCGATCTGCTACATCGACGGCGACGCGGGCATCCTGCGCTACCGCGGCTACCCCATCGAGCAGCTGGCCGAGAAGTCCACGTTCATCGAGGTCAGCTACCTCCTGATCTACGGTGAGCTGCCCACGGCCGAGCAGCTCGAGAAGTTCACCACCCAGATCCAGCGGCACACCCTGCTGCACGAGGACCTCAAGCGGTTCTTCGACGGCTTCCCGCGCAACGCGCACCCGATGCCGGTGCTGTCCAGCGCGGTCAACGCTCTCTCCGCCTACTACCCGGACTCGGTGGACCCGCTCGACAAGGAGCAGGTCGAGCTGTCGACCATCAGGCTGCTCGCCAAGCTCCCGACCATCGCCGCCTACGCCTACAAGAAGTCGGTCGGCCAGCCGTTCCTGTACCCGGACAACTCGCTGACGCTGGTGGAGAACTTCCTGCGCATGACGTTCGGCTTCCCCGCCGAGCCCTACGAGGTGGATCCCGAGATCGTCCGCGCGCTGGACCTGCTGCTGATCCTGCACGCCGATCACGAGCAGAACTGCTCCACGTCGACGGTGCGTCTGGTCGGCTCGTCGCAGGCCAACCTGTTCACCTCGGTCTCGGGCGGCATCAACGCGCTGTGGGGCCCGCTGCACGGCGGCGCCAACCAGGCCGTGCTGGAGATGCTCGAGAAGATCCGCACCGGCGGCGACGACGTCAACACGTTCGTCAAGAAGGTGAAGAACCGCGAAGAGGGCGTGAAGCTGATGGGCTTCGGGCACCGCGTGTACAAGAACTACGACCCGCGGGCGCGCATCGTCAAGGAGCAGGCCGACAAGATCCTCGGCAAGCTCGGTGTGAACGACGAATTGCTGGACATCGCCAAACAACTCGAAGAGGTCGCGCTGACCGACGACTTCTTCGTCGAGCGCAAGCTGTACCCGAACGTCGACTTCTACACGGGCGTGATCTACCGCGCGATGGGCTTCCCGACGCGCATGTTCACGGTGTTGTTCGCCCTCGGGCGGCTGCCGGGCTGGATCGCACACTGGCGCGAGATGCACGAGTCGCCGAGCAAGATCGGCCGTCCGCGCCAGATCTACACCGGCTACACCGAGCGTGACTACTCCGAGATGGGCAACCGCTAGCTGTCTGCTGGGCCACAGTCGTTTGCATCGGTAATAGTTGTGGGATAACAATGGTTGTGTGAATACAACTATCGATACGCTGACGTCTCGGCGCAAGGCCATCGTCCTGGTGTCCTGCTGCCTGAGTCTGCTGATCGTGTCGATGGACGCCACGATCGTCAACGTCGCCATCCCGAGCATCCGCACCGACCTGCACGCCTCGCCGTCGCAGTTGCAGTGGGTCGTCGACGTCTACACGCTGGTACTGGCCTTACTGCTGATGCTGTCGGGGGCGACGGGCGACAGGTTCGGCCGACGTCGCGTGTTCCAGATCGGGCTCACGGTCTTCGCCATCGGCTCGTTGCTGTGCAGCGTGGCGCCCAACATCGAGACCCTGATCGCGGCGCGCTTCCTGCAGGCTGTCGGCGGCTCGATGCTCAATCCCGTTGCGCTGTCGATCATTTCGCAGGTCTTCACCGGCCGTGTCGAGCGGGCGCGGGCACTGGGGTTCTGGGGCGCCGTGGTCGGCATCTCGATGGCGCTGGGTCCCGTGGTCGGCGGTTTCCTCATCGAGCTCATCAGTTGGCGGGCGGTGTTCTGGATCAACCTCCCGATCTGCGCGGCGGCCATCGTGTTGACGGCGATCTTCGTGCCGGAGACCAAGTCGCTGACCATGCGCAACATCGACCCCATCGGGCAGGCGCTCGCCGTCGTGTTCCTGTTCGGCGTCGTCTTTACGCTCATCGAGGGCCCCGAGCAGGGCTGGAGCAACCCGCGCGTCGTCGGCATGGCCGTGGCCGCGCTGCTGGCCTTCGTCGCATTCCTGCGCTTCGAGGCCAGGCGTCACGACCCGTTCATCGATCTCCGCTTCTTCCGCAGCATCCCGTTCGCCTCCGCCACGGTGACGGCGGTGTGCGCGTTCTCCGCGTGGGGCGCGTTCCTGTTCATGATGTCGATGTACCTGCAGGGCGAACGCGGATACTCGGCGATGCACACGGGACTCATCTATTTGCCGATCGCCATTGGCGCACTGGTGTTCTCGCCCATCTCGGGTCGGCTGGTGGGGCGGTTCGGCGCGCGACCGTCGCTGTTGGCGGCCGGCACGCTGATCACCATCGCGTCGATCCTGCTGACGTTCCTGACGGTCACGACGCCCGTGTGGGCACTGCTGGTGGTCTTCGCCGTCTTCGGCATCGGATTCTCGATGATCAACGCCCCCATCACCAACGCCGCCGTGAGCGGCATGCCGCTGGACCGGGCGGGCGCAGCGTCGGCGGTGACGTCGACCAGCCGCCAGGTCGGCGTGAGCATCGGTGTGGCGCTGTGTGGTTCGCTCGCGGGCGGCGCCATCGCCCACACCGGAGCCAACTTCGCCGACGCGTCGCGGCCGCTGTGGTTCGTGTGCGTCGGACTCGGCGTCGTCATCACGGCACTCGGCCTGTTCTCCACCTCGGGCCGCGCGGTGCGGTCGGCCGAACGCCTAGCCCCGCTGATCGCGGGCGCCGCCGCACCCAAGGTGAACGCCAATGTCGGCTGATCCGAGGGCCGACGAGACGTGGCGTGCCATGGCCGCCGTGGTCTTCGACAATCGCGACGCGTGGAAGCGCGAGGTCATCGAGACCAGTGGGCTGCCCTTCAGCCGGATCCGGGTACTGCGGCGGTTGGTCAAGCGGTCGATGACGGCCAAGGAGATCGCCGAGGCCGCGACCATGGACGCTCCGGCCACCAGCGTTGCGGTCAACGATCTCGAGGACCGCGGACTCGTGGTGCGCCAGACGGATCCGACCAACCGTCGGTGCAAGGTGATCTCGCTGACCGACGACGGCCGCCGCGTCGTCGCAAACATCGAGGCGGTCGACGACCCCGCACCGCCGCCCTTCGCGTCGCTGACGGCCGACGAACTCGCGGCGCTGCAGTCGATCCTGGCGAAGCTCTCGAAGGGCTGATCCTCAGCCCCCGCTCCGCGACGCCTCCAGTACCGCCATGGCCGCGTTGTGACCACCGATCCCGGACACGGCACCGCCCCGTCGGGACCCCGCGCCGCACAGCATGATTCGCTCGTAAGCGGTCGCGACTCCCCAACGCCTGGCTGGAGTGTCCAGCGGTTCGTCGTCGTCGGCGAACGGCCAGCGCAACGCGCCGTGGAAGATGTTGCCCGCGGTCATGTTCAGCGCCGCTTCGAGATCTGCGGTGGTCTTGGCCTCGATGCACGGCAGGCCGTCGGCATCCTCGTACAGCACGTCCTGGATGGGTTCGGCGAGGACGGAGTTCAGGGATGCCAGCACCGCGTCGGTGAGGGTGGACCGCATCGTCTCGGGGTCGCCGGCTACCAGCGCGTGCGGAGTGTGCAGGCCGAACACGGTGAGAGTCTGTGCGCCGGAGCGACGTAGCTCGTCGGACAGGATGGTGGGGTCGGTGAGGGAGTGGCAGTAGATCTCGCACGGCAACGGGTCGGGAACGTGGCCGGCCCGTGCCCGGTCGTACGCGGCGTCGAGTTGGGCGAACGACTCGTTGACGTGGAACGTGCCGCCGAAGGCCTGCTCGGCCGTGACTCCCTCGTCGCGCAGTCGGGGCAGTCGGCGCAGCATCAGGTTGACCTTCACCTGGGCGCCGGGCGCACTGTCCGGCGCGGGATCACCGAGCAGTCCGGCGAGCACCGTCGGCGTCACCCCCGACAGCACGAAGCGGGCCCGGACCGTGACCTCGTCGCCGTCGGTTCGGAAGCGCACGACGCCCTCCGGGTCGATTGCGTAAACCTCTGCGCCGGTGACGATCTCGGCACCCTGCGCGCACGCCGCGGCCGCGAGCGCTCCGCTGACCGCGCCCATGCCGCCCACGGGGACGTCCCACTCTCCCGTGCCGTTGCCGAGAAGGTGGTAGAGAAAGCACACGTTCTGGGCCAGTGACGGGTCGTCGGTCCGCGCGAACGTTCCGATCAGCGCATCGGTCGCCATCACGCCGCGCACCAGGTCGTTGCCCACGGCCGTGGTGATGGCCTCTCCGATCGGTCGCTCCATCAGCGCCTGCCAGCCCGCAGCGGCGTCGGGGTCACCGCCGGTGACCACGTGGCCGAAGGCCTCGGCGCGCGTGGTCAGTGGCTGCGTCAGCGTCGGCCACAACCGTTGCGTGACGGCACGGCAGCGGCGGTAGAACTCGTCGTAACCGGGAACGTCGCCCGCCGCCCCGACGGCTCCGAAGCTCCCCCCGGGCCCCACCAGGAGCCCGGTCCGGCCGCCCGTCGCCGGATCGGGGGTGTAGGACGAGTAGCGCCGCCGCAGAAGGCGGATCCGCGCGCCGAGATCGTCGGTGATGCGCTGCGGCAGCAAGCTGACGAGGTACGAGTACCGCGACAGCCGTGCGTCGACGCCGCCGAAGGCGTGCGCCGATACCGCCGCACCGCCGACGTGGTCCAGCCGTTCGAGCACCGTCACGCGCAACCCCGCCTTTGCGAGGTAACCCGCGGCGACCAGGCCGTTGTGGCCCCCGCCGACGACGACCGCGTCGTAGGTGTCCCGGTGCGGCACGGACCGGCCTCAGCCCAGGTAGCCCTCGACCTCGCTCTCGGGGCGCACGCTGGCCTGGTCGGGATCCTGACCCGTCTCGCGCAGCGCCCGGCGCTGCCGGAGCAGATCCCAGCACTGGTCCAGCTGCACCTCGAGGCCTCGCAGCCTGCGGTGCTCCTCGGTTTCGTCGATCTCGTGATGCTGAAGCCGTGCCCGCAGCTCCTTCTCCTCTGCGACCAGCTCGTTGACTTGGGCGAGAATGTCTGCGTCTTTGTCCACGGCTCAAGTCTGCCCGACTACGGTGTCACCCGTGGCCACTAAACCCGAGATCGAATTTCCCGACGGTCCCGCACCCGCCGAGCTCGTCATCGACGACGTCATCGTCGGCGACGGCGCCGAGGCGGTGCCGGGCGGCACCGTGACCGTGCACTACGTCGGCGTCGAATACGACACCGGCGAGGAGTTCGACAGCTCGTGGAACCGCAACGAGTCCATCGAGTTCCCGCTGCGCGGGCTGATCCAGGGCTGGCAGGACGGCATTCCCGGCATGCGAGTGGGTGGGCGACGAAAGCTCGTCATCCCACCGGCAAAGGCCTACGGACCCGCCGGTTCCGGGCATCGGTTGTCCGGCAAGACGCTGATCTTCGTCATCGACCTCCTCGACGCGCGCTGATCTGGTAGCCAGCAAAACACGCTGCGCGGCTGGCGAGTTCGTCATCGGTGTGACTCTCGGCACGCCGATGAACATTTGGCGAGAACGCCTTCCGACGGTTGTCCTGCGGTCCTAGGCTCGACAGCGTCGTCGACGACTGGAGGGTCCATGGCGGGTTCCGGGGAAGATCGCACCATCGCCGAGTGGCGCACCGATTCGAGGCTCTACCGACGCCGACCCGGCCTCGGGTGGCTCATCGCCCTGATCGCGGTCCCTCTGCTGCTCGCCCTGATCGGGTGGGGTGCGACGGGCCGGTCGGCCAAGACTCCCGAGGTGGCGCTGCCGAGCGTGAATCCCTCGGCCACGCTGACCGTCCCGGCGGCCTCGCCGTCCGCGTCGCCGACTGCGGAGGCGGGCGGCCAGTTCGGCGCCATGTCAATCGTGCGCACCGGCAAGGGTTTCACGCTGACCGGTGAAGTGCCCGACGATGCGACCAAGGCCTCGCTGCCCGACACGATCCGGCAGGCCATGCCCGGTGCCACCATCGTCGACAATCTGACCGTCAAGCCCGGTGTCAAGGCACCCGAGTTCGCCGGTCTCGGTGCGTTGTTCGGCGCCGCGATCGACGTGACGGACTTCGGTGCGAACCTCGTCGGCGACACCGTGACGTTGACGGGCACGGCCGATTCCGAGGAGGCCAAGGCCGCTGCCGAATCGGCGGCCAAGGCGACGTGGCCAAATGTGATGGTGGTCAACAACATTAACGTCACCGCCGCGAGCGCTAGCTCATCGGCTCCCGCTCCTGCCCCCGCGCCCGCCGGGGCGTGCTCGTCACTGCAGGCCGACATCACCGACCTGCTGAAGACGCCGATCAACTTCGACACCGACGGGTTCACCCTGGCGCCTGCCTCGGCCCAGGTGGTCGCCCAGATCGCCGACAAGGTGAAGGCCTGCCCCGGTTCGAAACTCGCGGTCGTCGGCTACACCGATAACACCGGAAACGACGCGATCAACGTGCCGCTCAGTACGAATCGCGCGAAAGCCGTTGCCGACGCCCTGGTTTCGGATGGCCTGACCGCCCCCGACGTCGCTTCCAGTGGCGAGGGCTCCGCCAACCCGATAGCCGACAATGGCACACCCGCCGGGCGTGCCCAGAACCGCCGCGTCGAGATCACCGTCAGTTAGGGAGATGTGACATGGGATTCTTCATCCAGTGGGTGTGGTACCTCCTCGCTTTCCTGGTGGGCTCGCTCGTCGCATGGCTCGGTGCGGCAGTCACGATCAAGCGCACCAGTGAGGAAGAGGCGATCGCCGACCTACCCGGTTCACGAGAGATCGGGGCGGGATCGTGAACTGGTGGTTGATGGGTTTGGCATTCCTGCTCGGTCTGGTGCTGACGGGGCTGTTCGTGGTCCGGCGGGTCAGGCGCGAGGTGCCCGTGTACGAATCAGCCGGTGCGCCTGCGCGTCTGGTGGGCGAGAAGCCCAAGGCCTCCACGCCGGAGGCGGGTGCCACGGCGGGCGGCGTCGCTGCGGCCAAGTTCGTCGGGTCCGGTGAGCGCTCCGATGAATCGCCCTATGGCGCAGGCTCTTTCCGCGGCGCGTCGGCGCCGTCGGGCTATGACATCAAGGGCAACGAGGATTCGATGCTCTACCACACGACGGACAGTCCGTCGTACCAGCAGACGATCGCCGAGGTGTGGTTCCTCGACGAGGACACCGCCCGCAGGGCAGGCTTCACGCACTGGCGGGAGGGTCGCAGGGACGCTGCGGCCACCGGGTCAGAGCTGCCCCCCGGTCCGCACGGCCCCGGTTCGGCCACGCCCGCGGACGACGGTAGCGGCCCCGCGGGCTGGAACGTCAAGGGCAACGAGGACTCGATGCTGTACCACTCCGAGGAGAGCCCGTCCTACGGCGTGACCCGCGCCGAGGTGTGGTTCCGCGACGTCGAGACCGCCGAGGCAGCGGGCTTCAACCGGTGGGACAGCGGGAAGTCGAAGCGCGGGCTCAGATAGCTCAGGTCGGACCGGGCAGGCGCAGCAGCAGTCGGACTCCGCCCAGCGGGCTCTGCTCCAATGTCGCGGTGCCACCGTGTAATTCGGCCTGTTGCGCGACCAGCGCGAGGCCGAGTCCCGAGCCGGAGTGCGACGCCGTCGACCCGCGGGAGAACCGCTCGAACACGACCGTCCGCTCCTCCTCGGGAATGCCGACACCGTCGTCGTCGATCGCGATCTCCACGCCCGCGCGGGAACTCACCGCGGACAGCTGGACCCGCGTCGCTCCACCGTGCTTGACGGCGTTGGCGATCGCGTTGTCCACCGCGAGGCGCAGGCCGGCGGGCAGCCCCACGATGATGACCGTCGGCGCCGGCACCAGCGACACGTCGAGTTCGGGGTAGACGCGCATCGCGTCGTGGGCGGCGCGGTCCAGCAATTCGGTGATGTCGACGGGCGAGTGGTCGTCGGACGTCGAGAGTTCGCCCTGCGCCAGCCTTTCGATCGCCCACAGGGTCGACTCGATGCGCGTCTGCGTCCTGATGACGTCGTTGAGCACTTCCTTGCGCTGATCCTCGGCGAGGTCGAGCGTCGCGAGGACCTCGAGGTTGGTGCGCATCGCGGTCAGCGGGGTGCGCAGTTCGTGCGACGTCACCGCGGCGAAGTCGCGCGACGACACCAGGGCGGCCTTGGTGCGGTCCTGCTCCTCCCAGATGCGTTGCACCATGCCGTTGACCGCGTCGGCGATCTCGACCGCCTCGGTGGCCCCTCGGACGTCGATGTCGGGCGCCGCACCGCCCGCGTCGATCGCGCGCGTCTGCTGCGCGAGTCGCTTGAGCGGCCGCACCGCGAACGCAGCCAGCAGCCAGCCCGCCACCGCGGCGGCGCCGATCGCGAACGAACAGATGATGATGACCCGCCGGTGCAGGTTGTTGGTATCGGCGATGGTCGCGTCGTAGGTGGCGCCGACCGCGGCCGTCATCGGCCCTTGGGGACCGGTCAGCTCCACGGTCCGCACCCGGTAGCGCACCCCGTCGATGGTGGTGTCGGCGTAGCCCGCGGGCAGCTCCGGCAGCGTGACGTCCGAGTTCGACGTCACCTGGCCGCCGGTGCGTCGCACGGTGATGATCGCGTCCTGGTCGTTGGGCGACTTGGGGATCTGGTCGAGGCCGCGGGGCAGGAACGGGATCGCGAAGCCGGCGGCCTCGTCGAGCCTGCGGTCGAGCCGTTCCTTGCGGTCGTTGGTGATGCCGATCCAGACGATCGCGCCGACGATCCCCACCACGATCGCGGCCGCGATCGCCGTCGCGAAGGCCACGCGCGTTCGCAGCGACGGTGTCCGCCGAAACACGCGCGACAGCAAGTTCATGTCCTACTGCTGCCGGTTCCTCGCGCAAGCGCTCGTCACTGCTGCCTCAACACGAATCCCACGCCACGAACCGTGTGCAGCAGCCTCGGCGCGCCACCCGCCTCGAGCTTGCGGCGAAGGTACCCGATGAACACGTCGACGACGTTGGTGTCGGCGGCGAAGTCGTAACCCCACACCAGCTCGAGCAGCTGGGCCCGCGACAGCACCGCGGTCTTGTGCTCGGCGAGCACTGCGAGAAGGTCGAACTCGCGCTTGGTGAGGTCGACGTCGACGCCGTTGACGCGAGCCCGGCGGCCGGGGATGTCCACCTCCAGCGGCCCGACGGAGATCGTCTCCGACGAGAACGTCGCCGTCGCGCCCCGCCGTCGCAGCAGGGCCTTGACCCTGGCGACCAGTTCGGCGAGCACGAACGGCTTCACCAGGTAGTCGTCGGCGCCGGCCTCGAGCCCCGCCACCCGGTCGTCGACGGAGCTGCGCGCCGACAGCACGCACACCGGCACGTCGTTGTCCATGGCCCGCAGTGCGGTCACCACGCTGACCCCGTCGAGGACGGGCATGTTGATGTCGAGGACGATCGCGTCGGGTCGGGTCTCGGTCGCGCTGCGCAACGCCTCGGCGCCGTCGACGGCGGTGGAGACGTCGAAGCCCGACAACCGCAGTCCCCGCTCCAGCGAGGCGAGGACGTCGGGATCGTCGTCCACCACGAGTACCCGGGGTGACGCGCTCGCTCCCATCTCCATGGGGTCATCTTGCCTGATGCCGACACGCGGATGCGGGAGGCGCGTGTGGGCGACCCGGACGGTTGCCCGCGCAAATTTACGCGTTGGCAAAGCCAATGTGTGGTGTTGAGTGCTAGCTTCAACACTCGTGCAACCGACCGACCTCCGCCTGATCGTCGAACCCGACGACGGTCTGAGTCCAGTCGTCGATTTCATCGCCTCCGCGCAGACGTCTCTGCTGATCAAGCAGTTCACCCTCACCGACGAGACGCTGATCGACGCCGTCCTCGACCGGAAGCGGGCGGGTGTCGACGTCCGCGTCATGCTGAACGCGGCGCGCTCCGGCGGGGACCGGGCGAACGATGAGACCTACGAACGGTTCTCGGCCGCCGGCATCGCCGTGCAGTGGGCCAATCCCAAGTTCTACGTGACGCACGAGAAGTCCGTGGTCGTCGACGAGAAGACGGCTCTGGTCGCGACGTTCAACATGTGCCTGAAGTACTTCACGGCCACCAGGGACTACGGCGTGATCATCTCCGACCCGGCGCACGTGGCGCAGATCGTCGAGGTCTTCAACGCCGACTGGAACCACGACGACTGGGCGCCCGAGGTCTACCGCGGTCTGCTGTGGAGCAACTCGAACTCGCGATTCCACATGGCCCGGTTCATCGACAGCGCCACTCACCGCATCGACGTGCAGCACCCCAAGTTCGTCGACGCCGTGATCCTCGACCACCTGGCCGCCGCCGTGGAACGCGGCGTCAAGGTGCACGTGCTGTGCGGTGGCAGGCACGGAATCAGCGAGGGCGACGTGCTCGACACCTTCGCGTCGCTGCGCACCCTGCGCCGGTTCGGGGCCAAGGTGCACAAGCAGAAGAACCTGCGGGTGCACGCCAAGCTCATCATCGTCGATGACGAGCGGGCGCTCGTCGGGTCGATGAACATCGACCGCAGCGCGTTCGACCTGCGGCGTGAGCTCGGCATCACGGTCACCGATCCGGCGGTGGTCGCGCGGCTCAAGGCGGTGTTCGAGTCGGACTGGGAGCTGTCGCACCACTACGACGCGCCGGATCCACTCGACCCGTCGACCCACCACGAGGACGACTTCCCGCACGATCCGGAACTCGTCCACGAGTGACGACGCCCGAGCCGGCCAAGGTCGGACTGTTCGAGTTGGCGTTGACCTTCAACCACATCGCACTGGCCTCGTTCGGCGGCGGGCTGTCCGCCTGGTCGCGCGAGGTGATCGTGGTCGAGAAGAAGTGGATGGGCGAGGCGGAGTTCCTGTCCGCAATGACGATGTGCCGCATCCTGCCCGGCGCCAACCAGGTCAACATGGCCGTGTTCACCGGCACGAAGCTGCGGGCCGTACCGGGTGCCGTGGCCGCCGTCATCGGGCTGTGCCTGGTGCCGCTGGCGATCGTCCTCGTCCTGTCGTTCTTGTACTTCACGTTCAAGGAAGTGCCCGCGGTCAAGGGCGTGCTGCACGGCGCGTCGGCCGCGGCGGTCGCGCTGACGCTGGCGATGGTGATCAAGACCGGCAAGCAGTGCCTGACCGGGGTGGTCCCGGTGGCGCTGTTCTTGCTGGCGTTCGTGCTCAACGGGGTGTTGCGCTGGCCGCTGCTGGGCGTGCTGGCGATCGTCGCGCCCCTCGCGCTGATCTGGGCGTGGCCGCGGCGGGCGGCCGAGCAGGCGAAGTCGTGAACACCTACCTGCAACTGATCACCCTGTTCGGTTCGCTGTCGTTGATGTCGATCGGCGGCGGCAACGCCGTGCTACCCGACATGCACCTGCGGGCGGTGCACCAGCACCACTGGCTGAGCGACACGCAGTTCGCCGACCTGTTCTCCATCTCGCAGACCGCGCCGGGACCGAGCATCCTGATCGTCGGCATGATCGGGTACGCCGCCGGTCTGCCCGTCGGTGGGGTGCTCGGGGGCATCGTCGGCGGGTTCGTCGCGACGGCGGCCATGGTGATTCCCGCCGCGTCGCTGGTCTACGCCATCACCCTGTTCTGGCAGAAGGCCGAGAAGTCGAAGTGGCGGATCGCGGTCGAGAAGGGCTTCGCGCCGCTGACCGTCGGCCTGATCCTGGCGTCGTCACTGGTGATGAGCCGCGCCGCCGACCACGACTGGCGCGCGTACCTGTTGACCGCGGCGTGCACGCTGATCTTCGTACGCACCAAGATCAATCCGTTGATCATCGTCGCCATCGCGGGCGTCATCGGCTACCTCGGCATCGTCTAACGCGATTCGGGCACGGTTGACCGCGGTCACCGCGGGTAATCGTGCGCAAATCGCAACGTGGACACTCGGGAAGCAGATTGACCTCATCAATTGTTGAGGTTTTACGGTGATGACATGAGCATGGAAATGGTGGCCAGCCGGGCCCTGTACCGGCAGAAGAACGCGCGCGGCGGTGATCTGCGCACGTTGGCGAACCGAGCCCTGCTGACCCGCATCTGGCGATTCTCGGCCCATCACCACCGCCGACTCGGCTTCTTCGTCGGCGTCAGCGTCGTCGGCGCGCTGCTCGCGGTGTCGACTCCGGTGCTGGCAGGCCGCGTGGTGGATGCGATCGTGCACGGCGGCCGCGCGGGCACGGTCGTGTTCCTGGCGTCGGTGATCGCGGTCGTCGCGCTCGCCGAGACGGCCGTCGCACTGCTCACGCGCTGGCTGTCGTCGACCATCGGCGAGGGTCTCATCCTCGATCTGCGCACCGCGGTGTTCGATCACGTCCAGCGCATGCCGATCGCGTTCTTCACCAGGACCAGGACGGGCGCGTTGGTGAGCCGACTCGGCAACGACGTGATGGGGGCACAGCGGGCCTTCTCGGACACGTTGTCGGGCGTGGTCTCGAACGTCGTCACGCTGGCGCTGACCCTTGGCGTGATGCTCAGCATCTCGTGGCAGATCACCGTGCTGTCGCTGGTGCTGACGCCGCTGTTCCTGCTGCCCGCCCGGCGGATCGGCCGCACGATGGCCGCGCTGAGCCGCGAGAGCGCGATCTACAACGCCACCATGAACACCCAGATGATCGAGCGCTTCTCGGCGCCGGGAGCCACGCTGGTCAAGCTGTTCGGTGATCCAGCCACCGAGTCTCACGAGTTCTCCTCGCGGGCCAGTCGCGTCCGCGACATCGGGGTGAAGACCTCGATGCTGCAGGCCACGTTCATGAACTCGCTGACGCTGATGTCGGCATTGGCGCTGGCGCTGGTGTACGGCCTCGGCGGCGTGCTCGCCATCGGCGGGCACCTGCAGGCGGGCGCGATCGTGTCGCTGGCGCTGCTGCTGACTCGGCTCTACGCCCCACTCACCGCGTTGGCCAACGCCCACGTCGAGGTCGCCAGCGCACTGGTCAGCTTCGAGCGCGTCTTCGAGGTCCTCGACCTGGTGCCGCTGATCCGCGAGAAGGACGACGCCGCGGCCATCCCCGACGGCCCGGTCGGCGTCCGGTTCGACGACGTGCGGTTCACCTACCCGTCGGCGGACAAGGTGTCCCTGGCCTCGCTCGAAGAGGTCGCCGTCCTCGACGATCGCGGGGGAGACGAAGTGCTGCACGGCATTTCCTTCACCGCCGACCCCGGTCAGATGATCGCCCTCGTCGGCTCGTCGGGAGCGGGGAAGTCCACCATGGCATCCCTGGTGGCGCGGTTGTACGACGTCGACTCCGGCGCCGTCCGGCTCGCGGGCACCGACGTGCGCGACCTCACCGCGAAGTCGCTGAAGGACACGGTCGGCGTCGTCACGCAGGACGGACATCTCTTCCACGAGTCCATCCGCGCGAACCTCGCGTTGGCCAGGCCCGGCGCATCCGACGACGAGCTCTGGGAGGCGCTGCGACGGGCCAGGCTCGAAGACGTCGTCGCCGACATGCCCGACGGCCTGGACACCGTGGTCGGTGAACGCGGATACCGGCTGTCGGGCGGGCAGCGCCAACGCCTGACGATCGCCCGGCTGCTGCTCGGCTCGTCCCGCGTCGTGGTGCTCGACGAGGCGACCGCGGCGCTGGACTCGGAGTCCGAGGCCGCCGTCCAGCAGGCGCTCGTCGAAGCACTGGCCGGGCGCACCTCGATCGTGATCGCCCACCGGCTGTCCACGATCCGCGCTGCCGATCTGATCCTCGTCGTCGAGGATGGACGCATCGTCGAACGCGGCACGCACGCGAAATTGCTTGCCCGGCGAGGGCGCTACACCGAGCTGTACGAGACGCAGTTCGGCCCGGGCGCCTCCAGGGACGTGGCGTGACGGGGTTATTCGCTTGGTGATGTCACAACCGTCCGATAGACAAGAGCCGATGGGTGGATCGATGCGCGCGCAGGGACTCCGCTCGGCGCCTGCCATCGCGAGGCCGCCGCAGCGGATCAGGTCGTCGTCGGACCTGCTTCGGCTACTGCCGTATCTGAAGCCCTACCGGGTGCGGTGGCTGTCGATGTTCGTCGCCGCGCTCGTCAGCCTGGTCGCGACCGTCACCATCCCGCTGATGACGAAGGCCGTGATCGACGGACCCGTCCAGCATCGCGATCAGCGGGGCCTGTGGATGCTCGGCGCCGCGGCCACGGCCGTGCTGGTGTCGGAGGCAGTGCTGTGGTTCATCAGGCGCTGGCTGGTCAGTCGCGCGACCATGGGAGTCGAGGCCGACATCCGCAAGGACCTCTACGCGCGGCTGCAGATCCTGCCCATGTCGTTTCACGGGAACTGGCAGTCCGGCCAGCTGCTGTCGCGGGTGATGAACGACCTCGGCACCATTCGCCAGTTCCTGTCGTTCGGCCTGCTCTTCCTGGTGCTCAACATCATTCAGATCGTCGTGGTGACCGGCATCCTGCTGGCCATGTACTGGCCGCTCGGCGTCGTCGTGGTGGTGTCGATCCTGCCGATCACCGCGACCGTGCTGCACTTCCAGCGGCAGTTCACCAGGCTCTCGCGTGCCGCGCAGGACCAGAGTGGCAACGTCGCGACGCATGTCGAGGAGCAGGCGCTGGGGCTGCGCGTCGTGAAGGCGTTCGGGCGTGAGGAGTATGCCTACTCGCGGTTCGACGAGCGGGCGACCATGCTGTACGACACCGAGGTTCAGAAGGTGTCGGTGTCGGCGCGGTTCTGGACGCTGCTCGAGGCCATTCCCAGCGTCAGCCTGATCGTCGTGCTCGGGTTGGGCGCCTACGCGGCAGGGCACGGGCTGGTGACCATGGGCACGCTCGTCGCGTTCATCACCATGATGCTGTCGCTGGTGTGGCCGATCGCCTCGCTGGGATTCCTGCTGTCGATGATGCAGGAGTCGATGACGGCCGCCAATCGGGTCGCCGAGATCTTCGACGCGCCCCGCGACATCGCCGACGGACCGATCGGCGACACGCCGCGCGGCGGCAGGCTGGAACTGGTCGACGTCGGATTCCGGTTCGTCGACAGCGAGGACTGGGCCCTCCGGCACGTCGACCTGGTCGTCGAACCGGGGGAGACCATCGCGCTGGTCGGCGCGACCGGTTCGGGCAAGACGGTGCTGACGACGCTGCTGTCCCGGTTGTACGACGTCACCGAGGGCTCGATCCGCATCGACGGCCGCGACATCCGTGAGCTGTCGCTGCCCGCGCTGCGCGCCGCCGTGGCCACCGCCTTCGAGGATCCGACGCTGTTCTCCATGTCGGTGGCCGAGAACCTGCGGCTCGGCCGACCCGACGCCACCGAGGAGCAACTGGCCGAGGCGATCGACGTGGCCGCCGCGCACTTCGTCTACGACCTGCCGTTCGGTCTGGACACCCGCATCGGGGAGCAGGGCATGAGCCTGTCCGGCGGTCAGCGGCAACGGCTTTCGCTGGCGCGGGCCCTGCTCGCCGCGCCGTCGATCCTGGTGCTCGACGACACGCTGTCCGCGCTGGACGTGCATACCGAGGCCGTCGTGACGGAGGCGCTGCGCCGGGTGCTGACGCGGGTCACCGGCATCGTCGTGGCCAACCGGGCCTCGACCGTGCTCCTCGCCGACCGCGTCGCACTGCTGGAGAACGGCACCATCACGCGCGTCGGCACGCACGCCGAACTGCTCGCCGACGCGCCCGAGTACCGCTATCTGCTGGCCGCCGACGACGACCTCGACGACGGTGCCGAGCGCACCTGCGACTGGGAGGAGGACGACGAGCGCACGCGCCTCGAGCACGACTACCTCGAGCACGAGTTCGTCGCCTTCGACACCGACGGCCTGTCGCGATGACGACGACGGACTGGCGCGGCCAGGAGGTCAAGGCGCAGGACGACGACCTGCCGATCGACGAGACGGTGTCGCGCCGCCGCGAGGCCCGCACGCTGCTCGGGAACCTGTTGCGGCCCTACGCGAGGATCGTCGCCCTGCTGGCGATCGTCGTCGTCGCGGAGAACGCCGCCAGGCTGTCGGTCCCCCTTCTGGTGCAGCGCGGCATCGACAAGGGCATCCCGCCGCTCGTCGACGGCGGCTCGGCACGCGAACTGATTCTCATCGTCGCCGCGCTGTGCGGCGTCGTGGCGGTGCAGGCCACCAGTCGGATGTTCTTCCTGAAGCGCTCGGGACGCATCGGGCAGAAGGTGCTACTCGAATTGCGCCGCAGGATCTTTCGCCACTTCCAACGTCTCGACGTCGCGTTCCACGACCGCTACACGTCAGGCCGCGTGGTGGCGAGGTCGACGAATGACGTCGAAGCCATCCAGGAGATGCTGCAGACGGGGTTCGACGGCCTCATCACCGCGATCCTGACCCTGCTCGGCACCTCGGTGCTGCTGATCGTGCTCGACGTCCGGCTCGGGCTGACGTGTCTGCTGGCCTTCCCGATCCTGATCGTGCTGGTGTGGTGGTTCCGCACGGAGTCGTCGAAGACGTACAAGAAGGTGCGCGAGAACGCAGCCCTGGTCATCGTCCAGTTCGTCGAGACGATGACGGGTATCAAGGCGGTGCAGGCCTACCGTCGTGAGCCGCGCAACCAGGAGATCTTCGAAGACGTTGCCGACCAGTACAAGTCGATCAACGAGCGGGCCTTCAGGCTGCTGGCGATCTTCATGCCGGGCGTCCGGCTGGTCGGCAACGTCACCACCGGCGTCGTGCTGATCTACGGCGGCTACCGCGTGCTGCACGGCGAGATGACGATCGGCACGTTGACGGCGTTCCTGCTCTACCTGCGCATCTTCTTCGAGCCGATGCAGGAGATCTCGCAGTTCTTCAACACGTTCCAGTCCGCGGCCGCGGCGTTGGAGAAGATCGCGGGAGTGCTGGCCACGGAACCGTCGATCAGGGATCCCGAGCACCCCGTCGAGCTGCCGATGGTCAACGGTGCCGTCGCCTTCCGTGACGTCGAGTTCGCCTATGTGCCAGGGCATCCCGTGCTTCCCGCGCTGAACCTCGACGTGCCTGCCGGGCAGACCGTCGCGTTGGTCGGGACGACGGGTGCCGGCAAGACCACGATCGCCAAGCTCATCGCCCGGTTCTACGACCCGACCTCCGGTGCGGTCACCCTCGACGGGATCGACCTTCGCGACGTCGCGCAGGCCGAGCTGCGCAGGCACGTCGTGATGGTGACCCAGGAGAACTTCATGTTCGAGGGCACGGACGCCGACAACATCCGCTTCGGGCGGCCCGACGCCACCGACGACGAGGTTCGCGACGCGGCGGTGGCGGTCGGCGCCGACCGGTTCATCGCGTCGCTGGTCGACGGATACGACACCGACGTCGCCAAACGCGGCGGTCGGCTGTCGGCCGGTCAGCGCCAGCTCATCGCATTCGCGCGGGCGTTCCTCGCCGACCCCGCCGTGCTGATCCTCGACGAGGCCACGTCGTCACTCGACGTGCCGAGCGAGCGACTGGTGCAGCGGGCTCTGGCCACGGTGCTCGCCGACCGCACCGCGCTGGTGATCGCCCACCGGTTGTCGACGGTGCAGATCGCCGACCGGGTGCTGGTGCTCGACCATGGCCGCATCGTCGAGGACGGTCCGCCCGACCAACTGATCCTCGGCGACGGCAGGTACGCAGCCCTGCACCGGGCGTGGGTGGACTCACTCGCGTGATTCGGGCGGCGTCGTGAGGTCCAGCAGCGCCAAGGGAATCCCCTCGAAGGGCGCCTCGCCCACGTCGGGAAGCAGGTGCGCGATCTCGGCATGGACGTCGTCGGAGTCCCACGGCAGTCGCTCGCCGGGGATGGGTCGTTCGATGTCCTCGATCTGGTCCTGCATGGCCGCCAGCTGTCGGTCGTCGAGCTCGCCGACCCGAGTGGACACCGGAAGCTGCAGACGTGCCGCGACCCGCTTCGCATGGGCAACGGGGTCGTTGCCGTCACGCGCAGGGGTGTACCTGAGGAACGCGTCCACGATCGACGAGTGGACGTAGGGAGCGGTCCTGAGCAGCCTGCCGATCGCGGCGTAGCCGGCGCGGCGGGTCGGGAAGACGAGGTAGCCGTGCGCGTTGAACTTGCCCGGGTACTGGCCGAGGTCCGGCCCGCTCAGGTGTCCGGTGATGTTGCCGGGGTTGTTGTTGAGCCACGCGAAGTTACCTGCGAAGGACCTCAGGTGGGGGCGGCCGCGCACGAGGGCGTCGACGTGCACGACGTAGTTCACGATCTCGCTGTCGTGCCCCTGGTAGTCGTCGGGGTCGTGAGGGTGGGCCTGCGGGAACCAGTCGGTCCTCGGGACGTTCTGG
>JAESGJ010000170.1_pt1 | contig 83743 bp, 36 predicted proteins | sample 9266241 | NCBI WGS metagenome assembly JAESGJ01 (sample SAMN14514841, study PRJNA621669) | algae metagenome | isolation source: Brasilonema octagenarum HA4186-MV1 and co-occurring heterotrophs from wet... | place: USA: Manoa Valley, Hawaii | collected 2009-07-20
CACCATTGGATTTTGTACGGTTGGCTCAACCGGAAGTGACGCTCGTAGACAAGAAGTAGCCGACTACCTTGGCTGAAGCGAGAAATAAACCGCATTGTTCAGCAATGTATAAGTTTTATGGAGCAGATGCAAAAGGACTTTTATACAACTGGTTTAGCCATAGTTGTGCTTAAAGAGGATAACTGATATTCTGTTATCCTCGATATGCTGTTTTTATAGGTCAAAATTTGCCTAATTCTTGAGCTTAGCAACGGGTGGATTTTTCTGTTGAGGTAAGTTGTGTTTCAGAAAGTCCCCTCGCAAACCGTAGCTAACTAATCCCATATACTCATAAAACATGAGCATTGCTTTTTTACTCGCAGTAAATTGCGATGGTATGGGAGTTGTATGGGACATGACTTCAAACCCTACACTTTTAAAAGTCAATAGCGAGCGCACCATATGAGGAGAATCTGTGACTAGCAGAATTTGCTTGATTCCGCGTGGTTGCAGGATAGATGCGGTGAACAGTGCGTTTTCCTTGGTGGTTTGAGAACAGTGTTCTTCGCCCAATGCAGCATCAGGAATACCTTTTGCTTTGAGTTGTTGGACAATTTCCGAACCATCTCCTAAACCACTGGCAAAAATGAATGGTGCCCGATGATTCCTCCAAAGTTCAGATGCAACCTCAACCCTTGAATCTCTAAATGGTACCCCCCGTCCGAGTACAACAATTGCATCTGCACTTGTACCAGGATCGGGGGGAATAAAAGTAACTAATCCTTTTTTTGCGACAGCGATGGTAAGTGGAAAAGTGGCAGAAAAGTAAACCACGAGTAACACAGTTCCCAAACCACTCCAAAAACGTTTCCAGCGGAGGCGTGGAATCATCCAAGGTAAAAATACTAAAGTCAAGAGTGGCAATACAATAAATATTGGTGTCATTAGCCAGTGGGAGAGCGTTGATTTCAAGACAAGCCACTGACTAACTGAGCGATTGCACAAAGTACCCACCCCAAACATGTGAACACACAAAGCTTGGATAACCATTGAAGTGAACTCCACATACTGTAAAGGCACTTCTTGTCATCGTAGCTAAATCTTCATTTCATGAACTGTTAATTATGAACGCCTGCGTTTAGGGTAGTTAACAGTCTAAATCGAATAATAGAGTGGGAACGATTTTGCATCCTTCGGCTTTACATACACTCGCTGTTGCGCTTCCAACTTTAACTCGTCAAACCCTTCCCGCGTCAAATGAGCTATAACCATTTGCCCATCATCCAAAGTCAACTGTGCTTGCACTTCCCAACCCAAATGTATCAACCTACTAACAGTAGCTGATACTGTAGAATCGTTGGCGATCATTTCCACAATCACATCTTGCGGACGCAAAAATATTTCTGAATGTTAGGTGCCATATAATATCGTATCAGTTGCTGCCCGTAAGAAAGTTGTAGAACTTCTGGTTCTTCCACCTTCGACTTATAAGTCCCCCTATGTCCAGAGGAAATATCACAGATGCAGTTAAACACGTCTATTTTGGTTGAAGCAAATGCGAATCATCTTATATAGCAAGCCCGGTTGTCATTTGTGTGAGGGTTTGCAGGAAAAACTAGAACAGATACAAAACCTCAAGTTTGAGCTAGAAATCCGGGATATTACGACTCGTGAAGATTGGTTTCAAGCTTACCAATACCAGGTGCCAGTGCTTTTTTTAGCAAACGCTAGAAGTACAGAAGGCACACAGGAGCTACCTTTGCCTCGTCCCTCTCCTAGGGCAACAGTACAACAATTGGAGAATATGCTTCAGAAGTATTTATAACTAAGGTGTAGGCGAATATACTATACCCTAAACCGCTCTTTGTCGTTTCAATTTCTTCTTACCCAAAGGGTTGGGATGAACCCGGACAAAAACGGACAACCTTCTACAAAATCCTCACTAAAAACGACGAACTTGGAGCATTTTGAGGCGGTTATTGACGATATTTTCAACAATAGAACAGATCAACCGCCTCAAAATGCTAAGGTTGTCCGTTTTTGTCTAGGAAAAATGTAGCGGCAACATGGTGTTATTTTTACATTAAAAAGCGCTTGATAATTTTTTTAGCTCAAGCGCTTTTTTGTATAATTGTATACCAATTCACTTTTTGTGCAACATTTGAAACTCGCAACACTCTGCTGGTGAGACAAATTGCGAATATAACTTGTGCCAAACATATTGTGAAATGGTATCACTCCTTGCATTAATAAAGATTAAACTCATACCATGAAACGCGGAATTAGATGAGTGACAGTTTATCAACTGACCCTAGTAGATAAGTAGTTAATTTATCAAACTTCCTCCATCTTCTTGCGGAGACTGAGCGGTCTCATGTCAGTCCAAACTTCTTTGATGTAATCTAGACATTCTTGTTTGGGGCCACTTTTTCCAGCATCTTTCCAACCAAGTGCGTTGTCCCGGTCGGCGGGCCAAATAGAATACTGTTCTTCGTGATTGACTACAACTTTGTAAATTGTTGTGTCGTCTTTATCATCTTGATACATTTTTATCTCCGTTAATTTTGGTAAACTGGAATCTCGAACAAAAGTGTATTTTTACAAAACTCTTGCCATTCTGTTGTTACATTGTCGAAAATGATATTTTCGTCCTTGAAAATACCATCTGTGACGACATAGTTTTCTTGCAGATAAAGAAAGTCATCATCGGTTAGTTCTCTATTGATTTCGACTTCCTGACCATCGACTTGTTGCTTTTCTTTTCTTGTATTTTCTGAATGCTCAATCCACTGATTGAACTGACGTAATTTTTTTAGAGAGTAAGCTTTGCAGTATTTTCCCATTGTTGCCATAGTTTTACCTTCTTTTTATCCAGTTAATTAGCATTAGTAGATTTATTCGTGCGAAGTGTTACTCTGTGGGTTAATTATACACTTGCAGCAGGCTGCAAAAATGCCATCAGGAGCGATCGCCACCAGATCCAAATGAGTCTGTATGTGTAGTGACTCCGCAGGTATTTGTAATGTTGGACTGTTAAGTTATGGTGATTCCAGGCGTCGATAAACGACTGTTTGTGCATCTCTACCCATGCTTCGGCATCTTGTTGAGGTTTAACTTGGCGGAGGATAAAATTTGCTGGTAACTGCGCTTCTGGAATGGGTTTTTTTCCGCAATTGTAAATCAGTTTCGCTTTCATCAAAGCGAATTGTTAGACTAATCATCAATTCCTTTAAACAGCTTTTATGTTTCAGCCAATTTGTCAGAGGAAGTAGGCAAGAAACCTCCGTCTCGCAGTTCCCTTACACTATCCTTAACAGCCTGAATAATGCAATCAATATCTTCATCTGTATGGGCTGTGGATAAGTAATGACCTGTTCCTCCCAAAAAATGGATTCCTCTGTCGAGCAGATGATAGCATAACAATTGTAGAGTCATTGAGGCAGCAGAACTTCCTGTAGACAAAAGATTCTCTGAGGAAGCAGGAGCAAAGAGCGAGCCAAAATTCGCAAGCCTGATAGGTACTTCATCAGCCTCAAAGTAACTATTCAGCGTTTTGATAAATTGCGATGTGCGTTGATTCAACTGTTGCTGAAGAGCCGGTCCTTCAGTCTTAAGACGCTTAAGTAGAGCTCGTGCAGCAGCCATAGATAACGGATGCTTACAGAAGGTGCTACCAAAAAATGTCATTTCCACATGAGGAAAAGATGCGTCCCCATAATTCCACATACCACCGTCGATTCTATCCATGTAAGCAGCTTTACCAGCGATAATGCCTATCGGCATACCGCCACCGGCAATCTTTCCATAGGTAGCTATATCAGCTTCAATACCAAACCAAGCCTGCGCACCACCCGGATGAATCCGAAAACCAGTAATCACTTCATCAAAGATAAAGACTATCCCTGATTCTTTTGTTAATTGTCTCAGTTGCTGCAGAAACTCCTTAGGCTGTAAGTCTGGTCGCCTTCTCTGTACAGGTTCAACGATAACAGCTGCTAATTCCTGCTCATAGGCTTTTATTATTTCAAGAGACTGAGGATTTCCATAGTCGAGAACTAAAACGTCTTCAGCAATATTTGGCGGTACTCCTGGATATTCTGGCACTGCACGTCCATTGCCGTTTGCGTTATCTGCTTTAACTAAAGTGCCATCAAAATGCCCATGATAGGAGTTGGAAAATCGGGCAATCTTATGGCGACCTGTTGCTGCTCGTGCTATGCGTATGGCTCCCATCACGGCTTCTGTGCCTATATTGGCAAAGGTCACTCGCTCCATCCCCGTTAGTTCACTAACTAACTGGGCAACCTCACCAGCAAGATCTGATTGTGGCCCGATGTGTATGCCTTGTTCCAGTCGCTCTTCTAGAGCTTTCTTGATAAAGGGGGGGTTATGACCAAAGAGATTCACACCAAAACCCATTTCTAAGTCTATATATTCGTTGCCATCAATATCCCATATTCTAGAACCCAAAGCGTGCTTACCAATGATGGGATAGGCCATCTCTTTTAGGAGAGAGTAAGGTCCTACAGAACCTCTTAGGTCAGCTAGAACCGGACAATAGGCTTGCGTGAGTTGTTTTGAGGTTTTTGTGCGCTTGGTGTAGCGTGCAATTAAAGTTTCTAAATGTTTCTGTTGACGGGAATTCAGGTTTTCTGTTGATATTTGCTTGAGAGATTGTATTGAATCAATCTGCAGTTGAGCTTCTTGTAAGTTAGATTCTTTATTTTTCATGAACATTATGTAGTTTGATTCGAGTGGAAAGGATGGCGATTCACCTCTTTGGCTATACCCTGTTCTACGTCATAGTCTGTAAAGACATACAGTAAGAAATCATGATTTCGCGGTAATTATATACAGAATATTTAACTTGGTTTACGACAAAAAAAGCAAACCATATCACCCTCTGGGATTAATCCTAAATCAAGTTTTACATCAGAGACACTCACTTCTGTAAAACCGACTTTTTCTAGAGATAACAGGACTTCAGTCTTGGAATAAGCAAAAACTGAAAAAGTAGTGTCTAAGCGTTTCCAGCAATCTCTTTCTCTTAATTGAAATGTCGTGACAAAAACTTGACATTCTTTACTTTCTGGGTGATAAATGTTTTTCATAGCCCAAGCATAGTCATGCTTAACATCACCTAAGAGACGACCGTTCAAAGTGTAACTATAAGCGTCTTCTAGACGTAAGTCGAAGACAAATATACCGTTGCTATGAAGTGCATTGTATACATTGTGGAAAGTAGCTGTTAATTCTTCCAAATTCTGAATGTGATTGAAACCCAAACCCATTGAAGAGACTGCATGGAAAGTAGGTGGCAATTCAAAGAAGCGCGCATCACCAAAAATTAATTTACAATTAGGTGCATTCTCACGAGCATATTCCAACATTCTCTGAGAGCGATCTATTCCAGTCACCTGATAACCTTTATTTAACAGCCATTGTGACAGTTGCCCTGTCCCACAACAGAGGTCGAGAATATTCGCTCTCTCAGGAAGGTAAGGTAATAGTAATTTTTCCAATGTTGGCAACGCTATTTTGTTGTAACTTGGCCCCAAAATTTCGTTATAGATTCGGGCAAATGGTTCATCAAATTTGTTATAGCTAGTTGCTGAAGACGAAGACATAAAAGGTTTATCCTTGCTTTACGTATTGCTTTGCAACCCTATTGTTGCCAACGCAATGAAAAATAATTTTTATCAACTTTTACAAAGCTACATTGCATAGTTTTTCATCATCGTTGTCTGCTTCTGTCGATTTGTCCTTTGTAATATTTTAGTCAAACAAATGACAGTCTACTCGCCTCAATATGCAAGTTAAATGTGAAACAGCTAAAATCAACAGCACACTGAATACAATAAGTTAAGAGCTAAGCCCTCTTGTTGTAGCGATCAAAGTCACTTGTTCTAGTGTTAGAGCAAACCAACAGCCAATAAAGCTTTGCCTAGGAACGGAAATTTCACAATTAGCGGAAAAAGATGACCTTTTATTGGATTCCGCTCTAAAAAACCTTGACGAATTAGTTCATAGCTCCATTCATTCATTGTGTTGATAGCCAAGCTGATTGTGTCTTCGAGGTTTTTGAAATGATGCCACCAATCCGGCGGTATGTAGAGGATTTCTCCCTTATTTATTATGCATTCCACTGGTTTAGCATTGGAGTAGAGTGGAAACTTTTCTAAATCTGGGTTAAAGCAGTCAACTTGACCATCGTACAAATATTTTTCTTGATCTGGTGACAACAATACCACTTGCTTCCGCCCAGAAATCACTGCAACCCATGCAGTATCGTGATAAGAATCATAGTGAAGACCTACCGATGTATCTTTCTGACCTATATGGATGTCATAGGAATGGTTTAGATATTTTTGAAAAACTGCTAATGGTACGTTTTTATACCAGTTATCTAAATATATTGGATCTTCGCAATCTTCCCAAAGTTCCGGGTGATCACCAATATGGAATTCCGATAGGTAGAGCAATTTGTCGCAAGCATGACTAGTCATTACGTCTATGAAATCAGCAATACTCATTTTCACGTAAGTTCGATCCAACGTCCGATCCCTCATGCTAGTTCCAGCCTTGTAATCCATTACAAAGGCCTCGCTTGAACCGTACTGTGATTTGAAGAAATCCATATTCCACTTCGTCAAAGCTTTCCAGTTTTTCATCGGATCAGTAATGATCACAGGCTTTCCCGCAGATGCGTACTCTCGAACAAACTCTTCATATGAGAGGTTACTGCGACGTTCAACAGAATCAACTGGCGTCCATATCAACTTAGATTTTTTATTGTATCGTTGAGATTTGGAATCACTAGTTTGAGAATAGCTAGTTGCTGAAGACATAAAAGGTTTTTCCTTGTTAAATAATGAATGACAAATGACAATCTACGGGCGTTAATGTGCAAGTTAAATGTGAAACAGCTTATCAAAACTTAAGGTTACTTAAGGTAGTGAAAACTTGCCGACGGTTATCATTAAATGCTTTACGACCGTGTAGAAATCTTGAATTATCCATCATCACTAGATCACCTGCTTCCCACGGTATCTTCTCGGTTAATTTGTCGAAGATTGTCTCAATTTCGTCAGCGACTTCATCAGAAGCTCTTGAACCGTCCTCAAAAATTGCTTCTTCTGTTTTTTTCTGATATACCCAAAAATGATTGGCAAATGCATTTTGATGAGTATATTTGTTTTTTACCACAGCTGAGCAAGTATATTCGACATAAACAGTTTTATCATCGTTAAACTGATAACTGACACCATCAAGACTGTCCAAGATTTGCTTGATATCATCTATAGTATGAGCACTATAACCTAGAATTATCTTCAACCTATCAACCGGAATATTATTATAAGAAAACTTTAGTTGCTTGGAAATAAATAACTGTTTCGACTCTTGACTCAATTCCTCCCACACTCGGACACCATCCCAGAACAAAGTTTCACCTTCTTGTTCGGCTGGGACAGTACAGCAAAACCAAATAACATCAGGTCGAAAGGGAAAACAAGAATTTTCGCAATGAGGAATAAGACCATCTATCCCGCCATCTACAAAGTTGACGAACTTGTCAGAATCAATGCTTACTTTTGTAAAGTCTATGATGTGTCTGCCACTAAATTGTTCTGAAAAATCTTTCATCTGCTTGGGAGTTACCCCAAAACCTCGAAAAAGAATAACTCCAGATGACTTGAATAGCTCCATAGTCTCTGCTACGGAGAGGTCAAGAATATTTTGGCAATCACTACTATATAGTATCTTTCCTGTGCTGGTGCCTAGAGCTTCAATTTTACTGTTCATAATATAAATGTCTCCGATTATTTGGGATTTATCTGTTCCTTGTGTCAATCAAGTTGACTGTAAAAATAAAAAAAAATTATATTTCGATAAACTTGTTTATTTTAGATTTTATTGAAAAAAACATTCAATTGTTCAACTACAGCTTGGATATGAGGCTTGCTAATAATTGTGTAATGATTGCTAGGGATAGTAATAATCTCTACTGGATCACCTGAAAGTTGACCCCAAAATAAAGTGGGATTATCAAAATGATTAGATACTTCCTCACTAGCTTGAAAGTATATCATTCGGTTTGGATAAACTTGTGGTGCATAGCTCTGTAGAGCTAGTACGTTACTCTTAAAAACCTTCAGAAGACAGCGAAGCTGTTGAAGTTCAAAATCCAGAGGTAGGAGGTTAGCTATCCTTGCTTGCTTTAAGAAATAGTTTAATTGCTCGTCCAGCGTAAGTCCCTGAAGTTCCTCAACCGAACCCGATAGGTTTTTCCCCGCAGATTTTGCCATATCCATAGCAAAATCAACTAATATTTTGACATCGTCGTAGTCATCAATCTCTGCAGTTTGCTCGCTCTTAACTGGTGCTGGGCTGTCTAGCATGGCAAGCATGGCAACTTGATCACCATGTTTTAGTAACTGTTGAGCCATTTCAAAAGCGACAACGCCGCCCATAGACCAACCTCCCAGAAAATATGGACCATTCGGCTGAATCTCGCGCAGTGCTTTGATATACTGGGTTGCCATATCTTCTATTCTGGTGTAAGGCTCACATTCCCCATTCAAACCTAGTGCTTGCAGCCCGTAGAATGGTTGTTCTGAACCCAAATGACGCGATAATTCATAGTAGCAGAGAATATTCCCACCTACTGGATGGACGAAAAACAGAGGTGGCTTGGAACCCTGAGGTTGAATTGCGACTAAAGGAGACGAGGTTTGCTTGTTAGCTTGCTCATGCAAAATACTCGCTAGATCTTTGATAGTTGGTCCTTGGAAAAGGGCAGATAATTGAATATTTTGTGCCAACTGTTTCTTAATTTTCGCCATGAGGTGTACAGCTAAAAGTGAGTGACCTCCAAGCTCAAAAAAGTCATCGTGGATGCCTACCTGCTCAATACAAAGAATTTCTCGCCAAATCTCAGCAAGGGTTTCTTCAACATCAGTGCGGGGAGCAACATAATCATTTCCTAAATTGGGGCGGGGATGGAGTATTCTGCCAAGACTTGTCGATGCTAATTCCTCTTTTGTGTCCCCAGCAGAAGAGATCTGCTTAATATCATCTAAAGATTCTAGCTTAAGCCATTGGTCGAACCTAGCTTGTAAATCTCCTGTGGAAACAATAACTTGAGTGATTTTATCACTTTTTAAAATACGTTGAAAAGCTTTTATACCTTCTTCTGGTGTTATAAATAATTCCGCCAATGTTGTTCTATTAGCTGTGTTTTGTTCTTCTCCAAGTTGCCAGCGATCGCAATTAACACTTATCCAAGGAACCGGATTTGTTTGATTTCGTTTCTGGGTAAAAGTATCGATAAATATGTTCGCTGCTGAATAAGCGGCGTACCCTAATCCTCCTAAAATAGATGATAAAGAAGATATCAGCAGATAAAAATCAAGTCCTCTGGCTTGCAAAACTTTTTCTAGTACGAATAGTCCATGAGCTTTTGATTGAAATTGAGACTGGCAATCAGTTTGATAAATTTCTTGAATAGATTTGTTTGAGTTTTTGTTTGAGTTGTCGCCAACAATCTCTGCTGCGTAAATGACACCATGTATGTTGCCAAAGTGCTCCGTGACAAAGGCGATCGCTCTTTGCATCTGTTCAAAGTCGCTCACATCAGCACTCAAAACTAAAACCTCGGCTCCTAACTCCTCTAAAGCCTGAACTTTCCTGATTTTACGGCTCACCTCATCCTGGTGATCATGAGTTGCCAACCACTGTGACCACTCATCTTTTTCAGGAAGATTCTTCTGTCCAATCAAGACCAGTTTTGCCTGCACTGTCTGGGCTAGATACTCTGCCAGTATCAGTCCAATATTTCCCAGACCTTCAGTAATTATGTAGACTCCCCCTTTCCGTAATCTTGATGTGCTTCCTTTCGCTTCTTCCAATCGCACTGGCTCAAAAGTTTGCACCCAACGATTCAAACCACGGTAAGCAATAACCAACTCAGAGGATTTAGTTATGAGTTCCGTCAGCAAGTGGTCTACAAGTTTCTCCTCTTGCCAACTTCCACAGCGAGGAAGAGCAACATCAATACTACGACAGCTGATATTTGGATATTCTTGAGGAATGACTTTAACAAGTCCGAGTACAGTTGCTTTCTCTGGGCACAACATTTCTTCTGTTGTCACTGAGTGTATGTTGTTGGAGATAACCGTGATTTGAAACTTATCAGTCCAATTTTGTTTTCCTAGTGCCTGGGTGAGAAATAGTAGGCTGTAGAATCCTAAATATTGGGCGTCGTCAAAGCATTCAATTTCTGATTCTGGGTGCTCGTGTGATGTCACACTCCATAAATGAACAATTGTTTTAGGGATCAAGTTCAGTGCGCCAAGTTCATTGAGTAACGCATCGTAATCATGACTTTGTCTTGGATTAAGGGTATATAGGCGGTCGCTTAGTTTGGAGAATTCTGACCCGATCTGAATTGCGATCGCGCCTTGCGCGGCTCCCTTTGGGAGCATCGCTTTGCTGCTGCGCTCTGCGTAGATCGCCTCTTGTCCCTGCTGTTGCAGTTTTTTCACCAGTTCTTCACCCAAGCCGCACTCATCCATAAACACAAGCGTGCAGGACTTTTGCTCTGCCAAGTCTCCTTTACCGAGCAACTCTGGGGGTGCAGATTGCTTCCACAAAGGTAAGTAGAACCAGTCGGCGATATCCGGCTTTTTGCCCAGTGACACTTGCGTAGTGCGGACATCCTGTGGCTGTGCTTGTGGCTCAATCCAGTAACGCTGACGCTCAAATGGGTATGTCGGTAAGGGGATGCGATAACGCCGTTCGTTAGCGTATAAACCAGACCAGTCTACTTGAACTCCGAAAAGCCAGAGTTTACCTAAAGTATTAAGTAAAAATGCTACATCTGACTGTTGCTCCTGAGGATGGCGAAGTGATGTCAGCACCACTGGTTCAGAATTATAATGCTGTTTGGCAAAGGTACTCAATGTCCGTCCAGGACCAACCTCTAGCAAGATTCGCTCTGGTTCTTTAAGCAATTCAGTCATCCCTGAGCTAAAGCGTACAGTTTGCCGTAGATGTTTTGCCCAATAGTTCGGGTCTGTTGCTTGTGCTGTGGTAATCCAAGTGCCAGTGACGTTGCAGATAAATGGAATTTTTGGGGTATGAAGCTTGACTTTTTGTATATATTGTGCGTAAGGTTCGATGACGGAATCCATCATCTGGGAATGAAAGGCATGGGATGTATGCAGCTTTCGACAGCCTACGTCTTTCTCCAGTAGTTGCTGATGCAATTGAGCGATCGCCTCACATGAACCGGAAACAACACATAACGAGGAACCATTGATTCCCGCAAGAGAAAGCTCTTTTCCAAGCAGGGGCTGTACCTCTTGTTCCGAAAGTTGAACGGAAAGCATAGCACCTTTTGAAACTTGCTGCATCAGTCGTCCTCTAACAGCTACTAGCGCTAAAGCATCTTTGAGAGAGAAAACTCCAGCAAGAGTTGCAGCCACATATTCCCCAATGCTGTGACCGATCATCGCTTCTGGGCGGACGCCCCAAGCCATCCACAATTTGGATAAGGCGTACTCAATGACAAATAGCGCAGGCTGGGTAATAGAAGTTTGTTTTAATTGCTGTGTAGCTGTTTGGGTTTGTGCTTCGCTTGGATAGAGAATATCTCGTAAATCTAGTCCCAGGAATGGTCTTAGCATCAAGCAGCAGCGATCGACTTCCTCTGTAAATTTGGGTTCGCTCTGGTACAATTCCCGAGCCATATTCACGTACTGCGCTCCCTGTCCAGGAAACATAAATACGACAGGGTAATTAGACGGCTGCTGGTAGTGTGTGAAAACTCGTTGAGGCTCAAGAGGATGCAATGTTTTAACCGCATCATCAATTGTCTCACACACCATTATCCGGCGATGGTTGAAAGTCTGACGTCCCACAGCAAGGGTGTAAGCCACATCAGCCAGGTTCAACTCGGGATGCTGCTGAAGATAATTTGCCAGATTTACTGTGGCGGTTTCTAAAGCAGAGCTAGTTTTGGCAGACAGCATTAACAACTTATAAGTTCGCCCAGGGCTAGATGCTTCGATAAAAGGAGCTTCTTCAACAATCACATGGGCGTTGGTTCCACCAAAACCAAGAGAAGTAATTCCAGCCCGACGAGGAATTCCGTCCGTTTTCCATTCTGAAAGTGTGTTGTTCACATAGAAGGGACTGTTAGCAAAGTCAATCTGGGGATTGGGCTGCTCAAAATGTAAGCTAGGTGGAATTTGTTTGTGTTTGAGAGCCAGAATTGTTTTAATTAAGCCCGCGATACCAGCAGCCGCATCTAAATGTCCAACATTAGTTTTCACTGAACCAATAGCACAGAAGCCCCGCTTGAGTGTACTAGTACGAAAAGCTTTTGTCAGAGCTTTTATTTCTATAGGATCGCCCAGGGGTGTTCCTGTCCCATGTGTCTCTACGTAAGTGATAGTATCGGCTTCAACTCCAGCAGCGGCTATGGCTTCTGCAATCACGTCCGCTTGACGTTCTACACTGGGTGCTGTGAATCCAGCTTTCAAAGAACCGTCATTGTTGACGGCAGAACCTTTAATCACTGCATGAATGCTGTCACCGTCAGCAAGAGCATCCTTTAACCTCTTGAGAACCACAATTCCTACACCGCTACCAAAAATAGTTCCCTTTGCCTTAGCATCAAAGGCACGGCAATGTCCATCTGGAGATAAAACCCCATCTTCCTGATACAAATAGCCAGATTTTGGTTGCATATCCAATATCGAAATGCCACCCGCCAAAGCTATATCACATTCGTAATTGAGCAAGCTTTGGCAAGCAACGTGGACAGCAACTAAAGAAGTGGAACACGAAGTTTGAATTGCATAACTTGGTCCAGTTAAATTTAATTTGAAAGAAACGCGCATGGGAAGATAATCGGGATGATTTCCCAAGCTAATTTCCACATCGCTGACTGATTCTCTAATGTTGGAGTTTGAATAAATATTAAACAAATAGTTACTTATAGTTGAACCAGCGTAAACCCCTATTGAACCAGAGTAAGTTTGGGGATCATAACCAGCATTTTCAAGCGCAACACACGCACACTCTAAGAAAATGCGGTGTTGGGGATCCATAATTTCAGCGTCCCTAGGGTTATAGCCGAAGAATGACGCATCAAACAAATCTATATGTTCTAGTGGAACTGCTGCTTTTACATAGTTGGGATCACTAAGCGTTGCAGAGTCTATTCCCGCAGACTCTAATTCTTGATCGGAAAAAAATGAAATTGATTCTACTCCGTCTCGTAGATTTTGCCAAAACTGTTCAATATTCTCAGCTTTGGGAAAGCGTCCAGATAAACCGATAACAGCTATGTCGGCTTCATCTACGTCATTACTTTTTTCTAATTGGTTCATAAATATTTATACTTTTATTATTTGATGATTTATTATTTGATAATTTGTCTTACTTTTTTACTGCAAAAAAATAGTTTATGAAATAACAACTTCAGACGTAGAAAAGGCAGAGAGAAAAAATACAAAGAATATAGGTAATCTTATAGCGGCAAAGGAGTATTAGCTATTTTGGGATTTCAATAGTACTATCGTTGACTTCTTTTCTCTCTTCGTCTTTGACCACGAGAAATACTTTGTTCAGCAGAAACTGTTTCATTCTGTTCCGGGCATATAATATTGGCAAGGGAGTTTATGGTTGGAGCTTCGTAAATGCTTTCTATAGGCATTGCAACATCTAACTTTTTGTTTAACAAAGAAATAGCCTGAAGAGCTGTTAAAGAATCACCGCCCAACTCAAAGAAGTTGTCGTGAATGTTCACGTTGTCAAAACCAAAGAGTTCTTGCCAAATGTCAGCAATAGTTTTCTCAACCTTTTTACGGGAAGCAGCATAAGTATTTTCCAAAGCGTCAGGCATTTGCTCAAGCAGGGTTTCAAACAACTCATCAGCGGACTTTGTGTTTGAAGTAACCGGGAGGGACTCAGTCGCTAAGTTAAAGGATGAACCAGTCAAATTATTTGATAATCTATGAGTTTGATGGGTTATCAACTCTCCACTATTTTTTGAAATATTTTCAGAGGGTAAAAATCCACCTTCTTGCATCTCAACAACGCTTTCCTTGACTGCCCAAATCACCTGCTCAATATCTTCATCAGTATGAGCTGTCGATAGATAAAGGGTGCGTCCTTCCCAGACATAAATCCCTTTTTCAAGCAAGTGATAGAAAAGCAAATTACTAAGTTGAGTCTGGCAATAAAAACGGAAGAGAGAGCCAAAATTAACGACTTTAATTGGTACTTGCTTTTGTTCAAAGTAACTATTAAGACTCTCGGCTAATTGGGTTGTGCGTTGATTTAACTTTTCTTGAAGTTTGGAACCGCTGTTCTTGATATGATTGAGTGCAGCCCAAGCGACAGCCATGACGAGAGGATGCTTGAAAAAAGTACCAGCGAAAAAAGTTGTTTTCATCTGGGGATAAGATTCATCTCCATAGTTCCACATACCTCCGTCCAATGCATCCATGAAAGCAGCTTTGCCAGCTACTACCCCAATAGGTATGCCAGCAGCAACAGCTTTACCGTAGGTTGTGATATCCGCTTGAATACCCCATAAAGCCTGGATACCGCCTGGGTGCATCCGAAAGCCAGTAACCACTTCATCAAAAATTAAAACAGTTCCAGTTTCTTGAGTTAATTGTCTTAACTGAAAGAGAAACTCTTTGGGCTGCAAATCTGGACGACTGCTTTGTATCGGCTCAACTAAAATTGCTGCTAAGTTATGAGCATGGGCTTTAAGAATATTCAGAGATTCCGCAGTACCATACTCCAACACGATCACATCCTCAGCCAAGTATGATGGAAGACCTGAAGTCATTGGGACAGAACGCAGCGTTCCGTCGTTGGTTGTTACTCCTTTGACTAAAACTCCGTCAGAACCGCCGTGATAAGAACCAGCAAATAAAGCAATTTTTGAGCGTCCTGTCACAGAACGTGCTATGCGTATGGCTCCCATCACTGCTTCTGTGCCATCGTTACAAAAAGCCGTCCGTTCCGCACCCGTCAACTCGCAAATTAACTCAGCTAATTGACCGGATAGACGCGATTGTGGACCATTTAGTATGCCTTGCTTGCTCTGCTGTTGGATCGCTTCAATAACAAAAGATGGCGAATGACCAAATAAAAGCGTACCAAACCCCATTGAAATGTCTACGTATTCATTGCCATCGACATCCCAGAGTCTAGCACCCTCTCCACGCTCTGCGTGGATTGGATATATCATCTCCTTAATAAACGGAAAAAACCCTGATACCGCCCTGCTATTGGCATGGCAAGAACGGTAAGCTTGGGTGAGTCGTTTGGATTCTTGAGTACGCTTGACAAAACGTGCAATTAAGGCATTCAGATGTTTCTGCTGAAAGGGACTCAACATCATCGATTCTTTCTCGATCTGTTGAGAAGCAGCTTTGGGTGTAAAATCCATTTTCCGGTCTTTGGGCTGTTGCTCAAACTCTGCCCTAGTAGATGTAGAGGAAAAATTTGTAGATTGATTTACACCAAACCCAGAGGCATTGGTTGAAGTTTTAGCAATTTGCCCATTTTGATTGAGAGGAGAAGATTGGATAGCTTGCAATGAAGGCAAAACTTCCTTGGGTAAACTTCCCTGTGGTAGTAAGTCTACCAGTTTAGACATCACCTGAAGATGCTGTGAAATAATCTGTTCAATGGCTGTATTTGCTACAGGTTTCTCCTCTTTTTGGTTGACTACTTGCGTATCTGGAGGTTTGATTGATGATGGTGGCTGTGAGTTGATGATGACATCTTTTGGTTGAGACACAGAAATTTCCTTTTTAGCTGATGGATTGTCATCATTAGCTAAGATAGGCTCAATCCAGTATCTTTTTCGCTCGAAAGGATATGTTGGCAAGGGGATACGATGACGTTGCTCATGGGCATAAAATTCTGACCAATCAACATTTATTCCCTCTAGCCAGAGTCTGGCCAACGTATTTAGTAAAAACGCCACATCTGATTGTTGGTTCTGTGGATGTCTTAGTGAAGAAAGAACTACTTGTTCAGACGCTTTTTGCTTGTTAGCCAAGGTACTTAATGTCTTCCCAGGACCAACCTCCAAGAGAATTTGCTCCGGTTCTTGCAACAACTCGGCAATTCCCTCGCTAAAGCGTACTGTTTGTCGTAAATGTCTTGCCCAGTATTTCGGGTCTGTTGCTTGTGCTGCGGTTATCCAAGTACCAGTGACGTTAGATACAAAAGGAATTTTTGGAGAATGAAGGCTGATTTTGCTGACCAGCTGCTTGAATGGCTCTACAATGGAGTCCATCATTTGGGAATGAAAGGCATGGGAAGTATGCAGACGGCGACAGTCCACACCTTGGTCGGTCAATTGTTTTTGTAAGTCATCTACCGCTTCTTCCACTCCAGATACCACACACATATCTGGTCCGTTGATTGCAGCTAAGGAGAGTTTCTCGCCCAGCAGGGGTTGGATTTCTTTCTGAGATAGTGGTATTGCTAGCATTGTCCCCGAAGGAAGTTGCTGTATCAGTCGCCCGCGAGTCGCTACCAGCACCAAGGCGTCTTCTAAAGAGAACACCCCAGCTAAGCAAGCTGCAACATATTCTCCGATGCTATGACCAATCATTGCAGAAGGACGTATACCCCAAGCCATCCACAATTGAGCCAAGGCGTACTCTATTATAAATAGTGCTGGCTGGGTAATATGAGTCTGCTTGAGCTGCTGTGCTGCAGCTTCTTTTTGTTCTACATCCGGATACAGTAATGTACGCAGGTCTAACCCCAGGTAAGATTTGAGAAGGTACGAACACTCATCAATCTGTTCAGTGAAAATTGGCTCAGTTTCGTACAACTCTCTAGCCATGTCCACATACTGGGCACCTTGTCCAGGAAACATAAATGCAACCTGCCGCGCACAGGGTTCGGAGTAGTGGGTAAAAACGCGTTGCGGATCTGGGGGTTCTAGAACTTTTACTGCATCGTCAAGATTCTGGCAAACCACTATCCGGCGATGGTCAAAAGCTCGACGACCGACACACTGAGTGTAAGCGACATCAGCGAGGTTAAGATTGGGATGCTGCTTGAGATGTTGAACTAAATTTGCAGTTGCAGTCTCCAGTGCTGATGCCGTTTTGGCAGAGAGTACTAACAGCTGATATTTCCTCCCCTGCTCCACGGCAGTCGCCTCAACGGGAGCCAGCGCTGCAGGAGGGTTTCCCTCCGTAGGCGTCTGGCGTTGGGGAACCCCCGCACGGCGCTGCCTCCCCTGCCTCCCTTGCTCCCCCTGCTCCTCCACAGGGGCTTCTTCAAGAATGACATGGGCATTAGTGCCACCAATCCCGAAGGAACTAACTCCGGCACGGCGGGGGGTTCCATTCGTGTTCCATTCCGAAAGCGTGGAATTGACGTAGAAGGGACTGTTAGCAAAGTCAATTTTGGGATTGGGCTGCTCGAAATGCAAGCTAGGTGGTACTTGTTTGTGTTTAAGTGCGAGAACCGCTTTGATCAAACCAGCAACACCAGCCGCAGCATCTAGGTGTCCGATATTAGTTTTTACTGAACCGATGCCACAAAAGTTCTTTTTATCGGTGGTGCGAAAAGCTTGTGTCAGTGCTGCAATTTCAATCGGATCACCTAAAATTGTTCCCGTGCCATGAGTCTCTATATAGCTAATCGTCGAAGGTTCGACCCCAGCCATTGCAAGAGCCTCGGCAATCACTTTCGCTTGCCCATCTACACTCGGAGCTGTGTAGCCAACTTTTAAAGAACCGTCGTTATTAATAGCTGAACCTTTAATAATAGCATGAATATAATCTCTATCTGCTAAAGCATCTTCTAATCTCTTTAGAATAATAAGACCAACACCGTTACCGCTAATAGTTCCTTGTGCTTTGGCATCAAAAGCACGGCAGTGTCCGTCGGGAGACATAATTCCCCCTTCTTGATAGCGATAACCTGCTTTGTGTGGCACTTGGATCGAAACACCACCAGCCAGAGCTATGTCACTTTCACCATTCAGTAAGCTTTGGCAAGCTAAATGAACGGCAACTAATGAAGTGGAGCAGGCAGTTTGGACATTAATACTTGGTCCGGTGAGGTTTAATTTATATGAGACATACGTGGGCAGGAAATCTTTACTATTTCCAATCGAAGTTCGGTAACTGCCCACTGATTCTATAATTTCGGGTTTTGTATAAATATTTGATAAAAAGTAAGTGCTTAGACTGACACCAGCGTAAACACCAATCCGACCTGTATATGTTTGGGAGTCGTAGCCAGCTTCTTCAAGAGCCTCCCAAGCAGACTCCAGGAATAAACGGTGTTGCGGGTCAGTGATTTGGGCTTCTTTCGGAGAAAAGTCAAAGAATGAAGCGTCAAATAATTCAATATCTTCTAATACAGCCCCTGCTTTTACATACTGAGGTTGACTCAACCTATCAGGGTCAATTCCAGAAGATAAGAGTTCTTCATCACTGAAAAAAGAAATTGACTCTACACCATCTCGTAGATTCTGCCAAAACTGTTCAATATTTTTCGCTCCAGGAAAACGACCAGTCATGCCAACGATCGCTATTTCATCGGGGCAATCAAATGCATCTGAGTTATTCATAGAAACCTCCTGCTACTGATTTGTTTCCCGATGTTTTTGCCTGAGTTGTCTTTGTTGCTTCTTTGATTCTCTACGAGTTTCAACTAACTCATGGCTTGGTTGAAAAGAAGTTTTTTCTTCTAATTGTTGACTAAAATGTTTCGCCAACGTGCTAATAGTTGGATATTGAAACATTTCAACAATTGATATATCTCTGTTAAGAGTTTGATAAAGTTTGCTATGTACCTGAACCATCAGCAATGAATGACCGCCGAGATCAAAGAAATTGTGATGAATGCCAACTTTCTTAATCTGAAGCACCTCTTGCCAAATTATTGCAATAGTTTGCTCAAGTTCCGTCTCAGGAGCGACAAAGTTTTCTTCGAGATCAAGCTGTGGCTGCTCAGGTAGTACCCGGCGATCTATTTTGCCATTGGGCAATAGTGGCATTTCCTTCAGCAGAACAAAGGCTGATGGTACCATGTATTCAGGCAACTTATCTAACAAATAGCGCCGAAGTTCGCTCTGGAGAGGAGCGCTGTGCTGGTTGCCAACAAGATATGCCACAACCTGCATATCTTTAAGTTCATCCTTGCGAGCTAGAACTACAACTTCCCGCACCTGTGGATGTTGACTCAGTACCGCCTCAATCTCTCCCAATTCAATACGGTAACCCCGGATTTTAACCTGGTGATCAAGCCTGCCAAGAAATTCAATGTTTCCATCGCTCAGATAACAAGCTGAATCTCCCGTTTTGTAGAGGCGCATTCCTGGGCGAGCATCGCCAAAGGGATTAGGAATAAACTTTTCGCTAGTTACAGCAGGCTGATTGAGATAGCCTCTAGCCAAACCATCACCACTGATATAGACTTCACCAATAACGCCGATGGGGACAGGACGCAAATGAGAATCTAGTATATATATTTGCGTATTGGTAATGGGGGAACCAATCGAGACTTGCTTTCTAGTTTGTTGAGAATGGTGAGACAGCGCTGAAGGAGGGTTTCCCTCCGTAGGCGACTGCGTTCGCGTAGCGTGCGCTTTGCGCTTACCCGAAGGGCAGTGATATACACTACTCCACACTGTTCCTTCTGTTGGTCCATACTCATTAAACAGAGATGTTTCTGACAACAATTGGTAGTGACGTTGCACCAACTCTGTTGGACAAGACTCACCCGCAACAATCACGGTACGAAGTGATGTTAACTGCTCGGCTTTTGTCTCCTCCAATAGGAGAGCATATAGAGAAGGAAGGCTTAATAAATGGGAGACATGATTTTGGACGATTAACTCTACCAGTTTTGGTATCTCCAGTTGTAAACCTTCTTGGGGAAGACAAAGAGTTCCTCCAAAGCAAAGTGTCCAAAAAATACCCGCAACAGAACTATCAAAAGCAAACGAAGAAAGCAATAAGAAGCTGGTAACTGTTTCTTGGTAATAAGTAATACGAGCAGTCGTTGAATGAACTAGGTTTTGATGTGCAATCTGCACTCCCTTAGGTTTGCCTGTAGAACCGGAAGTGTAGATGACATAAGCCAAGTTTTCAGGACACGTCTGGAGAGCGGGATTTTCCTCACTTTCTTGAGCAATTGTTTCCCAATCTGTGTCCAAGCAAATCGTTTGGGCGTTGTGAGCAGGTAAACTTTCCTGTAATCGCTGCTGAGTTAATAATACTGGTGTTTGGGTATCTTCTAATACGAACGCTAAGCGCTCTTTAGGATAAGCTGGGTCGAGTGGTACATAAGCTCCGCCAGCTTTGAGAATGCCAAGGATACCAACAATCATTTCCAGCGCTCGCTCAACACAAATTCCCACCAGTACGTCTGGTTTAACTCCTAGTCGTTGTAGGTAGTGAGCTATTTTGTTGGCACGAATGTTGAGTTCACCATAGGTGAGTTTTTCGTCAGAAAATGTAACGGCAATATTGTTTGGTGTGCGCTCTACTTGTTCTTCAAATAAGCGGTGAATACACTTGTCTTGTGGGTAGTCAGCTTGTGTTTGATTGAACTCGACGAGAAGTTGATGGAGGTGGCGATCGCTTAAAATTTCTAATTCACTAATCGCAGCTTCTGGATGATTTACGGCACTTTCTACTAACTTGTGAAATTGCTCTGCTAAACTTTCAATATCCTTTGCACAAAACAGGTTGGAATCATAATGAAATTCTGTACTTAGGAAATCATCCCTTTGCCGACAAGAGAGCTTTATTTTGAAACGCTCTATGCAGGTGTAACGCTTGTAAATTGAAAATGCTATATTATCTGCAAAATACTTTGGTTCTTCTGACTCAAAATCAAAGCCAAAAGGTAAAAAAGGCAAATTCTCTGATTTGGTATCCGATGATATTTGTTCCCAAGTAAAACCCTCCTGCCATTTGTAGATAGATTCTACAGATTCATGAATTTCCTGTAGAATTTGACGAAACCGTAAATTCTCTTGTAAATCACAATGCAGTGGTAAGTATTTAGCGAACAGTCCTAATGCTTTTTTTAGTTCATCATATTTCCTGCCATCAACAGCTTTGCCAACTATCATCTCGGATTGTCCAATAAGCCGCCAAAGCAGAATCAACCAGCAAGTTAAATAAAATATAGAAGCAGATGTATTATACTTATGGGCTAAAACTTCTATTTTTTCTATTAGTTCAGGTGCAATTCTTGAAATTACTAACTTAGGTTCAAATATTTGTTTTTCAGAAAGAGAGTTTTCAAAAGGAAGCTGGAACTTTCTCAAATCAGAAAAGTCTTGCTTGCTCCAATACTTTCTTCCTACTGCCGTTTCTTCTGCCTCAAGTATTTGATTTTGCCATTCTGAAAAATCTGCGTATTGTAGTGGTTCTTCAAATAGTTCATCTTGCGATTGCTTTGAATAAAAAATAGCAATTTCTTGTACCAGATTATTCAGACTTGCATTATCTCCGCAAAGAGCAGGCAAACCAATAAACAACAGATGTTTCTCTAGCGAGAAACTTATAAGGGATGTTTGTAAAATTGAACCTTGTTCATAGTCAAAAGACAATTGGTTAAATTGCTGAAAGATTGCCTCAATCTTAGCTTCTTGTTGTTGAGGACTCAAACTACAAAGATTGTGCTTTGTGTCTAATTTTAACTTGCCGTTTGTAATAACCTGTACTGGAAGAGTCATCCCAGACAGACAAGGAAAACAGGTACGGAGTATCTCATGGCGATCAACAATATCTTGTAATGCCAATTCTAAACTATTTATATTGACATGACCTTCAATTAAAATTGCACAATTACTACGATAAGCTTCACTTTGATCAATTTGTTGCAGTAACCATAAATGCTCTTGCTGAGGTGAAAGTTGAAACCCCTCCATACTTTCTGCTTGCATATTTATACCTCTGTGTCAATTAAATGCCTTGGGGACTATATGGTTCAGCCATTCCTACTAAAATTTTTCTTGGAGGGACAAATGGCTTGCGAGCATGTATTGATAACATATTGTCCAGCATCAATACATCTCCTTTTTGCCAGGAAAAGGTGACCATTTCCTGTTGATAAGCTTCTCTCAAATGAGCTAACACTGATGGCTCAATTGGAGAACCGTCCCCGTAATATGTGTTAGTCGGTAAGTCTTCTTCTTTTAAATTTGTCAACAACGAATCGCGTATTGTCGCTTCCAATGTGGAAACATGGAAAAAAGTAGCGTGATTGAACCAAACCATTTCACCCGTTTGAGGATGCTTGATAATAGCTGGTCCAACTTGTCGAGTTCTTAAGCGATTACTCTCTTTCCATTCAACCTCAATTCCATTGCTTTGGCAATACTCCTTTACCTTTGTTTTGTCTGTTGTTTGAAATACAGTTTGCCAAGGAAGACCAAATCCATCGCCAAAGTTACGCATGTACATCACTTTCTTTTCGATAAAGCGATCGCGTATGCTTTGATCAATACGCTCAAACACTTTTCGACAGCTACCAATTGGAGTTTCTCCTCCTGACTGCGCTGGAGTCAAACAAAAGAAGAATATTTTCAATGGAAAAGTAGGAGAATAAGCGTGTTCATTGTGAGGAAAGATACTTTGCTCGGCAGGGTAGTCTGTTGAAGTGTAAATTCTACCACCTACTTGAGTTCGTGGAGATGCCCGATAACGATACTCCATTGCTTCTCCACAAATAGCTGCAATGATTTGCTCAAATTCCTCTAATGATTTGACTTTGAAATCCCGAAAAAGTATAGCTCCATATTTTAATAATTCGGTTTTCAAAAAATCCCGATTGTTCTTAGCCCAGTCTTGCAGATTCACACCTTTTATGCTGGGCTTTATCACCAAAGGAAAGTTGGTTCCTGGCTGGAGAAACTCAGTTTTTATTAAGTCTTCTTGGGATATGTTGACAGCTTTACGTCTTACAGAACCTAGAGATTCAATTTTTGTCATGATTTGTATTTCCTTGTGCTTATAATCTGCTATTAGCTCTACGTTTAACGTTCATTAATTTTTTCTGTATAGTGCTTTCATAAGTTTGTTCTTGAGCAAGATTCTGCTGTTTGTCCGCTTCCGAGAGAATTGTTTTTAGCTCACTCAATTTTGCCTCTGGATGTGTCGCAATCCTGCCTAGAAGCGCTTCAAAATTTCTCGACATCTGGACAATGCTGACTGTGTCAAATAGGTCTGTATTATATTCCCATATACCAAATAGTCCTTGCTCTGTCTCGTTTAGTTCTAGGAGCAAGTCAAACTGCACTGTTTTATTTTCGACCTTTAGGGGGCTTATAGTCAGATCTGGAAGCTTCAAGGATGGAGTTTGGGTATTTTCCAAAACTAGCTTGACCTGAAACAACGGTGAGCGGTTCAACTCCCGTTTCGGATTAAGAGCATCTACCAGTTTGTCAAAAGGTAGATCCTGATGAGCATAAGCTTCCAGGGTTATTTCGCGTACTCGTTCCAACAACTTTAGAAAAGTAGGATTTCCCGATAAATCCGTACGCAACACCAGTTGGTTGGCAAAGAACCCGATTAATCCTTTAGTCTCAGCTTGGTTGCGGTTAGCGATATCAGTACCCACGACAATATCTTCTTGCCCTCTGTACCAAGAAAGCAAAGTCCCAAACGCTGCAAGCAGTACCATAAATAGCGTAATGCCTTGGCGTTGATTCAGAGCCTTAAGCTTCTCGGACAAAGTTTTGGGTAACGCCAGAGATTCTCTTGCTCCTGAGAAAGTCTGAATTGTTGGTCGGGGACGATCAGTAGGGAGTTCCAGTACAGGTAGTTTACCACCCAGTTGCTGCTTCCAGTAAGCAAGTTGAGTTTCTAGTTGTTCTCCCTGTAACCATTGTCGCTGCCAAACGGCAAAGTCTGCATACTGGATGGATAGCTTAGGAAGCGGTGAGGGTTTTCCATGAGAAAAGGCTTCGTAAAGAACTGCGATCTCACCAATAAGCACGCCTATTGACCAGCCGTCTGAGATGATGTGATGCATTGTCAACAGTAACGCATGATCTGTCTCAGTTTGCCGCAGTAGAGTAACTCGTAGTAAGGAACCGTTACCTAAGTTGAAGGAGTGTTGAGCTTCTTCATGAGCCAGTCGCAGAACCTCAGCTTCCTTGTTGTCTTTGGGCAGTTCTTGCAAGTCTATCACTGGTAGTCTGAAACTCAGGCTAGGAGCAATAACTTGTATTGCTTGTCCATCCACTGTAGTGAATGTGGTTCTTAATATTTCGTGACGCCTGATGACTTCGTTGAAGCTTAGCTCTAGCGCTGTCACGTTCAGCCATCCTGTCAGGCGCATGGACTGGAAGATGTTGTAGGCGCTATGACCAGGCTGCAACTGGTCGAGGAACCACAGGCGCTGCTGGGCAAAGGATAGGGGGAATGAGTTGGTTTGGCGACTTTGAGGGATTATTTGCGATCGTGAGACGATGTCCCCTTGTTTCTTGCTTAGCCGTTGTGCAAGAAGCTTAAGTTTCTCTGGGGAAAGAGCAGCAATTTTTTGGGAAAGTTCACTCATTTTAAAACTATTGCTTTCATTTTTTTTCTGAGCTAACAAAATATCTTGTTTTAGTAAAGTTGTTATCACAATCATTATCAGCAATATAATCTGCCATTCTTTTTATTATTAATAGAGTGCCAATGTGTTTGAAAAGAACACTTGCTTGAATTTCCTACTTCAATTAACTACTGTTGCGAGGCAAGTATTGTAAGTACCTCATCCTCCGATAGTTGCTCAATGTCCGCTAAGGCTTGAGCCAGTGCTTCGTCATCAGTCTGCTGAGCCAATTTTTGTACAATAATCTCAGCCAGTTCAGCTACGGTGGGTGAATCGAAGAAATTTTTATAAGGCAGTTCTATCTGGAAAGTTTTACATAGCTGAGAAACAAGCTGAGTGGCAAACAAAGAGTCTCCTCCCAACTCAAAAAAGTTGTCATGAATGCCTAAGAGTTCAATACCTAAAAGTTGTTGCCAAATATCAACTAGAGTGCGTTCCACCTCGTTACGAGGAGCAACATAAGCATTTGCCAGATTAGGGCGCTTGTGAGTTGATTTCGCTCGACTCACCTGCGCTAATTGCTCTTCCAAAGACTTGACAGATTTCTTCGGCTGAATCTTAGTCAGAAAATCTTGTGTTGATACTATTAGCTGAGGTACTGTACTATTGTGTAGAATACGTCTAAACGCCTCAATGCCTTCTTCATAGGTCATTCCTGCCGTCAGATCTTCCCCTGTTATTTGCCTATGCCGTGCTTCAACGGCAGCTGCCATACCTAAACTATTCCATCTATCCCAGTTTATAGATTTAGTCAAAGTGCCATTTTGAGAAGCGCTGTAGTGAGCGAAGGCATCAAGGAAGGCGTTTTCAGCCGTATAATCCATCATCCCCGGTGTACCCTGAAATGAAGAAAGTGATGAACACATGACAAAGAAGTCCAGTTCTGTATCTTTGAAAACAGTTTCTAGTACTCGTGTTCCCCTCACTTTTGGAGCTAAAGCACTGGCTGCGGCTTCTTTTGTTGTTAATTGAATCATACCTCCCCCGTAAACTCCAGCTGCATGGATCACCCCGTGGATCTGACCAAATTGGTGATTGACTTGTTTGAGTACTACAGACATTTGTTCAAGGTTGGCAACATCGGCGCTGACTACCATAATCTGGGCACCTAACGCCTCAAGTGCCTGCAATTTCTGAATCTTAAGGCTGATGCTATCGTGCTGATCATGAGTGGATAACCATTGTGACCATTCGTCTCGATCAGGAAAAGGCGATCGCCCTATCAATACTAGTTTTGCCTGTACTGTTTGTGCCAGATATTCGGCCTTCGCCAGACCAACACCTCCTAATCCACCTATGATTAGATATACTCCTTGTTTTCTTAATCGGGGTTTATCTTCAGAAGTTCCTTCCAATCGAACCGGTTGAAAGTCCTGCACCCAGCGATGAGTACCACGGTAAGCTATAACTTGGTCAGATGTTTGGCTTATAAGTTCCGCTAGCAGCGCTTCTATAAGTTGCTCCTCTTGCCGACTATATGATGCGGGAATAACCACATCAATGCTGCGACAGGTTATATTCGGGCACTCTTGGGGAATAACCTTAACAGGTCCGAGAACCAGTGCCTTCTCTGGGCAAAGCACCTCTGAACCTGTCACTTCCTGCATATTGTTAGACACAATTCCAATTTCAACGGAATCTGTCTGATTATTTTCCCCAAGTGCTTGGGCGAGAAACAGCAGACTGTAGAAGCCCAAAGCTTCAGCCTTATCCAAAGACTCAATTGCTGATTCGGCGTGACTATCCTGCGTAACACTCCATAAATGAACAATTGTTTTTGGGATCTTGCCCTGTGCGCGAAGTTCTTGAAGTAGGGCGTCGTAGTCATCCCGTTGTCGAGGGTTGATGGTATATATATATTTAGATGATTTAGATGAAAATTCCTTTTGGCTACTAAATTGCTCGCCGACTTTGACGCTAATAACATCCTGACCCGAATTTGCCAGTCGCTTCACCATTGTTTCACCCAAGCCGCACTCATCGACAAACACTAACCAGCAGTCCGACTGAGTTGTCTCAACCGCAGATTTCAGAGGCTGCGGCGGCATAGAGCGTTTCCAGGATGGGATGTAGAACCAATCGGCAATGTCAGACTTTTTGTCTAATGAAACTTGACGCATCTGGTTAGCATCTTTTGGTTCAACCAACATGGTAAATGCTGGAGGTGCCGATAAATCTGCCGATGCTGAAGCTTGAGCGACGAAGACATGATGCTCGAAAGCTTCAGTGTTCGACAAAACCGCCACTTCAACAAACCCATGCTCTTGTAGCCCTTGCTGCCACTGTTCCTTTGACAAAAATGGATTACCTCGGCTGCGTCCTTCATCCTCTACCGGATTCATAAGCAAACCGTCGGTGATGTCAAATTCTAATTGAGGTTCAGTTATCTCCCAAAGTAGGAGAAAACCTCCAGGAGCCAACAAAGAGCGAACATGCTCAAGGGTTTCTCCCATGTTCTGGGTTACGTGTAATACATTGACTGCTACCACTACATCAACGCTGTGGTTAGAGTACCCTTGCTCAGTTGGAGGTTTCTGAATGTCTAGGAAACGATATTCTACAAATGGATATGCGCTAAATTTCTCTTGAGCGCGGTTCAAGAACCAGCCACCGACGTCAGTAAAAGTATATTTTGTTTGTTTTGGCGGCAACACTGTTAGCAATTCTGTCGTAACAATACCCTGTCCACCACCGATTTCTAAAATTCTTAGGTTTACATCCGGTGGCAATAATTTCACCACCTGTTCCATGCTTGCTCGTATAATTCCTTTAAAGTAAGTATCCAAAAACAATTCTGGTTTTGAACTTCCTGCTGTTTTTTCTGCGGCAGAAAAGTACAACCCCAACGGTTCTTGTTCACCACATAGCACTGATGGCAGATTTTCGCCACATTCGGTGACGAGATTTAAAATATGAGGTCTATCTACCCATCTGATTTTAACTTCTTCTACCAGAGCATTGAGATAGTCTGTTGAACAGGGTACAAGGTTTGTATATAAATCGTCCTTTTGCTGTAGGTGACCTTGCTGTACCAGCACATCCAGCCAGCGACACAGCAATTGCTGATAGCGAGGAATAATATGATATCGTTCAAACAATTCTTCTAAAGAGTACTGATCGTTGGAATTGCTAAAAGCACCATTATTGCTTAAGGCAAGGTTGATGTAGGCAGTGCATAAATTATCCAACGACTGCTTATTTGCCAAATAAGTTTGTTCGTCAATTGATGTGATGCTAGCACAAGCTTGTACCTTACCAGCTTCTACCAGATATTTCCAGAGTTGGGTTGCTGTTGGTCTTGGCTGCAATTCCCCTAAAAGTTCTTGTTTTTGTCGTTCAATCCAGTAACGCTGGCGCTCAAATGGGTAGGTTGGCAAGGGGATATGATGGCGTTGCTCATTGGCATAAAAACCAGACCAATCTACTTTCACACCAAAAAGCCAGAGCCGACCCAAAGTATTGAGTAAAAATGCTACATCTGAGTGTTGTTCCTGCGGATGGCGGATCGAGGTTAGTACCACAAGGTCATCCACATGATGCTGCTTGGCAAAAGTACTCAGAGTTCGTCCTGGACCGATTTCTAGCAGGATGCGCTCATGTGTCTTGATCAACTCAGCTATCCCTGAGCTAAAGCGCACAGTTTGCCGTAGATGCTTGACCCAATATTTGGGATGTGTTGCTTCGGCTGCGGTAATCCAAGTGCCACTTACATTAGATACAAATGGAATTTTAGGGGGATTTAGTGTGACTTTTTGTAACGAATGAGAGAATGGCTCAAGAATTGGCTCCATCATTTGAGAATGAAAGGCATGGGAAGTATGCAGCTTCCGACAGCCAACACCTTTTTCTTGTAGCTTTTGATGCAATCGTTCTATCGCCCCGGTTGGACCAGAAACCACACAGTACGCAGGTCCATTGCTTGCCGCTAAAGACATTTCCGTTCCCAACAGAGGTTGTACCTCTTGTTCCGGAAGTTGAACAGAGAGCATTTCCCCAGTGGGAAGTTGCTGCATCAGTCGTCCTCGCTTTGCGACTAGTGCTAAAGCGTCTTCAAGTGAGAAAACTCCAGCTAAAGTGGCAGCTACGTATTCCCCTATACTGTGACCAATCATCGTCTCGGGATGTACACCCCATGCCATCCACAACTGAGCTAGGGCGTACTCAATGCTAAACAACGCTGGCTGAGCTACAAAAGTTTGTTGTAGTTGCTCTGTTGCCCTATCTTTGTGTGCTTCATTGGGATACAGTACATGGCGTAGATCAAGACCTAGATGGGGTTTGAGCAGTTCACAGCAGTTATCAACTGCTTGAGTAAAGATTGGCTGACTCTGGTAGAGTTGCCTACCCATATTCACGTACTGTGTTCCCTGACCGGAAAACATAAAAACGACAGGACGATTGGAAGGCTGCTGGTAATGAGTAAACACTCGTTGTGGATCTATAGTATAAAGCACCTTCACTGCATCGTTAATGTCTTGGCACACCACCATCCGGCGATGGTCGAAAGCTCGACGACCAACACACTGAGTGTAAGCAACATCGGCGAGGTTTAAATCAGGATGCTGCTGGAGGTGAGTCGTTAGATTAGTTGTAGCAGTTTCTAAAGCGGTACTCGTCTTAGCTGAAAGCAGTAACAACTGCCAAGGACGAGAAGTCGCAGAGGTTTCAATAGCTGGGGCTTCTTCGAGAATCACATGGGCATTCGTCCCACCAATCCCAAAGGAACTAACACCTGCACGTCGGGGGGTGCCGTTTGTTTTCCATTCGGAAAGTATAGTATTAACGTAAAAAGGACTGTTGGCAAAATCAATCTGGGGATTGGGTTGTTCAAAATGTAAGCTGGGAGGTATTTTTTGGTGCTTGAGAGCTAGGACTGTTTTAATCAAACCAGTAACTCCAGCGGCGGCGTCCAAATGCCCAATGTTTGTTTTGACTGAACCAATTGCACAAAAGCCCTTTTTCTCAGTACTACTGCGAAAAGCTTGTGTCAGTGCGGCAATTTCAATCGGGTCTCCTAAGGATGTCCCTGTCCCGTGAGCCTCAATATAAGTAATCGTTTCGGGTTCAACCTCGGCAACAACTTGAGCGGTTCTAATCACCTTGGCTTGAGTATCTATACGAGGTGCTGTGTAGCTAACCTTGAAAGATCCATCGTTATTGATAGCAGAACCTTTGATGACAGCATGGATGGAATCTCCATCTGCTAGAGCATCTTCTAATCTCTTCAAAACCACAATACCTACACCTTCGCCGCTAACAGTTCCCTGTGCTTTAGCATCAAAGGCGCGACAGTGTCCGTCTTTTGATCCAATTGCCCCATCTTTATAAAAATAGCCAGCTTTTCTTGATGCAGAGATTGAAACACCACCAGCCAAAGCCATATCACATTCACCATTGAGTAAGCTTTGGCAAGCTAAGTGGACAGCAACTAATGACGTTGAACAGGCAGTTTGAACTGTATAACTTGGTCCAGTTAGGTTAAGTTTGTAAGAAACGCGTGTAGTCAAGAAATCTTTATCACTTCCAATCAAAAGTTGGAAACTATCAACAGAATTTATAAGATTTTGATTTGAATAAAGGTTGAAAAAATAGCTATTTATGCTGGTTCCAGCGTAAACACCAATCGATTTCTCGTAAGTTTCAGAATTGTAGCCAGCATTTTCAATAGCTTCCCAAGCACATTCTAAGAACAGACGTTGTTGTGGATCGGTAACTTCTGCTTCTCTAGGATTAAAGCCAAAGAAGGAAGCGTCAAATAATTCTACATCTTCTAATACAGCCCGTGCTTTGACATAGTTAGGGTCACTCAGCACAGCTTTTTCTATTCCTGAAGACAATAGTTCTTCATCGCTGAAGAAAGAAATAGATTCTACACCGCTTTGCAGGTTTTGCCAAAATTCTTCAACATTTTTGGCTCCAGGAAAACGTCCTGCCATGCCAATAATTGCTATTTCTGAGCCATTTATAGTAGGAGATGCTATAGGATAATTCATGACTCGTTGACCTCTTTCTTATTGACGATTGACTTTAATTTTTGAAGACGTTTCCTTTGTTGAGCCTTACCTGCTTCAATATTTTCAGTTTTAATATCAGTTTTATATGAAGATGATGTTGTTTGATTTTTTAATGCACTTAAGTACTCTGCTAGGGAGCTTATGGTTGGATATCTAAACATTTCGAGGATTGATACGTCGGCTTTGAATGTTTCACGCAATTGGCTATGAACCTTAACCATAAGCAATGAATGACCGCCGAGTTCAAAGAAGTTATCATGAATCCCTATGTTTTCAATATTAAGAGCCTTTTGCCAAATAGTAGCAATTGTTTGTTCTAGCTCAGTTTGGGGTGCCTGATAAACCGCTTTTAATTCGGGACTTGCTAAATCAGGTACTGGCAGTACCTTACGATCCACCTTACCATTAGGTGTTAGTGGCAGCGCCTCCAGCATAATAAAAGTTGCTGGCACCATGTAGTTTGGCAGCTTTGACTCTAAAAAGCGGCGCAGTTCAGAAATTGCCAGTGTTTGCTCTGAGTGAGAGACTACATAAGCGACTAGTCGTTGCGAATCTGCTGAATCTGAGTAAACAACAACTACAGTTTCTCGTACTGCTGGGTGTTGGCTGATGGATGCTTCAATTTCTCCAAGTTCAATGCGGAAACCACGGATTTTAACCTGATGATCAATACGACCAATATACTCTATCTCTCCATTGGGCAGATAGCGTGCTAGGTCTCCTGTTTTGTACAGGCGTGTCCCCGGTTGTTCGCTAAAGGGGTTGGGGATAAATTTTTCTGCAGTTAGTTCAGGACTGTTCAGATAGCCCCTACCTACTCCCACGCCACCGATATACACTTCACCCGTTACGCCCACAGGAACAAGGTTTAGATGCTGATCAAGCAAATAAATCTGGATATTGGCAATCGGATGACCAATAGGAACTATCTTGTGATCGGTGGCACTATTCTCTTCGGTATTGCTTTGGTGCACGCACGCCCAATAAGTGACATCTACTGCCGCTTCAGTTGGACCATAGAGATTGTGCAATTGTGCAGAAAGACGATGAAAAAAGCGTTTTTGAAGTTGTTCTGGCAAGACCTCACCACTCGCCATCACGCGCTTGAGACACTTACAAGTTTCAAGATTTTCTGCTTCTAAAAACACTTGCAGCATGGAAGGTACAAAATGTAAGGTAGATATTTGCTGCTGTGCAATCAAATTCACTAAGTAGTTAGTGTCTCGATGTCCTTCTGGTTTGGCTACCACTAAACCCGCACCCGTCAACAACGGCCAGAAAAATTCCCAGACTGACACATCGAAACTGAAGGGTGTCTTCTGCAAAACTCTATCTGCTGCTGTTAATTGATAAGCGTCCTGCATCCAAAGTAAGCGATTGCAGATTCCCTGGTGGGTATTCATTGCTCCCTTTGGTCTACCCGTAGAGCCAGAGGTATAGATGACGTAAGCTAAGTTATCAGGGGTGATGTTGCAGACGGGGTTTTCTATGTTCTGATGGGCAATTGCTTCCCAGTCGCCGTCTAAGCAAACTACTTTCGCCTTGTGAGTTGGTAGATTCTCTAGTAGGTACAGTTGTGTTAACAACACGCTTGGTTGAGAATTTTCTAACATGAAAGCCAAGCGTTCCTTGGGATAGCTTGGGTCTAGTGGTACATATGCCCCACCTGCTTTGAGGATTCCCAACAGCCCGATGACCATTTCGAGCGATCGCTCCACGCAAATTCCCACCAGTACCTCTGGTCCTACCCCAAGCGAATCGCTATGCGACAGCTTCGCTGAACGCAAGTGGTGTGCTAGCTGATTAGCTCGCTGGTTCAGTTGCTGGTAGGTCAACTCTTGGTCTTCAAAAACTACAGCAATGGCGTTGGGTGATCGCTCTACCTGAGCTTCAAATAACTCATGGATGCATTGGTTTTGAGGATAGTCAACCTGTGTGTTATTCCAATCTACCAGTAATTGATGCTGTTGCGCTTGTGTTAACAGTGGTAAATCCGAGAGGCGCTGTTCGGGATGGGTGACTATACCTTCCAACAATATCCCGAAATGCTCCATCCAGCGTTGAATTGTTTGGGAGTCAAATAGGTCAGTACTATAGTCACACTCTACTAGAAGGTCACTGCCTGTCTCAACAATATTAAAGGCAATATCATACTTGGCGGAACTGGTAGGATTTTTCACCGATTCAACTTTGTGATCTAAAGACTCTACCTCAGATCCAGCTTTGTCCATATTAAATATTGTCGTAAGTAACGGCGCTCGGCTTGGATCCCGTGGTAAATTTAAATTTTTGATTAACTTAATAAAAGGATAAATTTGATGTTCATAGGCTTCCAACAATACCTTCTTGACTGAGGTAGAAAAATCCGTAAATGTTTGATTTCCAGAGACCTGAGTACGCACTGGCAATAGGTTAACACAGTGACCAACAAGGTATTCACTCCCCACAGACAACTGTCCTGCCGCAGCAATACTAACAACTATGTCATCTTGACCACTTAATCGGTGTAGCAATGCAATATATCCAGCCAGGAGCGTCGTAAACAGAGTAGTCTTACGTTGGACACTCAAGCTTTTTAGATTTTTAAACAGGGATGTACCGAGTGTAAGACTTTGTCGAGCACCAGTGTATGTATTGACTGATGGTCGAGGACGGTCAGTAGGCAACTCCAACACTGGGACTGAATTCGCAAATTTATTGAGCCAATAAGCTTCAGCTGTTGCCATCTCTGGACTCTGTTGCAGCCGCGCTTGCCATTGAGCATACTCACTCAATTGCATTGGTTGTGGGAGTTGGTAAGCGATACCCTGACACTCTGCGGAATAAATTGCAGCTAGTTCTCGTAGCAAGATAGTGATCGACCAACCATCAGCAACAATGTGATGATTAGTAATAACTAGAAGATGATGTTGTTTCTCCAGTTTTACTATGTGAAAACAGAGTAATGGACCTTGTTCAAGATTGAAAGTTTGTTGAGCTTCTTGTTTGAAAATTTGCGATAGTTGAGCTTCACGTTCACTTTTCTCTAAAGTAGAAAAGTCGCTGAAAGAGATATCTATAATGACAGAGGAATGAATAAGTTGATAATCTCCTTGTGGGCTAAAAGTAGTTCGTAACGCCTCATGACGATTGATAATTCCCTGAACAGCCTGACGTAGTGCCGAAAAATGGAAAGATCCTCGCAGGTGGATAGCTCTGGATTCGTTATAAGCGCGGGAGGCTTCGTTACTCATCTGTGCTAGAAACCATAGTTCCTTTTGTGGTTCTGTTAAAGGAACTTTTCTCGACTCTGTGTCAATTGTTGAACTCGGGGAGGACGGTAAAAATTCCCCTTCTTGCATTTCTACTACGCTTTCTTTGACCGCTCGAATGACATGTTCAATATCTTCATCGGTATGGGCTGTAGATAGATAAAGAGTGCGTCCTTCCCAGACATAAACTCCTTTTTCCAACAGATAGTAGAAAAATAAATTACCAAACTTGAGAGGAGTTGAAGCAATAAAACGGAAGAGTGAACCAAAATTGACTACTTGAATAGGTACTTGCCTTTGCTCAAAGTAATTATTAAGAATATCGGCTAATTTCCTTGTTTTTTCAGATAACTCCTCCTGTAGTTTCGAGCCGCTATTTTTGATATGATTGAGTGCAGCCCAGGCAGTAGCCATGACTAAAGGATGCTTGAAAAAGGTACCAGCGAACGCGGTGGTTTCTGCTTGAGGATAAGACTTATCTCCATAGTTCCACATACCGCCGTCAAGTGCATCCATCAAAGCTGCCTTACCAGCTATAACCCCAATCGGCATACCAGCAGCAACGGCTTTACCATAGGTGGTCAAATCTGCTTGAATATCCCACAATCCCTGAATACCACCTGGGTGCATCCGAAAGCCTGTAATGACTTCGTCGAAAATTAATACAGTTCCTGTTGCTTGAGTCAGTTGTCTGAGTTGGAGCAGAAACTCTTTGGGTTGCAAATCTGGCCGACTGCTTTGTATCGGCTCAACCAGAACTGCTGCCAGCTCGTGGGTATGAACTTTTAAAATCTCCAGAGATTCAGGCTTTCCATATTCGAGTACTATGACATCATCGGCAATGTATGATGGAATACCTACAGCCTTAGGGATAGAACGCAGCGTTCCTTCATTGCTTGTTACTCCTCTAACCAATACCCCATCATAAATTCCGTGATAAGAACCAGTAAATAAAGCAATCTTGGAACGTCCTGTTGCAGCACGTGCTAGACGTATTGCTCCCATCACTGCTTCCGTGCCATCGTTACAAAAAGCTGCTCGTTCTGCACCCGTCAGTTCGCAAATTAACTCAGCTACGTGACCGCAAAGACGTGATTGTGGACCATGTAATATGCCTTGCTGAATCTGCTCTTGGATGGTTTGGATAACAAAAGATGGTGAATGACCAAATAAAAGCGCACCAAACCCCATTGAAATGTCTACATATTCGTTACCATCAACATCCCAGAGTCTGGCTCCCTCTCCACGCTGTCCGTGGATTGGATACAACATCTCTTTGAAGGAGGGAACAAATCCACTCACTGCTCTGCCATTAGCATGGTAAGAACGATAAACTTGGGTGAGTCTTTTAGACTCTTGAGTGCGTTGAACAAACCGTGCTATTAAATCATCCAAATGTTTCTGTTGGTGAGGACTCAACAGAGCCATTGCTTCTGTTTGAGTCTGTTGTGATTCAACAGTCTGATTTGTGGGTGGTTCCTGAGCTTTTGTTTGAGTCTGTTGTGATTCAATAGTCTGATTTGTGGGTGGTTGCTGAAACTCTGTCTTTATGGATGTAGAGGCTAAGTTTACAAAATGATTAGTTAAACTTTGAGTCGTTTGTTGTTCCTTTGTCTGAAAAGGCGTAGCTTGGATAGCTGTTGCTGAAGGTAGAACTTTCCCATAGGAGTTAGTTTTTTGCAATAGCTCAAGCTGTTTAGACATTAGCTCAAGCTGCTGTGCTATGACTTGTTCGAGAACTGTACCTCCCGCAGGTTTCTTATTTTCTTGCTCAAACTCGTGTGTATTGGAAACCTTGACAGTTAGTGATGGTTCCGTCTTGATGAGTTCTTCCGCAGGTAGCAGCTGTTGAGCTATGTGATTTGCTAAAGCATGAATTGTTGAGAAATCTTCCACCAGTAAGCGAAAAGGAACGTTAATATCAAGCTGTTCTTGAATAGCACGCTTTATTTGTAGCAGGAGCAGAGAATCAAGACCCATTTCAAGAAAATGAGTGTGAATATCTATTTTTGAGATCTTGACTCCCAGCAATTCAACAAAAATATCTTTGAGCTTGGATAGAATTTTTTGATGCTGAGAGTATTCACTGATAATATCTTTCGTTTCAAACATAGATAATTTATGAAATAATATACTCGAATTAGTTAAAAATCATTTTTTTTGTTAATTACAACATATATGTCTCTAATATATTTAACTGTTGTAACATGATTTGATTTTGTTTATTAATAATTTTTTCTATCTGAGATTCTGTCATACTTTCTTTTTTTATGACAGGCATATCACTAAAAGCATTTTTCTGAGATTCAACTAATAAATCTTGTGTTTTCTCTTCTCGTTGTTTGTGATTTTGATTGTTTTTTTCATACAATTGATTCAATTCATTAACTTTCGAGAATTCAATCCAAAATTTTTCTCGTTCAAATGGATATGTTGGCAAAGGTAGGCGATGACGCCTTTGATTGGCGTAAAAGCTAAACCAATCTATCTGTATTCCGCTGAGCCAGAGTTGACCTAAACTGTTTAGCAAAAACGTTACATCCGATTGTTGATCATGGGGATGACGTAGTGAAGAAAGTATCATCCTCCCCTGCGCCTGTTGCTTCGATAAGGCACTCAAAGTATGTCCAGGACCAACTTCTAAAAGAATCCGATTTGGTTGTTTGAACAACTCAGCAATGCCCTCGGCAAAGCGAACTGGGGAGCGCAAGTGCTTACTCCAGTAACTAGGATCTGTCGCCTGGGCTGCGGTTATCCAGGTGCCAGTTAGGTTAGATAAAAAGGGAATTTTTGGAGGATTAAACTTGACTTTTTGTAATTGATGTGTGTATTTATCAATGATGGGATCCATCATTTGAGAATGAAAGGCATGAGAAGTATGCAGACGACGACAGTCAACTCCTTGTTCAGTCAGACGATTTTGTAAATCATCAATCACAGGTATTGGTCCTGAAACCACACAGCGTGCTGGTGCGTTAATCGCTGCTACAGAGAGTTTTTCACCAAGCAGAGGTATGACTTCCGCCTCCGGTAGGGGTACAGCAAGCATTGCACCTGGGGGCTGTTGTTGCATCAGTTGTCCACGCTTGGTTACTATGACCAAAGCGTGTTCCAGAGAAAAAACACCAGCCAAGCAGGCTGCTACATATTCTCCTATGCTATGACCAATCATTGCAGAAGGACGCACTCCCCACGCTATCCACAATTGTGCTAAAGCATACTCAATCACAAACAGCGCCGGTTGGGTAATATGGGTTTGTGTTAGCTGCTGTGCTGCTACTGTTTGCTGTTCTTCGCTTGGATACAGAATAGTGCGTAAGTCTAGCCCTAAAATAGGTATAAGTATTTTACAGCAATAATCAACTTGTTCCTGAAAAATTGGCTCAGTGTGGTACAGTTCTCGACCCATCTCTACATACTGAGACCCCTGACCAGGAAACATAAACACAACTTCTTGCTCACAAGGTTCGGTGAAATGAGTAAAAACTCGTTGCGGGTCTTTTGTTTCTAAAATTTTAACTGTATCGTCAATATCTTGACAAACCACCATCCTGCGATGGTCAAACACTCGACGACCTACCCCAAGAGTGTAAGCGACATCTGCCAAGTTAATATTAGGGTGCTGCTTTAAATGTTGAACTAGATTAGTTGTGGCAGTATCTAATGCGGAACTAGTCTTGGCAGAAAGAACTAACAGCTGATATTTCATCCCCTGCTCCACGGCAGTCGCCTCAACGGGAGCCAGCGCTGCAGGAGGGTTTCCCTCCGTAGGCGTCTGGCGTTGGGGAACCCCCGCAGGGCGCTGCCTCCCCTGCTCTGTTGTCGGGGTTTCCTCAAGAATCACATGGGCATTGGTTCCGCCAATCCCAAAGGAACTGACCCCAGCACGGCGTGGTGTTCCGTTTGTCTTCCATTGGGAGAGCGTACTGTTAACATAAAAGGGGCTGTTGGCAAAATCAATCTGGGCATTAGGCTGTTGAAAGTGCAAGCTGGGTGGTATCTGTTTGTGTTTGAGTGCGAGAATGGTTTTGATTAAACCAGCAACACCAGCCGCAGTATCTAGGTGTCCGATGTTGGTTTTTACTGAACCAAGAGCGCAGAAATCCTTCTTTTTAGTTTTGGCGCGAAAAGATTTGGTAAGGGCTGCAACTTCAATAGGATCTCCTAAAACAGTCCCAGTACCATGAGTTTCAACATAGCTGATTGTTTCAGGTTCCACTTGGGCGATCGCAAGTGCTTCCGCAATCACCTTTGCTTGACCATCGATACTCGGAGCTGTATAACCAACTTTTGAAGAACCATCATTATTAATAGCTGAACCTTTAATAACAGCATGAATATTATCTCCATCCGCCAGAGCATCTGCTAATCGCTTTAAAGCGACTATGCCCACACCATCACCGCCCACAGTCCCTTTTGCTTGAGCATCAAAGGCGCGACAGTGTCCGTCAGGAGACAAAATTCCCCCCTCTTGATACAAATAGCCAGCTTTTTGTAATCCTGTTACAGAAACTCCACCAGCCAAAGCCATATCACATTCACGATCTATTAAGCTTTGACAGGCTAAGTGAACGGCAACTAATGAGCTAGAACATCCAGTTTGAACAGTGATAGCTGATCCCTTAAGATCTAACTTATAAGCGACTCGTGTAGTCAAATTATCTGTACGATTGTTATGCCTAATTTGGTCAAGACCGACTAATTTTAGCAGTTCGGTATTAGAGAAAAGATTGAATAAAAAATAGCTGCTAATACTGGCACTACCATAAACACTAATCCGACCTTCATAGGTTTTAGAATCATAGCCAGCATTTTCAAGAGCCTCCCAGGCAGTTTCCAAAAAGAGGCGGTGCTGTGGATCCATTATTTCTGCTGTTCTGGGAGAGTAATCAAAGAATGAGGCATCGAATAATTCTATATCTTCCAGTACAGCGTTTGCTTTAACATAATTGGGGTCACTCAGTAAAGATGGATCTACCCCTACTGACTCCAGTTCTTGATTTGAAAAAAACGAAATTGATTCTACCCCTGAGCGCAAATTATGCCAAAAAGCATCAAGATTCCTGGCTTTAGGAAACCGTCCAGACATGCCGATAACCGCTATATCTAAATCGCCTATTTGATTTTGTGTTTCTAGGCTATTCATTACAATTTCCTTCTTGATAACTTGATGATTTGCACTGATGGTTATTTAGGTATTCATCCTAAAGTATGTATTTAAATTAGATAATTTTACCGAGATTGTGCTCTTGACTGCCTTGAAGCAATGCGGCTTTGCGCTCGTTTATCGCTTTCTTCAAAAGAAGATGTTTCAGTTTGTTCTTGTGTTAAATATTTCGCCAGGGAGTTTATAGTTGGATATTCAAACAAATTAACTATTGATATATTTGTATTTAAAACTTCTCGCAATTTTGCATGAATTTGAACAAGAAGTAATGAATGACCACCAAGGTCGAAGAAATTATCATGAATGCCCACCTTTTCAACATGAAGCATCTGCTGCCAAATATTAGCGATGGTTTGCTCTACTTCAGTTCGAGGTGGTTCATAAGTTGCTTCTAATTCTGGACGATGATCATCTGGTTCTGGTAGCGCGTTGCGGTTGACTTTTCCATTAGGCGTAAGTGGTAGAGCCTTCAACATCACGAAAGTTGAGGGCACCATGTATTCCGGCAGCTTCTGTCTTAGGAATCTGTACAGTTCACTAACACTAAGTGTTTGTTTGTGCTTAGGAACAATATAACCTACCAAGTACTGGTTACTCAACTCTTTTTCCCAAGCTGTAACTGCAGCCTGTTGTACTTCCGGGTGTTGACATAGTATGCTCTCTATTTCTCCTAGCTCAATACGGAAACCTCTAACTTTGACTTGATGATCGACCCGTCCAAGAAACTCAATATTGCCGTCGCTTAAGTAGCGTGCTTTATCACCAGTTTTATATAAGCGCGATCCTGAGTTAGATGCAATCAATCCCGTCTGTGCAAAGGGATTGGGAATGAACCGTTGTGCTGTTAGCTCAGACCGATTCAGATAGCCGCGAGCTAAACAAGCACCGCCGATGTATAATTCACCTGGGACACCAATAGGCACAGGTTGCAGTTGCTGATCAAGCAAATAAATCTGCGTGTTAGCAAGTGGACGACCAAGTGGAACTGTTTGTGAACTATGGTTAGCTTGTTTATCCCCAACGGCGAAAGTAGTAACCCCCACAGTGGCTTCTGTGGGACCGTAGTGATTGAAGATAAGACAGTTTGGTGCAGAAGCTTGAATTTGCTCAATTAGTTCCCAACTTGCTGCTTCACCACCAAGAATCAGTCTGGCGCGGGGCAAAATGGACTCGGATGGTGCAGATGCAAGCAGAGTGGCAAGGTGGGAGGGTACAATTTTGAGACAGTCAATAGGATGTTTGCGAAAGTATTTTCCTAGGGCTGCTGAGTCAGTAGCACACTCAGCAGACAACACATGCAGACACCCTCCAGTACAAAGAGAAGAAAAGATAACAGTATTACCCAAATCTGCAGCAAGGGTGGAAACAGTAGCGAAGTTGGTTGTTGTTGATAAATTCAACCTATCTATGATTCCGTTGAGGTAATTTAGCAGTTGTCGATGTTCAATCGCTACCCCCTTTGGTGTACCAGTTGAGCCAGAGGTGAACAATACATAGACCAGATTTTCACTTGTCACAACACTTGTGGGATTCTCATCACTGTGCTGAGCAATAATATCCCAGTCCGTGTCTAAGCAGACGATCTGCGATGCATCTGTTGGTAGAGCATCCACTAATCGCTGTTGTGTCAATAGCAGTGGTACTTGGGCATCCTGTAATCGAAAGGCAAGACTCTCCTTTGGTAATCCTGGATCAAGCGGTAGGTATGCTCCACCAGCTTTGAGGATGCCCAAAAGTCCAATAATCATTTCAGAGGATCGCTCTACGCAAAGCCCAACTAAAACTTCTGGTTTTACTCCAAGCGTTTGCAAGTGGTGAGCTATTTTGTTGGCTTTGCGATTAAGCTCTGCATAGGTCAGTTGCTGATCTTCAAATATAACGGCAATGTTATTAGGTGTTTTTTGTGCTTGTTCTTCAAATCGCTGGTGGATACATTTGTCTTGTGGGTAATCAATCTGCGTTTGGTTAAACTCAACTAGTAATTGTTGGCGATCGCTCTTGCTGAGAATCTCTAATTGAGAGATTTTATTTTCTGGATTTGCAGTTGCACTGCTTAATAAAGTTTTAAACTGTCCAGCTAAACGCTCAATAGTTTCAGATGAAAAGTAGTTGACATCATAATAAAATTCTGCTATCAGCAAATTATCGCGTTGAGTACAAGTGAGTTTTACTTTAAAAGGTTCAATACAGGTGTAATATTTGTCAATATAAAATGAAACACCACCGGCAATGAGTTGTTCTGGTAGTTGCTCAAACTCGAAACCAATAGGAAAAGCTAGTGTATTATTATTTTCTAGTGGTTCTGGAACGAAATAATCCTGCCATTCGGAACCAGCCTCTATAGTTTGTTCAGCTAGTTCTAAAAGTTCTTTAAAGCGTAAGTCTGGTGTCAAGTGGCTTTTAATTGGCAACCAGGTAGCAACAAGTCCTAATAAGTTATGTAGTTCTTCATAATCTCTGCGATCGCAAGCCATACCGATAACAATGTCTGGCTGTCCTGTAAGTCGCCAAATTAGCGTTTGCCAGCAAGCTAGTAAGACGACAGCAGCAGAAGTATTATACTTTTGGGCTAAAGTTTCAATCTTGGCTGTCAGTTCGGGAGCGATCGCCACTCGCAAACACTCAGGCTGGAATTGTGATTGTTTTGAAGGTTGGCTTTCAAAAGGCAGTCTTAATGTAGCTTGGGAAGGAAGATTTTGCTCTTGCCAGTATTTATTAGCCGCCTCTGCATCTTCGTCTTCGAGTAATTGATTCTGCCATTCTGAGAATTGCAGGTATTGCACAACATCTTGTGATACTGCCTCACTTTGCAAGCAAGCAGAATATGAATAGCTGATTTCAGCTACTAGATTTTTGAGTGTCCAAGTATCGGCACAAAGGGAAGGTAAGCTGATTATTAAAATATATTTATGTAGTGACAGCGTCAATAGGGAAGAATGCAACAGTGGACTTTGCTCAAAGTCGAAATGTTGGTGTCTGTGTTGTTGGAAAGTAGTCTCAATTTTAGCTTCTTTTTCCTTTGGTTCACAATCACTCAGATTGATTTCGTGCCACGACACAACACTACTATCTGCTATAACCATGACCGGAATTTTGATACCTGACAAGCGATGAAAGCGTGTTCGGAGAATTCCATGTTGATTGATGACTTGTTGTAAAGCGGCTTTTAAAACCTCTGGTTTGAGATTTCCTTCAAGCAAAAGGGCACATTCAGCACAATAAGCTAAACTACATTGCTGCAATGACCAAAGGCGCTTTTGTTGGGGGGAAAGCCGAAAGCTTTCAGTAGTATGATTTTGCATCTATTTATGCCATATTGTTACAAAGTAAGCATAAGTTCCGTCTAAACTACGTTGATCTAGATGACGACTCACTAAGTTTTTTACGACCAACAAAGCAGACTCTTTCACCTAATGTTTGCTCTAATCCAAAATCCTGTTTCACATCATAGATACTAACTTCCGTAAAGCCTACTTTTTCCAGAGCGGTCTGGACATCTGCCAAAGAATAGAGTTTTAAGAGAAATGTTCTATCTAAACGTTGCCACATTCCATTGACTAACTCAAATATAGTAGTATCTTTTCTACCTACTTTGTTTTCTGAATCATAGCTCCAAATATCAACCCAGACATGATCATCTTTGACTCCACCGCCAGAATCACTTTTATTCCAACTTGACTGACACAATTCTTCTATATACATTTCACATCCAAAGATACCATTATCAAGTAATGCTTCATAAACTTTATGTAAAGCATTTTCTAGTTCCTCAATACTTAGTATATAGTTAAGGACAACATCTGTTGAAATAGCTGCATGGAAGGTTGGTGGCAATGTGAAAAAACGTGCGTCATCCAAGATAAAATTTGCACTTGGTGCATTTTTGCGAGCTACCTCAAGCATCCCTTCAGAGCTATCAAGCCCAGTAACTTGATACCCTTTTTTCAGCAGCCGTTGTGCAATTTGTCCTGTACCACAACCGAGATCAAAAATGTGTGCCCCTTCTGGAATATATTTTAGTACCAATTTATTTATGCAATCTAATGCCATGTCATGGCGGTCTGGTGGATCTTTCAAGTCGTAAATAGAAGCTATAGCATTATGATTACTATTGCGTTGTTTCGAAGACATTCATTTTCTCTCCTATTTTGATATTCCCTCTTTTCATGAACTCACTGATTGCGCTTCCTTAATCATTTCACCCATTGCTACCACAATTTTGCGGTAACCGGAATAAGAATTCCGTCCGTGGGCAGTCAACATGTTATCTAGCATCAAAATATCTCCCTGCTGCCAAGGAAAACTAATCTGTGACTGCTGATAAACTTTATTAATTTCTCGAATAACTTCGTCTTCTATTGGAGTACCATCTCCGTAAAAAACATTACGCGGTAGCTTTTTTTCTCCAAAGGTAGACAACAGAGATTCTCGAACTTCTGCGTCCAAATATGCTATGTGGTGCAACTGTATTTGATTGAAAAATACAGTTGCACCAGTATTTGGATGTACTGCTAAGGCTGGACGAACTTGACGAGTAATTAAACCATTATTATCATACCATTCAAAGTCAATCTTAGTTTTCCGGCAATAATTTTCTACTTCAGACTTGTCATTAGTGCGAAAGAAATCTTGCCAGCTGACATCTAGACCATTCGTATAATTACGAACGTACATAAATTGTTTTTGGGCTAATCGTTCTCGTAGTTTTGGAGTGAGGAGTTGATAAGCTTTTCGACAGTCTACAATTGGCGTATCTCCACCTTTTTGTGCTGGTTGCACGCAGAAAAACCAAATCTTTAGGGGCCATTGATGTAAGTGCGAGCTTTCATTGTGGAAGAGGATGGCTTTATCAGGTGGGTAAGGAGTAGAACCATAAACTTTACCGCTTTCTCCAGCACGAGGTAAATCGCCATACTCACCGAATAAGTCTGGACAAATTGCCTGGGCAACACTTTCAAATTCTGAGACAGAATCTACATTAAAACCTCGAAATAGAATCGCTCCATGTTTCAACAATTCTGTCTCTAGAAATTCCTGGTTAGTTTTAGCCCAAACCACTAAATCAATATCGCGAGCAGCAGGCTGAATGACTAGAGGAAATGTTTGTCCTGGTTGGAGATAATCAGTTACGATCCATTTTTCTTGTGATAAGCTGACAGCCTTAGGGGCAATGCTGATAAACTTTTCGCGCTTGAAGGCTTTGCGCTCCTTTTTTTGTATAACTTGTTGTTTTCTTTCTTCTGAAGTAAGCATTTCTAAATTGCTTAGACGTGCATCAGGTTGGGAAATAATGCTGTTAAGCAGTGTCTGGAAGTGGCCTGTCATACGAGTTATAGTGAGCGTATCGAAAAGGTCAGCATTATACTGCCACTTGCCCAAAATTCCTTGCTCTGTTTCCGTCAAAAATAACGCTAAATCAAACCTTGCCACTTTGTTTTCAACTTCCAACTGGCTTAATGTCAGTCCTGGCAATTCTAAAGGTGGCATTGGAGCGTTCTGGAGGACAAACAACACCTGAAATAGTGGTGGCGTGTTGCTTAAATTCCGTTCAGGTTGTAAAGCTTTGACTAATTCCTCAAAAGGCAAATCTTGATGAGCATAAGCTCCTAATGCTACAGAGCGCACTCGTTTCAGCAGATCTTGGAAACTGGGATTTCCGCTTAAATCAGTGCGTAAGACAAGCAGGTTGACAAAAAAGCCAATCAATAGTTCAGTTTCTGCTTGATTACGATTAGCGACATCTGTGCCAACAACAATGTCATCTTGATTGGTGTAGCGTTGTAGGAATATCTGAAAACCTGCTAACAAGGTCATGAACAAGCTAACACCCTGTTGGCGCGAGAGCGCTTGCAATCCTTGAGACACGTTAGAGGGAATAAGAAAAGATTGAGTAGCGCCTTTGTTGGTTTTAACTTCTGTTCGCGCACGAGTTGTAGGTAATTGCAGTACAGGGAGGTTGTTTCCTAATTGCTGTTTCCAGTAACTCAGTTGAGCTTCGAGTGTTTTTCCTTGTAACCTCTGTCGTTGCCATACGGCAAAGTCTGCGTACTGTATGGGTAATTCTGAAAGTGGAGAAGGTTTTTCAGCACAAAAGGCTTCATAAAGTGCTGTCACCTCACGCACTAACACACCAATTGACCAGCCGTCAGAGGCAATATGGTGCATGGTCACTAGCACTATATGCTCTTGTTTACTCAGGCGTAGTAATCTTACTCGCAGCAGAAGCGCACTTTTTAGGTCAAAGGGTTGTTGCGCCTCGACCAATGCCAGTTGTCTGACAGTACTATCTTGTTGCTCAAAAGGTAACTCACTCAGATCGAGTATTGGTAACAGTAGTAGTGTCATTGATGAGATGACTGCTATCGGTCGCCCTTCTACTGTCTTAAAATTAGTTCGCAAAGCTTCGTGGCGGCAGAGAATTTCATTGAAACTTTGTTCTAGTGCTATTAGGTTCAACTGTCCTTCTAAGCGAATAGCAGCAGGCATATTATATAACGGGCTTTCTGGCTCTAACTGAGTGAGAAACCACAGTCGCTGCTGAGCAAAAGATAGAGGTAACTCTTGGGAACGTGAAATGCGCTCAATGTTTGTTGCGTCAAGTCCTGAGTCTAATTTGCTGGCTTTCTCAATTTCTGTAGCTAACTCTGCTACTGTCGGCTTGTCAAACAAGCGATGCAAAGGAAGTTTTACTTCAAAAACTTTTTGTATCTGGGAAATGACACGAGTAGCTAGAAGAGAGTGCCCGCCTAATTCAAAGAAGTTACTGTGAATGCCTACTTTATCCAGATCGAGAACCTCTGCCCAGATTCCAGCTAGTATCTCCTCAACAGCGTTAGAAGGAGCCACAAAGATTTCTTCCGACTCAATCTGTGTTATACCAGATGCTGCCAGCGTTCGCCTGTCCACTTTACCATTAGGTGTCAGTGGCAATGCCTCTAGTGTCACAAAAGCGGAGGGAACCATATACTCAGGCAGTTTCTGCTGTAGAAAACCGCGTAGCTGTGGCACAAGATCGCGAGTCCATTTTGCCTTCAAAGGATTATTGGCATAAAAGATCCAAGGTTTGGGGCGAACTGTTTCACCAGAGAAAGAAGGAACTATTTCTTGAAATTCTGCTGAGCGAGCCGTCGGACACCGTGTTAGTATCACGTCGTAACTACCATCGGCGACAGCACTTGCCCAGCTGATGTCTATGGCATACGGCAATTCGTGGTTTAAAGTCCACAGGTCTTCTGGATTTACCCCAGATCCAGTGACCACTGACTGTAGGGCTTGGCGTATGTCTCCTACTGTCTCAGTTCCAGAATCACTAGCTAGTAGTTCCAGTGTTTTGATTTCTGCTAATAGACGCTCATTGGGTACACGTCGCAGTCCGAGCATTTCGGGTTTGGTTGACTGTAGGAACTGGCGGACAGAAGTGAGTGTTAAATCTTGTTCCTGCCAATCCAGCCATGGGAACTCCTCAGCGGAATCTACTTCAGCTTCTACATGGAGAATTACATCATAGCGGAACTTAGTAAGCTCGTTGTAATTCTCACCACGCTTGGGATAAATGCGAACGTGGCTGATTTGTGGAAGGTGTTGCTTCAGAGCTATGAAAAATGCCGGATCAATGACCAGTTCTTGCTCTCGGACAACGCTTTGTTTTACACGCTGACGCAGCTGAGTTTTGGAGAGCGAAGCAGGGGCTTGATACAGCTGAACTGAGGCATGGAAAGCTTCTAGGAGTGGCAAACTACGTACATCTCCAACAAAAATAAAGCCTCCAGGTTCAACACAAGCTACAGCCTGTTCTAATACCTGAAGCAGATAGTTGATGCTGGGAAAGTACTGAACCACAGAGTTGAGGATGACTGCGTTGAACGCTTCTGCGTCAAACCCTTGAAAGTTGTCTGCCCCTCTCCGGCAAAGAGTAACTTGTGTCTGCGGCTGTATGTGTTTTAACTGCTTCTCAACATACTCTAGAGCAGCTTGCGAGAAGTCTGTACCCCAGTATTGTGTACATTTGGAAGCGATTCGGAACAGCAGTAGACCAGTTCCACAGCCAATTTCCAGTACACGTGTCGGTTTAAAGGTAAGAATGCGCTCTACTGTATGCTCCACCCATTCTTGCATCTGTTGAATGGGAATCGGTTGACCTGTATAGCTACTATTCCAACCAAGCAAATTCAATGTTGGCTGTTGATGGAAAGAGCTTTTGCTATAACTTTCATCCCAAACTGTCTTCCACTGCGAAATCTGTTCGTCATAACTAGGTTCTTCTGGTATGAACTCTTCCAAATTCTGGTTTAGATTTGGAATGATATATGCAAGCAAGCGTTTGTTGCTTGCTTGGTTGTCTTGCACCAAGACTACACCTTGTTGTACGGCTGGGTGTTCGCTCAGCAAAGCTTCAATCTCTCCGAGTTCAATGCGGAATCCCCGGACTTTTACCTGATGATCAATTCGCCCTAAGTACTCAATAGTTTTGTCTAGTCGATAGCGAACTAAGTCCCCAGTTTTGTATAACCGGGAAGTTGAAGCGTTGTTAAACGGGTTAGGGATAAACTTCTGTGCTGTGAGTTCTGGTTGGTTAAGATAACCACGAGCAAGTCCAACACCGCCAATGTGCAATTCCCCAGGAACTCCTACAGGAACTAGTTGTTGGTGTGAGTCAAGGATATAAAATTGCGTGTTGGCAATTGGTTGCCCAATTGGTATTATGTTTTCTGTTTCTTTTTGGTCTGAATTGCTTTCTATCATTCGGACAGATGACCAAATGGTAGTTTCAGTCGGACCGTATAAATTCCATACTTGGGTACCACGTTCGAGCAACTGATTAGCGAGGGAGCTATCAAGAGCTTCACCACCGCAAAGGATTTTCAATTGCCGATTGTCCTGCCACCCAGCAGATAGCAATAGTCGCCAGGTTGCTGGTGTGGCTTGCATAATTGTGGTATTTAACAAAGTCAACTGTTCTAGCAGTTGGGTTCCGTCAACAGCGATTTCACGACTCACTAATACCAAACGAGCACCTACAATCAGGGGTAGGTATAGTTCTAATGCTGCGATATCAAACGACAGTGTAGTGACTGATAATAAAATATCTTCTTTAGTCAACTTCAAATTCTGGCGCATGGCACTTAAGAAGTTAACTAAAGCACCGTGACTAATTTGCACTCCTTTAGGCTTACCCGTTGAGCCAGAGGTGTAAATCACATACGCTAAATCTTTAGTAGTTGCTTGGTTGATAGAATGGCAATTGCTTTGTTCGTCAATCTCCTGCCAGTCTGTATCAAGGCATACTACCTTTGCTTTATGTTCCGGTAAAGCTGCTACCAACTTCTTTTGAGTGAGCAGGACTGAAACTTTGGCATCTTCTAGCATGAATGCTAAGCGATCGCGTGGATACGCTGGATCAAGCGGCACATAAGCGCCACCGGCTTTGAGGATGCCCAATAGTCCAATGAGCATAGAGAGCGATCGCTCTACACAAATTCCCACCAGTACTTCTGGTCCCACTCCTAATGAATGCAAATAGTGTGCTAGTTGATTGGCACGAACATTCAATTCCTGATAAGTCAGTTGCAGGTTTTCAAAGACTACTGCTACAGCATTTGGTGTTTGTTCTACTTGAGCCTCAAATAACTGATAAATACAAATAGAGGGGTAATCAGCCGATGTTTGATTCCAATCCACCAGCAGTTGCTGTTGTTCAGTTTCCGTCAAGATTGGCAAATCAGATAAATGCTGATCGGGATTGGCGACAATTCCTTCGAGTAGTGTTTGGAAATGTCCGTGCATCCGCTCAATGGTGGCAGCATCAAATAAGTCGCTGTTGTACTCGAATACGCCCATCAGTCCTTGTTCAGTTTCCGTCAAAAACACGGTTAGATCAAACATGGCTGTTTCGGGTTCTACTTCCATCGGACTCAAGCTCAAGTCTGGAAGCTTCAACACCTCCATTGGGGCATTCTGCAAAATAAACATTACCTGAAACAGTGGCGTATAGCTTAAATTGCGCTCTGGTTGTAGCTCTTCTACAAGCTGCTCAAACGGCAAATCTTGGTGAGCATATGCATCCAAGGTGACCTCTCGAATCCGTCGCAGTAATTCTTTGAAGCTTGGATTTCCCGAAAGGTCGGTACGCAGTACAAGGGTATTGACAAAAAAGCCGATTAGACCTTCTATCTCTTTGCGATTGCGGTTGGCAATTGGAGAGCCTATTAGAATATCTGCTTGATTTGTGTAGCGATACAACAATACTTTAAACGCCGCAAGCATTGTCATAAACAGGGTCACTGCTTCCCGCTTTGAAAAAGACTTGAGTGCCTCAGTTAGAGTTTTGGAAATTTGCCACCGCTGTTTTCTTCCCCTAAAGGTTTGAATGGCTGGTCGAGGTCGGTCGGTAGGAAGTTGCAGCACAGGCAAGTTCCCGCCTAACTGTTGTTTCCAGTAAGCCATCTGGAACGACTGTACCTCTGTTTGCAGCCACTGTCGCTGCCAAATCGCAAAGTCTGCATATTGAATAGATAACTCAGGCAGTAACAAGGGCTTCTTGCTACAAAATGATTCGTAAAGTGCTGCTACTTCGTGAACAATCACGCCTGCCGACCAGCCGTCGGCGACAATATGGTGTATAGTAAACACCAACACATGTTCCTCTTCCTTCAACCGCAACAAGGTAGTTCGTAGCAATGAACCCTCGGTCAAGTCAAAGGGCTGTTGGGCGTGTGAGCTAGCCAGCTGCCGAACCGAAGCAACTCGTTCTTCTTCTGATAATTCCCCTAAATCTATAATCGGCAGCGTTATATTCAGCGCTGAAGCAATTTCCTGGACAGGACGCCCATCTACATCCCTGAAATTTGTCCGCAATACCTCGTGACGTCGTACAATTTCGTTCAAGCTCTGCTCCAGTGCTGTCACGTTGAGCGAACCTTTCAGTATTAAACCTCGGCAAATGTTGTAAAAAGGGTTACCTGGTTCGAGTTGGTCGAGGAACCACAACCGTTGCTGGGCAAAGGACAAAGGCAACTCGCCCTCCCGCGAAACGTGCTCAATTGGCGGAAGTTCCAGTTTTTGTCCAGCCCTGACTGCGGTTTCAATCACTTCAGCTAGTCCCGCCAGTGTGGGTGTTTCAAACAAACTACGTAAGCGCAACTCCACTTGGAAGGTTTCGCGTATTTGGGAAACAACTTGCGTTGCTAGTAACGAGTGTCCTCCCAAGTCGAAAAAGTTATCGTGGATACCTACGTGCTCAGTACCAAGAACTCTAGCCCAAATCCCTGCAAGGACCTCCTCAACTGGTGTGCGAGGAGCCACGAAGCTTCTTGCTACCTCTGGTCGTACTTGCTCAGGTGCTGGCAATGCCTGACGATCTAACTTGCCACTAGGAGTTAGCGGCAGTGCCCTTAACATGACAAAGGTTGAAGGCACCATATACTCAGGTAATTTTGCTCGCAGATAGCTACGCAGTTCCTCAACTTCGCAAGGCAATTCTTGGGATGGCACTACATATGCAGCTAAATACTTTTGACCCGACTCGGAATCTCGTGCGACTGCTGCAACTTCCTGCACGCTGGGATACTGAGCAAGCATCGCTTCAATTTCTGCTAGTTCAATGCGAAATCCCCGAATCTTGACTTGGTAGTCGCTACGACCAATAAACTCAATTGTGCCGTCTTTTAAATAACGTCCTAAGTCTCCAGTTTTATAAAGTCGCGCCCCAACTTCAAGACTATAGGGGTTAGGAATGAACCTAAGGGCAGTTAAATCGGGACGATTGAGATAACCTTCACCTAAACCTAAACCACCAATGTACAGCTCGCCGGGAACCCCAATTGGCACAGGTTGTAAGTGTGCATTTAACAGATAGATTTGCGTATTGGCAATTGGGCGACCAAGAGGAATCACTTTCACCCGCTCATCAAGTTGGACAGAAATCGGATTAACTGCAACAATACCACAGGTTTCCGTCTGACCAAACATACTTATTAAGCGTGCATCATGCTGGAATCCAAACCTCCAATTGCTGGGAATATCCGATAGTAGTGGTTCACTTGCAGATAGAATTAAGCGCAGTTTGTTATTTAAAAGAACTTGTCTTGACTCTGGTTCTAAGCTAGATAGTGCATGATTACAGTTACGCCAATAGGAGGGGACGATATCGATAACCGTGACATCGTGTTGCTTAATTGCTGCAAACAGTTCTAGCGGGTCTTTTCTTTGTTCAGAAGTTGCAATTGTGACAGTAGCACCACCAGTCAAAGGCACCATTAACTGTCTGACAGAAGATGAGAAGGCAATTGATGCTGTGTGCAAATACACATCTTCTGCTGTAATACCCACTGCTTTTTGCATCGCCTGCACGTAATGGCACAAATTAGCATGTGTGACTCTAACCCCCTTAGGTGTTCCTGTTGAGCCAGAGGTATAAATAACATAAGCTAAGTTGTTAATAACTGCTGTCTGATTTAAGTTTTCTTCTGACTGCTGTGCAACTAAATGCCAATTTGCATCGAGATAAACGACTTGTGCTGTATGTTCAGGTAGTTCTGGTATTAAAGATTCTTGAGTTAACAACACCTTTGGCTGAGCATTTTGCAACATGAAAGCCAAGCGCTCTTTTGGATATGCTGGATCTAGAGGTACGTAAGCTCCTCCAGCTTTGAGGATGCCAAGGATACCAAGAATCATTAAAGGCGATCGCTCTACGCACAACCCCACCAAGACCTCGCCTCCAACTCCCAACTGCTGCAAGTCGTAAGCTACTTTGTTGGCACAGCTGTTGAGTTCGCGATAAGTAAGTTGTTGCTGTGCAAAAACTATGGCAACTTTGTCTGGGGTGCTAGCAACTCGTTCTTCAAATAGCTGGTGAATGCATTTATCTAATGGGTAATCGAGCTTAGTGTTGTTAAATTCTGCAAGTAGTTGCTGTTGTTCAATTTCACCGAGAATTTGCAATTTACTGATGGCTGCATCTGGATGGGCGATCGCACTCTCTACTAATGTTTCCAACTGTCCGGCCAAACGTTTAATATCTTCTGCTTCAAATAAGTTGGCATCGTAGCTAAGTACTACATTGATACAATCATCCTGAGGAACACAATTAAGTTTAACTTTGAATCTATCGGTGCAGACGTACTGCTGGTAAATAGAAAATGACACACCAGCGACCTCATACTTTTTCGGCTGTTCTTCAAACTCGAAACAGAACGGGAAGAAGTGTGGTGTGTTTGGAGGTAGTTCTGCTAATTGCTCCCAAGTAAAGTACTCTTGATATTGAGAATTATTGACTAATTGATTGTTATTTTTCTCTAAAATCTGATACAGTGAAGTCTCTTCATTAACCTGACAAAATAACGGTAAATATTTAGATAATAGTCCTAAAGCTAATTCTAGTTCTTCATATTTACGTCCATCGGCTGCAACACCAATCACTAAATTGTCTTGCCCTGTTAGACGCCATAGCAAGATATTCCAGCAAGCTAGAAAAATTTCAGCAACAGAATAACTATGCTGTTGAGCCAGCATGGTAATTTTGGCTGACAAATGGGAATCAATTTTGAAAGTATAAATTTCTGGACAAAATTCTGATTCTGAAATAAATTGTTTTTCTAAGGGAAGCTGCAATGCTAACAGGTCAGAAAAATCTTGCTCACGCCAATAGTTTCTTCCTGCTTCTGTATCTTCTCCTGCTATCAATTCATTTTGCCATGCTGCCAAATCTGCGTACTGTAGTGGTTCGTTAGATAACTCCTCTTGATGGCAGATAGCCGCATAAGACGTACTAATTTCTTTGACGAAGTTTTTTAGTGTTGCACTATCAGCACAAAGTGCAGGTAAGCTAACAAATAAAATATATTTTAACGAAGATAAAGTGATCAGAGATAACTGTAAAACAGTTCCCTGCTCTAAGTCAAATGGCTGTTTATTAAATTGACTAAATAATTTTTGTAATTTAGTATTTTGTTCTTCATCTGTGTCACTTTTTAAGTCATAGTTTTGACTCCAGGAAATATCTTGCTCTGCAATAACTTGTAGCGGAACATTCATTCCCGATAAATATCTATAGCTGGTGCGAAGAATTTCATGCTGATGAACAACTTGCTGTAATGCTGCTTTTAAATTTGTGATATCAAGATTTCCTTCAATCAAAACAGCACACTGAGCGCCATAGGATAAACTATCAGTTTGTTGTAACTGCCACAGGTGTTTTTGCTGGGGTGAGAGTTGAAATCCCTCAATTTCCTTAAGCATTTTGAATCTCCGTGTAAAGGTTGAAAGTTGTGTAGATGGTGGTTGACTCAAGACACAGTTTCAAGATTTTTGCTACTGAACGGTTGTGCCATTCCCACAACAACTTTTCGCCTTCCTAAAAATGGTTGTCGTCCGTGTGCTGTTAGCATATTGTCGAGCATCAAAATATCTCCAGCCTGCCAAGAAAAAATAACCGTTTCTTGTTGGTAAGCAGTGCGAATTTCATCTAGCACATCAGGCTCAATGGGTGAACCATCGCCGTAATACGTGTTATGTGGGAGTTCTTCCTCTGAGAACTCTGCTAATAATGCTTTGCTAATAGTTGGTTCTAAAGTTGATATATGAAAAAAAACAGCGTGATTGAACCAAACCATTTCGTTGGTGTGCGGATGAAGTGCGATCGCTGGGCGAATTTGGCGAGTTCTCAATTTATTTCCCTGTTTCCACTCAAACTCGATTCCATTGTCTCGGCAAAATGCTTCTACATCTGCTGGATGAGTGGTTTGAAAGACTGTTTGCCAAGGTAAGCCAAAGCCATCACCGAAGTTGCGGACATACATGACTTGTTTTTCAAAGAAGCGATCGCGAATTTTTGGATCAATCCGCTGATACACTCTCCGAATGTCAGCAATGGGGGTTTCTCCACCTTGTTGCGCGGGTGTGACGCAGTGAAAAAAGATTTTTAGGGGCCAAGTGGCGGCGTAGGAATTCTCACTGTGGAGAAAAATACTTTGATTAGCAGGATGGTCAGTGGAAGTATAAATATTACCTTGGATAGGACTCCGAGGTGAAGAGCGATCGCAATATTCGAGTAATTCTCCAGAAACTGTTTGGATGAACTTTTCAAACTCATTTACTTCTTTGATTTGGAAGCTGCGGAACAGGATTGCTCCATATTTTAACAAATACTTTGCAATCAATTCTTGGTTCTTTCTCACCCATGCGACTAAATTGACTCCCTCAACAATAGGATGTATTAGCAGCGGTAATGACGTTTCAGGCATTAAAGGTGCTGTTTGAACTAATTCACTCACAGCTTGACGCTTAACAGTTGTTAAGGTTTTGAGACTGGAATTTATGGAATTGGGAATTTTCATAGTATTAAACTTATTGCTGTTACTCCTATACTTTTCAATTGCTTTGAGGCATTTTTATACTCCACGAATGGCTGTTCGCTTGCTCAGTCTGAGCTTTTGTAGACTAATAGATTCCAGTTCTTTTTGTTGAACTTGCTGCTGCTTTTTGTCAGCCTCAGCAAGAATGGCTGTTAACTCGTTGAGCTTGATTTCAGGCTGTGTGACTATATGGTGTAGCAATATCTCAAAATGATTTGCCATCCGAGTGATGGTTGTTGCGTCAAACAAGTCTGTTTTGTACTCAAATGAGCCATTTAAACCTTCTGGGCTTTCCCAGAGACTGAGTTTCAAATCAAATTTCGACGTACCGCTGTCTACCTCCAAAGGTTTCCAGGTCAAGTCTGGAAGCTTTATTGATGGTATCGGAGCATTTTGGAGAATAAACATCACCTGAAACAGTGGATTGTGGCTCAAATCCCGCTCTGGCTGCAATTCTTCTACTAACTTCTCAAAAGGTAAGTCTTGATGAGCATAGGCTCCCAAAGCAACTTCCCGCACTCGTTTTAACAACTCGCGGAAACTCGGATTACCTAACAAGTCTGTACGCAGAACTAAGGTATTTATGAAGAACCCTATTAACCCTTGAGTTTCTGCTCTAATACGACCTGCAACAGGCGAACCTACTATTATTTCCTCTTGGTTTGAATAGCAGTATAACAAAATCTTGAACACTGTCAGAAGTGTCATAAACTGAGTGACACTTTCTTGTCGATTCAAGTTGTTGACTGCCTCGCTTAAAGCCTTAGGAAATGCAAAAAATTGTTTTTCGCCAGTAAAGGTTTGTATAGCTGGTCGCGGTCGGTCGGTGGGAAGTTGCAGTATAGGTAAACTACCCCTTAATTGCTGCTTCCAGTAAGTAACCTGATTGTTGAGTACTTCTCCTTGCAACCATTGTTTCTGCCAATAAGCAAAATCTGCATATTGAATCGTAAGTTCAGGTAGTGGGGAGGGTAAGCCTTTAGAAAAAGATTTGTAAATCTCTGCCAGTTCTTGAATAAGAATACCAATAGACCAGCCATCCGAAATAATGTGGTGCATGACTAACAGCAGCATATGCTCCTGTTGTGTCAAACGTAGGAGTTTAGCTCGCAGTAATGGTGCTTGGGACAAGTCGAAAGGCTGTTGAGCAAACTCGGTAGCAATGCGTAAAGCTGACTCTACACTTGCTCCCGGTAAATCTGTGACTGGCAAGGTTATTTTTAAGGTGGGCGCGATGACTTGGATAGGTCGTCCTTGCACTTCTGAAAAACTTGTTCGCAATGCTTGGTGACGCCGCACAACTTCATTAAGACTTTGTTCTAGGGTTGTGAGGTTAAGCTCCCCAGTTAAATGCACAGCAATAGGAACATTATAGAAAGGATTTCCAGGTTCTAATTGGTCGAGAAACCACAAGCGTTCTTGAGCAAGGCATACAGGTAGTTCTTGATTTCGGGAAATAGGCTCCAGTTTGGGTTCTAACGCTGTTTTTGTTGTTAGTTGAGTCAGTATTTGTGTTGCTAGCAGGACAACACTGGCATCTTTGAAGAAATCCTCGATAGATATTGTGACTCCAAGGTCTACTTGAATCTGATTTTTGAGTTCAAAGACCATTAATGAGTCGAGTCCGAAAGTACTTAGCGGTACCTCTGAGTTTAGTTGGGATGCTGCAACTTTTAGTACGCGAGCAATCTGTGTTTGAAGATAAGGTATGAGCAGTGGCGGACGTTTTTCTGGTGGAGTTGCAAGAATTGCCTCACGGCTGAGACTTGTTTGGCTCCCCAACTCATCTGTATCATCCAGGATACTGCTGTTTATGATCTCCAATTCGCCTGCGAGAAACTGTGCGCGAGTTGCACGCCGTTGAATTTTGCCACTGGAGGTTTTGGAGATAGTACCTGGTTTTATTAGTAATATTCCATAAACTTGTATTTCATGCTCTTCAACAACCGCCTGACGAATTGCTGCTGTGACTTCCTCAAGATTAGGTTTGGCACGAAACTCTAACTCTTGCACAATCACCAGTCGTTCTTCATTCTCTACCTCTACCGAGAAAGCTGCACCACTACTTGAACGTAATGACGAATGGCTGCGTTCTGCTGTTAACTCTATGTCTTGTGGGTAGAGGTTGCGACCACGGATAATGATTAAATCTTTGGCTCGACCTGTAATGAAGAGTTCTCCATTGTGTAAAAAGCCTAAGTCACCAGTGCGTAGAAATGGTTCAGAACCAGTGTCTTTAAGGTAGGCGTGAAATATCTGCTCTGTTTCTTCTTGACGATTCCAATAACCCTGACCGACGCTAGGACCAGATGCCCAGATTTCTCCTACTTCATCTGATGAACAACGAGTTAATGTTTCGGGATTGACAATCACAATCTCCTGTTGAGGAATACTTTGACCGCAACTGACAAACGTCTGGGTATCTTCACTATTGGTATTTGCTTCAACGAGGAGGTTTTTCTCTAATGAAGATTTTGCAACTGTTTTGCAAGGAGGCAAAGCTTTCTTGATCCCACCAGAAACCATCAGTGTTGCTTCTGCCATACCATAACAAGGGTAGAATGCTGACCCACGAAAACCACACTCTGCAAAGGTTGCGGCAAATTGGTCTAAAGTCTCCTGCCGGATTGGTTCAGCACCGTTAAATGCAACACTCCAACTACTTAAGTCGAGAGTTTCTTTTTGTTGTTGGGTAATCCTTTGAATACACTGCTCATAAGCAAAGTTAGGACCACCACTCGTAGTGCCTTTGTAGTGGGAAATGGTCTGTAGCCATCGATATGGACGTTGCAAAAAAGATGCTGGAGACATTAGGATGCAACCAAACCCACCATATAAAGGTTGCAAAATCCCACCAATCAACCCCATATCATGGTAAACAGGTAGCCAGGAGACAAATACACTGCTGGGAGAATGTTCCATGAGTTGGTAAGTCACGGCGGCATTGTGCAGCAGATTGCCATGACTCAGCATGACACCTTTGGGTGTGCCTGTAGAACCAGATGTGTATTGCAAGAAAGCGAGGGTATCTGCATTGATTTCAGGCTGTTGCCAAGAATTTTCTATACCCTGTGCCAGGTTGTCAGTAGTCAGCCAACGTAAATGACTCTGGTTTGTTTCTTTTGCAAGTAAAGACTGTACAGTAGGGAGAATCGTTGTTATCGTCAGGATAATTGCTGCTTGTGCATCTGTTATGATTGCTTGAATTCTGGGTGTATTGCGTTGATTGCGAGGTGGATAAGCTGGAACAGCTACCACACCAGCGTAGAGACAACCAAAAAAAGCACTCAAGTAATCTAGCCCTGGTGGATACAGCAATATAGCACGTTCCCCGGTTAAACCAAGGGTTTGGAGTTGAGATGCTATAGCCCGACTGCGTCGATCTAACTCATGGTAAGTTAACGTTGATTCCTGAGTTTCTCCATCTTCAAGGAAGGTGAACGCTTGTGCGTGCGGTTGTGTTGAACTGCGATAACGCACAATATCAACGACAGTCGCACATTGATGGGAAATTTTTGGAAATCTATTGAAAATTACAGTCATTTTTCGTTTCAAGCAATCAGATGCACATAAACAATGGTTGAATTAGGCAAGCCCAATGGCAAATTTCATTCTATGTAAGTTAGAATGCTGCCTTCATGCCTTTTTTTCATGGCAATAATTCTTTTTGGATAAACCTCAATAACTGTCTTATACAAATATGCATTGCAATGACTTGGTCAGTCATGCAAATCTTGGCTGAGATGAGTTGCAAGTTATTTTTAATTAGCACCTTTTACTCTAGAAGAAAAGTATTGTCTTTAGCAATACTTGTTTAATAGAGAATACTTATCAAAAAATAAGAAAATATAATAATTTCTTGAACTGTATTTTTATGACTTTTGGTAGATGCTAAAATAAATTTAGGTACTATCAAGATTTCATTCATCGGACTTGATGATTCGATGTTACGTAAGTCAAGTCATGTCAACTCAGCCAAAAGTGTTGAGTGGTAAATGTTATCTCAATTTGATATAGCAGGGAACGCTTAACGCTTAACAGACTTGAAAGTCTCTTGCTGAACGTGTTTTCTCATTAATTCGTGTCCTAATCTACGTGGCGACTGCTATACAAAGAATTCTCGCTATGTAGAAATGAACATGCAGCTTGAGGATTTTCTGAATATCGACTTGAGGCAGTCTTACACATAAAAAAATCGAGTAGGCTCTTGCCAACTCTAGTAGTCCTGCTGGTTGACGGAATCACAAACAAGCTTGGCCGATTTTTTAGGGACGGCACGTTTTGGGCGCAAGCGGAAAAACTAAATCGCTATCTCTGACTTCGCGTGAGATAATGAAATTTTATTAAGAAATTAGTGTTAATGAGTAGCAACAGTCTACTTCACATTTACATATTATATGTAAATTTTTATTTGTTGTCGTTTGATGAGGCTTGCTTTGTGGATGCAAATGAATTTCAATAAATTCTGAAGCTAGCATCGTTAACTTGAGATTTCGTGGCGTGATGGAGTCAGAGAAAAAGTATGAAATTTAAGCAACTTGTTCCCAGTCTGTTGCTGAGTAGCGCCATCGTAGCGTTGGTTAGCGCTCCTACAAGAAGCCAGGAAATATCATCAATTGCAGTTGACAAGAGCACAGCATCTGGTGAAAAAAGCGATGCTTCTTCAGGAACCGCTCTTGGCGATGCAAAGAATCAACAATCACGTCTAGCAACCAATTCCGGGTTGGTTAAACCGATAACAGACATTCGGCGAGTCAGTGAGATAGAACGTCCAGCTAAAAGTGCCAAAATGCTGGTGCAATCGCCAACCCCACAAGCAACACCTACTTCACCAGTCGTGCAAGTCACCTTCGTGAAGGCAAATCCCACCTCCAAAGGTTTGGAACTGGTTTTACAAACTTCCAAAGCTGCTACGTTGCAACTACAGAACCGCACTCAAGTTAATAGTAATAGCTTCATCGTTGACATTCCCAATGCTCAACTGCGTGCACCAGGTGACAGACCCTTCACATTCCGCTCACAAAAACCAATTGCGGGTGTAACTGAGATTACAGTGACTAACTTTGATGCCAATACTATCCGAGTGACGGTGATAGGTGAAGCGAGTCCACCAGTGGTGGAGTTGTTTGATAGTCCAAAAGAAGGTCTGATCTTCAGCGTGTCAACTGCTGCTTCCATTGCACAACAACAAGGGCAAACGCAACCAACTGGGCCACAAACTGGGCCACAAACTCAACCAGAGAATCAAACCCAACCAAGTCAACCATCAGCTTCTGGTGACGAACCGATTGAACTAGTGGTGACAGGACAGCAAGATAGTTATCGTGTTTCCGATACCACAACTGCCACTCGAACCGACACAAATCCACGCGATATTCCTCAGTCAATTCAAGCCATTCCGCAAACAATCATCAAAGATCAGCAAATCACACGGATTGGCGATGCAACACGCAATGTGAGTGGCGTGACTCAACAAGGGGGCTATGCTGGGGGTTCGGATAATTTCAATATTCGGGGATTTACAACCTATGACAACTTGAGAAACGGTTTTGCTGTTCAAAGTGACCTTGTGAATCCGACTAACATTGAGCGGATCGAAGTTCTCAAGGGTCCAGCTTCGGTGCTATATGGACAGTTTGAGCCGGGAGGTGTGGTGAATTACATTACCAAGCAACCACTCAGCGAGCCTTATTACTCCGCTGAATTTACAGCCGGAAGTTTTAGCACTTATCGTCCCTCCATTGATATTTCTGGATCGCTGAACTCAGACAAAACGTTACTGTACCGTCTGAATACTGCATACGAAAACTTTGGTAGTTTTATCGATTTTAATCATCAGGAAACATTCGCGATCGCACCAGCTTTCACCTACAAAATTGGTGATGCAACAACATTGACGCTAGAGTATGAATTCCTCAAAGTTGATCGCACCTTTTATCGTGGTCTTACTGCCGATCCAATCGTTTTTAAAGCTCCTGTTAATCGTTTCTTAGGAGAGCCAGATGATCGTTACTCCAAAGAGACAAACTCTGTATTTCTTAACGTCAATCACCGCTTTAGTAAAAATATTCAGTTCCGCAGTGGCTTTTCTCTTACGGTTAGTAATTCTGAGGAATCAGCGTTTCAACCGGATAGCATTGTAGATGGTCGTACTGTGCAGCGAAGGTTTGGTGCTGGTCCGGAGTATTACCAAAACTATTCTCTGCAAAATGATCTCATCACTAATTTCAATACTGGTTCCATCCAACATCAACTTCTTGTAGGGTTGGAGTGGAATAAATATATCCGTGGCTATGATTATCTGCGAAGTACTGCTTCACTGACTCCCAGTATTGATTTATTTAATCCTGTGTATGGCGCTTCCCGCCCACCAGAGTTTGATGAAGCAGCAGAACGGGATCGTTATGACCGCAATACGATCGCCATTTATCTGCAAGATCAAGTTACATTGCTGCCAAATCTGAAGCTATTGGTAGGCGGCAGGTATGACTTTATTCACCGCAAAAATCGCGTGCAACAGCTGGATTCTTTAGGTAGAGACCCGATTGATGATGCTACAGTTGATCGGTTGTATGATGAGGCTTTTTCACCTCGCGTCGGCATTGTTTATCAACCGATTGAGCCGATTTCTATTTACGCCAGCTACACCCGCTCGTTTAACCCCAGTTCCTCGCGGACGGTAGATAGAACTCAACTGCCACCAGAACGCGGTACTCAGTATGAAGTGGGAGTCAAAGCGGAACTGATAAAAGACAGGTTATCTGCCACCTTTGCCGCCTATGATATCACCAAGGAAAATGTCGTTACAACCGATCCCACTCCAGGTAACTCTGACTTTTCTATTGCGGCTGGAGAAGTGAAAAGTCGCGGTTTGGAATTTGACATTTCTGGGCAGATTCTACCAGGCTGGAATGTGATTGCTTCTGCTTTTATCAACGATGCTTTTGTGAGTAAAGATAACAACTTACCAGTGGGCGACTCCCTGGTAAATGCTCCCGGTAGTGGGGCTAGTCTGTGGACAACTTATGAAATTCAAGACGGTAATTGGAAAGGATTGGGATTTGGTGGAGGATTATTTTATACAGGCGATCGCGAAGCTGAACTCCCCAATACGTTTAAAATCCCCTCCTATGTGCGGGCTGATGCCACCATTTTCTACAAACGCGATAACTGGAGGGTTGCGCTGAACTTTAAGAATCTTTTTGATACTCGCTATTACGATTCTCAAGGCTACTATCTGCTTCCTGGTGCGCCTTTGACTGTGCTGGGAACAATTTCTGTGCAGTTTTGATTATTGTAAAGGGGAGGGAGGATAATTCTTCCCTCAATGCATCGAGAAGATTAAAGGGGGTAAAAAAATCCAGCTAAGGAGTGGCGAGCATGAACATGAACCGGAAAAAACTACGCGATATCGTTTTTTCCCTGCACCAATATATCGGTTTTTTTGTTGGGCTGTTGCTAATTCTCATTGGCTTGACAGGTAGCCTGTTAGTATTCGAGCAAGATTTTGACCACTTTATGATCGCCCAACAGTATGGACATATTACTCCCCAACAGGTGCAGGTAGTATCCCCAGAGGATGTGGTGAATACAATACAGGCGAAATATGCCGCGCGAAGTGATCTGCATCTTTTTCGTATTTATTTGCCAGATACTCCTTCTTCTCCCTACCTTGGGCAGTTGTCAACTACTGACGATCACCGGACAGAGGTTTTTCTCAATCCTTATACAGGGAAAATAATAGGTGAGCGGATATCGGATCACACCCTAATCGGTATGATGCTTAGTCTGCACTACAGCCTGATGGCAGGTGAAACCGGAACTATAATTGTTGGAATTGCTGCCTTTTTAATGTGTATGCTGAGCATCACAGGTTTAATTCTTTGGCCCGGTTGGCGTAAGCTAATTGCAGGCTTCAAAATTAAGCTTAATGCTCATCCCCAAAGGGCAAACTTTGACATTCACAAAGTGGTTGGGATGATCACTGTGGTGTTTATATTCCTAACTGCCTTTACGGGCTTTTGTTGGAACTTTAGCTTCACTTCGCCGATTATCTACGCCGTGACATTCACTCCAGAACCATCCGAACCAGTATCCAAACCAATTCCTGGTAAATCGACCTTAGGACTAACAGAACAACTAAAAATTGCTAATGCTGCCTTACCGAGTGCTGTGACCAAAAGCATTTACTTGCCTGGAAAACCAGAAGATGCTCTACAAATTCGCATGAAGCTGCCGCAGGAAAGTTCAGATTATGGTGATAGTAATGTTTATCTTGACCAGTATACAGGTGAGGTTTTGCGGGTTGATAATGCTTTCAAATTGCCGTTAGGCTCGCGCGTCCTCAACTCCTTTATTCCCCTACACTATGGTACATTTGGTGGCTTACCTACTCGCATTCTCTACGTGTTTGTCGGACTTGCACCGTTAGTTCTATTTATTACTGGCTTTATGATGTCGTGGTATCGACATTGGGCTAAACCTAAAAGAGGCGATAGTGCAAAGGAACTATCACACAAACAATGAAAAAGAATTAATAACTGATACCAATTTGAAAAAAGAATGCGACAGATACACACTCCCAAACCTAAGTTTCGTCTCGGCTTTCTTCATTTTGCAAAAAGCGATAATATCCAGGTTTCCCGGCGCAAAAGTTTTCAAGACGAATTTTGAATGAGCGAATTTTGAATTGGTATGACCACTGCAAATCTATAATCCAAAACTATATAAGTGCGTACTTTCATTATTATCTGGCTCGGTCAGGCTGTTTCCATAATTGGTAGTAGTATGACCGCATTTGCCTTCACTCTCTGGGTGTGGGAACTCACAGGTCAAGCTACAGCACTAGCATTGTTTGGTTTATTTACGCAAGTGCCGCAAGTCTTAATTACTCCCATAGCTGGGGTGATTGTGGATCGCTGGAACCGTAAATACTTAATGATCCTTGGCGACACGGTCAGCGGGTTGTTGACCATCACTGTCTTACTACTTTACTCAAGTCATAATTTACAATTATGGCATTTATACTTGGCTGTAGCAGTTCAGGGCACATTTGTGCAAATTCAAGAACTAGCATACTTGGCATCAGTATCAATGATCGTGCCCAAACAGCAGTATAGTCGCGCTAGCAGCATTGCCTTCCTGGCAAATTCCAGCTCTGATATCATTGCACCAGCATTGGCAGGTGTTCTCTACGTAGTCATTGGTCTTGCTGGTATTTTAATTATCGATATCACGACTTTTGTGATTGCTGTCAGCACACTGCTACTAGTACGTATCCCACAACCTACTATTGCACAAGCAGAAACGCAAAGTCACACAAACCTGAAGCAGGAGCTTTACTTTGGCTGGGACTATATTACTGCACGCCCCAGTCTGCTTGCCATGCTAGCATTGATGTCGCTGTTTTGGTTTACCTATAATCTTGGCAATTCACTTTCCTCTCCCCTGATTTTGGCACGTAGTGGTAATGATGCCAAAGTATTAGGTATTGTAGCTTCAGCAGCAGGGTTGGGCGGCATTATTGGAGCCTTGCTCGTCAGCACTTGGGGTGGTTTCAAGCGTCGAATACATGGAGTGTTGCTGGGTATGGTGGGTGCTGGCTTAAGCCAAACAGTGTTTGGTCTGGGGAGAGTACCGTTGATTTGGTTTCCTGCGAAATTGTGTTCATCTCTCAATTTTCCAATACTTGGCAGTGCCGATGAGGCTATATGGCTGAGGAAGGTAAGACCTAACGTGCAGGGGCGTGTTTTATCTACCCACTCCCTAGTTGAGCGGGTTGCTTCAACAGTAGCATACTTGATAGCTGGGCCACTAGCTGACTACGTTTTTGAACCGGCAATGATGTCGGGGGGGAGTCTGGCACCCATCTTGGGTTGGATATTTGGCACGGGAAAAGGCGCGGGCATGGCAGTGTTGTATGTTCTCTCTTCACTTGGTTTGTTACTTGTTGGTTTAAGTGGATACGCCTTCCGCACACTGCGTGATGTGGAAATCATCTTACCCGACCATGATACCAGTGCAGAGTAGTTGGTGGCGGCGTGTCAAACGAGCTTAGAATTCTTTGATTCGGAAGTGAACATGATTACCCAAGATTCTTTAAGTAATTGCCGTTTCTGCTGTATTGTTTCTAAAGCTAATGGCGAAGATCCGATTGGCTCGGCACCCACTTACGAACACTGTCTGGCGATGGAAATGGGACTCCCTTGGACTGAAAAACGTTGGCAGGAAAATCCTGTGCTCGCCAGAGCGATCGCTTTCATCGAAAAACTGATTTCTGAGCATGGGATCAAGATTCGAGGTCAGTTGCTCGTTCCAGATAAAGAATACTCCTGTCCTGGTTACACTCGCCTACTATATTACCGCCGAGCTGCAAAGCTTTTTGCAAGGTTTGAAAAGTATGAGTTTCTCATCCCTGATTCTGAAGTTGGCTCTTTCGTGATGGCGTTATTGGAAACATTACTTCAGTCGCCAACTGTGCTGCCTGATTGGGAGCAGTATCAGCAACAATCCAGTCACATTCGTGAGTTAATGGTCTGTACTGATGGCAATGTTGATGTTGCCTGTGCCAGGTTTGGTTATCCCATCTATAGCAAGTTACGCTCTGAATTTGCTACTGCTTCTAGTGGAAAACTGCGTGTGTGGCGATGCAGCCATTTCGGAGGACACCAGTTCGCACCTACCCTCATTGACTTGCCTTATGGACAGTACTGGGGTCATTTGCAGCCAGAAATATTGGAACTCTTGGTTTGGCGGAATGGTTCTGTCACAGGGTTATACCCGTTTTACCGAGGTTGGGCTGGTTTATCAAAGTTTGAGCAAATTGTGGAACGTGAGATTTGGATGCAAGAGGGTTGGAACTGGCTCAATTATCACAAAGCTGGTCAAGTTATGGCAATGGATGAACCAGATGAAGAGTGGGCCCAAGTACGCATTAATTTCTCGGCAGAAGATGGAAGTATTAAGGGTGCTTATGAAGCTAGAGTCGAGGTAAACGGTTCTGTCATGACAGCTTGGGATTCAGGGGATAAGCAACCGTTAGAAGAAGTGAAGCAGTATCGCGTCAGTCGTTTGGTCAAAGTGAAGTAGCTCTGCGCCAAATTGAATATAATTTTCCACAGATGCAATCTTTAAAACTGACGATTTATGCAACAAAATAAAGTAAGAAAAGCCGTGATTCCAGCAGCTGGTTTCGGGACTCGGTTGTTTCCAGCAACTAAAGTCGTAAAAAAAGAACTTTTCCCCATTATCGATAAAGATGGCAGGGCAAAACCTGTGATTCTGGCAATTGTTGAAGAAGCTATGAGCGCAGGAATCGAAGAAGTTGGGATTGTGGTGCAACCACCAGACAAAGAAGTTTTTGCAGAGTTTTTTAAAAGTCCACCTAAAAAAGAACTTTTCGACAAACTTTCACCCCAAAATCAAGAATACAGCAAATATCTTCAAGAATTAGGCAGCAGAATCACACTTTTGACGCAGGAAGAACAAGAAGGTTACGGTCATGCTGTTTTTTGTGCTAAAAAGTGGGTGAAAGATGAGCCATTTTTGTTGATGTTAGGTGATCATGTTTACTCATCAGATGCAGAAAAATCCTGTACCAGTCAAGTTCTAGATGTTTACAGACAAGTCAATCAAAGCGTTGTCGGGTTGACAATCATGTCAGGAGAAATTATCCATAAAGCTGGCTGTGTGACAGGAACTTGGCACTTGTTTAACTTCCTTCTTTCACTCACGCAAGTTTATGAAAAACCTTCTATTGATTATGCCCGTCAACATTTGCGTGTAGAAGGAATGGCAGATGATGAGTTTCTCTGTATCTTTGGGTTGTATGTACTGACACCGAAAATATTTGACTTTTTGGAAGAACATATTCATCAAAATTTTCGAGAACGAGGAGAATTTCAGTTAACGTCTTGTCTGGATAGAGTGCGTCAACAAGAGGGAATGACAGGATATGTTGTCAAAGGAAAGTGCTTTGACACGGGATTACCAGATGCGTATCGCCAGACAATAATTGATTTTAGAATTTAGATATTTGGCGATTCGCCTACTTTAGGCGAAACACCAGTGATATCAAGTTCGCCTAATTAGTTACGATAAAACGACCTCACCCCCAGCCCCTCTGGGCGAGTTCACCAGAGGGGTGCCGGATAGCGTAGCGTGCCGTTAGGCATAGGGCGGGGTGAGGTTCTTCGTTTTTTATAACTGTTCATCCGAACTTGATATGATGAAACTTACAACAAAAAGTCCTCAGTAACCACAAGATTGTTGAAACTGACTTCAACCTTAAATTGTTTGCCTAGGGCTTCACTAAATTCTAACTGAATGACTTTATCAGCTTCCCTTGCAGTGACTTCCTCACTTTCTGACTCAGATGTGTTGGGATTAAGAGTCACTCTCAGCTTCAAACCAGGCGGTAGATATTCCTCATTGTGATGTTTTTGATAGCAATGAATAACCTGTACAAGCACATCAACTTCATTATTTTCCAACCGTTTTAGATTGACAACTAAAGCTAAAGTTTGACCATTTAGTAGTAGTCCAAAATCTAATTTTTTCGCCCCAGAATAATGTTCATTTATTGAGTGACTTCTTGCATAACCCCAAACATAGTTATTATCAAGCGTTTTCAGAATATTTTTGGTAGATTGCCAACCCTCTTCAAAAACTTCAAGCCACCAATTGGTTAGGTTAACTAGTGTTTGAGTAGAAATACTTGTAGCCTGAGTTATATTTCGTATCTCTGTATTATTGACTTCAACTACTGATGGTAAAGGAATAGCAGTTGGTGACAAGAAACGTGAGTATAACAAGAGATTGTTTATTTCAGAATCAAACCAAGAAAGCGGTAACTGATAATAACTATTAGATTTTACCTCCAAATTAATTGATTGCCAATATTTAACGAGTTCGTCATAACGCAAAAAACCATGAATATTTAATTGTTCTTCCTCTTCTAAAATTTCCAGCAAGACATAGAAGTGAGCAACCCTTTTTGGTGAAGTGATAATTTTTTGTGATACAGTGACAAAATCATCAATCAGATTATCTATGATAATTAAGCAAAGGCGAAATTCACCAATATTGAGATAACAAACATCATCAATTAGATTCTCACCACTGTCTTGATTAATTTTGAGATTTGGATTTCGTTCTTTTAGGTAATTTTCAAAGCCGAGTTGTGCTAATGCGTTTAAATAAAATTTCCATTGGCTAATCTCGCCGAATTGGTTAAAATTCTTCTCGCTGATGACTTGTGCTTCCTCAAAAAAATCTGGTTCTAGCAAAACAACTTTTGGGGAAAATATTATTCTCCTCTTTTGTGTTGTAAGTATAGATTTTTCAGATATATTCATCTTTTATCTCCCCATTGATCATCTCATGAAAAAGCAATGTATATTTGTTAGTATATATCTTGTTTATGCTGCGTAGGATGAATCACTAAGGTAAACGCAAATTTGTTTAGCGAATAAGCTATTTTTACTTTGTTTTTTACCACTAAGTAATTCTGCTTTTGCCTGTTTGAATGTTTGATTCCAGGCAAAATCTCTAATTTCCGCAACAATATTTTTTAGAGATTCAGGTTCCTGAGAAATTCTTGTTGACTGAGATTGATTCAGCGATTGTAAAAGTTTCTCCAAAAAAATCTCCTCTGTTCGATACTGGACAATTTCCAAAAAATTTTCTAACTGCATAATACGTCTGGCTTTACTCCATTCGATTCCCCAATGTTTACCAATTTCACTTAAGGATATACTCTCTTGGTAATAAAGTCGCAAGCCTTCCGGTAATCGTTGAGCAAAATTTTTGTAACCTTTACTTTTTTTCAAATCTTCAATCCGCTGGTGAATCACCTCTCCTATTGTTTCATATAACACCTGTTCAAACAAGTCTTTACAGATTTCTTGTAATCTTTCAAATTCTACGTCCTCCGGCTCGCGGTCTGTATGATAAGGTAATTCTGGATTGGGAAAATAATCATTGGTTGAATTATCATACACTTCCATAGGTACAGTTTTGGTACTACCTGTTTTTTTGTAAAGCCAGTCTTGACGTAAGCTTTCTGCTATATGTTTGAGATGATAAATTAATGTATTCTGAGAAATAATAAGATTTTTTTGCTGCAACAAATACAGCATTTCTTGCAATTGGCTTGGTGTTGGTTCAGAACAGCGCCCTTTTTGGCGTTTTTTTAGTCTGTCTCGTTGGTACACTGTTTTAAAAGCTTTTACAATTTCATAGTCTTCTGTTGAAAGAAGCCCAGACAAAGAACGGGTTACAGATTTACATAGTAGTCCCCAATCACTAGGAGTCGCTAACCCAAACTCCCACAAAAATGACTTAATTTCTTCATTCTGGCGGGTGAGTCTGTGAATCCAATTATCTAAGCTTTCGTTAGAGCCTAAGTTGGGATTAAAGCTGCGCAAAATGTCAACGCTAAAAAATTTTCCGCCTTTTGCTATGGGTCGAGTCGTGCCATCATGGTTATTCAAGATATATTGAGTTTTACCCTCACTATCTAAAATCACCAGTGCTTTACCATCATCGTTTAAAACGAAGGGAAGTAAATCGGTGTACTTAAAAAGATTTTCTGCACTGACATTGTAGATGTGAGGGATGGTTTTGCAGGTGATGAGAATTCTGTGTGAAACATAGCAGCGTAGACAAAGTCCGGCGATCGCACGTTGATAGATGTCGTCATCTAAACGAAAAATGTTCCACAAAACTGTTTGAACTTGTTTATTTTCTTCTGTCGATAGTGTGGGTTTGTTGCTTAAGTGAGGGAATTGTGTTTTAAAAAACTCCTTAGCTTTAGAGATTTCTCTGTGGTGTTTTAGATGAACATCTTTCCCTATAGGAAGTATCTGCATTTGCCAATATTTAGTTGGTGATGCCATAGTAATTTAAATTACTTAACGCTTGGTAAAACACGATATTGCGAAGCAGCACCAGAGACTATTTTTTGATTCATCTTCTGGGCGCTATATTTATATAGGTTTGATTTTGGGAAGATATGCAGTTTTGGGGAATGGGAAGCCGATGAAGGTAGATATACCAATTTACAGGCATTTTCAGGTAAATAGACCACAGTCATAGAGGTGCAATGCCTTGCATCCTTAAAAGTGGTGTAGTTCATTTATGTGAAAACTGCTGTAAAGCTCATAAATTTTGGGCGAACGCACCCAACAAAGAGGAGCACGATCGCGCTCCTGGAAAAAAGAACATATGCTTTGACTCTGGGTATTTAGGTAAAGATACTAAATATTAGTACTTGTATTAACTTTTAAGCGTATCCGAGATTTGATTTTAATTCTGCAAGCCAATTTTGAGCATATTTGTTAGCTAGAGGTTTTACAATCTCTCTACCAACCATTTCTTCCATTATCTCATCATTGATGAGATAATAGATGATAGCCTCAAATTTATCAAAGTAAGTCGTTATCAAACCTGCCTTTGCTTCTTCAGATAAACAAGAATTTGCTGTTAAGTTGCATAGCTCATTAAACAAATTTGCTAGTGTTTCATTGCTAAGTAACAAATCTGCTACTTGGTTGCTTATATCCCCTGGTATAAACATTTCACTAATTCCATCAAGACTAGCCCCAACTGAACGACCCAGAGCTTCGCCTGCGAATCCAGCTATAGAACCTCCAGCTGCCAAGATAACAAACTTAACGGCATATTTTTTAACCAACTCTTCTGACTCTAAATATTCTTTCTCTTCATCAAAAATAAAGTCGCTTAAAACGTATCCAGCAGCCCCACCTAGAGGACCTGCGGCTACACCTCCAACTAATCCCAACCCCATATTTGCCAAAAGTTGTATCATGATGATTACTCCAAAACTTTTTTGTTGAGCAGAAAGAGAAACTTAAAGTAATTGTTTTCTCTGCTTCCACTTTTAAATAAGTTCAGGTTCAATCAACCCATACACTTAGTTGAAATAGTTGATATAATTCTCAATAAATAAAAGAGCTACATTTATAACCGTTGGCGAGAGTGGGCGACTGGTGCAAGATGTTGGTTAACGTTTCTGAGTGCCGATACCGTCACATAAAGTGCGATCGCTTGTTATCCACCTAAAGATATAAGTAAATGTGACTAAACTTCCATTTGGGTCACACAAGTGTATAAGTCGATTGGACTTAAACCTATTTAAAAGTAGAAGCAGGAAAACAAGCAATTAGCTTGAGTTCCTCCTTCTGCTTAAAAGAAAATCACACCATCAAAAAAAAATTCCTATGAGCATCAAACCTGATTTGCAACAAAGTTTCATGACTCAATTGCTGAAAACAAAATCATTCACACGAACAATCAACAAACTTTCTGCTATCGGACTAGTGGTGTGTTCACTTTTAACAACATCATTTTTAACACCCGAATCTAGCTACGCTAACAGTGTCTTCAACAAAAAAGATTCTGCTGTTGTCCAAACAAAGCAGAACTCTGGAGTTAGGGGAAATTACAAAGACTTTTTGACAGCACTTGCAATAAGAGAAACAGGACAACAAAATCCACCTACTAACATTGAGAACCAGTTGGGTTTTATAGGCAAGTATCAATTCGGAGAAGCCTTACTGAAAGATCTTGGCTATTACGACACCCCTAATCCCTATATTGGTGGAGCAAATGGTGTAGACAGGAATTATTGGCGCGGTACATGGAGAGGAAAAAATGGGATTAATAGCAAGCAAGATTTCCTTAATAATAAGAATAATGTGCAAGAAATAGCTATTCAAGAAGCTATGCAATACAAGTGGGGCTTGATCAAAAATCAACTCAATGGACGTTCCATAAAAGAATTTATCGGACAACAACGAGGAGGAGTAGTCGTCACAGCATCCGGAATTCTTGCAGCGGCGCATCTGCGTGGGGAAGGAGGAGTTGCCAAGCTGCTGCTGAGTAACCAGGGTTCTACAGATGAAAATGGCACTTCTATTCTCGCCTACTTAAGGGAATTTGCCGGATACCAAGTCCCTTTTGATTAGGGGAAACACTGTCAGCGTCATTGGAATTCTTTTGTGCTTTTAGTCGTTCACTTTTGAATTCCAATACCCTTGCATAAAGTGCTATCGCTCTTACTCACTTTTGGATTGTTTTTCAGATAATCGTGCACCCAACTGCAACCATCAGCCAATAGTTGATTTGACTCCAATCCCAAATTCCAGATAATAATTTTTCCGGCTTTGTCGGCTGAAATAAGGTGATTGCCATCGGGGCTGAAATTAATGCTCATGACAGAATCACTATGTCCTTTGTAAGTTTTCAATTCTTTACCGTCAAGACTCCAGAGTTTAACAGTCTTATCTAAACTACCAGTAGCAATTGTTTTGCCATCTGGACTAAATTTGACACGGAAGACTCCAGCTTCATGTCCTTTGAGAGTTGTGATTAATTTGATGAATTTACCTTCAAGCGTCCAAAGTTTGACAGTTTTATCCTCACTAGCAGTAGCAATCATCTTGCCGTTGGGACTGAAACTGACACTATGAACTCCATCTTGATGATGTGTAAGAGTTGTGATTAGTTTACCTTCTGTTGTCCAAAGTTTGACAGTTTTGTCCCAACCAGCGGTAGCAATCATTTTGCCATCTGGACTAAAACTGACGCTATTAGCCCCTTCTCCATCTTCATCTTTATCTTTTTTATGTGCCTTAATGGTGTGGAGCAAATTGCCATCTAAGCTCCAAAGTATGACAGTTCCATCATGACCAGCGGTAGCAATCATTTTGCCATCCGGACTAAAACTTACTTGCCAAATCCATTTTTTATTGTGCCCTTGGAAAGTTTTTATTTTCTCTCCTTGACGATTCCAAAGTATGATAGTGCCATCTTGAGTAGCGGTAGCAATTATTTGTTTATTAGGGCTAAAACTGATGTGAGTAAACCATGTATCATGGCTACTGTCATCTAATTTAAGGGTTTTAATTAATTCACCTGAGCGCTTCCAAAATTTGACAGTCTTGTCCTTACTAGCGGTGGCATATTCTTTTCTATCAGGGATAAAACTTACGCAAAAAATCGCATCATTATGCGCCTGATGGATTTGATGTTTCTTCCCTTTGACTTGCCAAAGTTTCACAGTTCCATCCTTGCTAGCAGTGGCTATTGTTTTTCCGTCAGGACTGAAACTGACGCTCCATATCCAATCTTTATGTCCGCTCATTAGGGTTTGGAGTTTCTCGCCAGATTCACTCCAGATGATAATAGTTTGGTCAGCATCGACGCTAACAATCTGCTTTCCATCAGGACTAAAGCTTACGCTAGTGACCGAATTTTTATGAGCATCTAGGGTTTTTATTTCCTTTCCTTCAATGCTCCAGAGTTTCACAGTTTCATCCCTACTAGCGGTAGCAATTTTTTGACTATCAGGGCTGAAACTCACACCCCAAACCCAATCTTTCTGTCCAGCGAAGGTTCGCAGTAGTTTTCCATCCCGGCTCCAGAGTTTGACTGTTTTATCCTGACTGGTAGTAGCAAGAGTGTTACCATCAGGACTGAAACTCAGGTTTAAGATAGGCTGATCATGTCCCTTGAAGGTTTTGATTAATTTACCTTCAATTGTCCAGAGTTTGATATATCCCTTGGCATCAGCGCTAGCAATTGTCTTTCCGTCAGGACTAAAACTGACACTATAAACTTTTGTATTATGCCCCGTAAGGGTGGTCATTAATTTTCCTTCTGTTGTCCAAAGTTTGACAGTTCCATCCCAACTAGCTGAGGCAATTATCTTTCCTGTAGGGCTAAACTTGACGCTACGTACCCAATCTTGATGTCCTTTGAGAGTTTGTATCTGAGTCCCATCCAAACTCCAGAGTTTAACAGTTTTATCCCTACTGGCAGTGGCAATTCTTTGACCGTCGGGACTGAAACTAACGTCTGTCACTTCATCTGTATGCTTTTCCAGTCGATTGTGTTCTGTAACTTTATAAAGTGCCTCTTGTAAGAAAATATCAATCTGTTTTTGGATATCAGCTTTTTCCTGGTGTCTATAAAATGCTGGGAAAAAAGATGTTTCATTCAGTTTTCTGGATGCCTTCAAACTTTCTATGAGGGCATCAAAATCTTGACCTGAAGTCAAAAGTGCTTTACTAGATACACTAATAGCTTTGATTTCGTTCAAACGTGAATTCTGCCATTGCCACCATGCAGCCCCAGCTAGCATTAAGGTTACCACCAAACCACCAGTAAGCCCAAAAACAGTTAGCTGTCGTCTGCGCCTATGTTGGCTTTGCTCGTTATCCCACCGTATCATGCTACCAGTGATCAAATCTAGCTCTCGTGGTGTCAGTTCATCTCCCCGTTGTTTGTACCAATCTTGTGCGACTGCTAGCCGCGTTCCTTGTAATAAAGCTTCTGGATTTTTATTGCTATTTTCCCAGTCACGCATTTCTTGCTTGAGTCTTTCTTGCCAAATGCGAAACTCACGGTTAGCTTCTATCCACTCCCGCAGAGTTCCCCATTCCCGAATTAATGCTTCATGAACAATTTCTACTGTTTCTATCTTCTCAATTTCATCCCACCCAGTCACCAGCGAACGTTCATCAGCCAAACGTTTAACTAAACCCCAATTTTCATTCCCCACTTCGTTGCGAGTCGCCACACGCCTAGTGTCTTCCGTCCCTTCCCCTGGACGCACTAACTGAATAAAAACTCTTTGCGCTTGTTGTTTCTCTTCCTCAGATAGGTTTTTTAAAACTTCATCAGCGTGTTTTGCTAAACCTTTTTCTAAACCGCCAATTTCTTCATAAGCCTTGTGAGTCAAATACCAATTTTTCTGTTTTGACCAAAGCTGAGTTAAAGCAAATTCCAAAAGAGGTAAACGACCGGGGTGTTCGCCCACACTATTAATAAGTTTACTTGTTAACCCCTCCTCCAATTCCACCTTCATTTTTAAAGCAGGTTTTTCAATCGCATCTCGCAATTCCTTTTTGTCCATTGGAGTTAGTAACAATGGAGTGTATTCTTGCAAAGCCTTCCCCATTGGTTGATAATCAAGCACAATTCCCAAAAAATCTGCTCGCAGCGTCAACACCAGCGTAAATGCTGGAACAGATTTGACAGCCAAAAGTAGTACATTCAAAAAACTGTAACGTTCTTCTTGGGCAGCAAGAGTGTAAAGTTCTTCAAACTGGTCTGCCACTAACACCAAACGCTGATACCCTGAGGAGTGAATGATATTTTCGAGGAAATTGGATAATGCTGTCTCATCATGTCGCAAGTTGACCTCGAATTCTAGTTCTGCTAACCTGCTATTAGCTTCTCCTGATGCTTTTGGTTGTCGTTGTGCTAGGAATTGGCAATATTTGCTTAGTGCGATCGCCAAAGAATCAAACGGATTTTTCCCAGGACGAAAACTGACTATCTCCACATTCCCAACAGTTTTTAAATGGGGAATCAACCCTGCAAACACTACAGAAGACTTTCCACTCCCAGAAGCACCAACTACAGGAACTAGCGGTTTGCTGTTTACTGCTTCCACTAAATCTGCAATAAATTTCTCCCTACCAAAAAAGAAGTCTGCATCTTTCTCTCCAAACGCAGATAAACCGTGATAAGGACATTCAGGAAGTTCACCAGAAAGTCCTCCCAAATCTTCCCAACTCGGTGGCGGTTCAGTTGTATTTTGACAGATAATTGGTAACCAGCTTACCCCCGGTAGCTGCTTTGCAATATCTTTGTCGTCTGCAAGTTCTTTGAGTTTATCTCTAGCTTCCCTAAGTGCAGTAAATAAAGATTGACCTTCTGCAAAAGAATTTAAAAAATATTTGAGAAACTTTTGTGCTAATTTATCTGGCACTTCTTCCCGCCAGACAATAATATAGGGAAGATTTAAATCTGCTAGTTGACTTGCTAAACCTAAACCATCGCAGGAATTGAAAATTGCTAATTTTAAACCTTTCTTAATTGCTGCTTTCAGTGTTCTTTTTATTTCTGACAAACTTAAACTATCATCGGGATTAATATTTATGATTCCTGTTTGACCATCACTTTTTGTTTCGCTATGACCTGCGAAAAATAGGATATCACAAGCTTCTTCCCAGAGCGCGTTAAAATCGGAACGGTTTGGTTCGGAAAGAACTATGAGTTCTGCTGCTCGTTTTTGCAATTTTTGCAGTAACTCTTTATCGGCACTAGTATCAATATTTTTACTATCTCCAAAAATACTAATAATCCTGGGTCTTCTAATTTTACTAGAAGTAGATAATTCTTTTGATGCCGTAGGACTTGCAACACAAGAGTGAAAACGAACAGCCGCTTCACAAGATAAATTTTGAGCCAAAAAATCCCATTCCTGCCAAGGCAGTCGATGTAAAATATCCTTGGTTATCTGTGAGTCAATTTTCTGTGTGTTGATAACCAAACGAATTTCTGGCTGGGGATGTTGTGACAATGCTTGTTTTAATTCTGATTGAATCGGGTAAAGCCACTGATGAAGGTGATTACATAAACGCTGGGCAGAATCGTAACAATCTGTATTGGAAATATGAGTAACTTGGTTCTTTTTAAAACCACCTCTAGAATGCTTCAGTAACGAGTAGTATTGCTCTTTCCAACGTTGATAGAAAACTGGAATGTCGGCATTTGGGGGTAATTGCACCCTTCGGCTGCGCTCAGGGTAAACTTCTAGTTGTGTGATGTTAAGCTGTGGGTTTGCGATCGTCACCTCAAGATTGAGGTTATCAAAACCGTGCTCAAAGTTTCCGTCACCAAACTCCAAGTTTACCCATATTTCCATAGACAACCAGCCTAAATAGTTTACTTAAAGCATTACTATTGTTTGTCTACAAATCAATTATACAGAAATCCGGTTTTATTTGGTCAGACCAGTGCTTGATAAGGGTTTCCCGACAGAGGATAAGAGCGTATCTCCTCCACCAGACGCTCTTGCAACGCCTTCTGACGTGCGCTCTGCGCACACCCGATAGCCGTAAGGCGTGGCCGTTCCCACTAGGGTGAATTGACAAAGTAGAGGTAAGGAACTCTTAACAGGGAACACTTCGACCCTTTGACCCTAGCCCCGGAGGGGGCCCTACGCAAACGACAAAACTCAGGGCAGCGCAGCGCATCGCGCTTAACAGAAAGTGACCTAGTTTCGTCACAAATCAAATATGAGTCCTATAGAAAAAAATAAAAAGAAAAAATGATTAATAAATTGTAGAAATTACTATGACTTTTTTCATCCTTGTCTTTTACTAAGGTAGTATGCAACCCTGATTTTTTACTTATCCGCTGCTATTAATTGTTGCTAAATTTTATTGAATTCAGCTAAGCTTTAGCTCACTAGATATCTATATTCAGTCCGTTTTAACGGACTTTGCCTATGCAGCCCTGAACTGAAGTTCAAGGGGTACTCACGTCGAGGTGCAAGATCTAAGTTTGTTGAGTTTCGGCTTTATTGCTGAGGTATGTACCAATACGGTGGTGATAAGCTTTTTTTCTCAAGAACTACTTCACAGCAGTTTCGATGCACGAAAAGGGCTTTGGGGATAAGGGGAAGACAACAAAACCCTCCAATGCAGTGTCGCTTCTGCCCAGTCCAACAAATAATTTTTATTAACTGAATTGTATTAATGTATGTACCGAAAAAACCCATGAATCGTAATTCAGCGCTAATAACTGTTTCATAAAATCTTTAAAATGTTATTAAATAACAGTTTGAATGTCATCTTTACTTATAATGACCACGGATTAAACAAAGTATGAAAGAAACAAAATTAAAACATCATTTTTGTTAAATCATGACAAAACGAAATAAAAAAAGGCGTTACAACATTGATCAACACTAGTGATAGAAAAACACCATGTTGGAATCTCAAAATACCTTAAACTCTTCAAGCTTAGGAGCGACAAAATCTACGGCGTTAAATATTCAAGCCACAAATAATTTTGAGAAAGATGGTTTAAATACTTCGAGCCTGAGTGGCTCTTCACAATCTATATTAGATGCAGATCAAGAGTCTTATGATACAGCAATAAACCTTCCGCAGATTGCTAATCCTAATCCTAATCCCATATTTACAAGCGCAGCAATTTTTCCTGATTTTGATGGTAATGGAAAGAAGGACAAGCTTTGGCGTAACCCTCAAACTGGTGAAACCGCTATCTGGCTGATGGATGGTACAAATGTTGCCTCTCAGGGTGCGTTGAAAACAATGAGTTCAGATTGGGACTCTAAATTTGCTGATTTCAACGGTGACGGCAAAACTGACATCATCTGGCGCAATATCAAAACGGGTGATAACACCATTTGGCTGATGGATGGCACAAATATTACCTCTGAGGCAGCTGTGGCGAATGTCCCTACAGACTGGACTTTCAGTACTGGTGAGTTCAATGGTGACGGCAAAACCGACCTCGGATGGCACAATACAAAAACGGGTGAAAATGCTGTATGGCTGATGGATGGAACACAGGTTCTGGCTTCGTCTGCTTTGGAGGCGGTTAATCCAAACTGGGCAGGCACTATTGGTGATTTCAACGGTGATGGTAAAACTGACACCTTATGGCGTGATCAAACAACAGGTGAAAACACTCTTTGGATAACTAATGGTACCACCGTTACTAAAACTGCATTGCCAACGCTTGGTACAGATTGGCAGGCTAGTCTTGCAGATTTCAATGGTGATGGCAAAACCGACATCCTCTGGCGTAATGATAAAACAGGTGAGAACTCTACCTGGCTGATGGATGGCTCAAACGTTGTTTCTCAGACTGCCTTGCCGACTCTTGGTGCAGGTTGGACATCCAGTGTTGGTGATTTCGATGGTAATGGTAAGACAGATCTGCTTTGGTATAATCAGCAGACAGGTGAGAGCAAGACTTGGATCATGGATGGTGCAAATGTTACCAGTGACACTGCTTTACCGACACAAAGTCCAGCTTGGAGACCAAGTATTAGCGATGTTGATGGCGACGGTAAGACCGATATCTTCTTACGCAATTACGAAACAGGTGAGAACAAGGTTTGGCAGATGAATGGTTCTACCCCCACTGAATCTGCTCTGCCGACAATTGACAAAGCGTGGCAGACTGCCTAAGAATTTTTGTAGAATTCGTAATTTGTGATTCGTAATTGATTTGTTCTTGCGAGTCATCAATGACGAATTATTTGAGATTTAACTGAAATGTTCAGATTCCTGACTTCTATAAGAAGTCGGGAATCTTGTTGTTGACACACGCGAGTGCGTGCCCGTAGGACTTATGATTTATATCAAGTTGCCTAATTACTTACAATAAAAAAATAAAAAGACCTCACCCCGCCCTATGCCTAACGGCACGCTACGCTATCGGGCACCCCTCTGGTGAACTCGCCCAGAGGGGATGGGGGTGAGGTTATTCGTTTTTTATAAGTGTTTATCCGGACATGATATTAGGACTGCGATAGCAGCTTTTTATAAAAGTAGTAGAATACATCTTCTGTATAAATATGTCTGGTTTTCTGGCATGCTCACTGTAGGCGATGATAGCTATTTAATTCGAGGCTATATTGCACGGAATTGATAACTACTACGCTCATCTGTCTTATTAACAACATATTTGTTATTGGCAAATACAGTTTGATCACAAATAGCAAAAGTAACAGATGTTATGTCTTAACAGAAACATGCAAAAAAAACAGTTAAAAAAATAATGAACACTAGTCATAAACAAACATTATGTTTGCATCTGAGACCTTGGACTCTTCTAGAAGTACTAGTGCACTCCAATCTCTCCCAATCTCCGATAGTTTTATAAACACGGATGGTTTGAATTCTGTTATAGGCATTGGACGCTCTTCTTTGCCATCACTGCTAGAAGATTCGATACAGCCTGTAGATGCTGTCACTACAAAAACAAATTCCAATCCTAATCGTTTGTTCAGTAGTACGGGAATTGTTGCCGATTTTAACGGTGATGGCAAAACGGACAGATTCTGGCGCAATTCTCAAACAGGTGAAACTGCTGTTTGGCTTATGGATGGCTCAAAGCCGACAGCCGGATCCTTACCGAAGCTAGACTCATCTTGGGACTTTGCTTATGCCGATTTCAACCGTGATGGTAAAACTGACATCTTTTGGCACAATAATCAAACGGGTGAAAACTCCATTTGGCTGATGGATGGCACAAAAATAGCTTCTGCGGTTAATTTGGAGAAAGTCGATCCATCGTGGACTGCTAGCATTGCTGATTTTAATGGCGATGGTAGAAGCGATATTTTCTGGCACAATCAGGCAACGGGTGAAAATGCTACTTGGTTAATGGATGGCACAACAGTAACCACTGCAGCTTTTTTGCCCAAAACTGATTCACAATTGTCTTACAGTATTGTTGATTTCGATGGTAATGGCAAAAGCGACATCTTTTGGCGTGATCAAACAACGGGAGAGAATGCTATTTGGTTTGTAAATGGTACCGACACATCAGAGTATTCTCTATCGAAAGTAGATCCGTCTTGGAATTATAGCCTTGGCGATTTTAACGGCGATGGTAAAACCGACTTGCTCTGGCACAATAATCAAACGGATGAAAATGCTGTTTGGCTGATGAATGGTATTTTCGTCAGTTCAGGTTCTCTGGACAAGAAAGATTCTTCCTGGAAATCTAGTATTGGTGATTTCAACGGTGACGGCAACAGTGACATCTTGTGGCATAATGCTCAAACTGGTGAAAACACTGCTTGGTTGATGGATGGCACATCCGTTGAGACTGCAGCTTTTCTGCCCGCAACTGATCCAGCTTGGCAACCCAGCATTGGCGATTACAATGGTGATGGCAAGAGTGACGTCTTCTGGCGTAGATACGACACTGGTGAGAATAATATTTGGCAAATGAATGGTACAACAGTTTCTGGATCTTCTACAGATACTGTTCCTGTTGAGTGGTCTGTTTTCTAGAAATTTGTGGTGATGCAGATTATAAACAATATACACGTAGATGATGGAGTTATCATCTGCGTGCATGTTTTTTTATCTTTTCATCCTTTCTTCTAAGGCTTCTCGTGCGTGTTCTCGGTCGTCAAAATGGATTTTTTCTGTTCCAAGAATTTGGTAGTCTTCGTGACCTTTTCCGGCAAGTAAAACGCCGTCTCCGGGTTGTGCTTGCAATATGGCGGTACGAATGGCGGTTGCGCGATCGCCCATCACTATCGGCTTTACTGTTTCTGGAATTCCTTCTAAAATATCGTCCAAAATCCTTTGTGGGTCTTCAGTACGGGGATTGTCGGATGTCACCACAGCGACATCTGCTAATTGAGCAGCGATTTTACCCATTTTTGGGCGTTTGGTGCGATCGCGATCGCCTCCACACCCAAACACGCAAATCATTTTCCCTGGAATAAACGGACGCGTTGCTTTGAGCAAATTCTCCAAACTATCTGGTGTGTGGGCATAATCCACAATAACACTGATATCTTGCTCCGGAAGAATTTGTACTCTTTCCATCCGTCCCGGAACTCCGGGAAACTCAGGTATCACAGATGCGACTAACTGTAAATCTAATCCCAAGTGTAAAACGGCTCCTACTGCTGCCAGTAAATTTTCTAGGTTATATTGACCAACAAGCGGTGAACGAAAAGCAACCTTACCTTTTGGTGTGTGTAATGTACCACTGACACCATTTGGTTCGTAACTCAGGTTACTCATCCACAAATCAGCTGTAGAATCATTGACACTATAACTCCACACTTTCTCTGGCTTCAAGGATGCTATTAACCGCTTGCCGTAGGAGTCATCAGCGTTAATGATTGCGCGTCCCTTAAGATATTGAGGACTAAACAGCAGTGCTTTTGCTGCAAAATAATCTTCCATATTAAGGTGAAAGTCCAGATGGTCTTGGGTAAGATTGCTAAACACCCCGACCTCGAACTGACAACCCAAAATTCGACCCTGCGCCAAAGCGTGGGAACTCACTTCCATCACTCCGTACTCATTCCCAGCATCAAAAGCAGTCGCTAGCTGCTGTTGCAGTTCGACTGCAAACGGTGTTGTATAAGCAGCAGTTTGGACAAAACCATGCCAACGAGTGTAGAGAGTGCCCATTAAAGCTGTTGGCAGATTTGCTTGATGCAGAAAATACTCAATCAGGTGGGTGATTGTGGTTTTACCATTTGTGCCCGTCACACCTACAAGTTTGAGTTTTTGCCCAGGATAGTCGTGGAAGGTGGCTGCTAATTGGGCACAGGCTTTTGTCATGTCATCAGCAGTGACAACACAAGCAGATGGTGTCGGTGGATGTTTCTGTGCTGCTTGAGGAGAAATAATTGCAGCTACAGCACCAGAGGCGATCGCACTTTGCCAAAAGTCACCACCATCAACTCGTGTTCCAGGCATCCCAATAAACAAATCTCCCGCAACGCAAGCATGGGAATTTGTCTTTAAATTCTTGATTTCGGCATCCATTGCTGGATGTTGTGGTAACTGCACAACATCATCTACAGTCGCTAGTAACTCCCGCAGTTTCATTTTGTGAACCTCGTCACACATTCTGATTTTGCTTATTTTGCACTATGTTTTCTATTTATACAAATACTTTGAGTTAATTGAATTGGGAATAAGCAACAGGGGTTTTTAGGTAAAAATTTAAACCCCCACCCAAAACTTGCCACTTGATAGTTGTGGAAGTAACAGACTCTCACAAAAGGGGAACAGAATTTCCTGTTCCCAATAATCGCTGTTCCCTTATTGGATCAATTGGAAAAAACTTTTCGATTAACTGTACTTGGCTTATCTGCTATAAAAAAAAGAAGTGGGAGCAGGCATACCAAACGCCATTAATGCTCCCACTTACCATTTACCGCTGAAGAGACAGGAATATGTACAGACATTGCCAGTGATTTAGGGGGCTAATGTGCAGGTTAACGACAATGCCTGTACGAGCTAAATATTCCTGGTGCGGCAAATGTAAACTTGATTATTCATATTGATTTCTCTCAACAACTAGTCAGTAAATCATTTGGTGATATACTTTCTGTTTATTTGGTGATTTTTGGTAGAAGGTGTATCACACTTTATGGTATGTGATACACCCTGATAACAACACCCTTGAAGTCGTTTACCTTCTTTAATTTAATCGATTTACTCATAGCTTGGTTGCCACTTTGGCAGTTTTTTTATTTTTTGAAAGCTCATCAATAACAACATAATTTTAGATTTTATCTTTGAAAAATTCTTTATTTCATATTACTCAAGTTAAGTAAAGAAAAAAAAGAGTGGGAGCAAGCATACCAAACGCCATTAAAGCTCCCACTTACCATTTACCGCTGAAGAGACAGGAATATGTACAGACACTGCCAGTGATTTAGGGGGCTAATGTGCAGGTCAAGGACAATGCCTGTACGGGCTGAATATTCCTGGCGCGGTAAATGTAAACTTGATTATTCATATTGATTTCTCTCAACAATTAGTCAGTAGATCATTTGAGGATATACTTTCTGTTTCTTGGGTAAATTTTGTGAAAGATGTATCACACTTTATGGTATGTGATACACCCTGATAACAAAACCCTTGAAGTCGTTTACCTTCTTTAATTTAATCGATTCACTCATAGCTTGGTTGCCACTTTGGCAATTTTTTTATTTTTTTTGCAAACTACCTAACACAACAGAAATTGGTAATCAGTCCAGATAGTTCATAGCTTTTGTGGCTGAATCACTATGAGTATAGCTTAACTTGAGTAAAGTACAAAACTCGCCATTCACAAGCCTCTCAAGTCTACTTTTCTGCTTCTTTATGTCACAAATTAGTGTGGGGTTAGACCCCTGATTTCGTATGAATAAATGATGGGTTAGACCCCTTATGATTCTATAAAGAAATGATGGGTCATACCCCTTAATCCGTAGTAATTTATAATTTCATGTGTTGTCTGAAAATTAGAGTTTTATTACACACCTAAAGTATTAGAGTTTAGACTAATTTTAGCTCTCAAACCGCCAAAGCCTTATCCAGACAGCCTTTCCCAATTTATGACTGCTTTAGGATTCCGAAATCTAAAATGCTTGCTATACAAGGGTTGTAGTCTAAGAAATAGAATTTAATCTAAACTCCAGTAAAGTATTTTTGGTCAACTCAGATCTTGCACCATAATTCTTGTCCGCCAAGAAATAAATTTCTTGGCTCAGAGATCAAGTAAGCTAAAGCTTACTGGATAAGCGTTTGCTCATATCTTGCACCAGCTTTTGGGTCCGCCAAGAAATAAATTTCTTGGCTTAAAACTCAAGTAAGCTAAAGCTTACTGAATATACATTCCAGTCCGTTTTAACTGAGATCTTGCACCATTCTCAATTAGCCGTACTGCCAGCCATTAACGGCAAGATCTAAACCTTGTTGGCGAGCTAATTGTCGAAGTCGTTTCATCTGGAGTAATAATTTCACA
>JAESGJ010000171.1_pt1 | contig 83350 bp, 86 predicted proteins | sample 9266241 | NCBI WGS metagenome assembly JAESGJ01 (sample SAMN14514841, study PRJNA621669) | algae metagenome | isolation source: Brasilonema octagenarum HA4186-MV1 and co-occurring heterotrophs from wet... | place: USA: Manoa Valley, Hawaii | collected 2009-07-20
GGATGAATCGGTTTCGGCGGTTGTTGGTGCGGTGGGAGAAGTGTTCGGTGTTGTATTTGGGGTTTTGTCAGTTGGCGTGTGCGGTGATTTGTTGCAGACGACTCCCATTATCCGGATAGGTTCTAAATCAGGGACAACGCCAGAGACATGGAGCACTGAACTCGTCCTCCCCTGCGAAGTAGGACAGAACAGTACGGTGTACTGTTCGTGGTGCTGAAAGCACCGGAGGGGTCGTGCAACGGTCGAGTGTCACTCACGCGTCGCTCGACCCCCGTCTCGAGCAAGCTCGAGCCTCCCCCTACTTCGCAGGGGGTAACACGGGCGGCTCGAGATTTGCGTCTAGCACGAGGAATCGAATAAGTCGGAGTTAATGGACGGGCCCTTCGCGCCTACGAAAAACTTGTGCGGTGGTCGCGCGGTCTCGAGATCGAGGGTTCAGGCTGGAACGAGGATCGGCGTGGGTTCTAGCGTGGTGATGTTCAGTGTCGCAAACGGGTTGGTCTCCAAAACGGCGTTCACGTCGTGCATCGTCACTGCACGCAGTTCGGACAGCAATTGGGGCACGCTGCGGTAGCGTCCGAGCGCGGCGTACCCTTCCCCGAGCGACAGCAAGCGGCTGCCCGGTGTTTCAAAACGCAGGCTCAGCGCGACCTCCAAGCGCTTCTTGACGCGCTCGAGTTCTGCGGGTTTGATGCCGCGTCGCGCCACGCCCCCCAGCACGTCCTGGTAACGCGCAATCGCTTCGCTCAGGTGCTCGGGTGCGGTGGACAGCGTGCCGTAAAACGCGCCGAGTCCGTCCTCCGCACTGTGCTCTAAACCCGCGTCGTCGCACAGCCCATCGTCCACGAGCGCCCAGTACAGGCGGCTGTTGCCGTCCCCGACGATTTGCGCGAGGAGATCGGCAGCACTGTGGCGCGGGTCGTTGCAAGCAAAGCCCGGCGCGTACAACGCGGCTTGGGCGCGCACCACGTCGCCGTGCAGGTGCGTCGCGCCCGCTCGAGGCTCCATCGCTGGATGCATGCGCCTCGAGCCTGACGGTTGCCAATCGGCGGTGATCGCCCGCACCTGCGCGACGAGCGCCTCCCAGTCCACGCAGCCGCAGGCGACGACGTTGAGGCGGTCCGGGGCGTACCACTGCGCGGCGTGGGCGCGCAGGTCGTCGGGCGTGATCGCCGCCAGGCTCGCCTTGGTTCCAAGCACGCTGCGAGCAAACGGGTGCGCGCTGTAGTACGCGCGGCTCGCGCCTTCAAAGAGCACGCTGCTGGGGTCGTCGCGGTACATCGCAATCTCTTCCAAGATGACTTGGCGTTCCACGTCCACGTCGGCCGGGCGCAAAGCAGGGCGCAGCAACGCGAACAGGAGCGCGGTCAGGTCAGATTGGTACTGCGGCAGCGTGACGCTGTGGTATGCGGTCAACTCCTGCGTCGTGAACGCGTCCACTCGAGCGCCGATGGCGTCAAACGCGGCGTTCATCGCCGCCGCATCGCGTCCGGCATCCCCCTTGAAGCACAGGTGCTCCAAGAAGTGCGCCGTGCCAGAGAGCGTTTCGTCCCGTGCCCCGCTGCACACGAACACGCCGATGGCGACGCTGCGCGCGTCCGCCCAGGGTTCAGCGACGAGGGTCAGTCCGTTGGGCAGATGCAGCAGGTGATTGGGCACAAAGTCGCCTCGAGCGGAGCGTGAGTTTACCCGAGCTGGTCAGTCGAGCACGGTGATTTGTGGTGAGTCGAGCTGCGGTGCGCGCACGCCCAGGGTCACTGCGCCAGCCACGCGGTACGGGCGCGTCGCCAGCCACGCGTTCACCCCCTCGAGCGTGACGCTTTCGACGGCGTGACGCACCTCCTGCGCTGGGCGCAGTCGCCCGAGCAAGCGCCAATCGCGCACCATCGCGCTGGCGTGTGCGCTGCTGGCTTCTTCAAACAGCGCCAGGTTGGTCAGGAGCCCCACACGGGCTCGAGCAAATTCGTTTCCCGTGATGCCGTCGGACAGCCGCTCGAGTTCTGCGACGAGCACGCCCACGGTGTCCTCGGCGCGCTCCGGGGTGGTCGCCGCGTACACCTCCAAGCTGCTGTGGTCGCGCAAGAAGGTCGTGCTGGCGCTGACGCTGTACGCGAGCCCGCGGTCTTCGCGCACGGCTTGGAACAGGCGGTTGGCTTGCGCCGTGCCAAGCACTTCCAATGCAAATCGAGATTCGTAATACCCAGGCGCACACAGCGCGGGACTGGGACAAATCAGCGCAATCTGCGTTTGCGCCACGTCCGCTTGCACGTGCTCGACAAACCCGTGGCGCGACTCGAGGGGCGGCTCGGGGACGGGCGTGCCCGAATTCCACGCCCCGAAATGCCCCTCAATTAAGCGCACGAACGCCTCGGTCTCGAGGGCTCCGCTCACCGCAACCACCGCACCGCCGGGCACAGCGCGACGCCGCCAATCGGCTCGAGCATTGCGTGGGGTGACGCGCGCCAAATCTGAAAACGTTCCAAACGGACTGCGCCCGTGTGCGCTCGTCCAATACGCCCTCGAGAGTGCGGTGAACAGCACACTGTCCGGCGCGTCTTCCAATGCCTCGCGCGCCGCGAGCGCCTGCGCGTGCGCGCCCGCGAACTCGCGCGCTTCCAAGCGCGGACGCAGCACGAGGTCCGCCACGGTCCCCAGCACCACGTCCAAATCGCCCGGCAGCGCAGAAAACGACAGCAGCAACCCCTCCAAACCGACTTCGGACTCGCGCACCACGCCCAAGTCGTCCAGCGCATCTTCCAACGCCCGTGAGCCACGGCTGCCCGCGCCGCGCCACAGCCATTCCTCCAAGACGCTCGCGCTGCCCTCGAGCGGATCGGTCAGTGCGCCCACGGGCAGGAACACTTCGACGGTGACGCCGTTCGCGCGGGCGTTCGGCGCGGTGAGCACGGTCAAACCGTTGGGCAGGGTGTGGACGCTCACGAGGCGCGATTCTACCCGTCTGGTGTTGAACAAACGCGTCTCGAGACGAACGTACGACGCCAGCTCAGGTACGACACGGTTCTTGAGACCGGGCGACCACCGCATGCCTTTTTCGTAGGGGCAGCTCGTCACGCCGTTTCGCGTTGTGCTTTGCACACATGGGTGTGACGCGAACATGGGTTCGACGCGTGCATGGGCACGACGGCTGCCCTGTGCGCCGGAAGGCGCACCAGCGTCCCTCGAGAATCGGATTGAAAAGGCGATGCTCGAGACCCGTCGTCGCTCGAGTCTCTATCATCGTCCCATCGCACAGGGCGAGCCCCCGGGCTCGCCCCTACGAAATTTATCGTGTGGCTCGAGCGTTACGCCTCGAGACCCGTTCGTTCTCGAACACACGGTTCGCCCCGACGCAAGATGTTGACTGACTCGAGTTTCACGTGCCGATCACGGTAGGATCGCGTCCACCATGCCCCGCACCGTGCTCGCCGTATTCGCACACCCAGACGACGAAAGCTTCTGCGCGGGCGGGTTGCTCGCCAGCCTTTCCCGTGACGGCGCGCGGGTCGTCGTGCTCAGCCTCACGCGCGGCGAGGCGGGCAGCGCGCACGCGGACCTGCTCACCGCCGCCGGGGTCTCGAGCGTCGCTGCGCTGCGCGAACTCGAGATGGCCCGCGCATGCGCGACGTTGGGCGTCGCCGAGGTGCGCTGGTTGCCGTACCACGACTCTGGCTTTCACCGCCCGAGCGCATTTTCAAACCGCCTCGTGAATGCTGACCCGCTCGAGGTCTCCGCGCGCATTTTCGACGTGATCGCGGACGTGCAACCGGACGCCATGCTGACCTTCGATCCGCACGGCTTCTACGGGCATCCCGACCACGTCGCCACGCACCGCGCGGCGCTCATGGCGTACTTCATGGGCGGGCACCTGTCCAAAGCCCCGCGTCGCCTGTATTACCCGCTCCCGAGCGCGGCGTTGCTCGAGCGGTTCCGCAGTGCGGGTTTTGGCGATCTGGCAGACGGGCGCTACGCCCTCGCCGACGTGGACGCGGCGTTGCGTGTGGATGCGGGTGCGGTGCTCGAGCAGAAGCGGCAGGCAATTCTGGACCACGCGTCGCAGAGCGCACCGGGCAGCGGCATTGACCGCTTGCTGCCCGAATTGCGCACGCGCCAACCCTCGAGCTTGCTGACCGAAGAAGGCTACGCCATCGCCGCCACTCGAGACCCATTGCCCCATTTGCCACTTTCCGGTTTCTGGGACGGCATCTCGGGCTGATTCACACCGGGCAGATTGCGCCTTGAAACTTGGGTCAGGGGCGCTGGGCACGGTAAAATCAACGCACTTTGAAATACCCCAATGCGCTCGTGCAACTCATCCGCGAACTCTCCCGATTGCCCGGCGTCGGACCCAAAAGCGCCCAGCGATTGGCGTTTTACCTGTTCGCCCAAAGCAAAGAGGAGGTCGAAGCCATCGCGGGCGCGATGCTCGAGGCCAAGCAAATCTTGAAGCTCTGCCCGGTGTGCTACAACATCACCGACACCGACCTGTGCGCCGTGTGCAGCGATGCGACGCGCGACCAGGAGGTGATGTGCGTCGTGGAGGAACCGGGCGATGTCATCGCCATCGAGCGCAGCGGCGAGTTCAACGGCTTGTACCACGTGTTGCACGGCGCGCTTTCGCCGATGAACGGGATTGGACCGGAGCAGATCAAGCTCGGCGGGTTGCTGAAGCGCATCCACGCCCGCCCCGCCGAAGCCGCGAAGCTCGAGGTCATCCTGGCGACGAGCACGACGGTGGAGGGCGACGCGACGAGCATGTACGTGCAACGCCAGATCGAGCCGCTGGGCGTGAACGTCACCCGCATCGCGTACGGGCTGCCCGTCGGCGGGTCATTGGAGTACGCCGACGAGGTCACGCTCGGACGTGCGATTGCGGGACGGCAAAAGGTGAGATGACCTTGCGCTTGCCCGATGGGTGGCGCGCGGCTGACTTTGAGCACGCAGCCCGCTTGCAGCGTGAATACGAACTCGAGCTGCCCGAAGTGCATCCCCTGCACGGCGTCGCGGTTCGAGTCATCGCCGATTGCGACGGCAGCGACGACGTGCTCGTGCAACACGTGGGGACTGACCGGTTCAGCGTCGTTCACCTGACCTGGCGCATGGCTCGAGAATTGCCGAACCATCCGACCGTGGAATTCACCGGCACGTTCGATGAGTTTGTCGCTTGGGAAGCGCGCTGGCTCGAGGTGAACGGTTCGCACTGATTTCCTGCTGGGCAGGCGCAAAACGCACGCCCTGAATTGTGAGCGGCGGTATACTTGTTCTTGTGCTGTCCAAGGGCTATTCCGCTGCCGTGATCGGCGTCAACGCGACCGTTTTGGAGATCGAAGTGGATGTCAGCTCGGGGCTGCCTGCGTTTACCGTTGTTGGCTTGCCTGACGCCGCCGTTCAAGAAGCCAGGGATCGGGTGCGGGCAGCGGTCAAAAACAGCGGGTACGGTTTTCCAGCAGCTCGGATAACGGTCAACCTCGCTCCAGCCGACGTGCGCAAAGAGGGCTCGAGCTTCGATTTGCCGATGGCGCTGGGCTTGCTCGCCACGGGCGGACTGTTGCCGGTGGAAGCCTTGTCCGACGTGCTCGTCGCGGGCGAACTCGCACTGGACGGGACCGTGCGCCCCATCGGAAACGCCATCAACATCGCGCTCGCCGCGGCTGCGAATGGCTACTCGAGCGTGCTGCTGCCGGTGGATAACGCCGCCGAAGCCGCGGTCGTGGAGGGCGTGACGGTCTACGCCGCGCGCACGCTCATCGAGGCGGCGAATCACCTGAATGGCACGGTCCGCCTCGAGCCTGCCACACCCACGCCGCTCGAACCCGACGAGGATTCGCTCTTGGACTTGAGCGACATTAAAGCCCAAGCCTCAGGCAAGCGCGCCCTCGAGATTGCGATAGCGGGGCACCACAACCTGCTTCTGATTGGACCTCCCGGTTCGGGCAAGACGATGCTCGCGCGCCGCGCCGTGGGCTTGCGCCCGCCGCTCTCCAACAGCGAAGCGCTCGAGGTCACGCGCATTCACTCTGCCGCCGGGCGAATGCCCAAGGGTCTGCTCAGGACAGCGCCGTTTCGTTCCCCGCACCACACGATCTCCGACGCGGGGTTGATCGGCGGCGGTGTGAAAACCAAAATTGCCTGAGACAACTCAATGTACTCTAGGAAACTTACAAGAATCTTTGAGACTGAAGTACAGTCATGAATCGTGCCACTCAGCATCAAAGACATTACAATTCCCGACTTACCCAAAGGGAGTGGTACGTACCGAGTGGTCTGGTTTGGCGGCATCCTGCGCCCACACCAACACGAGCGATTGATCCAAGTTGGACTGGAAAACGAAGGTGCTCAACGATCAAAAAGCAGCAGGGTCATCGCTACCGGCGTCGGCGCACTACCGCTCCTACCGCTCGGATCACGCTGGAGACGTCAGAAACGCATCGAAGACCCATTCTCGACGAACACCCAGTTTCGTGAATTCACCGTTGAGCTGAACACCGCGCAACCGCAAACAATCACCCATGTTGGCACGGTACACACCGTACCAGGGCGCAACAGGCAAGACCTACGCATCTACCCGATCAGCCAAATGCAATACAAGTTTGGCGGGCTGTTCGGTCTGGCAAGTGAAACGCTGCTGCTCGAATGCACAGCGGTGCTGCGCGGCAGCCCCATCACCATCGTCGTGCCGATGCCCGTCCTCGTCCAGTTTTATTGGGGGTCTTCGACTTCGCTGGCACGCGAAGCGTTCGAAGACACGTGGGTGTCCGATCCTCCGGAATTTGCGCATGTGATGGACCTTGAACGCAGTGCGTTCGACGCCACCCAACGTCTCGCAAGAATCGCGTTACGACCGAGGTTTCTGATCACCGATGCCGCCCTGATCGCTCGAGCTTGGTTCGATGCTCACGCACGCACCGCCGTACGGTCCATCGCGGCTTCGATCAGCGCTTACGAAGCCAATCAAATTTCGTCCGCCGCGCCGCCGAAACCGTTTTACGGACTCAAAACCGGGTTCCCATTCTTGGGACCAACCACGCTGCGCGTCTACGGAAACCTGCACTCGCGCGGTGCCCGAGGAAAACGGCTGCTCGTTCTGCGCATCTTGGGATGCACGCACCCGTTCCCGTTCGAGCGTGTCGAGGTGATCGGACGCAAGGAGCGAACAGGTTCGGGAGCGATCGTTGCCGTTGGCGGCAGTCCCGTCCTCGAGCACCCCACACACAAGGTTCGGCGTCAGCGGCAGATCGCTCGCCCGGTTCAAGCGGTCACCGATGAACCCGCACAGAACGGCGTCGTTGGACTGCAGATCGAAGAGTTGCTCGAGCGGTTCGACGATCTTCAAGGCAAAATTCAGCAACGGCGACGGGATGCAACGTCCGCTGCCGAGACTCAAATCGTTCATCGGGCGGTGAAGTCAGGACCGCAGTTCAGTCTCGGTGGTGCTCAGTGGGGTGCTCCACTCCCACCGCTCGACGCTGGGTTTGCCGAAATCGTCGTGCCCACGCCGCCCCCGCCTAGCGCTAACGACCAGCCCCCACGGGAGATTGACCCGTTCCGCGATGACTTCCCGTTTCTGCTGGACGTGGTTCATCGGTTGGCTGCGGCGACGGTCACCGTTCAACGGGGAGAGCTGTTTCAGTTTCAAACCAGTTTTGAGCCGGTCGTCGCGCTGCGCCACGGGTTGGATTTCATGGTCGATCAAGAGGCGCGACCGGTGTCTTACTTTCCTAAACCGCTCCTGTTCACCGATTCGGTTTCGCAATGGCTCCATACGGACGTGGAGCGCACGATCCGTCGGCTGTGCATGGTGATTCAGGTTCAACTCGTCGACAAATTCTTTTACGTGTTCGAGATGACCCGGCAGCGGCACGAGAAACAGCAATACTACCCGAGGCTATTCATGTGGGACCCAAAGTTCAAGCGCTTCTCCGACGACGACATCGATGAAGTGTTGACCGAGGCAGTGAACAGACATCTGGAACGCGTCTGGCTCAACGAATCGAGTCTGCGCGATCTGCGCCGCTCGTTTTTTAAACACAACACCTTTAACCCGCACGTTTGCGCCGCGACCATCCTGCGATTAGCCCTCAAAGACGCGTGCGGGCTTAAACCGCAGCACGAGTACCGCGTTTCGGTCCCCAAAGAGAAACAGAAAGACGAACCGAATTAACCGATGTTCCCGACTTTCGTCGAGCAAAGCTTGAACCCATCAGCCGAGCGAGCCGGGCGGTTACTGCTCGATCACGACCAAATCAAGCTGATCCACAAGCAAGCGCATGCGCGAGCCGCGCATCTCGAGCACGCGAGCGAGCGTTGTGCCACGCTCGCCGACGAGCACAGCGTCGTCGCGGGATGGGTTCGCCGCGAACCAGTCGAGCAGCGTGCCGCGAAATCCTCGGTTGACGTCCTCAAAATACGTGACTGCACGCCGAAAGAGTTTGGGCAAAATCAGTTGCTCTCGGGTGACCCGCTCGAGGTTGGCGAGGTCAAAGTCGGCGGTGCGATCCAACGCCCACACGCCACGCCCTGCCCCGCGCGCAGTGCTGGCAATGCTCCTGAACAGGGCGCGCTGGCTCGTCTCAAGGCTCGAGTACACGGTCAAGTACGCCATACCGGATTCGAGCAAAAAGGCGTTCGCGCTGCGACGGAGCAGGGCAGCGTCGGGCTCGAGCCGTGTGCCGTCCGCGCCCGCGATGTCCGGTTCTTTGAAAACAAACGAGATCGGTCGCCCGTAGACTTCTGCCGCCGTTGACAGGATCGCGCCGCGCACGCGTGTGGGTGTGCTCGAGCGGGCGACGATGCCGCCGTTGGAGTACGTCACCGATTGAAAGCCGAGCCAGGCGAGCAGCGCGTCGCGCGGTTCCTTAGAAAACGGTTGCGCGAGGTTTTCGTAGTGCAATTCGGGCGCATCAATCACCTCGAACCGCAATTGCACGCTGCCATCGGTGCGGGCAAGCTGAATTCTTGAAGCGCGCTTCAACCCTTGGAACAACTCGGGTTGATCGGGAATGAAGCGCACGCTGTCCCCGTCGGGTTGCTTCCCGGCGACAACGAACGCGCCGCGGATCAACAGGTAAGTGTCGGCGGTCGTTCGCTGCGCGCTCGAGCCCAGCACACCGGACAGCACGGCGACAATCACGAGCACGGCGGGAAACGCGCGGCACATTAGAACACTCTACGCCCATCCCGTGTGCGCGCCGCACACGCGCGCAGCGCAGCAGCGCGTAGGGTGAAAGAGATCATTCAGATCACCCACGGGAGGTTCCACTGTGAAACGACTGTTCGCCCTATTCATCCTGATCGTCGCCAGCCTAGGCTGGCACAGCGCGCTCGCTTACACGGCGACCACGACCGCCTCCGTCACCGTCAACCTGCGCGCCGCGCCGTCCTCGAAGGCCCGTGTGCTCACCCGCATCGCGCCCAGCGCGCGCTTCACCGTGAGCGGTTGCGCAGGCGGTTGGTGCCGCGCTCGCGTCTCGGGTCGCCTCGGTTACGTGCGCAGCACGCTCGTGCGCCGCCTCGCCCCGACCCGTAGCCTCATCACACGCGCTCCGAGCACCGCGCGCTCGAGTGGACGTGGGTACACGAACAGCGCGGGGGTGCGCATCGCCAGTCCGACGTTTGCTGACACGAGGCCTGAAGGGGCGTCTGCGCGTTGTCGCGACGGTTCGTACTCGTTCAGCGCCTCGCGTCGCGGCACATGCTCGCATCACGGCGGCGTTGCCGAATGGTACTAGGTCTTTGTCGCAAATGACAAGGTGAGTTTGTGTGTCACACTCGAATGCGCAGCACCTATCTCGTACAGGATGCGTAGGTCCCCGCTCGATTCAACGATCAAATCCAAACGTACCTCCGCTGCCGTGAGCCCATAGCCGCAACCATCCCGCGCCAAAGTGTTGACCGTGTGCAACACCGCTTCGATCGCCGTGCATAGCGACCTTGAGGCGAGGTAATCCCGAACAAGCTTCGACCCACGAAACGGCCACGGCAACAGAGAGAGAACGCTCCGCGCATCGCGGGTTTCTGCAACGACACCCCCTGGTCGCCGCGTAATCACCGGTCCAGCTGCACCGTTTGGCTGCGCTCGCACCCACAGCAGCAACTCTGCATAATCGACCTGCCATGGGAGGTGAGATTGTTCGCGCGTTGCCCGTTCGAGCGCGGTTTCCACGCGCCGCACCACCTCGATCACCGTCGTTTTCACCGTCCGCTTCCTCGATGGGCGGACAGCGGATTGTTTGCACGGCTGCCGAGGATCTGCACGGGATCCATGCCGTGGCGCAAACAGAAAATTTCTACCAACGCTTCGGCCAGCTCGAGCCCTTGGCAGGCGTAGGCGATCCGCTGCCGTTCACTCTCCGCACGTAAGCGCATGACTTCACACTCGAGTTCACGCATCGCAGAATCGTTCGGTGCGGATGGAGTCGCCGCTGGCATGGACGGTTGTGGGTCGGGCGGTTCGATCGCTTGCTGTTCTTTGCGCGAGCGCCACGTGGACAAAGTCGAAGCAGGGATATTGAACCGCACGGAGAGCGCCACGAGCGATTCAGTGCTGTTTGCCATCTGCTCGAGAACCCAGCGGCGGTATTCGGGCGGGTATGTGTGCATCAACCGTGCCATGGGTATCCTCTCGCTGCGGTCCGCACGAGGATCGCTATCGTCGTCGGCCAACGGTTTGTTAGCATCGGGTTACGTGTGGATGGCAAGGTCGACCTCTCCACGTGCATCTAAGGCATGCACCCGCAACAAGACCCCCTCGAGCGTGCCTTTGACATGAATCAAGCGTTTGGAAAATGCCAACTCCAGCGCGTCGCTCAACTGGCGGTCGTCGCAATGTGCATGCAGGGTGAAGCCCTCACCATGTCCGATCTTCACGAAGAGTTTCAGCACTCCCCGATTTCGATCCACCGCAGTGACCACGCCGGTCGCCGTCCAGAACGCCGCTTGCGCCCCATCTGTGGAGATGGGGCGCAGGCGTTTAACCCGCGTAACCCGTTCGAGGCTGCCATCTCCGCGTGTGCGGAAGAACAGCGTGGCGCGCCACAAGCCCGTGAGGTTCGGGGCGGTGCGCACCGCCTCGTTGCTAACAGCAGCGCTGAAGCGCACGCCGTTCAAGCCAATGTCCACGTGTCGGTCGCTGCCGAGGTCGTGGATGGTGGCGTTGGCGACGAGAAACGCGTGGGGTTGGTGGCTGATCTGGACGGTGTACTCAGGTTGGGGTGGGTCGGGCGTATCGGTCATCGGCAGGGGTTCTCCTGGGGGTGAAATGAAAATGCACCAGCCATGTGGTCTGCCCGTTGGGAGGGGCTGGCTGGTGCGGGTGGGGCGCGTGGGAGGGTGTTGCGGTGCGGAGATGATACACCCGTGCAGGGCTGAGATGCTGACGGCAACCTCGAGCGTTAATCCTACAATTGTAGGAATACGCTTGGCAACGCGGGCATTACGGTTTCAGCGATGCCTGCCCGGTTGCGTTGGACGCTCAAGGAAACCCTCGAGCGCCACGGCATCAGCGCCTACAAGCTGGTCGAACAATCCGAACTATCCAAACGCACCGTGTACGAGAACCTCGTGCATGGCAGGGCGAGCCGCGTTGATCTCGAGACGTTAGAACGGGTGCTGTCCGCACTCGAGGAGTTGCTCGAACGCCCGGTTGAACTTACCGAGATTCTTTTCGTTGAATGGAACGAATAGCGTCTGGCAAACAAGCAGCGAACAGTTTGTCTATGTCGTTTTGTAAGACAGGGTCAACCCTCGAATGGACCAACGCGTGTTTGGAATAGGTTTCCTCAACATGTGTGGTGGGGGCGCGTCACCGGATGACAGGTTGCCGGAAAGCCCACATCCAAAAGCGCACTACGTTTGCTCCTCTGTCGTTGCGGGAACGGCTTCACTCATGGTCGCAGTCTCTCGTTGCCGAATGCGTTCGAGCAATGGACGGGAAAAGATGTTGAGTGCGAGATGCCACAGATAGACCGCCGTCGGTGAATTGAACGCGCTGTCGGAGAACAGTCCGTGAGATAGGTTGTTGCGAAAATTGGCTCCGAACCGCTCGATCAACAGTCCGCGTAGATCAAAGACAGTGTCCCGACCGAGCAATCCCTCCAACGGTGCAGTCAGGCTCGGCTCTTCGAGCATGCGGTTCAGCGTCATTTCATCCTGCACCCCGCTCGGCGGCAGCGAACTGGTCAGCTCACCCTGAAGGCGTAGCGCCTGTCGAAGCATTGCTTCGAGTTGCGGAACGAGCAAATGCGAGGCGCTCAGGAAATCGCCGGTGAGCCCGTCGAATAGGCCGCGTAAAACGGCATACCCGTGACCAGGCGCGACCAGGGGATTATCTCGAACGAGGGGTTCGAGGTCGTGCAACGAGAAGGCATGCTCGAACACAAGTTGCTCACGCGCTGGCTCGATGTACAACGAGACATGTAAGTCCCTGTGCAGGGTTTGCGTCTGATACACGTCCGCCCATCGAGCGGCTTCGGTTCCCGTCGCGGGCTGCGCGAGGCGGCGACCTCGAGCGTCCACGGGCATCATGGGGAATAACTTGGCGAACACGTACGTGTCCTCGCGCTCTTTGGCTTGCTCGTAGAGCACATCAACCTTCGGGGAGCGTGCCAATTCCGCTAGGGTCAGGAGCGCACCGAGAAAGCTTTTGCCTTTCACCGCAGCAATTGCGTGTGAACGAGCCGCCTGAAAATCGGGTTGCTCGGCGTCAATCGGAATCTCAATGGGAATCATTTGACGCGCGCCCTGTGCCTGGTACTCCAGATGTTTCGCGCGCCATTCCTTAATGCGCTCTTCCTGGTTCGGCACTTCTCGAGCAATGTGAATGGCCTGCTCGAAGAGTCGCGCTATTCCGAACTTCTCGATGTTCGGGATCAGGGCGCGTCGTTCCGCGATGGCGACGAGCGCTTCGGCGCGTTGCAGTTTGGCTTGCTCGGCTGCCGCGGGGTCACGGGCAGCCCGGTAACAGCGCTCGATGAGTTCCCACTGCTCCATCAGGCGCAGCGATGCCTCTTGCGCGTCGGCGGAGTGAGCCACAACCTTGTGCATTAACGCCGCCCAATCGCGCGGGTCGCCACGTTTCGTCTCGAGCAACAGCGGGATCAGCCGCGCGGAATACAAGTACTGGTCGCTGCCGTCAACTTCGATCACGCGCCGCTCGATGATGTCCAGCACCTCAGCGATTCGCGGGTTACCTTTCCCCATGCTCTGTGCCAACCGCAACGCTCGAGTCAACGCATCCACCGGCTGGGTCCAGCGTTCAACACTGTCCGTCTGCACAAAGACGTTGAGATATGCGTCAATCGCTTTGCCCGCGCTCACATGGTCTTTTCGCGTGTCCGACGGGAATACCCAAAGCACATCGTAGATGCGCGCTTGCAACTGGGCGTGTTCAATCGCCCCGGCTATGCCCTTGAGGCGTGTGGCATCGTCAGAGGCGATCCGTCCGTCAATCAGGTCCAACGTGCCTGCCGCAAGTTCAGGAATGCCAAACGGGTGAAGTTCATTGGGATGAAAGTTCAACAGCATGACCTTGGCCAAAAGCTGCAACTCGGCGCGGAGATCAGAGTCTTGATCCGTCCATAAAAGCTGAAAGAACGTTTCTCGAGAGACTAGTTGTGGCAGGGAGGAAGCCCAGTCCGACAGCGCCTCGCGTTGATCGTCGGTCATGTCAGCAGAGTAACAAACGCATTGATCCAAACTGAAGAAGTGCCGACGAGGCGCATGCCTCGTTCTAATTGGCACAACCCACACGAGTGCGGTCAACTAAGGGCTTTAATTCAATAGAAACCAGAATTGACACGCAACAGTGTCCAGCCTACCTCGTCTAAGAGGCTATCCTAAAACGTGTGCGGCTCGAGACGCGATCACCGCGCAGGCCAAACTCGGGCGTGAAGCGAACGCGACGAGAAGGGGTAGACTCGGGATTCATCCAGTTCGAAAGCTCCATGCGCCGGAACAACCCTTAAGCATCCCGGCATCTGCAAAGTCGCGTGGTTTGACCCTACCGGAGCGCGGCTGTGGTGCTGGGAAAAGCGCTGGGAGCGTCTGGGGAACTGATGATGCTGCGCCAACATCGCCTGCTCGAAGAGGTCGCACAGTTTGTTGCTCCCCACGGCAGACGCACAGCCGATTCTAAGAACAATAAGTGGATAGCATGCTGAAAGTCAGCTCCGAAGTTCAATTTAGACCGCTCAATCCATTGTTGCTCAACCCCGTTGAGGGTTGAATACGTGAATTTGCAATAACATAACTTTGGGCGGAGTTTTGCAAAATCGATGTTGTCAACTGGTTCGATTCTGAATGAAAAGTAAATATTGCAGTAGTTTTATTATCGTGAAAATTACGTAAAATAATATTTGCGGTAGATACGTCGAGTGAACCAAAAATGTTCTCTACAATCAAAACATCGGGATTTTGCAAAATTGCTCGAGCTAAAGATAATCTATACCTCTGACCAGTTGAAAACATCGAAGCTTCCTCATCAATCATATCCAAAAAAATATCTTTAATCAAAACAAGCTCTTCGAAATGGGCAAGTTTCAATGCGTTATAAACAGAAGAATCACTGATATTTTGACCAAGTACAAGATTATCACGAATCGAACCAGCGAAAAATTTGGGAGAGTGATGAATAAACCCAAAGTTTATTTCAGACACAGGTTTAAAATAGACGATCTCTCCAGAAGCGTCACTGAATTCACCCATAAGCGTTAGTAAAAACACTGTTTTTCCCGTTCCATTAGCCCCGATTAGGTAATGGGATTTGAATCGTTTTACTTCAAACAACGGGCAAGAAAGTACAAAATTATCACGTGAAACCAAGATATGTAAATCATCTACTGAAATTAAAATATCTTCAGAGAGTTTTTTGTCGTGTTTTCTGCTCAGACCGCCTGTAGTATGATTAGACAAAAACCTAGTGAAATTGCTTTCTGACACGTTGTTACGAGCAAATGATGTTTGAAGGTTAAAAAGACCTTTGCTTAAGTCTATAAACTTGGTAAATACTGGTACAAGAAGCGCAAAATCGGCTAGTCGAGTCTCTTTCGATGTATTTTTTAGTAGAAAAAATATGAAAATGCAATATGTAATTGCGTACATTGAATTGCTTATTGTGTTTGCCACTAAAACAATTTTAAAATTACTCATAACCGCTGAAATTCGTGAATCTAATGAAGTAAATATTTTACGAAGTGCAAATCCGTGAGCGCCAAAGCTTCGCAGCATCGATTTATTAGACAGAATTTCTAACAATTGATTAGTAACATTGATCATTATTTGGCGCATCTGCGATTGAGTTGCCTGAATTTTAGTCTTGAATGAAATAAAAATTAAATTTATTAGTCCTGAAGATAACAAAACCGCAAACACAACAAGGTTGTATTGGCTTAAGATAAATATTGATGTTAAGCCAACTATAATGACTTGAGCAAGGAAATCGACTAGTCGAAGTATATGTTCAACCATCTCCTCCACATCATCCCTGAAAACCCCGTAAAAACTTGGGATGTCAGTTACTGAGCTTTGCCTGGAAAGAGATTGCTGTATGAGATGAAGCCTTAAAGTATCATACATTTGTGAGTAAAAGTGTGCATCTAAATAAAAATACAATATTATGTACGAAGCTAAAACAAAAAGAACAAAGACAGATAAAGCAAATACATCTGATCGTCCGAAAATTGAAATATTTTTTAACATGGCACTAGCGAAATAACCGATCAAAATTGGTAAGCAAATATAAAGTGAACGAAGAAAGATCATGAAGAAAAATAGAAACCTCATGTTATTTATCACATAAGGCACTGACTTAAATTTTTGGTTTTTACTATTCTCTAACATATTAGAAACCAATTCTTCGACTTGCAAACTTTAAAGTACTTTCCTTGTGCGATATGAACAGTACTGTTGTACCGGGGAACAAATTAATCAGACGTGGAATTAAAATCTCTTCATAAACCCGATCTAGTTGACTGCTAGGCTCATCCAAAAGTAAAATGTCGGGTCGTCTAAATATAACACGTAGCATTGAGATTATTTGCTTATCGCCATCTGGCAAACCATTCGAGAAGATAGGAGTTAGCAGTTTGTGATAGAACTTATTCAACCAATCGGTGAGTTGAAATTCGTGAATAATATGCAGTACCTCTTCTTGAGTGATTTCAGACTCAAAGAGGGTAATATTCTCCAATAGAGATGCGGTGAATATTGTGACCTCGGCTTTAACTGCAAGAATTAAAAGACTTGATCTATCAACTTCTCTACCATTCTTTTTAAAATAACGAATGTTTCCAGACTGAGGTGTAAGTGACCCCTCTATCAATCTTAGAACAGTTGTTTTACCGGCTCCAGTTTTTCCAAAGATACCGACACGTTCTCCAATATTTATACTTAAGTTATAATTATTTAGTATTGACACATGTTTGTTTGCATCTGCATAGCTAAAATGGACATTCTGAAGATTTATAGACGCACCAGAATTTGCTCCCCCCCCAGATCGGCTAGATTCTTCATCTATCGGTGTTCGGTTGACGTTAAAATATTCGTTAATGCGCTTCAACGCTGCTAATCTGAACTGATTTGTTTCTATTTGCGTTACTATTGATTGCGTCGCATCTTGAATTTTTAATGCAATTAAGTAAAGTGCAAGTATTTGCTGTTCAGCCAGTTTCAAAACACTTCCAATAAAAAAGAGAATCAGTAATTCTAGGCCTATGAGGAAGTACGAGATGCTGGGAATCAAACCGCTATACGAACCGGCTTGTATGTAAGAAACCCTCAAAGATTTACTATTGATTTTGTTTTTATTAATGAAAAAGTTTGGATTTTGAAACTTAAACAAATTAACATTTTTCAAAAAATTCTGAACGAAAGACAGGTAAATGTTACGTATCGTAAGATTTTGTGCCCAAACCTCACTTGATTTAATTGATAGAAAATTCATAAAAAAGATGTGAAATATGGCGTAAACGATTAAGATCAAGATGGTAAAATACGATGCCTGCCCCGCCGCCCCAATAGCGAAGCAAAGAGTAAAAAAACTGCTCATATAACCTAAAAATATAGACGCTGGAAAGTCAACAAGCCGTGACAAATCTCCATCTAGCCTCTCCACAACATTATTTACGTTTATATTTTCATCTGTATTAATTGATTTTCTAAGTATTTCTCTTCGATATTGATCCACCGCATTAATACCCATAAACTGAGATAAATAACCAGTCAATTGTGTTATCAATTCAAGAACAATCATCAAAGCGAGTAATGTAACAATTCCGAATATCATTTTGTCGGCGCTATACGATAGAAGCTGTGTTGTGTGTAAAATGATCGTAATATTTAAATAAGCGATTCCCAAAGTAGAAATAATGGCAATTACCACTAAAATAGGATATAATTTTGCTATTTTCAGCAACAAAGTTGTGAAGCTAATCCATTGCCGAATATTATAATTTTTTTTTATCTTCTTCATGACGCTGGTGATGACCTCGATGCGCTTAAAAAATTCCACAACCTGCCCGAGTCTGAGTAAAATTATCTTGTGGTGTTTTCGTGTCTCAATCTTTAAATTTTATTTGGTTATAAACGCTATAAATAATATTTAACTCACTTTATCAGCTCAAGCTTGAGAATATATTTACCCTTGGATTAATGAAAAAAGCCTACAAATCGCACCCTTTTATTAACTGAATATGATAATATGCGTGTTTAGTATGTGTGAAACTTCTCGCTTCACTATAAGTTCGGCCTCGACTGCTCAACCTCAAACTACGTTTTCAGCCTATCACTTTTTCATTGGAGTCTGCTTCTAGGATCGATTCGGGCGACCGACTTGAACGACTCTTTTCAGCAATTTTCGAAAACACTGTATACAAATGAGTATTTTGAGTGATTGAAGTCCACAAAAGGCTGCTAAAACATTCGACTTTTAGTGTAAAAAGAAATATTACTAATGAAAAAATCAAAATGCGCTGCTTTTGATGAAAAAATCTGTTACTTAAACTTGCTTACAAATTTGCCAAACACCTCTGAACCTTTCACCAATAAGACCCTTTTCATCAAAAAAACGATGCATTATCGAAGCGTTCAAAATGCCATGATGTTTCATTTCTTTGATTAAAGTCATTTTATTTGGATAAAAATAACATTCGTGAACTCTATAATCTTGTTCTTTTGTTTGAAATTCAATTTCTCCCGCTAGGTCCAAAATCTTATCATTCTGGTCAGTGAAACTTATCGTATCTAGTAGCAACCATCCACCATCGATAATTTTTTCGGAAATTGAGTTGAGAAAATTTCGAAATTCAGCTCTGTGGTTTTTGGGTTCGTTCACCTTCGAGATTGGAAAACCTCCTCCTAAGAAAAGAATTAAATCAATGGGATCGTCTATTGTTGTGAAGTCACCGCCGAAGAGCCGATTGACGCCTATTCGCTTTGCGGTGTCAAGACACCCAAGGTCGATGTCGCAAGCGATGACTTCTGGCATCTTGTCTTGTAACCATTTTGCTATTTTTCCGCTGCCACATCCTAGATCGATACATCGCTGTGGATTCCTCCACAAGATGTGTTCGAGTAAATATCTTTCACTTGTTCTCGGTTCGTCGATGTACTCACGTTGCAAATCAAAAGGATGTTGCACAACAAGTGGCATCAGTTGATCTCTACGTGTTCCAACATATGAAGTCATACGTAAATCTGTAAGATCTCCTTGTAAAACGGCTTCAAAAATTTGCCCTTTAGTCATTTTCGTTCCCAGCATATTATCGCTTGCTCACTTTCGCGTAAAGATTCGAAATTATGATAAAAATGAGGTAGATGCGATTACATTCACACCTACCCCGATTCTCTCTGATGCATGTTCCAAGTGTGATTGTTAGCAACCGCAATTGTTCGCGGTGCATCCCGAGTTGAGTGCTGGATTTTGCGCATTGACTTCTTTCGGCTTCATAACTACTTTGATTTTCATTAGTAATCACCTCCTTTCGAACTTGATTAACGCAGTAAATTCCGATTGGTGCATACTGAGCGATTAAAATCTTAGCAATTACAATTATTTGTTGTGCATCCCGAGTTAAGTGCTGGATTTTGTGCGTTAATTTCTTTCGGTTTCATGATTACCCTAATTTTCATCATCGAATCACCTCCTCTCGTCCCATCGATGCTGGTGGAATCATTTTAGTTTCTTGCTTCCCAAAAAGCTTGCACCACCTTTTTTATGTATATTTTTTCTGTTGGGCATGGACGCTCGCCTGTCCTGATTTTGATCAATGGACATGCTGCACCTTGACAGGCTGGCCGAAAGAAGCAACTTTGGCAGACCTTATCGGATTGTTCATCTTCGCCAACCCAGGCATGCAATTTTCGCTCGTTAATTATCATTTGCCCGGTATCGGTGAGAAAACCAATATCGTTTGACTCGTCCTCTAAAGCCACTGTGCATTTCCCCAGACGTCCATTAGAGCGAATCAAGAAAGAATTTGGTTTTGCTGCATAGCAAACAAAACCCTCTTGTTTCATAGTGGACTCCAAGAAAGGAGTAGGCAACCCTGATTTTGTCGCGTGAACATAGTTTTTCAGAGTCAATTCTATGGCTTGCTTGTCGTCGCAAACGTTTAAATTATCATCGTTCTTGCCACCCCACTGTCCAACTGCTTTATAATACACCTGAAATCTACCATCATTGCCAAACTCTTGGGAAAGGTAATTGGTAAGATCTGCTGTCGTTAGGTAATTATCTTGGTCAAAGTGAACTCGAAGTGTTACAGTAAAGTCAAGCTTGGTGTCTCTCATACCTTTCAAATTCTGAATGATCACGTCAAAGCTTCCACTTCCATCCTTTTGGACTCGCTTTGAATCGTGAGATTCTTTTAAACCGTCCAGTGTAACTTGATAATTAATGACTCTGCATGCAATGAGCTTTTCAAACGCCTCGTGATCGATGAGAAATGCGTTCGTTGTCATGGATGCGGAGTAGGCAATACCCCGTTCCTCACACACTTTGATTAGACGTTCGGATAATGAGTAGATGACGTTCTTGGCGTACATTGGCTCGCCTCCGAACCAAGATATTCTCAATGTTTTGAGATATAAATTATTTTCGATGAACTTGACAATACCATTCATCGTTCCTTCTTGCATTTCTTTTAATTCGAAGGATTCATAACAATATACACACCTGAAATTGCAATCCTCTGTCGGCATCACAATTAGGTGTAGTTCGCTGGGCTGTCTAGCGCTATGATACATCTCATTGGAAAGCACATTTTCATCTACCCCACTCGAAATTAAAAAGCCGTTTTCGCTTAACGCGGTGATGAGATCTGGATCTCCGTCACTTCCCTTAAGGATAGCCTTTACAGAAGCCTCATATTCATTTGGAATTTCGCACAGCGCACCGTTTCGCGTGTTATAAAGCAGCATCTCGCCACTTTCTGCGCGAGAGTGGACATTAAAACGCGATGCACTGTAAGAGCCTCTCGTTGGGGTAGTCATAGCTGAGTTGTACACGAAAACCGTTTTCATGTCAAGTTTAATGGTTGTTGGTAGAAAATTGCGTGTAAGCTTTCATGCAAAACGGAAAATGCTATAAATAGCATTTTCTTTGCATAGTGAAATATTATTTTTTATATTTCCAAAGTTGTTGCAAATATGTTCAATTACGGTTATATTTTACTGTCGCTGGGCAATTTGCAATAATTCGGTCGTATAAGTAATGCCTTTGTATTCTTACAACTTTCGAATAAAAGAAATTTGCGGTTGCTTACTTCGGATTATCCGAAACAATGCCTCAAGAAGCAATTGCAAATAAGAACCAGACGAAATTTCTTAGTTTTAAAGTTTGTGGAGTGCAAAAATTGACTTGGAGGGCAAAGTCTTTTGCCTAAGTAGGTTAGTGATTTTACAAACTGACACTATGAGAAATTTCACGTAACGTTAGGCAAGTGGAGTGACGGTGCATGCGACCAAGGCGCACGCGAGGTGCTTTGAGCGATGCCTGAAAAGGCCATGCCCAGCCATGTGTGACGCCGGTTACCACGACCGCGCGGCATTCGCACGCGACCGAGCGCCTTACGTGACCTAGGCTGGAGCCCGGGAGGACCCCACCTTGAAACGAACGCTTGCACTGTTGCTGACCTTGATCACTGCCTGCTCGAGCGCAGACCTCACGCCACCGCCGGTCACCGAGTTGCCTGCGCGCCCCGCGAACACCCCCGACTACTACCTGCTCGGATTTTCGGGGCGCTGTGGCGTTCCCGGCTTCGGGGTGCTCGAGGTTCCGGATGGTCCAACACTCGGTCGGTCTGAACCCGTTTACCCGACCGACGTGATCAAAGCCCTGTGTGACCCCATCGAATCCACGAGTTACTTGCAGACCGACGGTGCGATGGACGACCTTGCACGCGTCTACACCGCGCACGGGAAGACCGTGAAGCAACTGCACTACGTGGATTTCCTGTACAACATCCGCCAAGGCACGCGCATCAGCCAATACGGGTTTCTGCAAGCCGAAACCGATCTCAAAGCGATCCGAGCCGCGGCGGTGGACGGGGTCCGCAACCCCTCGAAAATCGTCCTCGTGGCCCACTCGCACGGCGTGGTTTGGAGCCACATCATCGCCGATCTATTTCCAACGCTGCCCGTCGAAGCCCAGGTGGACCTGGACGGCGTGTGCTTGAAGTGGTCTTCGGACCATCGCGGCTTTTTCGACGACTATTTCGCCGATCAGGGCGGCAACCCGTGGCCGTGGGACATCAGCCGACCGTGCGACCTGCAGTTTCTCCCCCCAGCGAGCGGACGGGTGCTGGACATCAGCAATCAGACCTCTGCGAACGTCAAACTCAACGTTGAAGCGCAAAGCAAGACGTGGCAGCCGAGCGTGAACGACAACGTGACGAACGCCGCGCGCGACCCAAGCCGCACGGTGATCGTCACGAAGCGCTTTGCCACACTCGGACACTCGGGCGTGAACCAGCCGGGCAGCGCGTCGCTCGAGTGGGTGAAGTCGATGCTTGACGCTCAACTTCGAGGTAGGACGATTACTGGCAATTGAGTGGACACGCCAGCGTTGCGTGAAGTGACCCTGAAGATCGGTGCTGCACTCTAGGTTTCCTCGGCGCGCTCGAGAGTCGTGCGCAGTTCGCTCAGATCAAGCTTGACGTATCGCCGTGTGGTGTTCAAGTTTTCGTGCCCTAGAATCGCCGCGAGCCCGGCCAAGTCTCGGGTGGCTCGGTACAGCCGAGTGGCTCCGCTGCGCCGCGTCGTGTGCATCCCACCCAGTTGCCAACCCTCGTGTTCCGCCTCGAGCGTTGCAAATGCGCGGCGCACCATCGCGTACACTCCGTGATACGACAACCGCCCACCCCGGTTGCGACGGCTCGCGCTGAGAAACAGCGCGCTCGAATTGCGCGCTCCCCCGAGCCTCGAGCGCACCTCAAGCCAGCGCGCGAGTGCCTCTCGAGGTTTGGCGGTCAACGGCAGCACGCGCCGCTTGCCGCCCTTGCCGAACAACCCGAGCGTTCCGTGCTCGAGATCCACGTCTTCCAGATTCAACGAGACGATTTCGTTCGGGCGCAACAGTGTGCTCAAGCCGAGTTCGAGCACCGCAGCGTCTCGAGCCGCCACCACGGGATCGGTGTTGACGATCAGGGCGCGTAACGCGTCGAAGTGCTGTGCGGGCAGCACAGGCTGATGCTCGTTACGGGCTAGCCTCGGTGCGCGCAGACCCGTGCTCGGATCGAACCGGAGCGCCCCTGCCCAGAGGAGCGCCCTGAACAATGCGCGCGTCGCCACCACGGCCAGGTCTATCGAGTTCCTCGAGAGCCGTCCGTGTCCACCGCGACCGGAGCGCTCGGTGAGGTGGGTGACGAACGCCTCGAGGGTGTCCGCGTTCGCCTGGAGGAGGTTCGTGGTGTTGTCCGGCTGCCAGAGAAAGTCAAACAGGGAACGCAGGGCGTGACCGTAGCGCAGCAAGGTGCGGTGGGCGATACTCGAGCGCTTCGTGGAGGTCAAGCGCAGATACGCCTCGAGCAAAGCAAGCAGCGTAAGTTCGTCACGGTCTTGCGCGGCGCGCACGGCGTGGAGTCGCCTGCTGCCAGGGGTGTTCCATCGGCTTTCGCGGTGCAATTCGACCTGTGTGCCCACCGTTTCACCCCGTTCCTTCTAATACAAGTGAATGTTAGTTCATTTGTATATAACCTGCAATTGCCCGCATCAATGCGGATGAAGACAAAACGTAGAGTGAGCAAAGCGCCCGTCTCGAATGTAGATTTTTTTGCTTCATCGCTAAAGACGCATTTAAATTGCTAAGGACGCATCATCATGCTAAGTGACCTCTTGGACGCTTGGGCGTGCGGAAGTCAGTTGACGGCAACGTTGCCCAAGTTACCGGTTGAAGACACGCGCGTACGACAAACTCGATGTGCCTTCCAGGCGGAGCGAAAACGACAGCATGCGCAACCACGAGGCACCGCTACCGGTCCAGATTCCACCAGTTGATGGGGAACTCTTCGCCTCATGGTTGCACCGAACTGCCGTCGCCAACGCATTGTCGCCGCGTGAATTGCAAACCCTAGTTCGCAAAGGCAACTGGACGCCGCAACGCTTGCCACCCACCGAGTTAAGCCCGACCTATCTCGCCCACTTGGCCTTTCTCACTGGCATCGAACGCGGCGAAATCGAAAAACGCTTCGTTTACAGCGTGCATCACCTTCAAGCGTATGGACGTGTTCGATACATCGTCGAACCGTCAACGACGCGATTTTGCCCGATGTGCTGGCGGGATGATTCGACACCTCATTTTCGTCGGGTCTGGTCTGACGACTTCAGCGTGGTGTGCTCGCAACACCGATGTTTTCTGCTGGTACAGTGCCCCTGTCACCAACCCTCACCGGGCAATCGAATACAAGCGATGGAAAGACGAATACCCGTGCACCACTGCTCAGAATGCTGCACAGATTTACGCGCAGCCCCGGCAATTTTTCCAGACAACCTTGACTTTCACCATGACTGGCAACGCTTCTGGCACTCTGACGACACAGCGCTTCCATCAGAATTTCTTTGGAGGGAGCGATTAAATCAATCTCCAGCTTCACGAAGCGAGCAACGAGAATTTGCTCGCTTCATTTGGCAATATTTCAGAATCAAAGAAGATCAAAGCATGGGTTTAATTGATTCAAAAATTAATTACGAGACTGCAAATTTCTTCATCGCGCTAGCAAATGCGATGAAGAGGATTCAGATCAATCCTGAATCGGCGTTTGAATACCTTGCCTTGAATCTTCAAAATCAGCTTAGAAAGTTATTAAAAATAAAAGATCTAAGCTACATCAATCCATACATTTTTTCATTTTGCCAAGCCTATTGCATAGAAAGCAAAAACTAAAAGCACATCTGATCAGTCTTCAAAGGAACCAAAATCAAGGCTACGACGCCATCCTCTAGCACTCACCTCACGTTGCAAACGAGCACTATCGTCTCCTAACGTTTTGAACAAAACCGCGCAGCGCCTCCAGCACACCGACCAGGCAGGCATGATTCCAGTTGTACTCCACTCCATAATGAGTTCAACGAAAACAGCGATTAAGTCGAAATGAAAAATTTCTTTACTGTGACGAAGCCACTCTGTGTTCCTGCGTTTTTCTTTGGCGATCAGCGACACAAACATTGTTAAATTGCTGTCGATCAGCCGAATGACTTCAATTGTTTTTTTCAAAATCGCAATGCGGTACAGCGCATGAGAATCGGTGCGCAACAGCAAACCCGGATGTTCTTCGGCTTCCATGATATTCACGATGGCAGGTATCAACCAGCGCAACCACGCCTCCCACTCGAGCGGCGAGAGTGCCTGAGCCCATGTAGATCCCAAAAACGGGAACCAAGCAGGTTTGTGTGGGCGCATACCGAGAAGAAAAGCTGCCAGTTCAGTTAGTTCATCCACGTCTCCCTGCGCCCACGGTCCGAGCGGAGCGCCACGTGGATGGTGCTGGCAGTACTCCTCGATAGCGAACGGTCGGCGCGGTCCGCGTTCCCACCAGCTCAACCCTTTTTGGCACGGAAACGGGTAATGACACTCCCGACATGCCTCCTGCAGCAGTGTACCGTGTTGGGCACAAACGACTGCGAAAGGCGAGGTCCAAACGGTGCGTTCATACGCAACCGCATCCGTTGCGACACACACCGGGCAGTACTCCGGTGGAGACCCGAAATGCCAGTACCCTTCGCTGTTGCGTGGCAGGGCACCGAAAATCGAGACGGTAGACGTAGACAGCCAATAACGCCACTTGCCGCGCAAGCTTGCAATAATCTCGGTTTCGCCGACGCCGCTGATTGCGCTCAATGCGCGAGCATGCAGCCAAAGGTGCGTCTTGTTGTGCCATCGCCACGTCCTGTAGCCCTCGTCGCGCACCCAGTAATAGTCGGGCAGACCAGACTCGTGCAGTGTCCACGCGCGCAGTTCAGCACTGGAAATCGCGTTCGTCTGGCACAGACGAATTGTCCACGAGTCAAAAGTTTCGTCTGGGAAGAATTCAACTTTGATTGGCAAACGACCGGAGCTTGGCGTTCTGAAACCCCGTCCCCGTTCCGCATTGACTTTCATCGCTGACCTCGCACCCAAGCTTCTCGGGTTTCGGGATGGTGTCGAATCTCGAGTGCCCCGTCACGTTGAAAGGCGAGCAAGTCGTGCAGCAGGCGAGTGTCTAGAGCGAGGCCTTCGTCACGCAAGGCAATCTTGAAATGCGAATCGAGGGCTGGCGACCACGCACCGAAGCGAGCGAACCCGTTCGTTTTGAAGGTCGAACGCAGAGCGTCCCGGATCCGCTCGAGGCGTGCGGCGGGACCGGGAGTCGCGCGGTTTCCGCTGCGTTTGCAGTAGGCTTGCGGCGGCAAATCGCCGCGGTACGGCGCGCGCGAAAATCCGATCACCCAGCCGCCCGCGAGCCGAACGTGCACGGTCCGCCGTATTCCAGCGCGCCAGCCGATCTCGAGCTTGCGGCGTGCCCACTCGGGCAGTGGCAAAGCGTCGTAGAAGCGTTCGAAGTCGCCCTCTTCGGTCAACCACGCGCTGCCTTCGGTCACCAGTCTTTCACCGCCGTGCGCGCCCGCGCATCTCCCTTCGCGTACCGCTCACTCGAGCGCACCGACGCGTGCCCGAGGTGATCGCGCACCAGCAGCAGATCGCCAGTCTCCCGGTACAGGCGCGTACCACTCGAGTGCCGTAGGCTGTGCACGCCGCGCGCGGGAACTTCGATCCCAAGCTGCTGTGCGCGTTCGCACAGGACGCGCATAATCTGCCAGAGCCGCGTGGTTCCCACGCCGAACACAGTACCGCCCGCGGGTTGTCCTGGGAAGGCTTGCAGTGCTGCGGTGAGTCGTTCGGACAAGCCGACCGTGCGCGCTTTGCCACCCTTGCCGTGACGCACGCGCAAGCGATGGTTCGGCAAGTCGAGGTCGGCAGGCTCGAGCGCCGCGATGTCACCCACGCGCAATCCGGCGTGCGCGCCCAAGAGCACGAGCAGTCGTTCGCGCGGATCGGCGATCTCGAGCAACGCCTCGAGATCACGGTCGCTGTACTCCGTGCGTTTCTCCCAAGGAGGTGTCGGGTCACGCACGCTGCGCACGTCACGCAACGGATCGGCGTCGGTCGCGCCGCTCCAACGCAGTGCGTTGTACAGGGCTCGAGCGGCAGCAAGGCGCACGGTGCAGGTGGATGGGCGGTGATGGGCACTGAGTTCGGCGCGGTACAGCGCCCCCCAATCCCTGGCTGGTCGCAACACTGAGTGTCCCTCGAGCGCGTATAAGGCAAGCGCAACGCCCTTGCGGTAGACGCGCAGCGTGTGTGGGCTGAGCGCGGCTCCACGGGCACTGTGCAGCGCGAGCGAGGCTTCGGTCAGTGACCACAGCACATCAAGATCGCGGTCTCGGGCGGCGGTGGCGGCGCGGCGTTTGCGTTCGTCGGGGGCGAGATCGGTCCAGTGTTGTGCGCTGCTGAGTGCGTTCGCGTGCTGCACACGGACAATCGCCCAGTCGCCGCTCACTTGTGCCATATTCGCACTTGCAGAATTGCTTGTGATTTCATCCACAGACTTCACCATGTTTTAGATAAGCGACATTATCATAAATTCTTGGCTTCGCTCCAGACAAAATACTACCCAATAAATCTGTTTTTTAAAGAAAGCACGTGAAACATCAAGAAAACACATCAAAACAATCGAAATGTCACCTAGATTGCCTTTTTAATGTGCGCAGCAGAGATGAACGTTTAGAAGCAAGCGCTGTGCTACGCGATCCCGAGGCATTTTCACGGTCTCACACGAGGCAATCTGCCGACACCCGTGACATTCATGCGATAAATCAGCATTTGCTGGCTCACGCCATACAGCCCTGCCGCCTGCACATCGGACAATCTGCGACGCATCACTGATACGGCGGCTTCCCTCGGCACGAGCAAGGTTCCGCCCAGCCATGCCGCTTCGGCTTCGATGACTGGGTCGAGCGTCCGACACCCGTACGCGTCAAAAGCTTCCACCGGCGGGTGTTCAAGCAGACAATGGGCAAGTTCGTGTGCGATGTTGCTGTTTTGCCTCACCGGTGAGTGCGTGTCATTGTGAACGATGGTGCGCTTCCAGCCGTCGAAGACGGTGATCGCAGAAAACGCTTCGGGCTCGTTGTGCTTGAAATGCTCGATGGCCGCTGTGATCTCTTCCAACAGTGCCAGCGGCCATACCGGAATGGCAAGATGCTCAGCGAGCGTGAACGGATTGAGCGGAGCATAGGGTTTGAGCCCAAGTTCGCCACGGACCTCGAGCGCGATTGCGTTCGCTTTGGATTTAAAGCCGCGCCGCAACATTCACTTCACCGTTTGAAGCCGTCGGTAGGTTGCTTTGATCACTTCCTCGAGTGCGACGGAACTTTCCTTGGTCAAGTTTGGGTCAGCGCGCAAGTACGTCAACACTTTTGCGAGTGGCTCCGCAGTGTCACCGCGCATTCGGCTGCGCACAAAGTCGTCGGCTTTGAGCCCGGACCACACTGTCAGTTTGGCAAGGCTGTCCACGTCTGGGCGCTTTCCTTGCGCCATGCGCGTAAGAGTTGATGCGCTGATTCCCGCTTCTTCTGCCACGCGCCGCCACGGCATGTTGCCGCGTGCCTGACGGGTGGCATCGAGTGCCTGAAAAAAGCCGCCTGCATCGAACTCAACCTGATCCGCACTCATTTTGAACCTCCTGTTCGACTCTTGCAACTTGACAGCAATGTAGAAACACGCTACTGTGTTCGACAGTTGCAATGCCGCTGTACTCTCGCAACACCAAAGTAGCACAGGCACGGGTGGGCAAGCGCCAACTTTGGACACCATTCCCGCCCACACAAGGAGAATACCACCATGGTACAAGACAAAAAGCTCGTGCAGATCATCGTCAACGGCGTCCCCCACAGCTGGCCAAAAGACGCTATCAGCCACGCCGAAGTCGTGACCCTCGACGTGCAATCGCCGAGCATCGAGCTGACCTACTCAATCACATACGAGCGCGGCAACGGCAACAAGCCCGAGGGCGTCCTTGTCCCAGGTGCCTCGGTCAAGGTCAAGGCTGGGATGGTGTTTCATGTTTCGAAAACTGGCCAGTCATAACCCCGATCTCGCCCGTCTCGCGGATCGAGGGTTTGCGGTTGCAGTTGATAGCGGCTACTTGATCGTTCGCGACATTCCCTACCTTGATCAGCAAGGAACAGAGTGCATCGGCGCAATCGCCACGAAGCTCGAGTTCATCGACCTGGAACGGGTGAAGCAGGTTGACCATCAGATTTTCTTTGCTGGCGGTGTCCCCCACGAAATTGACGGTACGCCCGTGGGCAGGCTTGCAGGCGGTATCACTTCTGTCACGCTCGGTCCCTCGAGCACCGACGTTGTGGTGCAACGGTCGTTTTCCAACAAACCAAGCGCAACGGGTCAGTACGACGATTTCTTTCACAAGATCAGCACCTACGTCGCGTTGATCTCAGGCCCTGCAATGGAAAAGCACGACAGCAGTCCGTACACCTTCCGCGAGGTTGAGCCGGTCGCCAGCGACTCACCGTTTAAAGTGCAGGACACCCTGACGAGCCGCGCTGAGATCACAGATCTCACAGCTCAGCTTTGCGATGAAGTGGTGGTCATTATCGGACTTGGTGGCACGGGCTCGTATGTGCTCGATCTGCTGACGAAGACGCCGGTCAAAGAAATCCGCGCTTTTGATTCCGACGAATTTCACGTTCACAACGCGTTTCGCTCTCCTGGACGGCTGGAACTGAACGAATTGGGGCAGCCAAAAGCCGACGTATATCGCGCCAGGTACGACAGTTTGCGCAATGGATTGCACATTGAACGTGAGTTCATTGACGACTCGAGTGCAGAACGGCTTGTCGGTGCCACTTTCGCGTTCGTGTGCGTGGATAAGGGGCCGTCGCGTAGCGCCGTGTTTGACGCTTTGATTGCGCAACGCATTCCGTTTATCGATGTTGGAATGGGCTTAAACCGTCACGATGGACGCTTGGCGGGCATGGCACGACTCACGTACTACTCGGTGGAAGACGCTGAGCGGGTGCGCACGATGGGGCTGACTGAACTCACCCAGGATCCCGACGATCTCTACCGCACAAACATTCAGATTGCGGAACTTAACGCCCTCAACGCTTGTCTTGCGGTGATTGAATACAAAAAATTGCGTGGGTTTTACGTGGGCAACGCACCGACAATTCAGCGGCTGTTCACCGTTGAATCCATGAAAATCTTGTCGCTCGAGGACAGCGATGCGACTTGAGTTAAAACGGGTCCACTTCATCCCCAAAGACCTTGAGGCAGGAATCCTGTATGTTTCCGAAGAGTTCAACTCTGCTGCCCACCTGTGCGCGTGCGGTTGCGGCGAGCCCGTCAAAACCCCCCTCGGTCCCACAGGTTGGAGTTTCAAAGCCTCGAATGCGGGCGCAACGCTCAAGCCGTCCATCGGCAACTGGCAGTTGCCATGCAGGTCGCATTACTGGATTCGCGAAGGCAACGTGCATTGGTACGGTCAGTGGCGCGACGAGGAAATTCTCGAAGGACGCTTGCAAGAAGAACAGGCGCGAGACGCGTACTTTGAACAAGTGCAACAATCGCGCAAAGGCGGCATCCGGCGCGTGATCACGTGGCTACAACGGGTGTTCAATCGAAAGTGAAGCGCTTGTCCGTAGTCATTGAAATACGCCCTTACTGAACCCTGATCGGATTATTAGAGGTTGCGTCTGATCCGTTCGAGAAGCGACAGCGTCACGAACTCACCCTCCCACACGATCTTGCCCAGCGATAACAGGTGCGTGACCACCGCCCGCCACGGACCACGCTCACCCGTGACGTTCGGCAGGTCACGCGGACGCACACGTTGCCCCTCGAGTCGCGGCAGATGCGCCAGCACTGCACTCGCTAAGCGCCCGATGTTCTCGGCTTCCCACCGTGAGGCAGGCGGCGACGCAGTGCGTGCAGTCCTCGAGCGTTCCGACGGTGGACGCACCCGTCGCTTCGCTGTACGCGGTTGCTCCGTCTCTGCGGCTGCCTCGAGCGAGTTTGGGGATTCCGATGCCACCACAGACTTCAACCGCGCAACGTGCCCTTTCAGCGTCGTCCAATGCCCGGTCAAACGCACGTTGTCCGCCTCGAGCGCGAACAAGCGCTGCTTGAGTTGCAAGCGCTCCGAGCGCAACGAGGCACGCTCTTCGAGCAAGAAGGTGAGTTCCTCGAGGGAAGCGCTTCGGTCTGGCTCCGTGGGTTCATCGGACGATTCGGATTCGCTCGCTTGTGGTGAAGGCTGGCGGTTTCCAGTTCGTGTTTGAACAGGTGCTCGAGACGCTGTGGCCAGAACGGGAGCCGCGGCAGCGTGCGACTTACCCGTGTGCCCGCTAGTCCCTGCCAGACGATTGGGTAGGGGCGGTGTCGAAGGCTGCTCTCGGGCGTGCATTGATGCCCCGCCAGCAACCTGGGAGAACGCCGCGTTCCACTGCAATGCGAACGCAAACTCGAGCCTTTGACGGGCTTGGATGTACACGCGCAGGTTCGCGTCCAGCCCCTGCCACTCGAGTTCCGCTTGCAACGGGTCGTCGTATTGTGCCAGCGCCGCCTGCAACTCCTGTTGAGCGAAAGCCGCGAACGACAGCAACCCGTCGAAGCTCGAGTCGCTCGGCACGACGAGTTCGAGCCGCCGATGCGCGGCGGGTGAAACCGAGCGGTGAGACTGTGCCGTGTCCTTCTGCGACTGTGCGGGCGCTGGACTGAACGCTTTGGGCGCTCGCGGTGCATTTCTCGAGGCATTGCTCTCGTCCGTCCGCTCGAGCGGGCGCACCCCGAGGCGAACGGTGAACTGACGCTTGCAGGAGCTGCACAGGCGGCTCTGGGTGGTCACGATGCCCTCGGGACGCGCAAAGCTGCGCCTGCCCTTGGCTTGGCTGCGCGTGCCACCGCAATGCGTGCACACGGCGGGCGGACGGGGCAACCCAAGCGCTTTGGGGGTGGCTCGAGCCTCAACACCGCGCGGAGTGGCTGGCGCAGGCGTAGCTGGTCTGGATGGCGAGTCTTGCGTCATCGCGCGCTCCTTGGTGTGGTCAGTCGTGGATGGCAAATCTGGGCGTGCACTACTCACGATGGACAGCCCGTTGATTCGTCGTGGCAACTTGCACCGTGTCGCGCGGCTCGAGGTCCACCGCGACCAGATACCCACCTTCGAGACCGCCTTTGACGTGAACGTGACGCACCCCTCGGGCACGCTCGAGCAATGCTGCGTCGGCGCGCACGTGGATCGAGAACCCATCGCCCTTGCCCGACCTCGAGGGCAGACGCACCTCCAGCAATCCTGTTGCGGCATCCACCGCCACCACGTCCGCAGTGAGTGCCCAGAACTCGGGTTGCTCGAGCGCGGCGTCTCCGGGGGCGCGCACGCGGCGCAGGAACAGCCGTGGCGCGAGCGAGGCGTCCGGCAATGTCCGCAGTCCGAGGGTGGCGCGCCAGCGTCCGGTCAAGGTTTTGCCGCGTTGCCGCGCGGCTTGGCGCACGCTTTCGATGCTGACGCTCGCCGTGTAGGGCTTGCCGTCAATGGTCAGGTCGGCGTGCCGTCCCAGTCCAGGGTCGCGCAGGTCCACGGTGGCGACGAGGAAGGCGTGGTATTGGTGGCTGATCTGCACCTGGTGATCGTTGGGTTGGTCTGGTTCGGGCATGGCACCTCCGGGGAACGGTGAAACCACCAGCCTTCGCGGGTGCCCGTTGGGAGGGGCGAAGCTGGTCGGAGGGGTGCGCGTGGGTTGTGCGTGCGAGGGCGTGGGGCTTTGGTGCGTGACTGTAACACAAACACCCTCAATTTGGAGCAACTGTAAGTCAGATGATCTTATGACGCAAAGCGGCTCGTTCCTAAATTCTGCGCCTTTCATAAGCATGGGTCCGTGCCCGACGAAGCCTTTCTCCGCGCGTTTCGGTTGCGCGTTCGCCTGGCGCGGCTGCGCCTGAAACTCTCGCAGGAGGAAGCGGCGGAACGCGTGGGGCTGCCGCTGCGCACGTATCAGGTGCTCGAGGCGGAACATGCGCGCAGAACGAATCCGTCACTGGCGACGATCATGGCGGTGTCCGAAAACCTGGGTGTTCCAGTTGGACGGTTGTTGGCGCAGCCGAACGAGCGAGAAACGAAACGCGCGTTCCCACAGCAGCGCCGTCCGCGGCGGCGACAGCACTGAGTTCGCAGTGACGTGTTCATGGAGCGAGGGCAGGTGTTCAACAGACCCTGTGTACGTCCAAAGGCCACCATCACCGGTTGAGCGACAACCAACACCGTGGGTCACCGCACCGAGAATAGGTCAATCCCACTGGTCCATTCCGCCGATGCCAAACCACCCCGAGGGCACGCCTGCCGTGAGTCCGATCAATCCCGAGAGGACGAGTTGCATCCCGGTCAGTATGCACCGCGCGTGCGCTCAACAGGTCAATGCGCGGTCAACTGCGTTCACAGCAACGGGCGCGGTCTCGAGGCTCGCCAGATGCACACGAGCAGCGCGCCCGCGCTCGCCCAGACCACCCAGTCCCCGAAGCGCACGTACGGCGTCAGCGTTTCGAGCGGTTGCACCCGAGCGCGTAACGTGCCCGGCGCGAAGCGCGGCAGGCGCGCGACGATCGCGCCGCTCGGGTTGACCACCGCTGTCACGCCGTCGTTGCCCGCGCGCACCAGGAAACGCCGCGTTTCGATGGCGCGCACGCGTCCCAGCGCGAAATGCTGGTCCGCACCGAAGCCGCGCCCGAACCAGGCGTCGTTGCTGATGTTGACCAGCAAATTCGCGCCGCGCGCGACGAGTGCGCGGGCGACGCCGGGAAACGCGCTCTCGTAGCAGATGTACGCGGCGGCGCGCACCGTGCCCAGCGCGAGCGGCTCGAGCGTGCGCCCTGCGGTCACGCCGCGCAGCCCCGGCAACCCGAGGCTTGAGAAGATCGGGTCGTACACGGGGGCGAGCGCGTCGCGCAGCGGGAAGAACTCGCCGAACGGAACGAGTTGCGTTTTGTCGAAGCGCCCGCTGACCTGTGCTTGAAACGCGTACGCGCTGTTGAAGCGCGCCGCGCCCTCAACAGTTGGCGCACCGATGATCGCGGGCGTTCCCAACGCGGCGATACGGCTGGCGACCGCCGGGTCGGTCGGGGCGACGGGCACGCTGCTTTCGGGCCAGACGACGAGCGCCGCCGGTCCGCGCGTCAGTGCTTGGCGGGTCAGCCCGAGGTGCAACTCGAGTTCGTCGCCCTGCGTGCCCCCCGCGCGGCGCAACGGATTCACAGCGCCCTGCACGAGCACGACCTCGAGCGCGCCGGGTGCATCTGGACTGGCGGCGGGTCGGGTCAGCCCGTAACCGAGCGCGAGTAACCAGACGACGGCGACCACGCCGAGCGGTCGCGGGTCGCGCGGGGCGTAGGCAAACCCTGCGGCGAGCGCGGTGACGAGCAGGCTGACCAGGTACACCCCGCCGAGGTCGGCGCTTTGTATGAGCGGCGTCTCGAGCAGGGCGTAGCCCATGAAGCCCCACGGGAACGCGAGCGGACCCTGGGCGCGCAGCCACTCGAGGATCACCCACGCGAACGGCAGCGCCGCGAGCGTGTAGCGTCCGGCGAGGGCGCGGGTCGCGCCCGCCAGCAGCGCCCAGAAACCCGCGAGCACGAAGGGCAGCAGCGCGGTCAGTGCGCCCGGCGCGCCGAACAAGGCGACGAACGAGAACGGCAACCAGATCAGGTGAACGGCGAAGAATCCGACTCCGCTGGCGTACCCGACGCGCAGTGCGGCTCGAGGGGTAACGGTGGCGGCGATCAGGGCGAACACCGCTGCGAGCGGCAGCGGCGCGAGCCACGCCCAGGCGAACGGCGCGCCCGTCACGCCGAGCAGCGCGCCGCAGAGCAGCGCCGCTCGGGTGCGACCGCGCACCGGCTGATGCACGCCGCTCGCACCCAACGCCGGTTTCCGTCCAAAGCGGTGTTGTTGGCTCGAGGCTGTGAACCGAAGCACGCGCGGCTCAGGTCACTCGAGCGCGGTTTTCAGCGCCGCCTCGAGATCGCCCATGCTGCGTAACTCGAGCAGTTTGCCGTCGAGGAAAAACGTCGGTGTGCCTTTGACGCCGACCGCCACGCCGTCGGCGCGGTCGCGCTCCACCTTCTGCGCGTACTTCGGATTGTCCATCGCCTTCTCAAACGCGGCGAGATCCAGGTTGATCGCTCGAGCGTAATCAATAAACAGCGCGCGTTGCGGTGTTTGCTTCTCACCCCAGTCGGTTTGCGTGCGGTAGAGCACGTCCAGGTATTGCCAGTAGCGCCCTTGCTCCCCGGCGGCTTCGGCGGCGCTCGCGGCGAGCACGCTGTTGCTGTGCAAGGGCATGTAGCGCACGACGAGCCGGAAACGGTCCTTGTACTTGGTTTTGAGGTCGTTGACGATTGGGTGAATTGCGCGGCAGGCTTCGCACTCGGGATCCAGAAACTCCACGAGCGTGACCTTGGCGTCCGCCGGACCGTACACCGGGCTGTCGGCGCGCACGAGGCGCGCGGCGTCGATTGTGCCGCCTGTATTGGTTGCAGCGACGGGCGCGGCGCGGTTGGCCAGGGTCAACGCGGCGAGCGTGACCACGACGACGAGCGCGCCAACGATGCCCATGATGGCGACCGGGGTGAGTTTAGCTGGGCTGGGTCTCAACGGATCGGGTTTGGTTTGCATGGTGGACCTCCGTGGGTTGGGGTTTGTACAGCGCCAAGATCGCGAGGATCAGCGTGAACGCGGTCAGGGACAGCAGCGGAATCGTGATGAAGCCCAGCCATTCGATTTGGCGGCTGGTGCAACTGATGCCGCTCGTGCAGGTCGTGAAGCCCTCGGGGATGATCTTGTAGTACAGCAGGTTGTGGTACGCGGCCACCGCCCAGCCGGTCACGGCGAGCGGCGCGGCGTACAGGCGCAGGCGCGCGTCGTTCACAGCGACGGACACGCCGAGCACGAAGACCAACGGGTACATCAGGATGCGCTGATACCAGCACAAGCTGCACGGCGGCAGGCGCATGACCTCGCTGAAGTACAAGCTGCCCGTAGTGGCGACGAGGCTCACCGCCCAGGCGACGTACCCGAAGCTCGAGCGCCACGCGTTCACGGCTGCACCGGGGCGACTTTTGGGCGACCCAAGAGGATGAAGCCCGCAACCGCCAGCGACAGCACCACGGGCGCGACGGTCAGGACGACCAGCAGCATGGTGTCCGGTCCCGACGGCGGGCTGGGCGGCAGCACGATTTCAAAGCGCGCTCCCTCGAGCCAATTGGCGGTGACCGCTGCCGTGACCGGCGTGAAACCAGGCGTCGTGTCGGTCAGCGCGAAGCGGTACTCCCCGTCGCGCAGTGCGGACGCCGGGGCGCTGTACGACCCGTCCAGTTGTTCGCTCAGGGTCAGCCTGCGTTGCACCGAAGGGCGCGAGGCGTTGACCTCCAAGCGCATGCCGCGAACCGGGTTGCCTTCGGGCGTGCGCGCTTCGGCGCGTAAGGTGTTCGCCTCGCGCTCCAGGTTGACGACCACGGGCGTGCCGTGGGCGAACGCGACCGACGCGACCAGCGCGGCAAGGAGCACCGCGAATCGTTTCACCGTCCGCCTCGAGCGCTCGCCTGCAAGACCTGGCTGCGCGGCAGGTGCGCGAGCGGGTTGAGCAGCCGCGCGCCGCTGCGAATCTCGAAATGCACGTGCGGTCCAGTGCTGCGCCCAGTGCTGCCGACGCGAGCGATCTGTTGCCCTTGGCGCACGCGTTGACCGCGCTTGACCGTTAGGCTCGAGTTGTGCGCGTAGTAGTAATCGCGCCCGTCGCTGCCGCGCACGATAACCAGGTTGCCGTAGCCGTAAACGTTCCAACCCGCGCTCGTGACCGTGCCCGACAGGGCGGCGTAGACCGGCGTGCCGTGCGGCGCGGCGATGTCCAAGCCGCTGTGCCCGCTTTTGGGTCCGGTCCAGGCGTAGGTCTGGGTGATCGTGCCGCGCAGCGGCCAGAGCACGCGTTCGGTCGCGGCCACGGCGCTCGCGGCGAGGGCGGCGACGCCCAGGATGAGGACAGCCCGCTTCACAGAGACACTTTCTTCACAGGTACTCCTTGACCGCGCGCTCGAGGGTTTCCAAGGTTTGCGGTCCGAAAAATTTCTGACGAATCACGCCGCTGCGGTCAATGATGTAGGTCTCGGGCACGCCGGTCAGTCCGTATTCGACATTGACCCGACCGATGGGATCGTCAAAGTTGGGGTTGGTCAGTCCGAATTCCTCGAGAAACTTCACGGAATCCTTGGGTTTGTCCTTGACCGTCACGCCGACGAGCGCGACACCCTTCGAGCGGTTGCGATCATCAAAAGCGCGCAGGTCGGGCGCTTCGGTGCGGCACGGCGCGCACCACGAACCCCAGAAGTTGAGTACGACGACTTTGCCCCGGTAGTCCGCGAGCGAGCCAGTGCTGCTGGAGCCCGTGCCACCAGTGCCGCCACCGAGCCGCTCGAGCGTGAACCCGGCGGCGGGTTGCCCGACGAGCGGGCTGGGCGTGTAGCGCGCGGGCGTGACCAGCAGCGCCGCCAGTAAACCCGCGAGCAGCAGTGCGAGCGCGGTGAAGCCCGCGAATTTGATCCACCGGGGACGCGCTGTTTTGGGAATTGGTTGGTCAGTCATTCGTGTCCATGATCGTAAAAGCTGAGCAATGGTTCAAGTGTCCTGGGACGCACTCCGGTCGAGGGAAGTCGTCGGTGCTCGAGGTGGCAGGTGCTCGAAGCCCCCGGTGCTCGAGCCTGTCGAGATTCCAAGCCTTCATCTCGAGGGCATGACGACCCGCCACGTCGCCTGCGGAATCTTGATCACCGCGTCGAAATCCCCGGTCTGCCCGAAGAAGCCCTCGGCTTCAAAGCGCCCTGCCCCGAGCGGTCTCACGCCCAAGGTCAGCGGTCCCATGCCGTGCGAGGACATGTCAAAAACGACCTCGGTGCGGGTTCCGTCGGGCAGCGGGGCGTCGCCTGCCCCGGTGACGGCGAACGCCAACCGCGCCCCGCCGAGCGGCGTCGGGTCGGCGACGCCCTCCAGCGTGTACCCGCCGACGGATTGCTTGAACCCCACGCTGGCTTTCAGTCCGGCTCCGCGCTCGGGCGGTGCGGTCGAGGTCAGTGCGCCCGTCGCCGCCAAAATCAGCGCGAGCATCACCACTTCCACCCGCATGAAGCGCTGAAAGCCCGGCAAGCGGTTGGGCTGGCGGCGCAGGCGCGGCATCCACACGAAGCGGTTGATACCCGCCAGCGCGAGCGTCGCCGCGACCAGCGCGATTTTGAAGACCCACGCTTGCCCGTAGCTGGTGATCGTCAGCAGCGCCGGATGCCACAGGCGCACGAGGCTCGAGAACACGCCGCTGAGCGCGATCACGCCCACAGCGACGAGCGCCACGTTTGATACGCGCTCGAGCACGTTCACGCCCGTCCTGGGCTGCTGGAACGCGTACAGCGACGTGAACAACACCGCGCCGACCCAGGCGAGCATCGCCAGCAAATGCACGAGGTCGCTGAGGATCGGCATGATCTCCCCTCGAGCCCCGGCGTGGCTGGTCATGCTCACCGTCACGGCAACGACCAGGCACAGCAGCACGAACACGCCGCGCTCGAGCCACGGGGCGGCGCGCGGCAACGTGCTCTGCCACTCCGCGCGGGGTCGCACCCCGAGCCACACCAGTGCTACAACGACCGCTAACCGCAGCATTACCCACTGCCCGTTCCAGGTGCGCGTGAGGTAGGCCGTGTACAAATACGGGCTGAGTTCGCCCAGCGCGCGTCTGGCGGTGAAGCCGATGTCGAGCAGGCTGACGGCGATCACGCCGAACGCCCCCAAACGGTGCAGCCAGGTGAACAGCCGCGCCGTGCGGGTTGCTCGCCCCTCGAGATCAGTGCCCCCCGCAGGCTCGAGGAACCGCGTGAACGCCGCGCCGCCAACGAGCAGCACGAGGGCGCAGAACAATGCGAACCGAAAGATCGGGGCTTCCAGGGAGACGAACATCACGGTAGGTAGCGAAAGTACGTGTGGGCTTCGACCGTGTGCGTGTCCACGCCCAACACGCGCCACATGACGACGTACACGCCGGGCTTCAAACCGAGTTTGAGCTTGAGGGTCACGGTTTTCGTCGTGCCGCCGAGCGCGATGGGGACGTCGGCTCGAGCCGCTTCGTCGTTCTTCAGCGCGGTCTTGCCCTTGGCGAACGCCTGCAATTTGGCCTTGGTCACTTCGCCCGTATAGGCGTAGACCTTGAACGCGCTGAACGCGCCCTCGATGGCTTCGTCGAAAGTGATTGTCACAGACTGCGGCGGCGTTTTGACGCGCGCACCGTTGGCGGGTGTGACTTCGAACGGTTCGGAATGGGACAGCGCGACGCCGCAGAGCAGCGCCAGCGCGAGGAGTACACGCTTCATGGCAGAACCTCGCAGGGGAACGGGGGTTGAAGACCAAAGTAGCGCGTTCAAGCGGGCGGCGCGCGGCTGCCGGGAACGCGCACGCTCGAGGTTGACCGATGTGGCGCGCGCTCCCTCGAGCCGTAATCCACGGTCGGCTGCGCACCGAAACCGACCGTCACGCGCGGCAGGTGCGCGACGCTGAACTGCGCGCTGACGCAATCGGCGTGCCCGTGATCTGCGCTCGGGGCGCTCAGGTGCGTCTCGAGACCGTCATAACCGACACCGTGACACGGGTGCGCCGCCGGACTCCACGCCAAGGCGTGCGTGGCGACGAGCGCGAACAACCACACCAACAGCAGGTGCGGCAAGGTTCGGCTCGAGGCTCGGTTCAACACGCGCCCAGTGTACGCAGCCGAGGGGTGAGGATGACGCGCGATTGACCACAATCGCCGGACTCGAGCGCAGACGATGTTCAAAACACGTTGACCTTCGTTTTCAATCTCTGTGGGTCAAACTCCCGGCTGCTCTCAGCGTTTCTCGAGACCGGCGACACTCGAGACCCACGGTCCCGGCTCAGCGAGCCGACACAGGTTCGCCGTGCTGACTCAGCGCGCTGCCGTTCCAAGTGCGCGGTAAGCGGCCAGCGGGCCGTCGGGCACGAAGCCAGCTGCCTCGTACAAGGCGTACGCCCGGCGTATCAAACGCGCGCCGTCCGCAGCCCGCCCTTGGCGTTCGTAGACCAACCCGAGCACGTACGTCGCCAGCGGGTTTTCCGGCGCGAGTGCGACCGCCTGCTCGAGGAACCGCGCCGAGGCCGCGCGCCCAGCGGTGGTCTTTGGACCGTTGATGAACCCGCCCGGATAGCGCTCGCCACGGTAGTAAAAGTACTGCGAGCGGATGTAATTCCACGGCAGCAGGCGCAACGCCGTGGAACCGACTTCGCCGCGACCGAGCGGGCGGTAGGTGCTGATCGTGTTGTCGGCGTTGAAGCGCGCCTCGACGAAGCGGTACGCGCCGTTCACCGGCGTAAACAGCCCCGGATGCGGGTAGAACGGCGTCGGCTCGGAGGCGTCGGTGAGCACGTCGCGCCCGTCGGCGAGGCGGACCACGCTGACCATGTGACCGAGGTTGCTGACCTTGCCCGAAGCGTTTTTCCAGACCATCACGATGCCCGCCTCGACGCCCATGCGCTGCAACATGCCCGAGATCAACGTCGACTGCAGCAGGCACTGGCGTTCGCCGTTGCGCACCGTATAGGCGAACTCGTAGCCGCGCTCGAGGCTGAAGCGCGGGATCAGCACTTTGACCAGTTTGTGCAACCAGGCGGCCGTGTTCAACTCGAGCCGGGTGCGTTCGGCACGGTTCTTCAGCGCTGCGATTTGCGCCCCGCGCCGGTCGAGCGCTTGACGCAGGCTCAGCTTCGGCGCGCCAGCGAGGTGCGCGGCTGGGTTGGCGGCGTACTGCGCCTCGAACCACGGGTAGAACGCGGGGGTGTCGGTTCCCACGACGCCGTAACTCTCGCTGACGAGCGCGGTCAGCGTCTCGGAGCCGTAGACAAAACGCGGGCTTTGCCCTTGGGCGGCGGCAGTGCCGACGAACAGGGCGAGCACAGCAACCAGCCAGAGTCGAGTCATCGCTCGAGCGTACGGTTTGGAGATGAAACCCACAAAAAATTTGAAATCAATGCGACATTCGTCTGCGTTCGAGGGTGGCAACGCGCGCCTTCATCGGTGAAGAACAGCTTGCATGGACGGGTATTTAGCTTCATCGGCTTCTTACTGATCCGCGCGTGTTCAAGTTGACAAATCTAAAGCAAAAACCTCGTGTGGCACATAAACCGGTATTGAGCGCGGTCGGCTCGAGTCAATAGCGTCACTGCGCGCGACCGCCATGGCGATGTGAGCCTTGAAGATCCAAAACTACCCCTCGAGAGCGCGGCGCGGGCGGGTTCTCGAGCATGAATTCGGGCTTTTCCGAATGTCCGCAGGCAATGCTCGAGGCATTGCGCGAATGAAACTTTTTCGTCGCGCCCTAGACGTTCCCGCATTCAACGTTGCGCCAGCCCACTGGGTTTGGGCGTCGTGACGCGCGGGTCTGCCGGGTTGACCGCGAAGATCGCGCCCCACGGCACGTACGTGCTGCGCGTCGTGTCGCTCACGCTGCGCCCGTCATCGTAACCCACGGTGCGCCCTTGGCGCACGCTGATCCCACCGACCGCGCCGTCAATCTGCCGCGTGCGTCCCAATGGCACGCTCGGGTCGGCTTGGAAGCGCGCGGCGGGCGCGGGACGAACGGCGAAGTACACGGGTTTGGCGACGGTGACGCGGCGGTCCGGGGCGCGTCCGAACAGATCCACGCGCATCGTCATGCGCCGCGTGTTGACACTCAGTTGCACGAGTAAGCTCGAGCCCGTGTCGTTCTTGAACTTGAGGTTTTTGTACGGCGCGTACACGGTGGCTTCAAAGCCGATGGGCGGTGCGAAGCGCGGCGTGGCGAGTTCGTAGTAAGAGACGCGGTAGGAGTGGTTGCTGCGCGCCGTGATCGGCAAGCCTGCCAGGTACGCCGCGCGCCACACCGTCGTGCTGACCTGGCAGATACCGCCGCCGATCTCTTTTTTCAGCGTGCCGCCGGAGATCACGTACCCGTCCACGAAGCCTTTGGCTGGGGTGAGCGCGCCCAGCGCGGCGTTGTAGTCGTACTCGCCGCCTGCAGGAATGACCGCGCCGTCCAGGATACGGCTGGCGACGACGATGTTCTGCACGCGAAAGCTGCGCGAGCCGTAGAACGCGCTCTCGCCGCCGCCGAAGCGCTGGAGGATGCCTTGCGCCGCCCAGTCCTCGACGTTGCGCTCCGGGCGCGTCACCCTGAGGGTGATCGGCGCGCTGCTGCGACCTTCGACGATGGCTTCGAGCAGCGCCGCGCGGGTTGCACCCGCGTCCACACGCCACGCGCTCGTCTGCCGCGCTTCCCAGTTGCCGTTGTCCATCTGCGCGAAGCGCGCGTTCACCGCGTCGCGCTCGAGCCCGGCGAAGATGCGGTTCAACTCTGGCTCCAGAGCGCTGGCGATTTTGGCGAAGTTGCGGCTGCGCTGCACGAGTTGCGCGTTCAACGCGTAGCGCTTTTCAACAATGTCTTGGCGCAGTCGCGCGCCTGCGATGCGCGGTTCAAACGTGGACAGGCGCAACTCGAAGGGCGCAAAGCCCTGGGCGAACGCGGCGCTGCTCGAGGCGAGGACGAGGGCGGCTCCGACAATGGTTCTCAGCATGTTCAAGTCTCCCCAGACGAATGCACTGTCAAGCGTACTCGAAGCTCACGGGCGCGGTTGTGGCTCGAGTGCCGATTCGATCATCGCTTGCAAGTCCGCCGGAATCGGCATCGCTCGGAGCGGGGGCACGTTCGCGCCGCCCGTGTTGCCGCTCGGGTAAATGCCCAGCGGCGTTTTCGTCGCCGCGCCGACGATCCGCACGACTTGACCAACAGCTTCGCGCCGGTCGCCACGTTTGAAGCCCAGTCGCAGCATCTTCTGGTGAATCTTGACGTGCCAGTGCGTGTCGCGCTGCCCCAAGACGTGGGCGCGCTCGAGGTGGTGAAACGCTGCTTGGAGGTCGCCGCTCGCCTCGAGTGCGGCGGCGTGCTCGAGTTCGCGTTCGATGTGCGGGCGGATGCGTTCGCGGTACGTGCTCATGGGTGCTCCTCGTGATTTTGAGCGAATCAAATTGTCTGTTCTGTCAACGCGAGCATTCACGCGCGACCAGCGCGAGCCTGCTCCGCGGCGTCCATGACCGCTTCGGGCGCGAACCCTGGCACGCGGGCGAACAATCGTCCCTGCGCGTCCACGAGCAGCGTGGCAGGCAGTGTCGGGACCCGCAGGGCAGCCGCAGCGCGTTCGCTGCCATCGAGCAGCACCTGTGCGGACGCGGGCAGGTGACCGGCCAGCATGGTCGCGTCGCCATGGTTGCCGCTGACGATGACGACCACGGCACGCACCGCCTGAGCCTCGAGTTGCGCCGTCAGCGCTGCCAGTTCGCTACGTCGCGCGGCGCTCTCGGCGTCCCACGGCGTCAGCAGGCACAGCGCCAGCGTCTGTCCGCGCCACTGCGATAAGCGCAGGCGAACGCGCTGCGGCGACTCGAGCGTCACGTCGGCGACCACCTGACCGACATGCGCCTGTGATCGCCTGCGGTTGGCCACGATGTACCACACGGCCAGCAGCACGCCCAAGCTGTTGCCAAGGATCAGGGCCGATTCTAGATTCACAGAAGACCGCCGATCACGTTCAGCGTCAAGGCGAGCACGGCCGCGTTATACCAGAACGAAATCACGCCGTGCCACAGCGCCGCCCAGCGCAGGCGCGGACTGCTGATCTGCACGTCGGAAACCTGAAACGTCATGCCCAGGACGAAGGCGAAATATGCGAAATCGCGGTCGTTCGGCGCGTGGTCTCCCGGAAACTCGAGTCCGCCGTCCGGTTCTCCGCCCGGCTCGTCGCAACTGTAGTAGAGGTGGGCGTAGCGAAACGCGTACACGGTGTGGGTCAGGAACCACGCGCCGACCACCGCCGTGACCGCTATGGCCACGGCCACGCCGGGCGCACCCGGCATCAGCTTCGCGGCCCGTTCCAGCACGAACGCGGCAACGCCGAGGCTGACCGCGCTCGCGGCGAGCGCGACCAATCCCAGCCCCGCCCGCCCTGGGTCTTCGCTCGCGGCGCGCGCGTGGGTCTGGGCGCTCGTGGAGCGCAGAATCGTTCGCCAACTGACCGCGATCAGCGTCAGGGCGGCGGCGTCCCAGCCACTGACGAGGCGCAACAGCCAACCCTGCACGGGAACGGCGAAACCGACCGCCGCTCCGACCGCGACGACCGCCGCGAGCCTGCCCCACGAGTTCACCCTCGCCTCGGCAGGGTTTGGCGGGACGTGATGGTCAGCCATGCCTCACCGCACAGGCTGCCAGACGGATTGCTTTGAGCGAGATTCGTGAGTCGCACACGGTTCAGACCACCATGTCAATCAGCAGCAACGCCAGGAATCCGGCGAAGAACGTCGCCGTCAACGCCGCCGTTTCGGGAACCTCGTGCGCCTCGACCAACAACTCCTCGGTCACGAGGTACAGCAGCGCCGCCGCGCCGAACGCGAGCACGATTTCCAGACCGATGCCTTGCAGCCCGGCGAGCAGCCCGCCGCCGACGACCGCGCCCGCCACGAGCAACCCCGCCATCAGCGCGACCACCGCTACGACCTTGGCGCGCGACGCGCCGTTGTTGCCGAGGCTCGCCACGGTCGAAAGCGACAGGAACAGCAACTCGAGGGTGAGCGCGAGCGTCAGGAGAATGCCCGTCCGCGCCCCGGCCGCAAAGCTCACGCCGATCAGCAACCCATCAATCAGCACGTCGAGGGCGACGACGGTGACGAAGCTGCCCGAGCCGCTGACCGCGCCGAGGTCGCCCTCCTTGGGGGCGGCTTTGGGCAGCAAATACCGCAGACCGAGCATCACGCCCACGCCGAGCACGAAGCCGATCACGACGCCCAGCGGTTCGTGACCCTGTTTGATCTCCGGGATCAGTTCTGTGGCGACGGCGGCGAAGACCAATCCACCCGCAAAGTGCTGCACGGCGCTGCGCAGGGCCGCACCGGGCACGCGCCAAGCGGCGAGTGCCCCGCCGACGAGCGTGGCCAGCACCGGAACGGTCGTGAAGGTCAGCACCGCTGCCAGGGTGGTCACGGCGCGCCCGCTGTTCTGGCGCGCTTGCCGCTCGTCCACAGCAGCAGTGCCACGCCGCTGACGACGCCGACATCAGCCAGGTTGAACACCGGGTACTCCGTGCCGAAGATCGGGCGGTACAGCGCGGTCAGCGTCGGCGACAAAAGCATGTCCACCACGTAACCGCGCGTCGCGCCGTCAAACGCGTTGCCGAGCGCGCCACCGACGATCAACCCGACCGCCACGGCGCGCCCCAAGTTCGGTGCGGGTTGCCGCGCCAGCCACCACAGCATGGCAATGCTTGCCACGATGCGAAACACGGTCAGCGGCAGCGTCGCGTTGGAGAACAGACTCCACGCCGCCCCGCGGTTTTCGGCGTACGCCAACTCGATCAAACCCGCGATGGGTGTGAGCCGCTGCGGGTAGCGCGGCACACTGTGAACCGCGTAGCCCTTGAGAGCTTGATCGAGGGCGAACCACGTCAGCGCGACAAAGTGGGCGACGAGGAGCGAGCGGTACAGGCTGACATTGGTCGTTGCTCGAGTCACCGACCGACCGCCGCGCGGCAATTGGAGCAGAACCGAGCGCCGGGCACGAGCGCGCCCCCGCACTCGCGGCACGCGGCCAAGGCGGCGGTCATGCCCTCGCCGCAACTCCAGCAGAACTTGGCTTGGGACGCATTGATCGCGCCGCAGTTGCGACAACTCGGGGTTTGCGCGGGCGCGGCAACCGGGTCGCGGTCAGGTCCGCGAGTGCGCCCGTCGTGAACGGGTGGGCGGTAATCATCACGATACCCGCCGTGATGTCCGCTGTCATGATGCCCACTGCGGTGTTGCCCGGCTCCGTGATGACCGCCGCCATGCAGCCCGTCGCTGCGTTCGTCGTGGTGATCGCCGAGGCTCGAGATGATGCGCTTCAACAAGTGCTTCATTGTCCTGAACCTCCACTGGCACGAACCGGGCAAATACCCGTCGCTCCTCGAGCCTCCGTGTGACAACGCCGAGACTGTGCGCCCGGAACGCGCGTCATTCGGCTGACCGATGCAGCAGCGCCTCGAGCTTCGGACGCTGGTCACTGAATTCACCGTAGAACACCTGCCCGTACCACACCGTCACCGGGGCGACGCGCACGTTGGCCAGGGCAATCATCTCGGCGCGCGCCGCCTCGTCCGCGCGCACGTCGTGCTCCGCGTACGGCACGCCGTGCGCCTCGAGCCAGCGCTTCACCGCTTGGCAGTCCGCGCAGCCGGGCACGGTGTACACGGTCGCCCAGTCGCTGGTCATGCGACCTTCGGCGCTGCGGGCAGCGGCGCGACAGTGTGCGGGGCGGAGCGACCTTTGAACCCGAGCAAGCGCAGCGCGTTCGCGGTGACCAGGGCGGTCGCGCCGGTGTCCGCCAGAATCGCCGTCCACAGGTTCGTAATGCCCAGCAGCGTCGTCACCAAGAAGACCGCCTTGAGGCCGAGCGCGATGCCGATATTGACTTTGATATTGCCCATCACGGCTCTCGAGAGCAGCACCAGATCCACGACGCCCATGACATTGGACCGCAGGATCGCAGCGTTCGCCGTCTCGAGCGCCACGTCGGTGCCCGAGCCCATCGCGATGCCCACGTCGGACTTGGCGAGCGCGGGCGCGTCGTTGATGCCGTCGCCGATCATGGCGACCTTGCCGGTTTGCTTCAACTCGCCGATGATCGTGAGCTTGTTCTCGGGCAGCAACTCGGCGCGCACGTCCAAGCCCAGATCGCCCGCAATCGCCTTGCCGGTGCGGGCGTTGTCCCCGGTCAGCATCACGCTCGAGACGCCCATGTCCTTGAGCACTCGGATCGCCTCTCTTGCGTCTGCGCGCGGTTCGTCGCGGATGGCGAACAGCGCCAGCGGCGTGGGCCCTTCCAGCAGCACGACGACGGTCTTGCCGCTTGCCTCGAGCGCGCTGATGCGCTGTGCCAGCCCAGCCTCGAGCGGGGCGAGTTCAGCGGCGTACTTCGGGCTGCCGACCGCCAGGGTGCGTCCTTCGACAATGGCAATCGCGGCTTTGCCCTGCACAGCTTTGGCGTCGCTGTTGGCGGGCGCGGTGATGCCCGCAGCTTTGGCGCGATCAGTAATCGCTTTGGCGAGCGGGTGCGACGACCCGTTCTCCACGCCTGCCGCGAGCCGCAGAATGGTCTGTTCGTCGCCCCGCACGGTCACCACATCCGTGACGAGCGGCTTGCCCGCCGTGAGCGTCCCCGTCTTGTCAAAGGCGATGGTTCGCACGCTGCCGATGTCCTCGAGTGCCGCACCGCCCTTGATTAAGAGTCCACGGCGCGCGCCGCTCGAGAGTCCCGAGGTGATCGCGGCGGGCACGCTCAACACGAGCGCACACGGGCAACCGATCAGCAGCAAACTGACGCCTTTGTAGAGCCAGTCGTGCCAGACGCCGCCGAAGAACAGCGGCGGGATGACCGCGACCAGCGCACTGACCAGCACCACGCCCGGCGTCCAGTACCGGCTGAAGCGATCAATGAACCGAGCCGTGTTGCCCTTGCCGTTCTCGGCTTCCTCGACGAGTTTGATGATGCGCGCAATCGTGTTGTCGCCCGCCGCTTTGGTCACGCGCACGTCGATCACCGCATCACCGTTGATGCTGCCCGCAAAGACCGCATCGCCCACGGCTTTGTTGACCGGGACGCTCTCGCCGGTGACCGGGGAGTCGTCCAAGCTCGAGGCTCCTTTGACGATCTCGCCGTCGCACGGCACGCGCCCGCCCGGTTGCACACGGACGAGTTGCCCGACCTCGAGCCGTTCCGCTGGAACCTCGTCGGTGTGCTCTTTGGCGTGCTCGCCCTCGCCGCCGCTGTGAACGACGAACGCGGTTTTCGGCGCGAGCGCCGCGAGGCTCTTGATCCCTGCCCGAGCGCGACCGGCGGCGATGCCCTCGAGCAACTCGCCGATCATGAAGAAGAAGACGACGACCACCGCTTCGGGCGCTTCACCGATGCCGATTGCGCCAATCGCGGCGATGGTCACGAGCATTTCGATGGTCCACGGGTTGCCGAATCTGGCAGCGGCGAACGCGCGCCGCGCCAGTGGGTACGTGCCGATCAGCGTGGCGGCAATGAAGCCCCAGGTGGACAGTTGTGGCTCGAGAAAGCCAAACAGCCACGCTGCACCCGCCAGCGCCCCGGTCAGGAACACGAGTTGCGCTTGGCGCGTCGCGTACCAGGGTTTGCTGTCGTCCAGCGCGTGAACGTGCCCTTCCGCGCCGTGACCGTGGTCGTGCCCCGGTTTGCCGTGGTCTTCCTCGTCGTGCGCGTGTCCAGCTTCGCCGTGTTGAGCGGGTTGCGTGACTGCCTTGGTTTCAGCGCGCAATGTTGGCGCGTAGCCGAGCGTGCGGATGTTCGCCTCGAGCTTGCTGCGGGGTGTGCGCGACTCGTCCAACTCGAGGGTGAGGATTTGCGAGGTGAAATTGACTTTGGGCGCGTCGGCTCCGGGCAGCCGCGTGACCATGTCTTCGATTTTGCGGGCGCACGAGGCGCAGTCCATGCCGTCCACGAAGTAGCGTAGGGTGGCGGGAGCGTTTGGGGTCGCGGGTTGGCTCACAGATCCTCCTCGAACAATGGCTGAACCATTGCTCAGATGATGCGAGCCTAGCACAAAACCTGAATGGATGTTCAGTAGTGAGTTTGCGTTCTCAACTAGATTCGCTGGCGTGCAACAACACGCTCTCGAGCAATTGACGCACGTGATCGTCCGCGAGCCGGTAATAGACCACGCGTCCGCGCTTGTCGCTGAGAACCAAATTCGCTTCGCGCAGGAAGCGCAGGCTGTGGCTGACCGCGCTTTCCGACACGTTGGTCAACGCCGCCAGATCGCACACGCACAACTCCGTCGCGCTCAAGCCCACGAGGATACGCAGCCGCGTCTCGTCCGCGACCGCTTTGAGCATCAGCAGCGCCCGCTCGAGACTCGGTTTTGCCGGAATGCTCGAGCGGGCGAGCACCACGGCGTCGGGGTGAATCTGCTTGACCTCGCACGGCTCGAGATCAACGGTGAGGGTCGGCATGACGCTCAGTGTACGCGTTCGGCTGTGGCCCACGCCGTCGCGCACCGGACACTTGACCAAACGCTCAGGCGAGAGTAAAACAATACCCATTAGGTTTAGGTATGCCTAAATTTAAGGAGAGGTATGCGTGAAAAACTTTCAAGCCATGCCGAAGATTACCTGAAAGCGCTGTACACACTCGGCGGCACAGGCGTGACCACGCAGGCGCTCGCGGATCACCTGGGCGTGCGCGCGGCGTCCGCCAGCGGCATGTTGAAAAAGCTCGCGGAACTCGGGCTGGTGGAGCACACGCCGTACCAGGGCGCAACCTTGACCGAAAACGGCGTGCGAGTCGCCCTCGAGTTGATCCGCCACCACCGCCTGCTGGAGACCTACCTACACCAAGCCCTCGGGTATCCCTTGGAAGCTGTTCATGCCGAAGCCGAGCGCTTGGAGCACCACATCTCCGAAGACTTCGAGGCGCGCATCAACGCCGCGCTCGGACACCCCACGCACGACCCGCACGGCGAACCGATTCCAACCTTGGACGGCGCACTGCCCGCCTACGCCACGCTGTGCCTGTCCGACCTGCCCGTCGGCGCGCAAACCCGCGTCGGGCGCGTCCCGGAACGCGACCCGGATTTCCTGCGCTTCGTCGTCACCCTCGGGCTCACCCCCGGCGCGACGCTGCGGGTGCTCGAGGTCAACCCGCAGGGCGGCACGATCACCCTGCAACTCGAGCACGCCACCCACATCCTCGGACTCGAGCAGGCGCGCCGCCTCTTCGTAGACGCGCCGTCCATCACGGCACACTGAAAGGCACACTCATGACCCAGCATCAATTCAGCGGAGCGCGACCATGATCGGCGAAGCCAAAGCCGTCCAACCCGGCGTGCTCGACCAGCACCTCAACGAACACGCCCTCGAGATCCTCGAGAACCGCAGCCCACGGCGCGGCTTTGCGCGGCTCACGCCGTTCCTCGGCGCGGCGTTCGTCGCCAGCGTCGCCTACATGGACCCCGGCAACTTTGCGACCAACATCGCCGGAGGCGCGCAGTTCGGGTACTTGCTGCTGTGGGTGATCCTGCTCGCCAGTCTGATGGCGATGCTCGTGCAGAACCTGTCCGCCAAGCTCGGCGTCGTCACCGGCAAGAACCTGCCCGAAGTTATCCGCGAACGCTTTCCCAAACCGCTGGTCTGGTTTTACTGGGTGCAAGCCGAACTCGTGGCGATGGCGACCGACCTGGCGGAATTCTTGGGCGCGAGTCTCGCGTTCACGCTGCTGTTCGGCATTCCGCTGTGGGCGGGCGCGGTGCTGACCGGCATCATCACATTTGCACTGCTCGGCTTGCAGGCGCGCGGTTTCCGACCCATCGAAATCGCCATCACCGCTTTCGTCGGCGTGATCGCCGGGGCTTACATCATCCAGGTCGCCCTGTCCAAGCCGGGCATTGACGTGCTGGGCGGGTTCGTGCCGCGCTTCGAGGGCGGCGAGAGCCTGTACTTGGCGGTCGGCATCATCGGCGCGACGGTGATGCCGCACGTGATCTACCTGCACAGCGCGCTGACGCAAAACCGCATCCCGACCCGCAACGCCCAGCAGGTCCGGCGCTTGCTGCGTTTCAACCTGACCGACGTGCTGATGGCGATGAGCCTGGCGATGCTGATCAACATGAGTATGCTCGTCGCGGCGGCGGCGACTTTTCACAGCAGCGGTCAGGCGATCAGCGAGATCACCGAAGCTTACAAGACCCTGACGCCGCTGCTGGGCAGCGCCGCCGCGATTGCGTTTGGCATTGCGCTGCTCGCCAGCGGTTTGTCCTCGAGCGCGGTGGGCACGATGAGCGGTCAGGTCATCATGCAGGGCTTCGTGGGCTTTCGCATTCCGTTGTGGCTGCGCCGCGCGATCACGATGGCTCCCGCGTTCGCGGTGATCCTGGCGGGGCTGGACCCGACGAACACCTTGATCCTCTCGCAAGTGATTCTCAGTTTCGGCATCCCGTTCGCGCTCGTGCCGCTGCTGATGTTCACCGCCAACCGCGAAATCATGGGCGAGTTTGTCAATGCCAGACTGACGACGCTGGTCGGTTGGGGCATCGCCGGGTTGATTATCGGGTTGAACTTGTACCTGCTGCTCGTGACGTTTGGATTGATTCGGCAGTAGCGCGCAAGCAAACCCCGGATTTGGGCGCGACGCTCGAGTTCTTGGTTCTCACTCCAAGCCTGCCGTGGCGAATTTGAACAGCGCGTACACGAAACGCTGCTCACCGCCTATTGGGGTCAGATGCGTTTCAAAGCGCTCCTCGAGCAACGCGAACCCTATGCCCAACTCGCGTTGCAATTGCGCCGCGTCGTAACGCAAGACCTCGAGCCCGCTGCACCGCGTCGGACCGTCCGGCGCGAAGCAGGCGAAGACCGCGTGACCGCCGGGTTTCAGCGCTGCGCAAAGCAATCGCACGTATGCCGCACGGTCGTCGGCGTTCACGAGGAAGTGAAACACCGCGCGGTCGTGCCAGAGGTCATACGCCGCATTGGGCAAGGCGGCGTCCGTGACATCCACCTCGAGCCAGGTGACGCGATCCGCTACCGCGCCGAGGCGGTCTCGGGCGTGCTGCAACGCCGCGCCTGAAATGTCCAGCACTGTGACCTCAAAGCGTGTCAGCAGTGCGTCCACGAGCGTGCTCGAGCCGCCGCCCACGTCCACGATTCGCGCACCCTCCGGTGGAGTGGCGTGTGCAATCAACTCGAGCGAGGTCGCAGGGTGAGGTTGGAACCAACTGACCTCATCAGGGTGTTTGCTCGTGTACACGCGTTGCCAGTGCTCGAGGCGTTCGTTCGGGTTCATGACAGTCGCCCACGATTCTAGCTGCCCGCATGACTGATCTCGACCTGGCTTCCTTCCTCGAGCCAATCCTTGAGTTCTTTATTTGTGCGCTACGACGGAGCTTGCGAGGTACGCTCAACGACATCTGATTATGCGGATGAACACATATGATTTTGTGGTGAAGTACCACCCCCTGCCCAGCAAGCCACACCCCGACGACCTCGAGTTCGTTACCGCCACCCTGAACGCCCTCGCCGACCCGACCCGCGTGCGCCTCAGCCTGCTGCTCGCACACGGCGAACGCACGGTGGGCGACCTCACCGCCGCCCTCGAGCTTCCCCAGAGCACCGTCTCCCGCCACCTCGCCGTGCTGCGCGGCGCGCGCCTCGTCACCCCGCGCCGCGCCGGGAATCGCGTGCATTACCGCCTCAGCGACGCCCACGTCGGTGAAGTGCTCGCGCAACTGTTCGCCCACAGCGAGCACAAGCGCCTCGCCCTGCCCGACCATCCCGCCACTTCACGACGCACGGGCAAGCTCGAGGTGACGCCGTGACCGCTGCCCTCGCACCGTTCCGCAGCCTGCGCAACCCGGTCTTCGCGCGGCTGTACCTGTCGCAAACCACCAGCCTGCTCGGCGACGCCCTGACCTGGGTCGGGCTGGCCTTGCTCGCGTTCGAGCTTGCCGGGCGTCAATCGGGCGTGATCCTCGGTGCGGCACTGACCTTGCGCGTGACCGCGTTCGTGCTGCTCTCCCCGCTCGCCGGGGCACTCGCGGACCGCGTGGACCGCAAACTGATCCTCGTCTCGAGCGACCTCGGGCGCATGGCCGTGATCGCGCTGATGCCATTCGTCACCCAAGCCTGGCAGATCTACGCGCTGATGTTCGCCCTCAACGCCCTGACCGCGTTCTTCACGCCGACGTACCAGGCGACGATTCCGCTCGTCACCGGCAAGGACGAATACGGCGCGGCGATCTCGCTGTCCGGCGCGACCTACGAGGTGCTCGGCGTGCTCGGACCGGGAATCGCGGGCGGCGTGGCCGTGCTCGTCGGCGCACGCTCGATCTTCTGGTTTGACGCCGCGACGTTCCTCGTCTCCGCCATGCTGATCCTGACCTTGCCGCGCAGCTTGAACGCGCCGCGCAGGGCTGAGGATGGCTCGAGCGCAGCGTCCTCGAGCGCCACCGCGACCTGGCGCGACGTGCGCGATGGCACCGCGCGGCTATGGCGCGACGCGCCGATGCGCTACGCCTTGCTGCTCGAGTTGGTCGCTTCGGTCGCGGGCGCGCTCGTGCTCGTCAACACCGTCGGATTGGTGCGCGGTCAACTCCGGCTGGGCGACCTCGAGTACGGCTGGGTGATGGCGGCGTTCGGCGTCGGTGCGACGCTGGCGGCGCTCGCCTCGGGCGCGCTCGAGCGCCGCGTGCCGCGCACCCGCTTCGTGCTGCTCGGGGCGCTCGTGACGACGCTGGCGGTGATCCCGGCGAACTTGGTCGGCGTCGCGCCGCTGTTGGCGTTGTGGCTCGCGGCAGGCGCAGGGCAGAACTGGGTCAACCTGCCCACGCAAGCGCTGATTGCGGACCGCACGCCCGAGGCGGCGCAGGGGCGGGTGTACGGGGCGCATTTCGCGTGGAGTCACCTGTGGTGGGCGTTCGCGTACCCGCTCGCGGCGTGGCTGGGGACGATGTTCGCCGCGCGCGATTTTCTGTTCGGCGGGCTGGCCGGGCTGGTGTTGTTGCTCGGTGTGCAACTGCTGCTCGCGCCAAAACTCGAGGAGTGATGATCTCGAGAACCCTGCTCCAACCATCATTCAGGTGTTGGTCTTGTTCGTTTACGCGCTTCTAGAGCGCGCAGACCTCGGCAGAGTTCACGACACCACCAGGACGCCACGGTGCTTGGCTTTGCCCTCCGGCTCGACGTGAATCGTCACCACCGCGCCCTCGAGCCCCGCCTTGATCGCGTCCTCGAGACGGTCACAGATCGCGTGCGCCTCGGTGACGCTCAACGACCCCGGCACGATCAGGTGAAACTCGACGAACGTCGTGCTGCCCGCGATGCGCGTGCGCAGGTCGTGCGCTTCGAGCGCGCCCGTGGCGTGCGCGCTGATCGCCGCGCGCACACCGCTGACGACCTCGCCCGGCGCGGCTTCGTCCATCAGGCCGTTGACCGAATCGCGCACGAGTGCCCAGCCCGACCAGAGAATGTTCAGCGCGACCAGACCCGCCACGACCGGATCGATCACTGCGACCCCGGTTGCCCACGCCAGCCCCACACCGACGAGCACGCCGAGGCTCGAGATCACGTCGGTGACGATGTGCTTGCCGTCGGCGAGCAGCGCTGGCGAGCGCAAGCGGCGGGCACTGCGGATCAGGTACGTCGCCCAGAGCGCGTTCACCGCGGACGCGGCGACGCTGACCAGCATCCCCGCGCCCGGCGATTCGAGCAGCTTCGGGGTGAGCAGCGCGAGGTACGCCTCGCGCAGGATGGCGAGCGCCGCCAAGACGATCAAGACCCCTTCGATGACCGCGCTGAAGTACTCGGCCTTGCTGTGCCCGAACGGGTGGTTGGCGTCCGCCGGGTGCCGACTGACCCGCAGGGCGACGAGCGCGGCGACCGAGGCGGCCACGTTGATGATGCTCTCGAGGGCGTCGGAGTAGAGGGCGACGCTGCCGGTCAGCCGAAACGCGAGGTACTTCAACGCCAGCACCGCCACGCCAACGGCGATGCTGCACGCGGCGAGGAACACGGCGCGGTCGGTCTGCGGACGTGGCTGCATACGTCGCGAAGTATACGAACCCCGCCGCAAAACTTGGTTCGTGTCATAGCGAATTTCACTTTGATTGAGAATTTCAGAAATTCTCAATCAAAGGCGAGTGACACGAGTAGGAACAACACAGCGATGGAACCGGAGTTGAGATAAACGCCTTGTTTTTTCTCAATGAAGGTGAAAACCGCTGTCACTCAGCACGCCGCGTGCAACCCAGACCGCGCGCATCACCTGCGCCGAGTGTACCGGGCAATGCCTTGTCATCGGCTCGAGGGGTCGGAACCCGCGGGCCTGACCCCTCGAGCGACCGCCGTCAACCGCTCAGTGCTTGCCGAGCCCGCTCAGGTCCTGCACGAAGCGCCGCCCGCCCGCCTCGAAGGTGAACGAACGCGCACCGCGCGGCAAGGTGAACTCCACGACCGCCGGAACCATGTCCTCGAACGATTGCACCGTGCGCCCCGAGGCGTCCTTGACGCTCGCGCCGCCCCAGAACGCGGGAATGTTGGCGTCCAAGAGGTGCGCGACGAGTTCGGGCAGGTCCGCCACGCTCTCGGCTTCGGCATGACACCAGATGTCGCGCCCCGTGTAGAAGTCTGGGGTTGCCTCTTCAAGGTGCTCGAGTTGCTCCTCGTCAATTTCGCTGCCGACGCCGACGATGACCAGGTTCGTGCGCGGGAACTTCTTGTCTTCAATGGCTCGAGCCAGCGTCGCCGTGTACGCCACGCAGTCGTCCATGTCGTGAATCGCGCCGTCGGTGACGATGGCGGCGATGCACGCGCGGATGTCTTCGCCGCCCTTGCGGCACCCGTTGATGTAATTGACGAAATCGCGCACGGCGGGCAACAAATTCGTGCCGCCGCCGTAGTTGCGCGGTCCTTTGAATTCGGCGTGGCTGGCCAGTTCAGCCGTCATCTCGCTGATGACTTCGATGTGCGTGCCGCCCTCGCCGGTCGCCCAATACGCGACGCGGCAACGCCCGTTGGCGTCTTTTTTTGCCATGTACGGAACCATGATCTGCATGGCTTCTTGCACGGGGTTGCGCGGCTTGCCGAAGAGCCCGAAGAACCCGCCTTCGGTGCGACCGTACGCGCCCATCTGCTGCATCGAGCCGCTGCCGTCCATATAGAACGCCGCCGCCAACTTCTCAATCGTCGGGTCCAACGCGAAGGTCAACTCGAGGTGCAAGCCCTCGGGCGTGTCCTCGGCGTGAATTTCAGCGAAAGGTTCCAACAAGCCATTTTCTCGGTGTAATTTCATGCTTTCTCCTCCAGCAGAGTCTAATCAAAGTCGCTCGAGTACCCGGTGCTCGAGCCTTGCGGCGCGGCGTACACGTCCTCCACGCCCACGGCGTCCGGGGCGAAGTCCCGCCACCACCTGCCCTGCGTCGCGCGTTTCGGCGTTGTTGAAGCCGCGAAATCGGACGACCAATCGCGTCCCGATGCGCCCGCCGTTCCCCCAGGCTGGTTGGTGTTGGGATACGCGCTCGGGGTGATCGGCGTTCCCGTGCGTTTGGGTGCGACCGCTGGCGGTGGCGGGCGCACAGGGTCCGCTCGAAGCGCGGCTACACCCACGCTCGATTCGAGGGTCAAAAAGGTCTCGAGCGCCACTGCCAGCGGGTCTGATCCCGCCTCGCCCGCGCCCAGATCGGTCTCGAGCAGATCGGTCTCGAGCCGCCGTTGCACCGCGCGGTTGTCCGCACCCTCGAACACGGCCGGGTCGGGCAGCGTGTAGGCGAGCAGCAAACCCCGTCCAGCGGCGATGTCCTGCGGTGCGCCCACCGGCAACCACCAGTGGTGCGTGATCTCCCCAGCGGCGCGCGGGTTGTCGAACGCGCAGAGCGCGCTGTGTTTGAGGGAAACACGCGCCGCAACGCCCGAAACCTCGAGTTCGCCGCGCAACGCCAGCGGCTCGAGCGCGACTTCGCGCCCGTGGACGTGGACATGCACCATCACGCGTAGCCAACAGCGCCAGCCTTGCTCCGTGGCAGAAAACGCGTCTATCACGCACAGCGCAAAGTCAGTTGCGCGCACGGTCCGAAGCGGGCGCGACGCGACGCGCCACCAACCCTCGAGCAGCAGTTTCGGCAGGCGATGTATGTGCGACTCGGGCACGAGGCGCAACTCGCCGCCGACGCAACCCACGACTGCGCAACGAACCCTACCTGTGTCACCGGTCTCGAGTGCGAACGCATCGAGCAAGAGGATTGGCACGAGCGGCGCTGGGTCCTCGCCCATCGGCGCGAATGCCGACAGCCAGGCGGGATTTGAGAGCGACACGGTTGACGCTAGCACACCGCCCTCGAGCGCGGAACGCACTTTATGCAAACTTTACAGGCGCGTGCGACACTGCCGACCATGATGAATCGTCGAGATCTGCTTCGCCTCGGCGCTGGCTCGCTCGCCAGTCTCGCGCTGCCTGCGCTCGCCGCGCCCAACCCAGGCAACCCCCTGCGCGGCCTGAATGCCGTGACCTTCAAAAGCCCGACCTGCGGGTGCTGCACCGGGTACGTTCGCTTTCTCGAGTCGCAGGGCGTGCGGGTGCGCGTCGCGCTCGAAGACGATGCGAAGCTCGAGCGCTTCAAGGACAGCCTCGGCGTGCCCGCGACGGTGCGCAGTTGCCACATCACGCGCGTGGAGGGTTACCTCGTGGAAGGGCACGTGCCGCTCGAGGCACTGGTCAAACTGCTGCGTGAACGCCCGCGCGTGGATGGCATCGCGCTACCCGGAATGCCCGTCGGCGTGCCGGGAATGCCGGGCAAGTCGGCGGAGCCGCACCGCGTCGTCGCGTTCACCAAGGGACGGGTGACGCCGTTTCTGACCGTGCGCCCCGCGTAGTGCGCGGGCCCAGCGTTGCAGCACTGGCTCAGCGCGCCGCAGCGGCCAGCCCGCGGTAGGCGGCGAGCGGACCGTCGGGCACGAACCCAGCCGCTTGGTACAGGGCGTACGCTCGGCGGATCAGGCGCGCACCGTCCGCCGCCTTGCCCTGGCGCTCGTAGACCAGCCCGAGCACGTACGTCGCCAGCGGGTTTTCCGGCGCGAGTGCGACCGCCTGCTCGAGGAACCGCGCCGAGGCCGCGCGCCCAGCGGTGGTCTTTGGACCGTTGATGAACCCGCCCGGATAGCGCTCGCCACGGTAGTAAAAGTACTGCGAGCGGATGTAATTCCACGGCAGCAGGCGCAACGCCGTGGAACCGACTTCGCCGCGACCGAGCGGGCGGTAGGTGCTGATCGTGTTGTCGGCGTTGAAGCGCGCCTCGACGAAGCGGTACGCGCCGTTCACCGGCGTAAACAGCCCCGGATGCGGGTAGAACGGCGTCGGCTCGGAGGCGTCGGTGAGCACGTCGCGCCCGTCGGCGAGGCGGACCACGCTGACCATGTGACCGAGGTTGCTGACCTTGCCCGAAGCGTTTTTCCAGACCATCACGATGCCCGCCTCGACGCCCATGCGCTGCAACATGCCCGAGATCAACGTCGACTGCAGCAGGCACTGGCGTTCGCCGTTGCGCACCGTATAGGCGAACTCGTAGCCGCGCTCGAGGCTGAAGCGCGGGATCAGCACTTTGACCAGTTTGTGCAACCAGGCGGCCGTGTTCAACTCGAGCCGGGTGCGTTCGGCACGGTTCTTCAGCGCTGCGATTTGCGCCCCGCGCCGGTCGAGCGCCTCGCGCAAGCTGAGTGTGGGAAAGCCGGCGAGGTGCGCGGCCGGCTTGGCGGCGTACTCGGCCTCGAACCACGGGTAGAACGCGGGGGTGTTCGCGCCGACGACGCCGTAGCTCTCGCTGACGAGCGCGGTCAGGGTTTGGGAGCCGTAGACGAAGCGCGGGCTCTGCCCCTGGGCGGCGGCGGTGCCAGCGAACAGGGCGAGCGCGGCGAACAGCCAGAGTCTGGACATGGTTCGAGCGTACGCCGTCCAGATGAAAGGCAGAAAAAACACCGTGCTCATCCGCGTCCGCCCGGCGGACGCAGCGCCGCGCGCGTCGCGCTCGAGCGCCACCCGCCGAGCGCGACGCGCGCGGTCGTGCCCGCGCCGGGCGCACTGCTCAGCGTGATCGTCCCGCCCATCTGCTCGACGAGGTGCTTGGCGACGGTCAGGCCCACGCCCGCACCGAGGCTGGGGTCCTCGCCCCGCGAGCGCGATTTGTCCGCGCGGTAGAAGCGCTCGAACACGTGCGGCAGGTCGGCCTCTGGGATGCCCTCGCCGCTGTCGGCGACCTCGAGCAGCGCGCCGTGGTCGTCGGCGGCCACGCGCACGCGCACCCGCCCGAGCGCGGTGTGGCGCAGCGCGTTGGAGAGCAGGTTGTGCAGCACCTGCTTGAGGCGGTCCGCGTCGCCGCTGACGGTCAGCGGCTGCGCCTCGCAGACGAGCGCGAGCTGCTTCTTGGCGAAGCGCGGCTCGAGTTGCGCGCAGACCTCGCGGGCGAGCGCGTCGAGCGCCACGGGCTCGCAGCGTACGGTGAGCGCACCCGCTTCCACGGCGCTGAGGTGTTGCAGGTCGCCGAGCAGCCGCTCGAGGCGGTCAACCTCGCGGGCGATGGCTTCGGCGGCGTGCGCAACGCTGAACACGCCGTCGACCATGCCCTCGGCGTAGCCCTTGACCCCGGCGAGCGGCGTGCGCAGCTCGTGCGAGACCGTGCCGATCAGTTCGACGCGGCGGGCCTCGGTCTGCTCGAGCGCCTCGGCCATGCGGTTGAAGTTCGCCGTCAGCTCGCCGAGTTCGTCGTGTCCCGCCGCGGGCAGCCGCTCGCGGTAGCGCCCGGCGGCGATGCGCGCGGAGGCGAGCGAGACCAGCGACACGGGCGCGACGATGCGCCGCGAGATCGCGGCGCTGACCACGAGCGCCAGCGGCACGGTGATCAACGCCGCGAGCAGCAGCGACTGCGACAGCGCCTGGTTGAAGCCGCGCTCGAGGTCGTCTTGCAACGTGTGGGCCTCGGTGCCCTCGACGGCGGCGTCGCCGGTCAGCCGGTTGCCCATCGCGCGGGCCATCTCGACCGCGTGCGTGCGGTAGAACGCCGGGGCGACCAGTTCGAGGATCACGACGAGCACCACCCCGGCCGCGAGAATCACCGCCAGGAACGCCGCGACCAGCTTGGGGCGCAACCCCCAGCCCCTCACGCGCTCGCCTCGAGCAGCCGGTAGCCGACGCCGCGCACCGTGGCTAAAAAACGCGGGCGCTCGGCGTCGTCGCCGAGTTTGCGCCGCAGCCCCGACACGTGCACGTCCACGACGCGGTCCACGCCCGGAAAGTCGCTGCCCCAGACGCTGGCGATCAGCTCCTCGCGCTTGAAGACCCGCCCCGGCTGGCGCATCAGCGCGTGCAGCAGGTCGAACTCTAAGGTGCTCAGTTCGACGCCGCGCCCGTCGAGCGTGACCTCGCGCGTGTCCGGATCGAGCCGCAGCCCGCCGTGGCGGATCGCCGCGCCCGCCGCGTGCGCGCCCGCCCCGCGCCGCAGGATGGCCTTGACGCGGGCGACGAGTTCGCGCGGGCTGAACGGTTTGGTCAGGTAGTCGTCCGCACCCAGTTCCAGCCCGAGCACGCGGTCGAACTCGTCGCCGCGGGCGGTGAGCAGCAGCACCGGCGTCGGTTGCTCGAGGCGCAGGCAGCGCAGCACGTCCAGCCCGTTCATGCCCGGCAGCATAATGTCCAGAACGACGAGGGCGGGCTGCAACTCGAGCGCGGCGCGCAGCCCGGCCGGGCCGTCGCTCGCGGTGCGCACCTCGAAGCCCTGCCGCTCGAGGTAGGCTCCCGCGATCTCGCGCACGCTCGGTTCGTCGTCCACCACCAGGACCATCGCCACAGCCGCCATGCTACGGGGCGCGTGTTAAGTTCGCGTAATCGCGTTGGCGGTGCGCGGAGTCTCACAGGGTGTCCATTCCCCTGTCCACTGTTCGCAGCGGAGGTCCATCCCGACGGTGCGCGAACCCACGGGTCAGACCGACAGCCAGCACCACGCCAGCATGGACGCGGCGATTCGCATCGCCCTGGACTGACGCGCCACCGGCGAACACGCCGCCGTCCACTGCCTGGAGAAGGGCGGCATGCGCGCCTCGGCTGCGCCGCCTGCATTGCCCGCTGTCAGGGCATGAGCGACGACGCGCCCATGCAGGATTGCATCGACGCCTGCCAGCGGTGCACGGAAGCGTTGCCGCACGATGTCGCAGATGAACTGAGCGCCGGCGCAAAACCCGCCCGCGGCGATGGGCGGTTTTTTGTTGGCTGGCTTTACGCGGACTTTACACAGTGCTGATCCTGCGTCTAGGACGCAACTGCGCTCGGTCGCGGGCTTTGTCAGGGGTTAACACCGCCCGTCTAGCCTGTCGGCACAATGACGCTGAAACCCCTGCTCGCCCTGTTGCTGTTGGCGTCCGTCGCCCTGGCGCACCCCGCGCCCAGCCTCGCCGTGAAGACCCCCGCGGGGCGCTACTTCCAGCTCGAGCCAGCGCAACTGAACGCGCAACTCAAAACGAAAGATTTCGTCCTCATCAACGTCCACGTCCCGTACGAGGGCGAGATCGCGGGGACGGACCTGTTCGTTCGCTTCGACGCAATCGCAAGCGCCAAGAACCTGCCCAAGAGCAAGGCGAGCGAAATCGTCGTTTACTGCCGCAGCGGCCGCATGAGCGCCATCGCCGCCGTCGCACTCGTAAAACTCGGCTACACGAACGTGCGCGAGTTGCGCGGCGGCTTCGAGGCGTGGGTCGCGGCCGGTTATCGCCTCGAGCAGCGCGGACGGTAGCCGAATGCCGGACGCTGTTGCGGTCTTCGGAGTGCTGATCCCCGTCGTGCGCGGCGCGGTGATTCTGGCGCTGCTGCTCGCCGGTTGGGTCGCGGTGCGCTACGCCCGAGGGTCGGGCTTGCCGCCGGATCGGGTTGATCGGGCCGCGGTCGCGGTCGGCATCGCCGGCGTGATCGGGGCGCGGCTGGGATTCGTGGCGCTCAACTGGAGCGCGTTTCAGGGCAATCCGCTGAGCGTTTTGTTCGTCTGGCAGCCGGGCTTCAACCCGTGGGCCGGGCTGCTGATCGGCGGCGCGTACGGGCTGTGGCGCTTCGGCGGGCAACGCGCGCTGGTGCGCCCGTTGCTCGTCGGGTTCGGCGTGGCGGCGCTGCTGCCGGTCCTGGCGTATGCGGCGACGCAGACGCGCTTCGCGGCGCTCGGTGCGAACTCGGTCCGCATCGGCGATTCGGCTCCGGCGCTGCGGCTGGTGAATCTCGAGGGCAAGCCGGTGAGCCTACGTCAGTTGCGCGGCCAAGTCGTGGTGCTGAACTTTTGGGCGACGTGGTGTCCGCCGTGTCGCCGCGAGATGCCGATGCTCGAGGCCGTGCAGCAGGAGTACGCGGCGCGGGGCGTGGTGATCGTCGGGGTGGATGTCGCCGAAGGACCCGAGCGCGTCGCGGCATCGGTGGCGGACATCGGTGTGCGCTACTCGATCTGGCTTGAGGGCGCGGGCAGCGATTCGACCCAGGCGGCGTTCGCGCGCTTCGGCGGGGTTGGCTTACCGACCACGGTGTTCGTTGACCGCGCGGGCACCGTGCGCGCTCGGCAGATCGGCGAGTTGAACCGCGCCAGCGTGACCTCGAATCTGGCGGCGATGCTGCCGTGAATCGCTCGACCGCACACCGCTCAATCAAACCGATCTCGAGCAGACCGATCTCGAGCACACCGACGCGTGCCAAAGGGGTATTCATGAACAGGGTTCTGGCGACTGGATTGACGGCATGCCTGCTGGCTTTAGGCGCGGCGAGCGCGCAGGGGAACTACACGCTGCCAGGGGCGCTGGGCTTCGAGTATCAGCGCCTGAACAACTGCGGGCCTGTCACCGCGAAGATGGCGCTGTCGCTGTCCGGCATCGCGGTCACGCAAACGGCGGCCGCGGGCGCGCTCAAGGGCAGTTACTTGGATCGCAACGTGAGCACGCCCGAACTCGCCTCGTACCTGCAGGCCCGGGGGCTGCTGACCGTGCGGCGCTGGTCGGCCACCCCAGCGCTCGTGCGCCGCCTCGTGCGCGCCGGCTTCCCGGTGATCCTCCACCAGCAGCAGACCGCGACCAGCGACATCGGTCATTTCCGCGTCGCCTACGGCTTTGATCCGGGCGGGCTGGTCTTCGGCGATTCGATGTTCGGCCCGCGCCTGCGGCTGAGTGACCGCCAGTTCGAGGCGGTCGCCCGACCCTTCAACGGCGAGTACCTGGTCGCCTACCGCGCCCCGCAGGCGGCGGCGCTGCGGGCGGTGCTCGGTGCGGACTGGGACAAGCAGCGCAACCTCGAGCGCTTGGAGGCGCGCTCGAGGGCGCGAATCAACGTCGTGACGGGCGACGCGTACGCCTGGTGGGGCCTGGGTCAATCGCTGTTGTACCGCGACAGCGCCCGGGCAGCCGCGCCGGCGTTCACGAAAGCCAACCGCTTGGGCTTGCCCGCCAAATTCTACTGGTATCAGCACGACGCGCTGGACGCGTGGAACCGCGCCGGCGAGTACGCCCAGACCGTGCGCGTCGCGGCGGCCGCGCTGAACGGCTACCCGAACAGCACCGAACTGAACACCGATTACGCCCGCGCCCTCGAGCGGCAAAGCCGCTTCAAAGCGGCGCTGGGCGCGTGGCGCGCTGCCCTCGTCGAAGACCCGCGCTCGGGCGAGGCGCGCGCCGCCGTCGCCCGCCTGAGCCAGAAAGTTGAAACCTTATGACCCGACTCACCCGCAGACAGGTGCTCACCGCAGGAGCCGCCGCCGTCGCCGGCGCGGCCCTGCCCCGCAGCTGGTTCGACGCCCGAGCCGTCAACCCCGCGTCGCCGCTGCTCGAGGCACCACTGCTCGAGACCCGGCGCAGCCCCGGGCTGGTCGAGGCGCGGCTCGAGTCGGTGCCCAAACCGCTCACGGTCGCCGGAAAATCGGTGTCGCTGATGACCTACAACGGGCTCGCGCCGGGTCCGGTGCTGCGCGTGCGCGAGGGCGACGCCGTGCGGCTGACCTACACGAACCGCCTGACGCAGGCGAGCAACCTGCACCTGCACGGGCTGCGCATCTCGCCGCAGGTGGACCTGCCGCTGCTCGAGGTCGCGCCGGGGGACTCGCACGTCTACGCGTTTGAACTGCCCAAGGGCTCGGGCGGCACGCACTGGTACCACCCGCACGTGCACGGCAACGTCGCCGCGCAGATGGCGGCCGGGTTGGCGGGCGCGCTGGTCGTCTCAGGGCCGATGGATGCGATGCCCGAACTGGTGGCGGCCGAGGAGCACCTGCTCGTACTCAAAGACCTCGCCGTGCAGGGCGGCGCGGTCAAGCCGCACGACAACATGGACTGGATGAACGGGCAGGAGGGCGCGTTGCAGCTCGTCAGCGGGAGGCTCAACCCCACGCTGCGCGCCGGGAAAGCCACACTGCGCTTGCGCCTGGTCAACGCCAGCAACGCCCGCTACTACCGCCTGCGGCTCGAGGGTCACGCGCTGCACCTGATCGCCACCGACGGCGGCTTCGTTGAAAAGCCTGTGACGCTCGAGGAGGTGCTGCTCGCGCCGGGCGAGCGGGCGGAGGTGATGGTGCAACTGACCCGCGAGGGCAGTTTCAAATTGCAGAACCTGCCGTACGCGCGCGGCACGATGGTGATGGGCGGCATGAACGGGATGTCGGGCATGGGTGGCATGAACATGGGCGGCTCGAGTACATCCGATGCGGACGCCGCCCCCGCGACGCTGCTGACCCTCGTCGCGCCAAACAGCCCCAAACCCACGCCGCTGCCGACCGGCTTTGCGAGCCTCGAGCGGCTGGACGTGGGCGCGGCCGTAGCGACGCGGCGCATCACCTTCGGCGAGCAGATGATGCAGGCGCGGTTTTTCTTCAACAAACAGATGTTCGACCCCAAGCGCATCGATTTCAGCGGTCGGCGCGGCACGCTCGAGGTCTGGGAGTTGCACAACACCTCGGACATGGACCACCCGTTTCACCTGCACAGCTACCCGTTTCAGGTCATCGACCGCAACGGCGTCAATGAACCCCACCGCGCCTGGAAGGACGTTGTGAACCTCAAAAAAAATGATCTGGTGCGCATCGCCGTGCCGCTGCGCGACTTCACCGGACTGACCGTCTACCACTGCCACATCGTCGAGCACGAGGACCGCGGCATGATGGGCGCACTCGAGGTGCGGGCGTGAGTCCGGCGTTCGTGCGCTGGATCGCCGCGCTCGGCGCGGCGACCTGGCTGGCGGTTCCGGCGGCGGCCGCACCGGTCGGTGCCTTCAACCTCGAGTTGCGGGTCGCCGAGCGCGAGATTCGCGACGGCGCGCTGCGCACGCTCGTGATCGTCCGGCGCTTCGCCTTGCCCGCTCCAGCCGTGCAGCGCAGCCGCAACTTCGCCAAGCTCTCGAGCGCGCTCGAGCCGAGCCTGCGCGCGGCGTTCGCCCGCCTCGAGCGCCCGGCCGTGGACGCCCGCTGGACGCCCGCCGCGGGCGGCTGGGCGGCGACGCAACGCAGCGCGTGGACGCTCGACGAGGCCGCGACCCGGGCGCGGCTCACCGAAGCGCTCGTCGAAGGCAGAACCTCGAGCACCGTCGCCGTCACCGTGCAACCACCGCAGCGCAGCGTCGAGGACTGGTACGCGCAGGGCGTGCGCGCCCACTTCGCGGGCGGCGAGAGCGCGTTTTACGGCTCCGCCGCGTACCGCGTGCAGAACATCCGCGTCGGCTCCAGCCTCGTGGACGGCGTGACGATTGCCAAGAACGGCGTCTTCGACTTCAACGCCACGGTCGGCGACATCACCGCCGATCAGGGCTTCGTGGACGGTTACGTGATCCGCTCCGGCACGCTCGCCAAAGAGGTCGGCGGCGGCATCTGCCAGGTCAGCACGACCGTGTTCCGCGCCGCCTACCTCGGCGGCTTGCCAGTGGTGCAGCGCAACTTTCACTCGTACCGCGTGTCCTACTACGAACTGGCCACGCGCGACTTTGCGCCGCCCATCGGCTTTGAAGCCACCGTCTACGCGCCGTACAAGAACCTCAAATTCAAGAACGACACCGGCGCACCGATCTTCGTCCAGGTCTCGGTGGACGCGCGGCGCTACACGATGCGGGTGGACCTGTTCGGACGCGCCCCCGACCGCCGCGTGCGTCTGTCCAGGCCCGTCTTCGGCCCGAGCAAACCCGCGCCCGCGCCGCGCTTTCAACCCGACGCGGGCGTCGCGCTCGGTCGGGAGCGCCGCATCGACGGCGCGGTGGACGGCGTCAGCGTCACGCAGACGCGCACGGTGCGCTACGCCAACGGCGGCGTGCGAACCGACCGGCTGTTTTCAAGCTACGTCCCGTGGGGCGCGATTTACGCCGTCAACCCGCGAGACCCGCGGCTCGGGGCGGTGGCTGCGCGGTGAAGTTCACCCTGCACCTGTTGCGCCGGGCGGCGATCCCGCTCGCGGCGCTCGCGCTGCTCGTCGGGCTGGGGCTCGCCGTGACCTCGCGCCCAGCCGACCCGAACGCCCAGGGCAGCCCGCTGCAGGGTCGCCCCGCGCCCGACTTCGCGCTCGAGCGGCTGGACGGCGGGCGCTTGGGGCTCGGCGACCTGCGCGGCAAGCGCGTCGTGCTGAACTTCTGGGCGTCGTGGTGCGTGCCGTGCCGCGACGAGGCCCCGCTGCTGCGCGACGCCCAGATCCGCTACGCGCGGCAGGGCGTGGTCTTCGTCGGCATCGTCTTCAACGACACGCCGCAAAAGGCGCGCGATTTCGTCGCCGAATTTGGGTTGACCTACCCGAACCTGATCGACGGGCGCAACCGCTCGGCGGTCGAGTACGGCGTGACCGGGCTGCCCGAGACGTACTTCATCGACGCGAGCGGCGTGGTCGTGTCGAAAAAGATCGGACCGGTGGACGGGGCTGACCTCGAGCGCCGCGTCGAGGAACTGCTCGCCCGGAAACGCGGTGGCGGGTGAGCGTGCTGCTGTTCGAGTCGCCCGCCCGCCCGCTCGAGCGCATCACCACGCACGCGCTGAGCCTCGCCTGCGGCGTCGCGCTCGCGCTCGTGTTCGTGCCGTTCCCGTGGTCGTGGCTCGCGCCGCTGCCGCTGGCGGGGCTGTTCTGGCAGGTCACCCGCGCCCGCGACGCCCGAGGCGCGTTCGCGGCTGGCTTCGCGGGCGGGCTGGGCTTTTTCGCGGTGCACCTGCTGTGGTTGCCGGTCTCGTTCGCGGCGCTGTTCGGCATCGTCGGCGCGCTGCCGATGCCGTTTCTGGCGCTCGTTCTGGCGGCGTTCTGGGGCATCACCGCCGGACTGACGCGGCGGCTCGCCGGGCGACACACGCTCGTCGCACTGGCCTTCGCGTGGGTGCTGCTCGAGTGGCTGCGCGGCCTGGGGCCGCTCGCGTTCACCTGGGGAACGCTCGGCTACGCGCTACTGCCCACGCCGGTGGCGCAGGTCGCCGACCTCGGCGGGGTGTACCTGCTCAGCCTGCTGGTCACGCTCAGCGCCAGCGGCCTCGCCGGGTTGCTGCACGGTCACTGGGAGGGGCTGGCGCTGTGCGTCTCACTGCTCGGCGCGGGGGCCGCGTACGGTTTGACGCGGGCCGCGCCGCCAGCGCCGACGCTCGAGGTGCTGCTCGTGCAGGGGTCGGTCGATCCGGTGCAGCGGGCCCGCGCCCGCAGCGCCTCGGAACTCGAGCTGTACGGGCGCCTGACCCGCGAGGCCCTGACGCGCGGCGCGCGACCGGCGCTGATCGTCTGGCCCGAGGGCGCGGTGCCGAGCGCGCCGACCCAGCCCGACACGCGCGCGGCGCTCGAGCGGCTGGGGGCGACGCCCGCCGTGATCGGTGCGCCGAGTTTCGGTGCGGACGGGGTGCGCAACAGCGCGTTCGGGTGGGACGGGCGCGCGGTCACGGGGCGCTTTGACAAGGTCAAGCTCGTGCCGTTCGGCGAGTTCTTTCCGGGCCAGGGCGCGCTCGACTTCGTCTACGGTCCGATCTTCGCGGGCATGGGGCTGTCCGGGCTGCGCGGCACGCAACCGGGCACAAGCTATCCGGCGCTGGCGCTGGGCACCATCCGCGCGGGCGCGTACATCTGCTACGAGAGCACCTTCGGCGCGGTTTCGAGGGCGCTCGTGCGCGACGGCGCGAACCTGCTCGTGAACATCTCCAACGACGCGTGGTTCGGCGCGACGCTCGGCGCGGAGCAGCACTTTCAGATGGGTCGGCTGCGGGCCATCGAGACGCGGCGCTGGGTCGCGCGCGCCGGCAACGACGGCATCACGGCCGTGATCGACCCGTCCGGGCGGGTCACGCAGCGCTTCGAGCGCTTCGCGGTCGCCGCGTTTCGCGCCCGCGTCGGCGTGAGCGAGGCGCAGACCGCCTACGTGCGCTTCGGCGACTGGGCGGTGCTGCTGGCGCTGCTCGGGGCGTGCGCGGTGCTCGTCTACAGCCGCTGGCCCAGTGAGCGGGAGGGGTGGTAGCGCGTGCATCCGGAACTCGTGGACCTGTTCGGCTTCAAGATCGCCTGGTACGGGGTGCTGATCACCGCCGGGGTGATGCTCGGACTTGGGATCGCCACGCGACTGGCCCGGCGGCGCGGGCTCGACGAGCGCCTGCTCTCGGACATGACCCTCGCCGCCATCGCCTGGGGCATCGTCGGGGCGCGGGTGTTCTACGTATTGACCTCGCCGCGCGAGTTTCAGGGCGCGGGGGTGTTGCAACTGATCAACATTCGCGGCGGCGGCATCTCGATCCACGGCGGCGTCCTCTTCGGAATTCTCGTGATCCTCTACTACCAGTGGCGCTACCGCATCAACTTCTACCGCTACGCCGACCTGATGGCTCCGGGGCTGGCGCTGGGGATCATCGGCGGGCGGCTGGGCAACTTCTTCAACGGCTCGGACACGATGGGGCGCATCACCGGCTGGCCGCTGGGCTTCACCTGGCCCGAGGTCGGCACGCCGATTCTCGGTGTGTTCCAGTCGGCGCGCAACTGGATCGGGATGCCGGGCGTGTGCGTGACCCGCGCCCAGACGTACGTCGCCAGCCTCTGCCCGGACGGTCAACTCGTGCGCGGGCCCGTGCACCTGACGCAGATTTACGGCGTGGTGATCGGCGCGGTGTTGCTCGTGGCCGCGTTTTACTGGCTGCGCTCCAACCGCCCAGGCTGGGTGTTCTGGCAGTTCATCCTCTGGTACAGCGTCCTGCGCGCGGGGCTCGAGGAGACCTTCCGGCTCAACCCGCTGTGGTGGCGGGTCGTGCTGCTCGAGGGTCCCGACCAACCGGGCATCGGGCTGTTCACCGCGACGCAACTGTTCAGCCTGCCGATCATCGTGCTGGCGGTCGTCATGCTCACGAGGATCGCGCGTGCGCCGCAGCCGAACGCGGTCGAAAGGGTCAACCATGTTCGGTAAGGCAGGTCTCGGGCGCTCTGTTCTGCGTCACGCATTGGTGGCGGCGCTCGGTGCGGCCGTGTTGACCGCGTTCTGGATCTCGCGCCGCGACTGGTCGCCGGAGCACCGCTTATGGCGCGCGACCGGCGACGCCTCGCTGGTGTTGTTGATGCTCAGCCTCGCCATCGGGCCGCTCGCACGGCTGCGCCCGTCGCTGGCGCGCTGGAACCCGTGGCGGCGCGAGATCGGCATCTGGGCGGCCGTGTGGGCGGCCGTTCACACCGTCACGATCCTCGACGGCTGGCTGCGCTGGGACTGGCTGCGCCTGCTGGGGTACGAGTTCGTTCAAGAACTCGGGCGGCGCGCGCGGCTCGAGCCGGGTTTCGGGCTGGCCAACGCCGTCGGCGCGCTCGCGCTGGTGATGGTGGGAGTGCTCGCTGTGACCTCGAGCGACCTCGCGCTGCGCCGCATCGGCGGTTCGGGCTGGCGGTGGCTGCACCAGGCGGCCCACACGGTGTTGTTTTTGTCCGTGCTGCACACGGGGTACTTTCTGTTCATGCACTACACGCAGAGCTTTCACCGCGAGCCCGCGCCCGATAACTGGTTTCGCTGGCCCTTCGTGGTGTCCGTGTTGATGCTGTGGGGACTTCAGGGCGTGGTCTTCGTGCGCGAGGTGCGCTCGCGCGGCGGCGTGCGATCAGCCGGTGAGCCCCTGTGAACGTCACCTTCTGGCTGGCCCTGCTCGCGGGCGGCTTCTCGTTTTTGTCGCCGTGCGTGCTGCCGCTCGTGCCGTCGTACCTGTCGGTGGTCGCGGCCGGAGGCTCGAGGCGCACGGTGTTGAGGAACGCGCTCGGGTTCGTGCTCGGGTTTTCGGTGATTTTCTTGGTGCTCGGCGCGTCGCTGGGCCTGCTCGGTCAACTGCTGCGCGAGTACCGGGGCGTCGTCACCACCGTCGGTGGCGGCTTCGTCGTGCTGTTCGGGTTGCAGATGCTCGGCGCGCTGCGCCTGCCGTGGCTCGGCAGCGGCTGGGCGGGGCTCAACCTCGAGCGCTACGGTGTAGCCGCCCCCATCGCCGTCGGCGCGGCGTTCGCCACCGGGTGGACGCCGTGCATCGGGCCGATCCTCGGCACGATTCTGACGCTGGCGACCGGGGCGGGCGACGCCGCACAGGGCGTCGGACTGCTGATGGCCTACAACCTCGGGCTGGCGATTCCGTTTGTGCTGACCGCGTTCGCCGCCACGCCCGTGCTGGCGTGGGCGCGACGCCACCGCAGCGCGCACCTGTGGTTCAACCGCGCGGCGGGCGCGGTGATGGTCGTGATGGGCGTGCTCGTGCTCACGAACACGATGAGCGCGCTGAACGGCTACCTGATCCAGATCACGCCCGCCTGGCTGTGGGGGCGGCTGTGAGCCACACCGAGGCAGCCCCGACGAACGACGCCCTGACCGAGTTGCTCGGGCGCTGGCGCGCCGACCCCGGCAGCACCTACAACACGTGGTTTCTGTGGGAGCAGCGCCTGAAGAACTTTCGCTCGATCCGGCGCGGTTTGGAAACATTCGTCCAGGAGATCAAAGCGGACAGGTTCGGCGCGCAGTACCGCGGCTCGTCGCTCGAGACGGTCGTGCATTCGGTCGCCGAGCAGCGCCAGATGTTCAGGGGGGCGGACCACGCGTTCCTGTGGAAACCGAAGTTGCGCATTCCCGACATCTACGAACACCGGGGCAACCAACTCGCCTTCGCGCACTTTCTGGACACCTGCGCCTGCTGCGACACCGAAGGCGAGGTGCTGGGCGCGATTCGTCAACTCGACGCCCACGCCATCAAAGGCCTGGGACCGGCGGCCGCCAACCTGCTCTACTTTCTGCACCCGACCCTGGTCGTGCCGTTCAACACCGCCATCGTGAACGGCTACAACGCGCTGACCGGCGCGCGGGTCAAGCTCGGGCGCTGGTCGGAGTACCTGGCGATGCGCGAGGGCGTGCTGCGCTTCAACGCGCAGCACCGCCACCTGCTCTCGAACGACCTCGGCGCGGTCGCCGGGTTGCTGTTCGACCTCGGCAGCGGACGCTACGCCCCGCCGCCCACGGGCGACGCACCCGAGGCCCGCGTGGCGTGGGCGGCAGACCTCGAGCGGGTGCGCTTGGCTGGCGCGAGTGAACGGCAGCTTGAGGCGAGCCGCGATGTGGATCGCTCGCACAGCGAGGTCCAGGGCTGGCTGCGCGACCTCGGACGGGCGCTCGGGTTCGCGGTCTGGATCGCCAGCAACGACCGCCACCGCGCCCACGGCAGCGGCAAACTCGGCGACGGTTGCCTCGCGGCGCTGCCCGACTGGATCAATGCGCAGCCCGGAGCCGACGCGGTGCGGCTGATCGACGTGCTCTGGCTCGACTCCGACGGGTCGAGCGTCGCGGCCGCGTTCGAGGTCGAACACAGTACCTCGATCTACTCGGGCATCGTGCGGATGCTGGATCTGGCGCTCGGTGCGCCCGAGCGGGCGGTGCGCGGTCTTTACCTCGTCGCGCCCGACAAGCGCGAAGGCGAAGTGCGCGAGCAACTGGGCCGCCCGGCGTTCTCGCAGGTGCGTCACCTTGGCGTGCGCTACCTGCCCTACGGCGAACTCGAGCGCAACCGCGAGGCGATGGCGCGTTTTGGCGCGGGGCTGAAAGCGGTTGAAGCGGTCTCGAGACAGTTGATCTAAAGGAGTTCACGATGAAAACAGATCAGGAACCAACACCGCCCAAGCGGAGCCCGCGCCGATTCAGCTTCACCGCCGCCTTTTTCACCGTGCTCGGGCTGGGTCTCGCGCTGTTCGCGTGGCAGTCGCTGACGCCGCGCGTGCCCGGAATGCCCGCCACGGGCAGTATGCCCGGAATGGTGATGACCCCCAGCCCGCCCGAGCCCGCCTCGAGCGCGGGCACGGACCCGATGGCGGGCATGGACATGGGCGGCAACGCCACCCAGGGCGCGAACAGTGCGCCTCCAACGGGCAACCTGGCGGTGCTCGAGGGTGATCTTCACGCACTGATGGTCGCCGAAGACGGGCGACTGTTCTACGGTCAGCACGCGGGCGTTCAGGTCTCCAAGGATGGCGGCGCGACGTGGAGTGCGCCGAGCGGCGGTGGTGACGCGATGGGCATGGGCGGCGCGGGCGACAAGCTTTTCCTCGCCGGTCACGATTTCTTCTCGGTCAGCAGAGATGGCGGCGCGTCTTGGCGCAATCCGGGCTTCGGCAACCTGCCGGGTACGGACATTCACGGCTTCGCGGTCGCGCCGAACGGCTGGCTGTACGCCAACCTCGCGGGTCGGGGGCTGTACCGCTCGACCGATGGTGGTGCGGGGTGGACGGCTGTGACACAAGCCACGATGAGCGCGATGACCCTGCAAGCCACGGCGGGCAGTCCGGTGACGCTGTACGCCAACGCCATTGACCAAGGGGTCATTCGCAGCCAAGACGGTGGGCGCACGTGGCAATTGTTGACGTCGGCGCTTGAGGGGCGTGCCTCGAGCTTCACGGTCGACCCGCAAAGCGGCGCACTGCTGGTCGCCACAGGTGAAGGTAAACTCCTGCGTTCGGACAACAACGGCGACGCGTGGACGGCGCTGAACGCCCCCGAAGCTCTAGCGCTGCTCGCCGTGTCGCCGAAGGATTCCAAGCTGATCTACGCGGTCGGCGGCAGCAATCAGGTCTACCGCAGCAGTGATGGCGGTCAGACGTGGAACGGTCGCTGAGCGCGTGCCACACCAGCCACGTTGCACGGTGAGACCCCGCAGACTCGAAGCTCGGGTGGCGCGCTCGCATGGCTCGATGGGCGGTCGAGGGTGACGCAGCGCACGGCTCGAGGCGAACGTTTCCAGCGCACGGTCTGGATTGGGTTGCTGGTGCTCAGCGCGGTGACGGTCTTGAACTGGGGCAACGTCCTGCCCGTGCTGCGCGGTCTGGCGTCGCAACTGTACGTCTACGGTGGCAACTTGTACGCGCTCGTCGGGCAGCCGTTGAACGCCTGGCGCTTGGCGCTCGGCACGAACCCGTTCGCGCCGCTGGTGCTGGGCCTGATGGGCGCAACCGCGCCGTGCCAGCTCTCGACGGGCGCGGTCAGCCTCGCCTACGTCGCCCAGGACCGGCGCGCCGGCGGGGCACTGGCGCGCGCCCTGGCGTACACGGCGGCGCGGGTGCTGTTCTACGGTGTCGTCGGCGGCGCAGTCGTGGTGCTGCTCGGCGGCGCGGGGGGCGCAGTGCAGGCTCCCGGCGAGTTCTTCACGGCCGTGCGGCGCGCGCTGGGGCCGCTGACGCTGCTGGCAGGATTGGCGACGCTCGGCGCGTTCCGGGTGCGCTTCCAGGTCGGTGACGCCCTCGGCGCTCGGGTGCGCACCTTCGGCGAGGCTCGAGGCGGGCTGGTCGGGGCGTTCGCGCTGGGGTTGGCGTTCAGTCTGGCGTTCTGCCCGACGCTGTTCTTGTTGTTCTTTGGGCTGGCGCTGCCGCTGGCGGCGCAAAGCCCGCTCGGCCTGATCTTTCCAGCGCTGTTCGCGCTCGGCATGAGCCTGCCGCTGCTGCTGCTCGCGGCGCTCGTGCCGGGCGGCGAGGAGCGCCGCGGCGCGCTGCGCGCCCTGCGCGGCTGGCATCGCGTCGCCACCCCGGTCGCCGGTGCGGTGTTCGTGCTGGTCGGTGTGTACGACGTGTTCGTGTACTGGTTGTTGTAGGCAGTGCCCTCTCCGGCGCGATCCGCGCGCCGCGTCCCGTTTCGAGGAGTCCCGCATGGAACCGATCACATCCGCCCCGCGCCGCCTCGCCCCGTCCGCGCTGATCCTCGTCGGCGTCGCCGTCGTGCTCGGCATCGCCTTCGCGCTGCGCGCGGCAGAGCGGGCCGCCAGCGAAGCCCCGATTGCCGGTGTCGTCGTCTCCGCGGGGTCGCTGGCGCGCGACCACCGCGAGGGCGCGCTCGCCTACCCGGCGCAGCCGCCCGTCGGCGGCGTTCACAACGCCGCGTGGGTCAACTGCGGGATCTACCGGCAGCAGGTCCCCACCGAGTCGGCCGTGCATTCGCTCGAGCACGGCGCGGTCTGGATCAGCTACGACCCCAGCCTCGGCGAGCGCGCCGTCGAAGCGCTGCGCGAAGCTGTGCGCGACCACCCGTACACGCTGCTCGCCCCGGCCCGCTACGGCGCGCTCAACGCGCCGGTCGTGGCGGTCGCGTGGGGCACGCGGCTCGAGGTGCCCACGGCGACCGACCCGCGCCTGTTGCGCTTCATCGTGCGCTACGCGGGCGGGCCGCAGTCGCCCGAGCCGGGTGCGGTCTGCACCGGCGGAATCGGAACGCCCAATGGGTAAGCGCTGGCTGGTGTTGCTCTGCGCGCTGCTGATCTCGGGCGGCGCACGCGCGGCGACGATCCTCGAGACCCGCGCGTCGCTCAAGACAGCCCGCTTGAGCGCTGTGACGCTCGAGCAATCCCGCTCGCTGCGGGCGACGCTCGCGCCCGGCAGCCGCGCTGGCACGCTCGAGACCCCGGTGATCGCCCAGGCGGCCTTCGATCGCGCCGTGGTCTCGTGGAACGCGCTGACGCCCGCGGGCGCGTCGCTCGAGATCGCCGTGCGCGCCCGCATCGGCTCGCGCTGGACGCGCTATTACCGCGTGGCGCGGTGGTCGTCCGACCCGCGCCTCGAGCGCCGCTCGTTCGCAGGGGAGCGCGACGCGGACGGGTTTCTCGACACCGACACGCTGAAGTTGACCCGCTTGGGCAACGCCGTGCAGATTCGCGTGACCCTCGAGGCGGGTGCCGCCCCGCCTACGTTGACCCGTCTGGCGGTGACAAGCTTCTCGTCCCGAACCGCCTACCGCGCCGCGCCCACGCCGTCTGACCGCCGCGCTTGGGGCGTGGACATCGCCGTGCCGATGCGCTCGCAGATGATCTACCCGAACGGCGGCGAGGTCTGGTGCTCGCCGACCACGATGACGATGCTGCTCGAATACTGGGGCGCGCGGCTCGGGCGACTGCTCGCCGACAGCGTGCTTGCCGCGGTCAGTGCGATCTGGGACCCCGTCTACGACGGCGGCGGCAACTGGTCGCTGAACACCGCCTACGCGGGCGGCAAGGGGTTGCGGGCGTACGTGGATCGGCTCTCGAGCCTCAGTGCAGCTGAAAGCTACATCCGGCGCGGCGTGCCGTTGGTCGTGTCCATCGCGTGGAAGCTGGGCGAACTGCGCGGCGCGAAGCTGCCGCGCTCGAACGGTCACGTGCTGCTGCTGCGCGGTTTCACGAAATCCGGCGATCCGATCACCAACGACCCGGCCGGGAAGACCGAATCTGCCAAGGACATCCTCACCGTCTACAGCCGCGCCGAGTTCGAGCGGGCCTGGTTCGGGCACTCGGGCGGCGTGGCGTACGTGATCGGGCCCTGAACGTGGGCGCACCGCTCGAACTGAACGAAGCCGGACAGCGGCGACGTGACACCGTCTGGCGCGCCCTCGCTCTGCTCGCGGCGGCGTTGATCGCCCTCGCCGCGCGTTCCACGCAGCCGCGCCTGGCGACCGCCAATGAAGTCAACACCGTGGCGGTCGCGGAGGCGCTCGCGGCGGTCGTGCAGGTCAGCGCCCGCCTTCGCCCCGAACTCGTCGGCCCCGGTGAGAGCGCGGTCGAGACCGGCAGCGGCTTCTTCGTCGAGCGCGGCTTGATCGTCACGAACGCGCACGTCGTCGCCGGCGCGACCGCGCTGCGCGTCGCGCTCCGGGACGGACGCGAGCTGGCGGCCGTGCTGGCCGGGCAGGACACGGGCTACGACCTGGCCCTGCTGCGCGTCAGCGCCACCGGCATCGCACCGTTGCGCTTTGCCGACACCCACGAGGTCGGACAGAAGGTCGTCGTCCTCGGCGAGCCGCTCGGACACCGCAACGCCGTCGCCGTCGGCACGCTCAGCAACGTCGCCTTCGTGGCCCAGGACAACGCCGACGGCATCGGCGCGGAGCTGCCGCAGGTGCTGCTGACCGACGCCCAGGTATTGCCGGGCAACTCGGGCGGGCCCGCGCTCGACTCGCGCGGCCGGGTGCTCGGCGTGGTCGCCGCGCAGTTGCAGAGCCGCTCGAGCGCCAACGCGCTCGGCCTGGCAATTCCGTACTGGTCGGCGCGCGCGGCGCTGCGCGACCTCGAGCGCTACGGGCGGGCCCGACGCGCCTCGCTCGGCGTGCGGCTGCTCGACGCCGAAGACCTCAGCCCGCTCGTGCAAGGCGCGCTGCGGCTCGGCCCGTCCGGCGGCGCGCTCGTGCTCGGCGTCGACCCCGAAAGCCCGGCGGAGCGCGCCGGGCTGCGCGGCTCGGACACCGACGCCAGCGGTCGGCTGAGCCGCCCCGGCGATGTCATCCTCTCCCTCGACGGTGCGCCGATCCTCGGGCAGGAGAGCCTGCTGCGCGCACTCAGCGGCATGCGCAGCGGTCAGACGGTGACCCTGCGGGTTCTGCGCGGCGGCGCGCGGTTGCGCCTGCGGGTGCGGCTGTGAGCGCGCCCGACACGGCTGCGACGCGGGCGGTGCTCAGGCACACCGAGGCTCCCCTCGGCGTTGCGCTGCACTGCCCCCCTTCAGGGCGCGCCGCGCTCGAGCGCGCCCTGCGGCGGGGCGGCTGCGCTGTGCACGCCGAGGCGGCGATCACCGTGATCGTTGACGCCGCACCGGGCGCGGGTCACGGCAGCCTCACCGTCGCGGGCGGTCGCGCGGCGCTGCTCGTCACCGCCAACGCCTGCCCCGAGTACCGTCTGGACCGCAGCGCGCAGCACCGCGCCGCGCTGCACTTCTCGAGCCCCGAGCCCGCCGAGATTGTGCGCGCGGTGTGGCGGCTGCACCGCGCGCCCGACGAGCCCGCACCGCTGCCCGCCTCGCCGCTGTCGCTGCGCGAACGCGCGGTGCTGCGCGGCGTTGCCCACGGGCTCGAGGACCGCGAGATCGGCGAGCGACTGGGCATCCGCGGCGCGGTCGTGCGCAACCACGTCAGCGCGATCCTGAGCAAACTGCGCGCCGCGCACCCCGAGGTCCGGCTCGACTCGAGGTTGCAGCTCGCGCTGTACTACTGGGGTCTGTGGTCGAAGCCCACCCACGGTTGAGGGCGGAAATCGCACCCGATTTCCACAAAGTTGGTGTTGACCAAGGCCGCTGTCGCACCCTCAACGGGTCACGGTGTTCGCGCTGACCTTGACCCACTTGCCCCGGCTGTCCAGCGGCACGTTCCAGAACGCCGCCATGACCTTTTTGACGGCGGGAAGGGCGACGCCGCTGCCTTCCACGCCGTTCTCGAAGAACGCCACGACGACCAAATTGGGATTGTTGACCGGACCGTACCCCATGTACCACGCGTGGTCGCGGTAGGTGCGCTGGGCGTTCTGCGCCGTGCCAGTTTTGCCGCCGGTCAAAACCGGAAATTCTTTCAGGGATAAAACTTCTTTGGCTGTGCCCACTTGCGTGGTCTGCACCATGCCCTGCTTGAGCATGTCCCAGTACTGCCCTTCAATCTGGGTCATCGGTTTGGGGGACACGGGTTTGCCGTTGACCTTGTCCAGTACCGTCAACTGCGGGCGCTTGCCGTCGTTCACGATGGTCGCCAGCATCCGCGCGATTTGCAGCGGCGTAGCGCGAAACTCCTGACCGATGGCGTAGTTCAGGCTCGAGCCGGGGTTCCACGTGCGTCCTTGCGCCGCGTAGATGTTGGGTCCGATCAACTCACCGCCGGACTCCCCGACGAGTTCGATGCCGGTCGGCTGTCCGAACCCAAACTCCGAAGCGCGTTTCGCCTGCGCGTTGCCGAACTCCATCGGGCCGAACGCGACGACGCTCTGGTAGTACCAGGTGTTGCACGAGTTGGCGATTGCGCCCTTGGCGTCCATCGGTCCCATATCGCGCACGCGGTTCCAGTTGCGCCACGGACGACCGCCCCAAAACCACGCGCTGTAGCACTGGTACACGCGGTTGCCAAAGCCCGCCTCGAGCAATGTAGAGGCAGTGACGAGCTTGAACGTGCTGCCCGGCTCGAAAATCTTCACCGCGCGGTTCCACGTCGGCAGGTACTTGGTGTCGAGCAAAGCCCTCGTCGCTCGAGGGTCAATCGGCGCGGTGCTGAACCAGTTGGAGTCGTAACCCGGTCCGACTGCGAGCGCCAGGATTTTCCCGGACTTCGGGTCGAGCGCGACCATCGCACCGCGCGCCTCGGCAACCTGCGCGATGCCGTTTTTGCGGTTGAGGCGATTGATGTCGTCCTTGGCTTCGTCGATTGCCCGCTCCGCCGCCGCTTGCAGTTTGGGCTGGATGGTCAGCGTCACCGTGTCGCCGCGCACCGCCGAACGCACGACGCGCTCGCGCACGACACGACCCCGAGCGTCCATCTCCTGAAGGCGCTCCCCGTCCTCGCCGCGCAAGAGGTTTTCCAGTCCCGCCTCGAGTCCCGATTTCGGCACGAGGTCGTTGCGTTCATACCCGTTGGCGAGGTCTTTGTCGTCCGCGACGCGCATGTATCCCAAGAGATTGCCCATCATGCCCGACGGGTAATAGCGCTGCACGCGGTAACGCAACTCTACATTCTCCTGCCCGGACAGCCACTCCTCGAGCGCGATGATCCGGTCCGGCGGCACGTCGCGCCGCAGCACGACCTCGCCCAGCTTGGGATCAATCGCGGGCAGCGGCAACCCAACGCCTGCGAGCATGGCGATGCGCTGCAACTGCTTGACCTCGCCGCCCTTGTAGACGAGCGCCACCGCATCGCGGCTGGTGGCGAGCAGCGAGCCGTCGGCCGCGCGAATCTCGCCGCGCACCGCTGGAATCTTGGCGGGTTGCAGGCGGTTGTCGTCGCTGAGCATCGCGTACTGGTCAAACTGCACGACCTGCAGGGAATACAAACGCGCCGCGTACGCGCCCAGCACGGCGGTCAGCATCAACGCCAGCGGTGCGAGCGGGTTGTGCGGCGGGCGGGCTTTGGCGGTTTTGGGCAAGTTCACGGGCGTCCTCGAGCGCGCTGCGGGGTTGAAAGGTCGGGTGGGCTCGAGCGGGGGGTGTTCCATCGCCCGCTCAAAGCGAACGCCCCTCTGGTACGGCCGGACTCCTGACGCGTGTCGAGGGAAAAAGCTCGAGGGCGCGAGTTGACCCGAGAGGCGACCGGCGATCCTTGACGCGCGGTTGCCTTACAAGAACCGTCTGCTGGAAGGCGCGTTCGTGACCGCTGGCGTCTACGGTCAAAGCCGACCAACACGAAGGCGGAACGCCACGCGTTCCGCCTTCGTGTTGGTCGTTGCCTGCGCGTTACTTCAGCCAGGCTTTGAACTGCTTGATTTCCTTGGACTGCGCGTTGATCACGCTCTGGGCGAACTTCTTCAGTTCGGGTTTATTGGCTTTCTTGAGCGCGTCCTGGCCCATCATCACAGCCATTTCGTGGTGCGCGATCATGCCCTCCAAGAAGCTCTGGTCAATCGGCATGCTCATGCCCGACATCGGAGCCATGCCTGCCTTGGTCTGCTGCATCATCGGCGCATTGTCCTCGCGCATCAACGCCATCTGCTTGGCGTCGGGCTTGGCGTTGTACCAGGTTCGCAGCCAGCCCTCGAGCTGCTTGATCTCCTTGGTTTGATCGTTGATGATCGTCTGCGCGGCTTTTTTGACTTCGGCGCGCTCGCAGACCTTGACGCAGTCCTGCGACATCACCAGTGCGCCCCGGTGGTGCTCGATCATCTGCGACATCCAGGCGATGTCGTAGGCCCTGCCGCTGAGTTTCTTGAGGGCTTCGCTGGCTTTCGTGCCCATGCTGCCCATGTTCATGCCCGACATCTGTGCAGACGCTGTGCCGAGCGCGAGTCCCGCCATGCCGACGATCAACCATTTGGTGAAGGGTTTCATACGGCCGTGATCCTGCCCGCGCTGTGTAAAGCCCGTATAAGGCTGTCCGGCACGAACGCACCTTTACAGCCCGAGAAACGCCAGCGTGCCGCGCGCGATGCCCGCGGCGATGCGCTGACGGTAGGCGGGCGTGCCCAGCCTGCGCCCCTCCTCGGGGTGGGTGGCAAAACCCATCTCGACGAGCACCGCCGGAATTCGCGCTCGACTGATCACCCAGAACTCGGCCTGCTTGACGCCCTGATCGACCGCCCCGGTCTGCGCGATCAGGTTGCGCTGAATGCCGGTGGCCAGCCGTCTTGAAAAGCTGGCGTTGAGTTGGGCGAGCTGATCGTTCAGCAGCCCGCGCGCGACCTCGCCCGCCCGCGTGGTCAGCGCCCGACCGCTCGCGCCGCCGCCGTTTTCGCGCTGGGCCTGCGCGAGCGTCTCACGGTCCGGGGCCTGCCCGAACAGGAACGTCATCGCGCCCTGCGCCTTCGGGTTGGTGGCCGCGTTGACGTGGATGCTGACGAAGGCGTTGCGGTCGGTGCTGCCCAGGTCGGCGCGGCGGTCGAGGTCGCAACCCTTGTCGCAGCCGCCCACGCCCTGCCAGGCGGCGTCGCCGGTGCGGGTCATGACCACGCGCACGCCCGCCGCCTCGAGCAGTGTTCGGACCTTCTTGGCGACATCGAGCGCGGTTTCCTTTTCGGTGACGAACGCCACGCCGCCCGGATCGATGCCGCCGTGTCCGGGATCGAGCACGACCACGGGGCGCGGCCGCTGCGGCGCTCGGGTCGAGACGGGCGGTCGGGGTGCGGGCGGCGGGCCGAGCGCACGGCTGCCCGGCGTGCGGATGTCGGCGACGATGCGCGGCGGCAGTCCGTCGCCCGCGGGCAGCCGGAAGACCGTGAAATCGCGCGCGTCCAGCCGCGCGCGGGTTTGCAGGCGCAACACGCCGTAGCCCGGCTTGGGCTCGAGGCTCCACGACGCGACCTGCGCGGTGTTGCCCGCGCCCGCCTGGCGCGCTCCCGCGAACGGCTCGAGGCGAACCGTCAGCGTGGTTCCACTGGCGCTCGCCGCGTAGGTGCGGTTGCCGGGCGCTTCGAGCACCACGCGCGTGAAGTCGCCGTCGGCGTGGTGGGCCAGGCGCACCGCGTCGCCGCCGGCGGAGGCGAGCAGGCTCGAGACGAGGAGCAGCGCGCAGCCCGCGAGCAGCGCGCGCACAAGGCCACCGTTGACGCGCATTCAGCGCCCGCGGTAGGCGGCCTGCAGCGCCTGGCTCGAGGGCAGCAGGGCCAGCGGGTTGACGAGCGCACCGCCGCCGCGCACCTCGAAGTGCAGGTGCGGTCCGCTGCTGTTGCCGGTGCTGCCGACGCGGGCGATGACCTGACCCTGGCGCACGGTCTGTCCGACGCGCACGAGCAGGCTCGAGTTGTGGGCGTAGTAGTAGTCGCGGCCACCCGCGCCGCGCACGATCACGAGGTTGCCGTAGCCGAAGACGTTCCAGCCGCTCGCGGTGACCGTGCCGCCGACGGCGGCGTACACGGGCGTGCCCGTCGGCGCGGCGATGTCCAGCCCGGCGTGCCCGCAGCCCTTGCCGCAGTAGGAGTAGCGCGTCGTGATCACGCCCGCGAGCGGCCACAGTACGCGCTCGGCGGACCGAACTGCGCCGCCGCTCGCCGCAGCCGGGACGACGCGCACCGTGTTTGCCGACGCGGGTTTTGCGCCGAGCAGGTGCAGCGTCTGACCGGGGCGCAGGGTGTCGCGCTCCAGGGCGTTGTCTCGCTGCAACTTGGTCACGGAGACGCCGTTCTGGCGGGCGATCTGCCACAGCGTGTCGCCGCGTTGGACGGTGACGTGGACGCCGTGGGCGACGCCCGCCGACCCGGCGAGCAGAGCACCGCAGGCGAGCACCGCGAGCGCCAGTCGCCTGCGGGCGCGGGCGGACACCGAAATCTTCAGGTTCGCTTCAGGAAGCACGCGGCATGATACGCAGACCCGTGTTAAGCCCTTGTAAAGCCAGCCAGAGTGAGCGCACTGCTGGGCGCGTGTCAGATGGCTCGCTCAGCCCGACGGCGCAATTGACGGTGCGTTGACAGGGCGGTGATACCGTCCGGTGTGCGCTCACCAATGCTGTTGACCCTTGTTTTCGCCGTGACGACCCTGGCGTTCGCCCACACCTCGAGCACGCACCCGCGGTCGCTGTCCACGCTCGAGACGCTGCGCGGTCCGGCCTTCGACAGTGCTTGGGTTTCGCAGTTGCTCGCCTTCGAAGAACTGCTCGAGCGTAGCGCGCAGACCGTCTACGGCGAGGTGCAGCGCCCCGCGACGCGCGACGCGGTCTGGGACGTGGTCGAGGCCAGCCGCGCTCAAGCCAAGCTGCTCGAGGCATGGCAGCGGCGCGCTGCGGCGGCGCGCGCGGACACGGCGCAGGCGGCGCTGACCCGCGCCGACCTGCAGGACACGGTCAACCGGTTGACCGGGCGCACCGTGCCGAACCACGACATGAACATGAGCGGCGACGCGGACCGGGCGTTCTTCGGCGGCGTGATCGCGGCTGACCGCTACGCGCTCGCGCTCGCCCAGATCGCGCTCGACGGGGACGGGGTCAGCGCCGAGGTGCGCGGGCTGGCCAAGGCGGCGGCTGGCGAGGCAACGCTGCGCATCGCGCGCTTCACGGCCCTGCTCGAGGGTCTGCGCTGAGCGCACTCAGCGCAGGCGGATGGCTTCCATCAACTCGTCGATCATTTCGGTCGTGTCGCCGCGCGCGGCGGCCGTGACCACGTGCGCCTCGAGGTGACCGCGCAGCACGACCTCGCCGACGCCCGACAGCGCGCCCTGCACGGCTTTCAGTTGCACGAGCACGTCCACGCAGTAGGCGTGCGGGTCCTCGAGCATCTTCTGGATGCTCTCGAGGTGTCCGCGGGCGATGGCGATGCGCCGCCGGGCACGCTTGCGGGCGTCCTCGGGCATGCACAGGTGCTCGCGCTCGGTGACCTGCTGGGCACCGCGGACGGTCACGACCGCGCGACCGCTGCCGTGTAGCCCTCGTCTTGCACCGCGGCAAGGAGCGCTTCCAGGTCGACGCGCTCGCCCTGCACGCGGGCTGCGCCGTGCGCCAGGTCGACCTCGACGTTGGAAACGCCGTTCACGCGCTTCAGTGCGCCCTCGACGGCGGTTTTGCAGTGCCCGCAGGTCATTCCGCTGACGGTCAGTTCGATGTTCATGGCTTGCCTCCTGTGTCCCCGTAGGGGGGTTGCTGACCAAAGTGTACGGCATCGGGTCTCGCCCGACCAGTTGCCGGCGCTACAGAGACGTGTCGCAGCGACTCCGGGCGTTCAATTGTCATCCAGGGAACGTCGCCACCGCCGTCCTCCCTCTACACTGGTCGCATATCCCCCAGGGGGGTTTAGGAGGATTTCCATGAACCCATCCGCAACCCCGAAACCCGCCCAGTTCGAGGTCGGCGTCAGCGGCATGACCTGCGCGGCGTGCGTCGGACGCGTCGAACGAGGACTGAAAAAAGTGGACGGCGTGCTCGAGGCATCGGTCAACCTCGCCACCGAACGCGCCACCGTGCAGTACGACCCGAGCCGAACCACCCCCGACGCGCTGCTCGAGACCGTGCGCGCGACCGGCTACGAACCGCTCACGCAACAGCTTGACCTGAGCATCACCGGCATGACCTGCGCCGCCTGCGTCGGACGCGTCGAGCGTGCGTTGCAGAAAGTGGACGGCGTGCTGGGCGCAACCGTCAACCTCGCCACCGAGCGCGCCACGGTCACGTACCTGCCCGCGCAGACCAGCCTGGCGCACCTGAAACGCGCGGTGCGCGACGCCGGATACAGCACGCTCGAGACTGAGAACGCGCAGGACCGTGGCGACGCCGAGCGCGAAGCTCGAGCGCGCGAACTCGAGCACTTGCGGCGCGACGTGACCCTCGCAGCGGTCT
>JAESGJ010000172.1_pt1 | contig 83008 bp, 82 predicted proteins | sample 9266241 | NCBI WGS metagenome assembly JAESGJ01 (sample SAMN14514841, study PRJNA621669) | algae metagenome | isolation source: Brasilonema octagenarum HA4186-MV1 and co-occurring heterotrophs from wet... | place: USA: Manoa Valley, Hawaii | collected 2009-07-20
GCTGTCTCGTCGAGTCCCTCGGCGTCAGGAAGCCGCGACCGTACGAGCTGGTCACATCGTCGGAGTAGTGGTACATCGTACGATGCGTGATCTCGTACGACCTGCCGCCCACCACGGCCGTCGGTCCGTCCGTCACGGCACGACCCTCCGTTCGTCAGGACCCCAGAGCGGCTGCATCCCGCCGGGCAGCGACAGATGCGTCGCGGTGATCACCCGCGACAGTTCGCGCAGGTCGGTGTGGATGCCGTCGAGGAGGCCGTCGAGTTCTGCCCTGGTGCCATCGGTGACGTCCTCGAGGTCGGCGGGGTCGAGCCGACGCAGCCGGGCGGCCACCTCGTCGATGAGCCGCTCGGGACGCGTGGAGCCGGACGACGACGGCAGCGCCTTGAGGTTCGCCCGCAGCCGCTCGAACTGGTAAGCCAGCGAACGGGGGTTCTCCTCGTCGAACAGCACCAGGTCCGCCACCGCGGCCACGCTCACCTTGCCGTGGGTGCGCCGCCGGTAGATCACCGACGACTCGCACGCCACCAGCGTCGACTCGGTAATGGTCTGCTCGGCCGCCGGGCTGCGAACCTTGGTCAGCGTCGCGCGCATCAACGCCGCCAGCCAGATGCCGCGCTCGATGCGTTTGCCGATGTCCATCATCGTCCAGCCGACGTCGCGGACCATCGACTCCGCCGCGACCCCGGACAGGGCCAGCATCCCGGCCAGCGTCTGACTGTGCGCGGCGGCGAGATAGCCCTCGCCCTCGGCGTTGGAGTCCGGTGGCGCGGTCGAGGGATGCATCACCGCGCGGTCGACGGCGGCCAGCACCATCCACGTGTCGTTCGACATCTGGTCGCGTACCGAGCGGGCGGACAGCCCGAGCCGTTCGACCGACTGCGCCAGCGACCCCGACCGGTGCCGGTCGGCCGTGAGCGCCCAGAGCGTGGTCGGAGCGATCGCGATCATCTCGGCGTGGTCGCCCGCCGCGCCGGTGTCGGTGCCGGTGATGCGTCCGAGTGCGGCCAGCAGCACCGGGACGCACTCGCTGTCCGGGATGTCCTGGCGATAGCGGAATTCGTGGTAGCGCTCGCGGGTGACGTTCAGCAGGCGCGCCATGCTCTCGGCGCGTTCGGAGTAGCGGCCCAGCCAGAACAGGTCGGACAGCACGCGCGGCGAGCTGACGGCTCGGGTGGGACTCGGTGTGATCGCGGGCAGGTCGACCGAAGGCACCGGCGTGCGCTCGGCGGTCACCCGCGTCGGAGTCCTGACCCAGATGTCCTTGGCCGCAACGGTGTTCATCCGATAGGCGGCGTTGCCGGGCGCGAGCAGGTAGCCGAGGCCGCCCACCATCGGCGCGTAGCCGCCGCGCTGGGCGACGGTGAACAGTCGCATGCCCGTGCTGCCAGGCGACAGGGTGTTGAAGCCGTGGTCGGTCGGGGCCGACGAGAACTGCGGAAGCTCCTGCCCCACCCACGCCCACGGGGTCGCTCCGATCCGGGCCGCCAACTCGTCGAGTTCGCGGCTCGACAGGGCGGGGCCCACGATGGGCTCGCCCCCCGTCACCGGCCGGATCAGCAGCGACGCCAGGTGGCTCAACAGATGCGACCGCTCGACGTCGATGCCGCCCCAGTACATCGGCGCCGTGTTCAGCTGGGGCGTCTCGTCGAGCAGCAGGTGCGCGAGGTCGGGCAGGAAGCGTTGCAGCCCAGGGCTTTCCAGAATGCCGCTGCCGAGGGTGTTGACGACGGAGACGGCACCGCGGCGGAGCACCTCGACGAGGCCGACGACCCCGAGCCGGGAGTCCGCCCGAAGGTCGAGCGGATCGGCGTAGGCGGCGTCGACGCGGCGGAGCACGACGTCGACGCGCTTGAGCGTGCCGAGCGAACGCATCCACAGCTTGCCGTCGCGGACGACCAGGTCGGCACTCTCCACCAACGGGAAGCCCAGCACGCTCGCCAGGTACGCCTGGTCGAACGCCGTCTCGGAGTGGATGCCCGGGCTGAGCACGACCACCACGGGCTGCTCGGCCGACTCCGGTGCGGCGTCGATGAGGGCCAGGCGCAGGGCCTGCGCCCACGGCGATGCCGGCCGCGGACTGATCCTCTCGTAGAGGTCGGGGAAAGCGTGGGCGACCACGCGCCGGTCGGCAAGCGCATAGCCTGCCCCCGACGGCGCCTGCGTCCAGTCCGCGTTGACCAGGAATTCTCCCGAGCCGTCGCGACTCACGTCGCAGCCGTGCATGAAGAGCTGATGACGCCCGGGCACCTCGATGCCGCGGGCCGCACGGAGGTAGCCGGGGTGCGAGAACACCAGCTGCGGAGGCAGCACGCCGCTGGTGATGGAGCGCCGCGCGCCGTAGAGGTCGGTGAGTACCGCGTCGAGCACGCTCGAGCGTTGCACCAGACCGGATTCCAGGGTGTCCCAGTCCGCCGACGAGATCAGTAGCGGCAGCGCGTCGAGGTGCCACGGACCCGGGACCTGGGTGCCGTCGCCGTTGGTGACGGCATCGCCCTGCCGGTCGACCTGAACGAAGGTGATGCCGTCGTTGTCGACGAGCCCGCGCACGACCGAACGCAGCCGCTCGAGGCCGTACCGGCCGCGCTCCCCCACGCAGTCGGCCAGTTCCAGCCACGCGGGCCGGACGTTGCCCGCCTCGTCGACGAACTCGTCGTAGCCACGGCCCGCCCCGCCACGGACCTCGAACAAGGACTCCTGCGCCCTGGCGGTGCGGTACTGCGCCAACAGGTCGGCCCCGGCTCCGGTACGGAAGCCGGCGCCGCTGTCGACGGGAATGGGCTCGGGTGGGCCGCTGGCGCTCAGGACCATCAACGCAGCACGGTACGCACCCGGCGCAGATCCACGATGCCCGGCGCGCCCACGTCAGTCGATTGACGTGCCTGCTTCTCCCGAATGTCGGACATGTCGACCTGGCCTGCGGTGAATCCGGTTGCCTCGAAGCGCCTGCCGCGCCGCGACTCGGCCTCGACCGCGTTGACGGGAGGGTTGTCGTAGGCGCGTCCGCCGGGGTGGCTGACGTGATAGGTGCAGCCGCCGCGCGACGTGCCGGTGGCGGTGTCGATGAGCTCGAACCGCAGCGGGGTGTCCACGGTGATGGTCGGGTGCAACGCGCTGGGGGGTTGCCACGCCCGGTACCGGACGCCACCCACCTGCACGTCGGTGTTGCTGGTGGCCAGTAGCGGGATCGGATAACCGTTGGCGGTGACGACGTACCGGTGCCGGTCGGCCCCGATGAGTCGCACCTGCAGGCGCTCCACCGAGGAGTCGACGTAGCGCGCCGTCCCACCCGCGGTCGACTCCTCGCCGAGGACGTTCCACGGTTCGATCGCGCCGCGCAGTTCGATCTCGACTCCGTCGAAGACCGCGGTGCCCACGCGCGGGAAGCGGAATTCGGTGAACGGGTCCAGCCAGCTGGTGTCGAAGTCGATACCGTGCGCACGGAGGTCGGCGGCGACGTCGGCGATGTCTTGAATGATGAAGTGCGGCAACAGGTATCGACCATGCAGGTTGGCCTCGTGCCGGATCAGCGGGGCGCGCAGGGGCTCGTCCCAGAACCACGCGACCAGCGCGCGCACCAGCAGCGACTGCACCATCGCCATCTGGAAGTGTGGCGGCATCTCGAAGCCGCGCAACTCCAGCAGCCCGAGGCGTCCACGTGGGCTGTCGGGGCTGTAGAGCTTGTCGATGCAGAACTCGGCGCGGTGCGTGTTGCCGGTGATGTCGGTGAGCAGGTGCCGCAGCGCCCGGTCGGTGACCCATGGCTTCGGGGAGGCCGAACCGCCCGTCAGCCGGTCGATCTCGGCGAACGCGATCTCCAGTTCGTACAGCGACTCGGTGCGCCCCTCGTCGACGCGTGGCGCCTGTGAGGTGGTGCCGATGAACCGCCCGGAGAACAGGTAGGACAGCGAGGGGTGTCGCTGCCAGTACGTCAGCATCGACACCAGCAGGTCCGGCCTGCGCAGCATCGGCGACTCGGCCGGGCTGGTGCCACCGAGCGTGATGTGGTTGCCGCCACCGGTACCGCCGTGCGTGCCGTCGAAGTCGAAGGACTCCGTCGACAGTCGGCTGAGTCGTGCTTGCTCGTAAAGGGTTTCGAGCTGCTCGCGCTGTTCGGCGAAGCTTGCCGTCGGTGCGACGTTGACCTCGATGACGCCGGGGTCGGGGGTGACCGACATCGACGTCAGGCGGGGATCGGACGGCGGCCCGTAGCCCTCCACGACCAGTGCGCAGTCGGCCTTGGTCGCCGCCGCCTCGAGCCGCGCGACGATGTCGACGAAGTGCTCGAGCTCCTCGGTCGGCGGCAGGAAGACATAGAGCACGCCGTCGCGGACCTCGGCAACCATGGCGGTGATGGGAGCGCCGTCGGCCTCCTCGATCTCGGCGTCCTCGGGCTCGACCGCTGTGATCAGCTTGCCGCGCGGGGCCAGCGGGTCGGCGGGGTGCGACGCCCGCGGCGCGTGCCAGCTGATCGCGTTGAGCGGCAGCCGCAGCCCGGCGGGAGAATCGCCCTCCAGCAACACGATTCGACCTCTGCGCAGCGTCCAGTTGGCACTGGCCCAGCCGCTGTCGTCGTCACGACGGTGCAGCGGGAGGACGTACGCGGCGGGTTCGACGATGGACTCGTCGAGCCGGGCCAGCAGTCCGGCCCTGGCGTCGGGTTCGTCGTCCTCGAGGTCGTCGGCGACGGCCACCGGTTGGCCCGCGGGCTGTCGGACCGACGCGGCGAGGCGGCTCAGCGCGTCCTCGTAGGCGGGTCGCACCTGGGAGGCGGGCAGGCCGAGTCCGGCGGCGATGGCGGCGAGGACCTGCTGGCCCGCGTCGGGCGCGACGGGGTCGGCCTTGGCCTCGGCCCACGGGTCGGCCAGCAGCGCGTCGTTGACCCACAGCGGCTGACCGTCGGTCCGCCAGTAGAGGCCGATCTGCCAGCGCGGCAACGGTTCTCCCGGATACCACTTGCCCTGGCTGCGCTGCACCAGCCCCTGCGGCGCCCAGATCGACTTGAGCCGGGCGGCCAACGCGGACGCCCGCTCACGCTTGTGGGGTCCGTCGGCGTCGGTCGTCCACTCCGGGTCGACCTGGTTGTCGATCGAGACGAACGTGGGTTCGCCGCCCATCGTCAACCGGACGTCGCCGTCGGCCATCCTGGCGTCGACGGTGGCCCCCAGCGCCACGATCGAGTCCCACGCCGCGGGCGTGTAGGGCAGCGTGACACGCGGATCCTCGTGCACCCGGGTGACGATGTTCGAGAAGTCGAGCGTGGTCTCGCAGGGCTCGGTGGCCCCCGTGATGGGCGCGGCCGACGACGGGTGTGGCGTCGCCGACAGCGGGATGTGTCCCTCGCCGGCGAACAGCGCCGACGTCGGGTCGAGCCCGATCCAGCCTGCCCCGGGGATGTAGACCTCGGTCCAGGCGTGCAGATCGGTGAAGTCCGCCACGGGCCCCGACGGCCCGCCGTCCAGAGCCTTGACGTCGGACGTCAGCTGGACCAGGTAGCCGGACACGAAGCGGGCGGCCAGGCCCAGCTCGCGCAGCACGGACACCAGCAGCCACGCCGAGTCGCGGCACGACCCGATGGCCGTCCGCAGCGTGTGATCGGGTGTCTGCACACCGGGTTCCATGCGCACGCTGTAGCCCACGTCGGCGTTGATCGCGCCGTTGAGCGCGACCAGGAAGTCGATGGTGCGGGTGCCGGGCCTGACGGTGAAGTTCCTGACCCAGTCCCTGGTGAGCTCGCCGGGGCCCGAGCCCTCGCCGTCCTCGTCGACGGGACGCAGGTATGGCTTGAGGTCCTCCATCAGTGCCTTGGGATATTCGAAGGGCCACGTCTCGGCGAAGTCCTCGATGAAGAAGTCGAACGGGTTGATGACCTTGAGGTCGGCGATCAGGCCGACCGTGATGGTGAGCTCTCGCGTGCGACTGGGAAAGACGAGTCGGGCCAGGAAGTTTCCGAACGCGTCCTGCTGCCAGTTGACGAAGTGATCGGCGGGCTCGACCTGGAGCGAGTACGCCTCGATCGGGGTACGCGAGTGCGGCGCCGGACGGAGACGGACGACGTGCGGGAAGACTTCAACCAGCCGGTCGAACGTGTAACTGGTGCGATGCTCCAGCGCCACCTTGATACCCATAGGCGTTGATCCCACCACACCCGCCACTGCGCCGCATGTGGCGAGTGGTGCATGTCGCGGCTTTGACTGTGCATGCGCCCGCCGAGCTAGGAACCTGTCCGCCGGACGAGGCGCACCGCGAGGTCGTCGGGCGACACCTGGTGGCCCTCGGCGCAGCGGATCTCGACGGTCGCCTCGGCGCCGCAGTCGAGGTGCGCCAGCCGCAGCCGGGTGTCGCCGAAGTACCCTCTGCCCCACTCGAACATCGCCCACACGACGGGCATGAACGTCGTGCCCTGGGCGGTGAGGACGTATTCGTCGCGGCTGCGCTGGCCAGGTTCCTGGTAGGGCCGCTTTTCGAGCAGACCCGCTTCGACGAGCTCCGACAACCGGGCGGACGTGGCGGCCTTGGTGATCCCGACGCGTCGCGCGAAGTCGTCGAAGCGCGTGGTGCCGTAGTACGCCTCACGCATGATCAGCATCGCGGACTTCGTCCCGACCAGCCCCATGGTCTTCTCGATCGGGCAGTGTCCGACGGCGGACCATGCATCGCGATCGGCGAGCGGTCCTTCCAGGACTGTCATGTACCTCACTCCGTTGCTGGGTTGTTGCCAGTAGACCTAGGTGTTACATCTAAGTATAGAGAGCAGTACTCAGCGACGAGTCACTTAGGAGAACACCATGGCCGCCTATTCGGATCGCGACGCCGTCATCGTCAGCGCGGTGCGCACCCCCGTCGGCAAGGGCAAGGCCAACGGCGCCCTGCACGACGTGTTGCCCGCCGACCTGCTGGCGCACAGTCTGCGCGAGGTGGTCGCCCGCACCGGCATCGACCCCGCCAAGGTCGACGACGTCATCGCAGGCGCCGTCACGCAGGTCGGCGACCAGGCCGTCAACATCGCCCGCAACGCCCTGCTGGGAGCGGGTTTTCCCGAGAGCGTGCCCGGCACGACGGTGGACCGTCAGTGCGGAAGCAGCCAGCAGGCCATCAGCTTCGCCGCCCAGGGCGTGCTCGCCGGGTCCTATGACGTGGTGATCGCGGCCGGCGTGGAGTCCATGTCGCGGGTGCCGATGGGCACCAGCGTGCTTCCCGGCAGCGACCCCTTCGGCAAGGGCATGGCCGAGCGGTACTCCGAAGGCCTTGTGCCGCAGGGCATCAGCGCCGAGCTCATCGCCGCCAAGTGGGGCCTGTCGCGCACCGAGCTCGACGAATTCTCCGCGGGCAGCCACGAGAAGGCTGCCCGCGCCACGAAGGAGGGTCTCTTCGACAACGAGCTCGCCCCGATCGCCGGGCTGTCGACCGACGAGATCATCCGGCCGGGCACGACCGTCGACACGCTTGCCGGCCTGCGCCCCGCGTTCTACAACGAGGCGTATTCGGCGCGCTTCCCGCAGATCAACTGGGAGATCACGCCGGGCAACTCGTCCCCGCTGTCCGACGGCAGCGCCGCGGTGATGATCACCAGTGGCAAGGCGGCCCGCGAGTTGGGCCTGCAGCCGCTGGCCCGCATCCACACCATGACGGTGGTGGGCTCGGATCCGTTGTACATGCTGACCGGCGTCATTCCCGCCACGGAGAAGGTGCTGGCCCGCTCGGGTCTGACGCTGGCCGACATCGACCTGTTCGAGGTCAACGAGGCCTTCGCGCCGGTCGTGCTGGCGTGGGCCCGTGACACCGGCGCCGACCTGACCAGGACCAACGTCAACGGCGGCGCCATCGCCATCGGCCACCCGCTCGGCGCTAGTGGCGCTCGGATCATGACGACGATGGTCAACGCTCTGGAGCAGCGTGGCGGGCGGTACGCACTTCAGACGATGTGCGAGGGCGGCGGCATGGCCAACGCCACCATCATCGAACGCCTCTGATCCCCAGCGATTTCGGCGCGAAACCGTTCACTGTGCGACGGTTTTCGCGCCGAAATCGCCGGCTCAGGCCCTGGTGAGCTCGAACAGTGGGATGGCCCGCGTGGTCTTCGCCTGGTACTCCGCGAACACCGGAGCCACCTCGGTGACCTTCGGGTAGACGGCGTCGCGCTCGTCTCGGGGCAGCTCGCGGACGGTGACGTCGTAGGACTCCGTGCCGACCTCGATGTGCGCCTTCGGCGACGCGCGCAGGTTGTGCACCCACGCCGGATCCTTCGGTGCACCGGCGTACGACCCGACGATCAGCATCGAGCCGTCCACCTCGATAAAGGCCAGCGGCGAGAGGCGCGGCTTGCCCGACTTCGCGCCCGTGGTGTGCAGCAGCAGGAGTTTGCCGCCCTCGAAGGGGCCGCCCACCTTTCCGCCGTTCGCGCGGAATTCCTCGACGATCCCACGGTTGAAGTCGTCGAGCGCCGCGGTGTCCTGGACGAGCTTGGTCTTGTCGGTTTCCGTCATGGTCGTCACAAGCCACCCTCGTCCCGAGGTATTCCTGCGGCGAGCTCGCAGACGCGTCGCAGCGCCTCGCGGTCCGACTGAATCGGCATCAGCAGCAGATCGGTGGCTCCGGCGTCCCGGTAGCGCGCCAGTCCCCGAGCCACGTGCTCGGCGCTGCCGATCAACGCCAGCTCGACCACGCTGTTCACCCCTTCCCTGGCGTTGATGCGCTGGTAGGACGGCACCTGGTCGTACATCGCCATCGTTTCGGCCGCCACGGCGGTCGCGCCCTCGACGTCGTCGGTGACGGCGACGCTGACCAGTCCGAACACCCGCGGGGACGGCCTTCCCGCATCGGCCGCGGCCTTCGCAATGGACGGCACGACGAACTCCTCGAGGGTGCGGGGGCCGGCGTACGGCAGCGTGCCGTCGGCGAGCTCGCCGGTGACCCGGAGCGTCTGAGGCCCCATCGCGGCGACGTAGATCGGGTACGGCGGGGCCGACGGCAGCGCCACCGGCATGACGTGGGGATCCACGGCCGTCACGTGCGCGCCGTGGAAGTCGACGGTTCCGGTATCGCGGACGGCGCGCAACACGGTGAGGTACTCCCGCAGCCGTTGCGCGGCATGATCCGTCGCGATCCCGAACGTCGGTTCCTCGAGCGGGGCGACGCCCAGCCCGAGGCCCAGGCTGAAGCGTCCATGGGAGGCCGACTGCGCGGTCTGCGCCGCGGCCGCCACGATCAGCGGATGACGCGGGTTGATCGGCACCACCGACGTACCGACCGCGAGACCGGGGACCATCGCGCCGATCACCCCGGCCACCGCGACGGCGTCCAGATCGAGTTGCTGTCCGAGCCACACCTGGCGCACCCCCGCGCCGTGGGCGAGCGACGCCTGCTCGACGGCGTCGTCGACGACGTGCTCCACGGATCGGTTGGGGACGAGCAATACTCCGGCGGTCATGGCTCCACCGTGCCGTCACGCCAGCAGCGCGTCCAAGGCCTGTTTCGCAACGACTCATGCCTCCGGGGCATGAGGCCACGTAACCTGGCGTGGTGCCTCATCAGGTGTCGCCGCCCGTCGACCTCGACCTCCGGGTGGTCCGCTACTTCGTCGCGGTCGCCGAGCACGGCCACTTCGGCAGGGCCGCCGCTGCTCTGCACATCACCCAACCCTCGTTGAGCCGACAGATCCGCGGTCTCGAAAGTCAGCTCGACGCACGGCTTCTGGAACGCACCCCGCAGGGCAGCCGTCTCACCGACGCAGGCCGCGCCTTTCTCGGCCACGCCGAGGCCATGCTCGCCACCGCAGCGCGCGCCACCGCCCACACCCGTGCTGCCGCCTCACCACGCCGAATCATGGTCGGCTACACCACCAATCTGGTGGTGTCCCCCGCCGTCCGCGAATTGCGGCGCCGCCATCCCGACGCCGAGGTGAGCACCCGACACCTGGAGTGGAACGGCGCGCAGCCCGCGTTGACCGACCACGTGGTCGACGTGGCGGTGACGCGACTGCCGATCCCGCTCGACGGCATCGATGTCACCGTCCTGTACCGCGAGCCGAGGGCACTGCTGCTGTCCCGTCGGCACCCGCTGGCCGCGAAGGACGTCGTCGAACTCGCCGACATCGCTGCCGAGGCGATGCCCCGCGTCAGCGACCCGGTGTGGGATGCGCACTGGCGCATCGATCCTCGACCGGACGGCAGGCCGGCCCCCGACGGTCCGGTGCTCGACGACAAGGCCGATCTGTTCGACTTCATCGCGGGCGGCGACGCGGTGCTCATCGTGCCCGCCGACAGCCGGGCGCCCGACCTCCAGCCGGAACTGACGACGGTCCCGCTGCGCGGGGTCGAGCCGAGCGAGGTGGCGCTCGCGCGTCGGGTCGGCGATGCCGGTCCCCTGGTGAGCGCGTTCGCCGACTGTGCGGCCGAACTGCTGACCGCGGGCGCGCCCAGCCCCCGGCGACGCTAGGCGGGCTTGGCCGCCTCGGTCTTGGGCTTGCCGTCGATCCCCGACTCCTTGCGTTGCTGCGCGGTGATCGGCGCAGGCGCATCGGTCAGCGGGTCTACGCCGCCGCCGGACTTCGGGAACGCGATGACCTCGCGGATGGAGTCCACCCCGGCGAGCAGGGCGGTGATGCGATCCCAGCCGAACGCGATGCCGCCGTGCGGAGGTGCGCCGAAGGTGAAGGCGTCCAACAGGAATCCGAACTTGTCCTGCGCCTCGTCGTGGTCGATACCCATCATCGCGAACACCCGCTCCTGGACGTCGCGTCGGTGGATGCGGATCGAGCCGCCGCCGATCTCGTTGCCGTTGCAGACGATGTCGTAGGCGTTGGCCAGCGCACTGCCGGGGTCGGTGTCGAAGGTGGCCTCGGACTGGAGCTTGGGCGAGGTGAACGCATGGTGCACGGCCGTCCATGCGCCGGAGCCGACCGCGACGTCACCCGATGCGGTGGCCTCGTCGGCGGCCTCGAACAGCGGCCAGTCCACCACCCACGTGAACGCCCACGCCGACGGGTCGATCAGATCGAGGCGCTTGGCGATCTCGATGCGCGTCGCACCCAGCAGTGCGCGAGCGGACTTCACCGGACCCGCCGCGAAGAAGATGCAGTCCCCCGGCGCGGCGCCGACGTGCGCGGTCAGGCCGTCGCGCTCGGCGTCGGTGAGGTTCTTGGCGACCGGGCCGCCGAGCGTGCCGTCCTCGCCGACCAGCACGTAGGCAAGTCCCTTGTGGCCGCGCTGCTTGGCGAACTCCTGCCAGCCGTCCAGCGTCCGCCGCGGCTGCGACGCCCCGCCCGGCATCACGACGGCACCGACGTGCGGCGCCTGGAACACGCGAAAAGTGGTGTCGGAGAAGTACTCCGTGCAGTCGACGAGCTCGACGCCGAAACGCAGATCGGGTTTGTCCGAGCCGAACCGCCGCATCGCCTCCGCATAGGTGATGCGCGGGATCGGCGTCGGCAGCTCGTAGCCGATCAGCGCCCACAGCGCCCTGAGCACCTCCTCGGACACCGCGATCACGTCGTCGGCGTCGACGAAGCTCATCTCCATGTCGAGCTGGGTGAACTCCGGCTGACGATCGGCGCGGAAGTCCTCGTCGCGGTAGCAGCGCGCGATCTGGTAGTAGCGCTCCATGCCCGCCACCATCAACAGCTGCTTGAACAGCTGCGGGCTCTGTGGCAGCGCGTAGAAGCTGCCCGGCTGCAGGCGCGCGGGCACCAGGAAGTCGCGGGCGCCCTCGGGCGTCGAACGGGTCAGCGTCGGCGTCTCGATCTCGACGAAGTCGTGTGAGGCCAGCACACCGCGGGCCGCGGCATTCACCTTGGAGCGCAAGCGGATTGCGTGGCCAGGACCCTCGCGGCGCAGATCGAGGTAGCGGTACTTGAGGCGGGCCTCCTCACCGGCGGTCTCGTCGAGTTGGAACGGCAGCGGCGCGCTCTCACTCAGCACCGTCAGCGACGTGGCGTTGACCTCGATGTCGCCCGTCGCGATGTCGGCGTTGGCGTTGCCCTCCGGCCTGGTCTCGACGATGCCGTCGACGGCGATGCAGAACTCGGCGCGCAACCGGTGCGCCTGCTCGAGGACGTCCGCGTCACGGAAGACCACCTGCGCCACCCCCGACGCGTCGCGCAGGTCGATGAAGATGACGCCGCCGTGATCCCGTCGACGGGCAACCCAACCGGCCAGGGTGACCTTCTGGCCGGCATCGGTGGACCGCAACGAACCGGCGGCATGACTGCGCAACACGAAAACTCCCTGGGAAAGGCCCTGCTGATGGACTGCCACAGTGTAGTGGTGGGTTGCGCCGGTATTTTTGCACCGGTGGCCACTTCCATCGCGCTCGTAGGTCCAGGAGCCATCGGCTCGACACTCGCGGCGCTGCTCCACGCGCAGGGCCACCCCGTGGTCGTGTGCGGGCGCACCCCCCGCGATTCGATCGAGATCAGGCCCGACCCCGACGTCCTCGACGGCAGGCCGATCGTGCTGTCCGACCCCGTGCGCACGGATCCCGCCACCATCGACCGCCCCGCCGACGTCGTGCTCCTGGCGGTCAAGGACACGCAGAATGCGGCGTCGGCCGCCTGGCTGCAGCGGCTGTGCGACGAGCACACCGTCGTCGGCGTGATGCAGAACGGCGTCGAGCAGGTCGAACGGGTCGGGAGACACTGCCCGACGTCGACCGTGGTGCCGTGCGCGGTGTGGTTCTCCGCGCAGACGCAGCCGGAGGGGTGGGTCCGGCTGCGGACCCCGGTGCGGCTGACGCTGCCCGACGACGACGCCGCCCGCCGGTTGGCGGACCTGCTGCGCGGACCGTCGCTGGTGGTGGAGTGCCACGCGGACTTCGCCGACGACGCCTGGCGCAAGCTGCTGACCAACGCCGTGGCCGGTCTGATGGTGCTGACCGGCCGCCGGTCCGGGATGTTCCGCCGTGACGACGTCGCCGCCCTCGGCCGCGCGTACCTCGCCGAGGGCCTCTCGGTGGCCCGCGCCGAGGGCGCCCACCTCGACGACGGGGTGATCGAGGAGATCATTGCGATGCTCACGGGAGTTCCCGAGGACCTGACCACGTCGATCCTGACCGACCGCGAGCAGGGCAGACCGCTGGAGTGGGACGTCCGCAACGGCGTCATCGCCCGCAAGGGCGCCGAACACGGGATGCCGACGCCCGTGAGCGACCTGGTGGTGCCGCTTCTCGCGGCGGCGAGCGACGGACCCGGGTAGACACCTACCCCTAGAGTGTCCACTCATGAGCAAGACCTACCCGTGTGAGCGGGTCGACCTGAGCTTCATCGACAGCGCGCCGTTCCGGTTCGTCAGCAGCGTCGACCTCACCGTCACCCCCGAACAGCTCTTCGAGGTGCTCGGGGACGCCGAGTCGTGGCCGCACTGGGCGACCGTCATCACCCACGTGACGTGGACCAGTCCCGAGCCGCGCGGAGTCGGCACGACCCGCACGGTGGACATGCGCGGCCACATCACCGGCGCTGAGGAGTTCCTGGCCTGGGAGCCGTTCTCCCACATGGCTTTCCGCTTCAACGAGAGCACCTCCAACGCCATCTCGGCGTTCGCGGAGGACTACCGCGTGGTGCCGACGCCCGACGGTTGCCACCTCACCTGGGTAATGGCGATGAGACCCGCGGGCATCGCCGGACGGATCGGCATGGAACTCGGCAGGCCCGTCATGGGCTGGTTGTTCCAGCGCTTCCTGCACAACCTCGACCGCTACACCCGGGAGCGATTCAGTACAGCCCCTCCCACGCCGAGCGCCTGACCGCGTCGGGGTCGGTGACGGTGTCGTCACGCGTAGACCTGATCACCCGGGTCCGGCGCGCCGTCGCGTCGTAGCGCGGCCAGTCCTCGCCGAGTTCGGCCGTGGCGAAGTTCAGCCAGGTTCGCTGCATGCGGCGTCCGACCGACGGCTGCACCCGCCTGCCCAGCGGGTGCATCTTGCGTCCCAGATACGACCCGTAGCTGTGCTGGACGTGCACGATCTCGCTGCCGTGGGTGGCGCCGAGACCCAGCAGCCGTAGGCTCCAGGCGGCGTGGTCGAAGCGGTACACGTAGGTTGGCGCGTGCGCTGAGTACGCATCGGCGAAAGCCCATGTGGGAGCACAGAACATCGTGTCGCTGCCGAGTGCGACGAGGGCCCGGCGCCGCGGGTAGTCCGGGTAGGCGGCCAGCACGCGGTCCTTGGCGTCCGGCGCGGTGCGGTCGAAGTAGGCGTCGATCATCGGCTGCGTGGTCGGCAGCATCGGCGGCTTACCCCACGCGAACATCGAGGCCTCGTCACTGTTGGTGCCGACGATCAGCGGGATCGGAGACACCTCACCGGCTCTGGCGGCGTCGATCGGATGCCGCGGCAGGGAATCGACGCCGTAGGTGAGTCCGTACGCCAGCGTCGGGGTCTGTGCGGCGCTTTCGCCCTGCAGTGCGCCGGCGGCCCGGCGCAGTCGGCGCTGCGGCAGTGACTTCACCTCGCCGACGCCGACGCCGAGCCGCTCCAGGAAGGTGTGCGCCTGCCGCGCGCGGGTCTCGCGGTCGGCGATCAGGGGCAACGCCGGGCTCTGCGCGATCGCCCTGGAGAACAGGCCGTCCCCGAGCGGGCTGGCCAGCAGCGCCAAAACCGAGGTGGCACCCGCGGATTCGCCGAACACGGTGACGTGGTCGGGGTCCCCGCCGAAGGCCGCGATGTTGTCGCGCACCCACTGCAGCGCGGCCACCTGGTCTCGAAGGGCGAGGTTGTCGTCGAAGCCAGGGCCGAGGGCGCCGAGTTCGAAGCCGCCGAAGACTCCGAGCCGGTAGGTCACGTTGACCACGACGACATTGCCGTTGGCGGCCAGCTTGCTGCCGTTGTAGAGCTGGAGTTGGCCCGCGCCGTACACGAACGCGCCACCGGGAATCCACACCATCACCGGAAGTGAGCCCCCCGCATCCGGCGACCACACCGTCAGCGTCAGACAGGCCTCGTCGCGAATCTTCGGGTCGTCGCGCCCGCCTCCGACGAACGACCTTCCCTGCGGGGGCAGCGGACCGTGCTCGACGGCGTCGCGCACCCCACTCCACGGCAGGGGCGGGGCAGGCGCCAGGAAGCGCCGTTCACCAAGGGGTTGCTCGGCGTATGCGATGCCGCGCCAGACGTTCACGGCGCCTTCGGTGCCGCCCCGCACGTCGCCGTGGACCGTCCGCGCGACGGTCCGATCTTCCAAAGTTTCGCGCTTGGCGGCCACCGCACGAATCGTAGTGTGGGAAGCTGAACCGGGCCTGGCTCACAGCCATCGGCAGAGTCGACGGACGGGGTGATGATGACCTTCAACGAAGGTATGCGGATCGACACGAGCACCACGTCGACCAGTGGTGGCGCGGGCGGTGGCGGCGGTGGCGGACGCCTCGCGATCGGCGGCGGGATCGGCGGCCTGATCATCGTGGTCATCGCGCTGTTCCTCGGGGTCGACCCCGGCACCGTGCTCCCGCAGGGTGGCACCAGCCAGTACGACACGCAGGGCATCGACGCGCCGGGGTTCGACACGAGCCAGTGCAAGACCGGCAAGGACGCCAACGACATTCTCGGCTGCCGCATCATCGCGACGGGTAACTCCGTCGACGGCGTGTGGTCGCAGTTGATGAAGGGCTACACGCGGCCGAACATCCGCCTGTTCAGCAATCAGGTGCAGACCGGCTGCGGCCCTGCCACCACCGACGTCGGCCCGTTCTACTGCCCGGTCGACAAGACGGCCTACTTCGACACCTCGTTCTTCCAGGTGCTGGTCGACCAGTTCGGTTCCAGCGGTGGGCCGTTGGCGCAGGAGTACGTCGTCGCGCACGAGTTCGGTCACCACGTCCAGGATCTGCAGGGCACGATCGGTCGCGCCCAGCAGGGTCCCGGTGGCGCCGAGGGCAACTCGGTGCGCACCGAGCTCCAGGCCGACTGCTACGGCGGCATATGGGCGCACTACGCCGCGATCACCAAGCAGCAGGGAACCGACGTGACGTTCCTGGAGCCGTTGACCGACAAGGACATTCAGGACGCCCTGTCCGCAGCGGCGTCGGTCGGCGACGACCGCATCCAGAAGAGTTCGACCGGCCGGGTCAACCCCGAGTCGTGGACCCACGGGTCGTCCGCGGCACGCCAGTACTGGTTCACCGAGGGCTACCGGACGGGTGACCCCAACAAGTGCGACACGTTCTCGGCCCAGGATCTGCACGAGTGACGTCGTCCGCGGCGCCCGGCATCGAGCCCGACACCAAGGACTGGACGTGGGTGCTCTCCGAGCCGTGCCCCGACTGCGGCTACGACGCCACGTCGCTGCGTCCCGCCGACGTCGGCGAGCACGTCCGGCGTGACGCCCACGACTGGGTGACGCGGCTGGCGGCACCGTCGGTCGCCACCAGGCCGACGCCGAAGGTCTGGTCGGTGCTCGAGTACGGCTGCCACGTCCGCGACGTGCACCGGATCTTCGACGAGCGCGTCCGGCTGATGCTGACCGAGGACGAGCCACGGTTTCCCAACTGGGACCAGGACCAGACGGCGCTCGCCGATGACTACGGCTCGCAGGACCCCGCCACCGTCGCCGGCGAGCTGCACGCTGCGGCGGCAGCCGTCGCCGACACCTACGGTTCGGTGCCCCCCGACGCCTGGGGCCGGCGCGGACTACGAAGCAACGGAAGCGAATTCACCATCGCCACGATTGCGCTCTACCACCTGCACGACGTCGTCCACCACGCCTGGGACGTCACGCCACGGTCAGAGGCGTGACACCTCGGCGATCGACGTGTCGGTCGTGCGCAGCGGCCGGATGAGCGCGTCCTGGGCGAAGGACGCCAGCAGCTCGCCCTCCTCGGTGTGCACGGCTCCGCGGACGTAGGACATCCCCGCGCCCACCTGGGTGCTCTCGTGGGAGTACAGCAGCCAGCCGCCCCAGCGGAACGGCTCGTGGAAGCTCACCGAGATCGTCATCGGCGCGGTCGACACCGTCAGGTGCGCCTGCGCGGTGCCGATCCCCTCGTGGGCCCGCATGGTCGTCGAAATGCCAAGGTGGCCGGTGAAATACGCGATCAGCGCCTTGGCGAGCTCGTCGCGTTCCGGGATGGGGTCGTAGTGCAACCACGCGTACAGCTCGGGCGGCCCCACCTCGTCGGGGCTGTTGACGTCCAGCACGTCGACGAGGCGCAGCTGGCGCCCGGTCATCGGCATCTCCGAGACGTTCGCATCGGCGGGCGCGGCGACGGTGGGCTTCGGCAGGTGATGACGGATCACGTCCGTCGAGGGCACGTCGGCCAGCACCGTGACGGTGATGCAGCGCTTGCCGTTCTGGGTCGCCGAGATGACGGCCGTGGCGGTGGTGCGGCCCTCGGAGACCACGTCGATGCTCAGCTCGACCGGCGGTCCGACGACGACCGCGCGGGCGAACACCGCGTACGCCGACCGGATCGACTTCTCCGGAAAGCGCTTGCCCGCCGCGACGATCGCCTGCGCGAGCACCTGGGTGCCCTCCACCACCTGGCGTTCGTCGACGCCCGCGAGTCCCGTCTGCCCGACGTAGTGGTCGGTACCGTCGGTATCCACGTCGAACAGGTCGAGGAGTCCTTCGACCGTCCACTCGGCCTGGGATGAGTCAATGGACATGTGCGCCTTTCGAAGATGAATTGCTATGCGTGACTTGCGATGACGTGTTCGGCGAACTCGGCGAGCGTGTCCGGTGTGGCGAAGTCGGAGAACCAGACGTAGAAGCGCTCGACGCCCTGGGCGGACAGGCCCGCGAAGTGCTCGACGAGTTCGGTGGCGTCACCGCACACCAACCCGCTGCCCAGGTGTCCGAAACGACGGTTGCTCGTCGCGACGACCTCGTCGCGGTCGGCGGTGCGACCGACGAAGCCGACCATCTGCTGCACCGACACCCCGACCTCGCCCACCGTCGGCAGCAGCCCCGGCAGCCGGTCGAGTTGATGCGACGGCACGTTCCACCAGTCGGCGTACCTGCGCACCAGTTCCATTGTCTTCTTCCCGGTTCCGCCGAGCACCAACGGAATTCGGCGTTCCGGCCGCGGTTCCTGGACGACCCCGTCCGCGTCCGCCTCACCCCAGTACTGCCGGAGCAGCCCGAGGGTGCGATCCAACCGCGCGACGCGGGCCGGGGCGTCGTCGCCGTCGGCCAGCCCGAACCGGTCGAACTCCTGCGGCCACGATCCCCAGCCGAGGCCGAGCTCGAAGCGGTTGCCGGAGGCCGTCGCGAGCGTCACGGCCTCCTTGGCCAGCACTGCGGGTTGACGGAAGGCGTCGCACAGCACCAGGTGCCCGATGCGGATCCGTTCGGTGTGCGCCGCCAGCCAGGTCGCCAGGGTCATCGCCTCCCAGATCCCCTGGTGCACCGCGCCGGGCGGTTCGAGGTGATCGATGAGCGCGATGCCGTCGAAACCCGCCGCCTCCGCCGCGCGGGCCCGCGCGACGACGTCGGCGATCTCCAGCCGCACCTGGGGCAGGAACAGGAACCATTCGGCCACGGAGACGGACTTTAGCGGCAAGCGCACCGCCGGTTCTACCCAACCGGTAACGTCATTCTCGTGGCAAAGCCGACCGATCGGTCACCCGCAGGCGCCGCGACCACGGGACGGGCCGACGAGGAGTCCAGGGCGAGTCGATTCATGCGCTCGGCCCTGTCGATCCTCGGCGAGACCGGTCGCACCGACTTCACGGTGCTCGAGGTGGTCGAACGCTCCAAGACGTCCCTGCGGTCCTTCTACCAGCATTTCTCCACGAAGGACGAGCTGCTGCTGGCCCTCGTCGACCGCATCATGACCGAGTCGACGCTGCGGTGGCGGGCCGAGATCGAACCGCTCGACGCCGTCGCAGGCCTCAAACTGCTGATCGACCGCATCTGCGCGCCCGCCGTCTCCACCACCCAGGACAGCATCAATCGTGGGCTCACGTTCTACAACGACCACCTCGCCGAGACCATGCCGCGCGAGTACGCCAGGGTGCTGTCACCGGTGGACGTGCTGCTCAGGGAGATCATCGAGCGAGGCATCGCGGAGGGCGTCTTCGATCCGGGCCTCGACGTCGACCCCACCGCCACGCTGATCATGCAATCGGCCCTCGGCGCGATGCGCCTCCGCGTGCTCGGCGCGGAACTCAACGGCACCCCCATCGACGGCGATCACATCTACGCGTTCTGCCTTCGGGCGCTCAGTTCCTGACGATCACCCGGTGCTGACCAGCACAAATCGTCGATCTAACCCGTCGCGTCACAGCCTGTTCTCTCCGTGCGGCCAAAGTGGTAACGTCATTACCACTCCGGAACAACAGCCCTCTCAGGAGACGGAAATGCCATCACGCGAACTGTCGTATCCCGTGTTCGATGCCGACAACCACTTCTATGAGCCCAAGGAAGCCCTGACCCAGTTCCTGCCCGATCACCGCAAGGGCGTCATCGACTACATCGACGTCCGCGGCCGCACCAAGATCATGGTGCGCAACGTGGTCAGCGACTACATCCCGAACCCGACGTTCGAGGTGGTCGCCCGGCCCGGCGCCCAGGAGGAGTACTTCAAGCACGGCAGCGGCGGCAAGACCTACCGCGAGGTGATGGGCAAGCCGATGAAGGCCATCCCCGCCTTTCGCAATCCCGCAGCGCGCCTCGAGGTGCTCGACAGCCTCGGCCTGGACTACACGCTGATGTTCCCCACGCTCGCCTCGCTGGTCGAGGAGCGCCTGAAGGACGACCCCGATCTGATCCTCGACATCGTCCACGGGCTCAACCAGTGGATGTACGAGACGTGGCAGTTCAACTACGAGGACCGCATCTTCTCGACCCCGGTGATCAACCTGGGCAACGTCGATCGCGCACTCGAGGAACTCGAGTGGTGCCTTGCGCGTGGCGCCAAGACGGTGCTCGTCCGGCCCGCCCCGGTGCCCGGCTACCGCGGCAGCCGCTCGATGGGACTGCCCGAGTTCGACCCCTTCTGGCAGGCGTGCGTGACGGCGGGCATCCCGGTGGCGATGCACGCCTCCGACAGCGGCTACTCGCAGTACCTCAACGACTGGGAGCCCGGCGACGAGTTCAAACCCTTTGCGCCGACGTCCTTCCGGATGGTGGCGATGGGCAAGCGCCCGATCGAGGACACCATGGCGGCGCTGGTCTGCCACGGCGCGCTGACCCGCAACCCGGACCTGCGCATCCTGTCCGTCGAGAACGGCGCGTCGTGGGTTCCCTACCTCTTCTACCAGTTCAAGGACGTCTACATGAAGATGCCCGACGGGTTCCCCGAGGACCCGATCGAGGCCTTCAAGCGCTGTGTCTACGTCGCGCCGTTCTGGGAGGACGACTTCAAGAAGATGGCCGACCTGTGCGGCATCGACCGCATCATGTTCGGCTCCGACTGGCCCCACCCCGAGGGACTGTCCGACCCGATCAACTTGGTCGACGACCTCGAACGCCACGGTCTGGACGCCGAGGGCGTGCGAAAGGTCATGGGCGGCAACATGGTCGACCTATTCAAGGTGCCCAACCAGATCGTGCACAAGCCCGACGTGCCCGCGCTCGTCCTCACCTGATCCCGCCACCGAAAGCCGAGGCCATCCCTTGAGCGCAGCAGATTCCTCAGAACGGGCGCTCTTCGCGTCCACGGCGAGGGCCTTCCTCGACAAGGAGGCCTCACTGAGCCGGGTGCGTGAGATGCACGCGGCGGGAACGTCGTTCGAGGCCGACTGGTGGCGCAAGGCTGCCGAACTGGGGTGGGCGGGCCTGCTGGTTCCCGAGGCTCTCGGCGGCGGCAGTGTGTCCGGCGATGGGGTCGCCGATCTCGCGCTGGTGGCCGAGCAGGTCGGGCGGACGGTCGCCCCCGGTCCCCTGCACCCGGTGAACACCGTGCTGGCCGGACTTGTCGACGCCGACGACGCGGAGAACCACGCCGACACCATCGAGGCACTGGTGGCGGGTGAACTCGTCGCGTCGTGGGCGGCGTACGAGCCGGGCCTGACGTGGCAGCCGGAAAAGGCCACCGCCACCGCCACGCCGACGGGCACGGGCTACCGCATCGACGGCGTGAAGGACCGGGTCGAGGCGGGCGCCGAGAGTGGCGCGTTCCTGGTCGTCGCCTCGTCCGACGGCGGCCTGCGACAGTTCCTGGTGCCCGCCGACGCGTCAGGGGTATCGGTCGCACCGCAGACGTCGATCGACCTGGTAAAGCGTTACGCCAGAGTCACCTTCGACGGAGTGGAGGTCGGCGAGGAGGCCGCCGTCGGCTCGGCCGCCCAGACGCCGACACTGATCGCCAGGCAGAGCCAGATCGCTCAGGTGCTGCAGTGCGCGGAGACCGTCGGCATCCTGGACACCGTCCTCGGCTTCACGATCCAGTGGGGGCTGGACCGGCATTCGTTCGGTCGGCCGTTGGCGTCGTATCAGGCGCTGAAACACCGCTACGCCGACATGAAGATCTGGCTGGAGGCGTCCCGGGCCACCACCCGCGCCGCCGTCGCCGACGTGTCGGTCCACGCACCCACCGCAGACCTGTCGGTGAGCATCGCGAAGTCCTACCTCGGTGAGCACGCGGCACCGATGGTGCAGCACTGCGTCCAGTTGCACGGCGGTATCGGCGTCACCTGGGAGCACGACCTCCACCTGTATCTGCGTCGAGTCACGTTGTACCGCGCCATGTTCGGCACACCCGAGGAGCACAACCTGCGCGTATACGCCCTCACCAGTGAATTGGAGACCGCTTCGTGACCGAGACGACGTCGGTTCGCCCCGCCACCGAGGACGCCGCCGAATCGGTGGCGGAGTTCGCCGCCCGCGCGCGGGTCTGGCTCGCCGAGAACATGCAGCGCCTCGACCCGGACGACCTTCCTGCCGCCGACCGCGGCGCGGAGGGCCCGTGGCTGCGGGCCCGCGAGCTCCAGCAGAAGCTGTACGCAGGCGGGTTCGCGGGCATCTGCTTTCCGCGCGAGTACGGCGGCCTCGGGTTGCCGTACGCCTACCAGAAGGCCTTCGACAACGAGTCACGCAACTACGAGCTACCCGTCATTCTGAACACGCCGACGTTCACCATCTGCGCAGCCACGATTCTGGACACCGGCACCGAAGAGCAGAAGCGCCAACACATCTCGGGTGCCATCCGAGGTGACGAGGTACTCGTCCAGCTGCTGTCCGAACCCAGTGGTGGATCGGACCTCGCCGGCGTCATCACCAGGGCCGACCGCCGTGGCGACAAGTGGATCGTCAACGGCGCCAAGACGTGGAGCACCAGCGCGTTCGCGGCCGACTACGGCCTGCTGCTCGCCCGCACCGACTGGGACGTGCCCAAGCACGAGGGCCTGACGATGTTCCTGGTGCCGATCAACAGCCCGGGCATCACCATGCGGCGGATCCAGCAGGTCGACGGTGGCAACGAGTTCTGCGAGGAATTCTTCGACGACCTCGAACTCGGCGACGACGCCGTGGTCGGCGCCGTCAACGACGGCTGGGCGGTCGCTTCGCGACAGATGTACCACGAACGTCGCGCCGTGGGCGGCGGCTCCGAGTTCGCCAGCGGCATCGGGCCCGAGGGCGAGACCGACAAGGAGATCGACTTCGCCGCACTGCTCGCGGCGACCGGCCAGGCCGACGACGTGCGCGCCAGGGAGTTGGCGGGCCGGGCCCTGATGCGCCGGGCGGTGCAGGAACAGCTGATCGACCACGTCTACCACGGCGTGCTCGACGGCTCATTGCCCCCTGCCGCCGGGTCGATCATCCGGATCTCGCACGCCGAGACCATCCAGTTCGAGATCGACACCGCGCTGGCGATCGTCGGGAGCGCAGGCGTCGTCGACGACGGGACCGGACTGGCCCGCTACGGCGACCGCTTCCTGTCCCGCCAGACGGCCTCGCTCGGTGGCGGCACCAACGAGATCGCCCGCAACATCATCGGCGAGCGCATCCTCGGCTTCCCACGCGAGTACGCCGCCGACCGCGGAGTGCCGTTCAACCAGGTCAAGCGCAAGCGCGACTAGACCGCCTCGGCTCCGGCTCTGGCGCGGCCGCGCAGGCGGGACTCCACCACGTTCAGAATGTCGTAGTAGTGCGTGGGCGCCAGCCGGGAGAGCGCGTCGAACAGGTGGGCGTCGGGTCCGACGAGGATGCGCGCCTTGCCGCGTTCCACGCCGCGGTGGATGATCTCGGCGGCCTTGGCGGGTTGGGTCATCGTGATCGCGGCGAATTCCCTGACCATCTGGTCGTGGCTGCGGCCCTGGCCCGCCGGGTCGGTGCGGAAGCGCGCATTGCGCACGATGTTGGTGTTGATGCCGCCGGGATGGACGTTGATCGCCCGCACCCCGGTCCCGCGCAGCTCCTGCCGCAGCGAGTCGGTGAAGCCGCGGACCGCGAACTTGGCTGCGCAGTAAGCACTCTGGGTGGGCATGCCGACGAGGCCGAACACGCTCGACGTGTTGACGATCGCCCCGGAGTCCTGACCGACGAGGATCGGCAGGAAGGCCCTGGTGCCGTTGACGACGCCGTGGAAGTTGATGTCCCACAGCCAGTCGTCGTCCTCGATGACGGTGTCGAGCACGGTCGAGGACACCGCGACGCCCGCGTTGTTGAACACCGCCCCTAGCGGCGTCGGCGCCCAGTCGGCCACCTCACCGGCGAAGGCGAGTTGGTCCTGCGCGTCCCGGACGTCGAGCACCCTGGTCAGGGTGGGGCCGCCGAGCGTCGCCTCGGTCTCCTTGAGGCCATGCTCGTCGACGTCGGCGATCGCCACCGCGCAGCTGTAGGACGAAAGCCGTTGGGCCAGAGCACGGCCGATCCCGGAGGCGGCTCCGGTGACGACGACGGTGCTACCGCTGATGACGTGTGCTGCCGATGGGCTCATCGGGTCTCCTTTGCATGGGCGGCGAGGTGTTCGGTGATCAACTCGAGCAGCCGGTCCCACGCGCCGGCGGGCAGGTCGTGCCCCATGCCGGTGATGGTCTCGAGCCGGGCTCCTGGAATGGCCGCGGCGGTGGCGGCACCGCCGGACGGATGGACCATTCGGTCGCGGTCGCCGTGGATGACGAGTGTCGGCACGTCGATCTGCCGCAGTTCGGCAGTGCGGTCCCCCGATGCGAAGATACCGGCCAGCTGACGGGTGACACCCGCCGAGGTGGGGTCGCGGTCCCAGGCGATCCCCGCCTTGTCCCGCACCCACTCCTCGTCGAACGGGAAGCCGTGAGACCCGATGTGGCGGAACATCTTCACGGCGCCCTGACACGCCTCGGCGCGGTTGCGCGGCGGCCTGGCGGTCGCCATCATCAGCCACGTCGACGCCGCGGGCCTGCCGATCCTCTTCGCGCCGGTGTTCGACATGATCGACGTCAGCGTCCTGACGCGCCCGGGATGATGTGCGGCGACGGTCTGGGCGATCATGCCGCCCATCGAGACGCCGACAAGATGCGCGTCGGGATGCCCGAGCGCGTCCAGCAGTCCGACGGTGTCGCGGGCCATGTCGCCGAGGTGGTACTGACGCGCGTGGCCCCCGCCCCGCAGGACGGCCAGCGGCTTCGGCGCGGGGAAGTCGGCATGCGTGGACCGGCCGACGTCGCGGTTGTCGAAGCGAATCACCCGATAGCCCCGGTCGGCGAGGCCGGCCGCGAACTCCGATGGCCACGTGTGCTTCTGCTGTCCCAGGCCTGCGATCAGGACGACCGGCGGATCAGCCGGATCGCCGAAGCCGTCGTGGCACAGCTCGATGCCGCGGCCTGCGTCGGCCATCGCCTCCGGCGGGGTCACGCCGAGACCCTCGCCGCCTCGGCGGGTGTTGCATCGCGGACCTGCGCGGGCCGTCGGTAGACGACCGCCCTGCCGCCGTGGCCGGGAGCGGTCGCGACACCCCGGGAGTGTGCCGGCTCGTCCGCAGCGTACGTGCCGCGAAACTCGAACTCGCGCAACAGAGTCCGGAGCGTGACGGTCATCTCCATGTTGGCGAACGCCGCGCCGATGCACCGTCGCACCCCGCCGCCGTACGGGATCCACGCGTGGTTGTCCGGCGGATTGCCCACGAAGCGGTCGGGATCGAACACCGACGGGTCGGGGAAGCTCCGGTCGGCGGCGTGCGCCAGGGAGATTCCCACGATCACCACGTGACGTTCGGGAATGACCCACTCCCCCAATGTGATCCGTGCCTTGGTCAGTCGTGGGGTCGCGTTGATCACGGGCCGGGCGCGTTGCACCTCGAAGATCGTCGCCTGCAACAGGTCCGATCCCCCCGCATCGACCTCGGCGGTGAGGCGGCTGAGCAGACGGGGATGACGGCGCAGTCGTTCGACGGTCCACGCCAGCGTGGTGGCGGTGGTCTCGTGCCCGGCCGCGAGCAGGGTGAGCAGTTCATCCGCGATGTGGTCGTCGGTGATCGGTGAGCCGTCGTCGTACCGCGCGCTCAGCAACAGCGCCAGCACGTCGCTGCGGTCCTCGAAGCCCGGATCGCGGCGGGCGTCGGCGATGAGTTCGGCGATCACCGCGTCGTAGCGGCGGCGCAGCGTCATCGCCCGACCCCACGGACTCCACGGGCCGTAGTCCCGCCGCACCGCGGGCGGCATCACTGCGAGCCGCGACGCCCTGAGCACCATCCTCGGAAGAAGCTCGCGAAGTTCCTCGAGCGCTGCTCCGTTGGCGCCGAAGACCGCCCGCAGGATGGCGTTGAGGGTGATCCGCATCATCGACGGCATGGTGGCGAACTCCTCGCCCTCCGGCCAGCCGGCGATTTCGCGCATCACCTCCTCTTCGACGATCTGTTCGTAGCCGACCATCCGTTTGCCGTGGAACGGCGGGACGAGCAGCTTGCGGCGCTGCCGGTGCGCCGCGCCGTCGAGGCTGAACGTCGAACCGGGGCCGAGCACCTCGCCAAGTGCGCCCGCCCGCGCGATCAGGTCGCTGTTCATCGTGAACAGCTCCTTGACCAGGGCGGGGTCGCTGATCACGACCGCCTCGCCGAAAATCGGCAGGTTCAGCGTGAACTCCGAGCCATAGCGCTTGGCCGCGGCCTTGACGGACCGGTCGCGGTTGACCAGAAAGGCGATGCCCTGCAGCGCCCTCGGAAGCGGCGGCCCCGGGGGCAACCGCACCGGGTCGTTCGTCGCTTCGCCCATCGCCCACCTCCAACTCGGTACGGAAAGGTACCGCGCCGACGGTACGCCTTGGTACCGAGCGGCACAAGCCCCCTTCCACACGTGTCGAATAGACCGTGGCCGCACTCCTGGTTCTAGCGCATGACAGGTGAGGTGGCCTGCAGCACCGACTCGACGAGCGCGTCGGTGCGCAGGTGCTCGAAGCCCTGATACACGGGATCGTTGACCATGTCGACGAAGTGCCGCCTGCTCGGATAGCGGACCAGCGCCACCATGTCCCAGTCCTGCCCGGCCTCGGCCACCAGCGGCGCGCCGCCGAGGCCCGCGTAGAGCAACTCGACGCCGTACTTCGCGTTGATTCCCGCGGATTCGAACTGCTGCGCATAGGCCAGGTACTTCTCGGCTCCGCCGTCGGGGCGGAAGCGCAGGAGGTTCATCATCACCACCGGCCCGTCGGGATCCTCGGCGAGGTAGCGCTCCAACCCGGCATCGTCGAAGGAGATCATCGGTTCGCCCTCCAGAAGTCGACCAGCAGGGCGGCCGTGCCCGCCGGATCCTGCGTCATCCACCAGTGTCCGAGTCCGTCGAGCACCTCCACGCGGGCGCCGGCCCGACCCGCGGCCCGGTGTCGTGTCGCGTCGTCGCCGACGAACTGGTCCTCGGTCGGCAGCAGGGCCAGACCCGGCCGGACGGCCGCGGCCTCGAGGCGTTCGCCCGCTCTCGCCGCTGCGGGCTGGGCCGCCGACCGGTAGAGCGTCAGGATCGACCGCCCCATCGCGTCGTCGATGCCGGGCGCCACGCGCGCCGCGACGTCCGCGCTCATCCCCGCCTCAATGAGGAATCCCGCGCACTCGGCATCCGACATGCCGGCGAATCCCGCGACGACGGCCTCGCCGACCTCCGGCGTCTGCCACTGCTGCGCGAGGTCGTGCCACACGTAGTCGGGATCGAACACGCCGGGCACGTCGGACACCCACGTGCGCACCAGGTCGGGCCGCGCCATCGCGACGTTGAGCACGTGGCCACCGCCCCAGTCGTGACCCAGCAGGTCGACGGGCTGACCGATCGCCTCGAGCTCCCCGATGAGCCACGCGCGGTAGCCGTCCATCGTCGCGTCGAAACCGTCGGGGACCGCCGCCCCGAAGCCCGGCGGCGAGAGCCTGCGGACGTCGGTCTCCCCGAGTTCGGCGAGCTGCTCGACGAGCAGATCCCACACCGCGGCGGTTTCCGGCACGCCGTGAACCAGGACGACTGTCATCGCACGTTCCTTCCGTAGAGTTGAGTTACTTGCTATCCGACACGCAACATACGCCCACGCTCCGACAGGAGGGGAAACCCCAGGTGAAGCGACGAACACAGCAGGAGCGGCGGGCGACCACCGAGCGCCGGGTGCTCGACGCCGCCATCGAGCTCATCGCCAGGAACGGGTCGCGGGCCGTCTCGCTGGCCGAGGTCGGCAGACTCGCGGGCTACAGCAGGGGGATCGTGCACCATCACTTCGGCAGTCGCGCGCAACTTCTCGACGCCGTCGTGCGGGACGCTCAGCAGTTCGACGTCCCCGACGTCGGCGAGACCGGCCTCCAGCGGGTCACCGCCGTGGTCTCGACCTACGTGGCGACGCTGCACGAACGGGGCGACGCGGGCCGGGCGTTCCTGCTGCTGTGGGCCGAGGCGGTCGGGTCGGACCCGGTGCTTGCACCGCTGTTCGCCGAGCGCGACGCGTGGTTCCGCGGCCTGCTCGCCGACCACCTCCGCGGGGGCATCGCCGACGGGTCCGTGCGGGATGGCCTCGATCCCGACGCCATCGCGCTCACCCTCGTCGGCATGGTCCGCGGCATCGCCATGCAGCTGATGTCCAGCGCCTCCGACACTCGAGTCGACCGACTGGCGGCGCAGATGACCGAATTCGTCGTCTCCGGAGCGCGCGGTGAAATGCCTTAGTGCGGAGTCGATTCCGTACAACGGGCCGCGGAAGCGGTGGCGCCACGTGGATCGCCGGCCGCCGGTGTCGACGACTGAGCGTCGCTCAGAACAGCGTGGGCTGCGGCGCGGCCGCGACGGGTGGCGGCCCGGATGTCGCGCGGAACGACCGCTGCTCACCGGACAACCCATGCGTGGCCAGCAGTGGAGCCGCCCGCTCGCGCAGCGCGTCGCGATACCCCTCCGGCAGATAGGCCCCGCGACCGTAGAGGCGTCGGTAGTCCGCCACCAACTCCGGGTGCGACCGCGCCAACCAGGCCATGAACCACCCCCGCGTCGAACCGCGCAGGTGAAGACCGAAGATGGTGGCTGCCGACGCGCCAGCGGCGGCGATCCCTCCGAGCAGGGCATCGAGGTGCTCTACGGAGTCGGTCAGCATCGGCAGCACCGGGGCAACCATCACGTGACAATCGAGCCCCGCGGCGCGGATCGCCCTGATCAGGTCCAACCGCGCTCGCGGTGTCGGCGTACCCGGCTCGACGTCGGCGTGCAGGCGCTCGTCGCCGACGGCCAGCGACACGGCCACGCTCACGTCGACCTCCCCCGCCGCCGCGGCGATCAGGTCGAGATCGCGACGCAACAGCGTGCCCTTCGTGAGGATCGAGAACGGGGTGCCCGAATCAGCCAGGGCGCCAATGATTCCCGGCATCAGTGCGTACCGGCCTTCGGCGCGCTGGTACGGGTCGGTGTTGGTACCGAGCGCCACCGTCTCGCGGGTCCACGACCGTCGTGACACCTCCCGCCGCAGCACGTCGGCGACGTTGGTCTTCACGACCACCTGGGTGTCGAAGTCTCGGCCGCTGTCGAAGTCGAGGTACTCGTGGGTCGGTCTGGCGAAGCAGTACCGGCAGGCGTGGCTACAGCCGCGGTAGCCGTTGACGGTGAATCGGAACGGCAGATTGGCGGCGTTGGGGACCTTGTTCAGCGCGGACTTGCACAGCACCTCGTGAAAGGCGATGCCCTCGAACCGCGGGGTGTGGACGGTCCTGACGAACCCGATCCGCTGTAAACCCGGCAGCGCGCCGTCGTCGACGCCGATGCCCTGGCCGTCCCATCGCATCACTCATTCGAACATATGTTCGTCTTGAAGGTCAATCGATGAACATTGGGAATCTTTAGTGAGATCAGAGACGGTTCGTGCAGTAGACTTCCCCGCGGGTGTAAGACACATCCGCTCCTGATGAAAGAAGTAAAAAGGTATGGCACAGGGAACTGTGAAATGGTTCAACAGCGAAAAGGGCTTCGGCTTCATCGCCCCCGACGACGGCTCCCCGGATGTCTTCGTCCACTACTCTGAGATCCAAGGGAGCGGCTACCGCTCGCTGGAAGAGGCTCAGCGAGTTCAGTTCGACGTCGGTCAAGGTGCGAAGGGCCCCCAGGCCACCGGAGTCACCGCGATCTAAGAACTTCACGCACTATGGGCTGGCAGGGTGAATTCCTTGCCAGCCCATAGTGTTTCGTGGGGGTCAATCATCCCATCAGGGACACGATCAGGACGTTGACCAACGTCCCCCCCACGATCGACAGCAGCGCGTTGCGCCGCCACAGGTGCACGCCGACGGTGACGACGAGCGCGGTTGCCATCGCACCACCGTGCACCGCATCGGCATGGGGCGCGTCGCGCAGCGTGTAGACCGCCAGGATCACCATGATCCCGACCGGCATGTGCACGCTCAGGTAGCGGATCACCACCGATCGGCGCATCGGCGCCAGGACGGCGAACGGTAGCGCCCGCAGCGCCCAGGTGGTGGCCGCACTGACCACCACCATCGCCGCAATGTGCCGGGGATCAGCCACGCGCGTCCCGCCGTCGGGCGACGAACAGCCGGCCCAGCAGAATCGCCGTGTAGCCGGCAAACGCCCACACCAACATCTGACCCGGCACCACCGCGGCGGCCAGCAGCCCGCACATCGCGGCACTCACCGCGAGCCACCGATCGGGCCTGGCCCGGTAGGCGTCGATCGCCAACACCACGAACAGTGCCGTCAGCGCAAAGTCCAGACCCTGGACCCGCTCGATGGGCAGCGCGCTTCCGACGAGCGCGCCGATCGTTGCTCCCGACACCCAGGCCAGCTGAAAGATCAACTGCACCAAGAGAATCGACCGTGACGTCCAGGTCAGCGACTCGGTCGCCGTCACCGCGTACGCTTCGTCGGTCAGCGCATAGGTGCTGTACATCTTGGCCAACGCGCCGTCGACGCGATCAAGTGGAAACGACAGCGCGTAGAACACGTGCCGAAGGTTCACGATCAGGGTGGTGGCGGCTACCTGGGCCAGCGGAACCGCGGCGACCGCCAGCCCCACCAGGAGAAACTCCAGCGAACCCGCGTAGACCACTGCGGTGAAGACCGTCGCCCACCACCACGCCAGCCCTACGTGCACGACCACCAGCCCGAAGGCCAGCCCGAGGGAGAACAACCCGAGCCCGACGGGCGCCGCGACGGCGGGTACCGGGCTCCGTCGCTCCACGACGAGACATCGTAGGGTGCGACCGTGGCCGTCGACGACTACGTGCGGGTCGGGGTGCGGCTGCGCTCAAGACCCACGGCGTGGGTGTACCTCTTCGACGGCCCCGCCGTCGTCACCACTGACCGAGCTGGCACTGCAGGTTGTAGGGCGCATCCTGCTGGACGGCGATCTGACCGTCGACCGTGATGTCGCAGTGCGGGTTCGGCGCGGCACGGCCACCGTGCGTGGTGCTGCTGACGGTGAAGATGGCCCACTGCGGGTCCGCCAGCGTGGTCTCGAACACCCACGGGGCGCCCGGCGACACCGTCACCGACTCCTTCTTGAGATAGGAGTACGAGTCGGCGTTGTACGCCGCCTTGTCCGGCGGCTGCGCGAACAGGTAGTAGAGGTCGAAGTCCGCGGTGTCCCCCGTCGAGAGGGTGTAGCGGACGGTGTGCGAAGGAGGCTCGGCGCCCGCCGTGGCCTGGCTCGTCAGACCCGCGGCCGCCACCAACGCGGCCATCCCGAGGGCCGCTCCGATCTTTCTCGTCGATGCACGCATGATGGTCACATCGTCGAACGGTACCGGACCGTTACATTGCGTCCCACCCGTCACCCGGCACCCTCACAGCTCCAGCAGGACCGTCACCGGACCGTCGTTGACGAGTTCCAGCTGCATGTCGGCGCCGAAGACGCCCGTCTCGACGTGCGCGCCCAGGTGCCGAAGTTGGTCGCCGAACGCCGTCACCAACGGCTCGGCGACGGCCCGCGGCGCTGCGGCGTTCCAGGACGGCCGCCTGCCCTTGACGGTGTTGGCGTACAGCGTGAATTGACTGACCACCAAAATCGGGGCGGCCACGTCGGCAGCCGACCGCTCGTCATCGAGAATTCTGAGCTGCCATAGCTTCTCGGCCATTCGGCGTGCCGTGTCGGCGTCATCCGAGTGTGTGACGCCGACGAGGGCCAGTAGTCCCTGCCCCACCGGATCGATCGCCCCGACGACGGCGCCGTCGACCACGACACGCGCCGAGGTGACCCGCTGCACCAGTACGCGCACGGCTCAGGCCAGCCGGGACAGCACCTCGGCGACGACGGCGTCGACGGCCACGTCGACCTGTTCGCCCGTCGCGAGTTCCTTGACGCCGACGGTGCCCGCCTCGACGTCCCGGTCACCCGCCACCAGGGCCAGCCGTGCGCCGGACCGGTCGGCCGCGCGCATCGCGCCCTTCAGGCCGCGGTCACCGTAGGCGAGGTCGACGCGGACCCCGCCGGCGCGCAACGCGCCCGCGAGCGTCGACAGCCGGAGTTTGGCCGCCTCGCCCAGCGGGACGCAGTACACGTCGACGCGGGCGGTCTCCCCGACCGTCTTGCCCTCGGCCTTCAGGGCCAGCACCGTGCGGTCGACGCCGAGGCCGAAGCCGATCCCCGACAGGTCCTGCCCGCCCAACTGCTTCATCAGCCCGTCGTAGCGGCCACCGCCGCCGATGCCGGACTGCGCGCCGAGGCCGTCGTGCACGAACTCGAAGGTCGTCTTCGTGTAGTAGTCCAGCCCGCGGACCATGCGCGGGTTGATGACGTACGGCACGCCGAGCGCGTCGAGGTGGGTCAGCACGGTGTCGAAGTGCTGCTTGGCGACATCGGAGAGGTGGTCGAGCATCAGCGGCGCGTCTGCGGTCATCTCCCGCACGTGGGGGCGCTTGTCGTCGAGCACCCGAAGCGGGTTGATCTCGGCGCGGCGACGGGTGTCCTCGTCGAGGTCGAGCCCGAAGAGGAAGTCCTGCAACAACTCCCGGTACTGCGGCCGGCAGGTGTCGTCACCGAGCGAGGTGAGCTCCAGCCGGAAGCCCTCCAGACCCAGCGAGCGGAAGCCCTCGTCCGCGATGGCGATCACCTCGGCGTCCAGCGCTGGATCGTCGACGCCGATCGCCTCGACGCCGACCTGCTGCAGCTGGCGGTAGCGACCCGCCTGCGGTCGCTCGTAGCGGAAGAACGGACCCGAGTAACGCAGCTTCACCGGCAACTGCCCGCGGTCGAGCCCGTGCTCGATGACGGCGCGCATCACGCCCGCGGTGCCCTCGGGCCGCAGCGTGACCGACCGGTCACCTCGGTCGGCGAACGTGTACATCTCCTTGCTGACCACGTCCGTCGACTCGCCGACCCCGCGCGCGAACAGCGCGGTGTCCTCGAAGATCGGCAGCTCGACGTGGCCGTACCCGGCCCGCCGCACGGAGTCGAGCAGGCCGTCACGGACCGCGACGAACTGAACCGAGTCCGGCGGCAGGTAATCCGGAACGCCCTTGGGCGCCTGAAACTCACTCACGTGTCAGAGTCCTTCGAGGAACGGGTTGGTGCGGCGTTCGGCGCCGATCGTGGACGTCGGCCCGTGCCCAGGTAGTACCACGGTGTCGTCGTCGAGCACCAACAGTTTCGACACGATCGAGGTGAGCAGATCGCGTCCGCTACCACCGAGCAGATCGGTCCTGCCGATCGACTGCTTGAACAGGGTGTCACCGGTGAATGCCAGCTCCCTGGTGTTTGCCGTCGCGTCGCTCGCCCAGTCGGGTCCCTCGGTGACCCGGTAGACGACCGAACCCTGAGTGTGCCCAGGGGTGTGGTCGACCATCACGGTGATGCCGCCCAGCTCTATCTTGTCACCGTCGCGATCCAGCTCGACGACCTGACGCGGTTCCCGGAAGAACGCGCCGAACGCCACCTGGGCCAACTTGGGGCCGAGTCCGGCGATCGGGTCGGTGAGCATGAACCTGTCCTCGGGATGGATGTACGCCGGGCAGCCGTAGGTATCGGCGACCTTCTGTGCCGACCAGATGTGGTCGACGTGACCGTGGGTCAGCAGGACGGCCGCCGGCGTCAGCCGATTCTCGTCGAGGATCCTGCGCAGCGGCGCCATCGCCCGCTGGCCGGGATCGACGACGATGGCGTCGGCGCCCTGCTTCGGAGCCAGCACGTAGCAGTTGCACTGCAACATGCCTGCCGGAAACCCCGTGATGAACACGTCGCCCAGTTTCCCATCCACCTCATCAGTGGGTCGCGGCACCCGGCCTCAGCCATTGCTGGCACACTCGGTGCCGATCGACGAGTACGAGGAGGACCACGCGGTGCCGACCAACGAACAGCGGCGGGCGACGGCCAAGCGCAAATTGGAACGGCAGCTCGAACGCCGTGCTGCCCAGGAGCGCAGGCGTCGTCTGTTCACCATCATCGGTTCGGCCGTCGGCGTGCTCCTCGTCATCGGCGCCGTCGTCGCGACGGTGGTCCTGACCAACAAGAGCTCCAACACCAATGCGGCGGCGGACACGCCTGCCCCGTCGACCGATTCGGCCGCGCCGTCGACCCCGCCCCCGGGCGGCGCCGGGCTGCCACCGTTCGTCGCGCCGGCCGACCTCGGCGCCAACTGCCAGTACCCGGCGACGCCGGGTGAGCCCGCGAGCAAGAAGAACACCCCGCCGCGGACCGGCAAGGTCCCGACCGACCCCGCGCAGATCAGCGCCAGCATGACGACGTCCGCGGGCAACATCGGGCTGCAGCTCGACAACGCCAAGGCGCCGTGCACCGTCAACAGCTTCGCCAGCCTGGCCCAGCAGGGCTACTTCAACGACACGCCCTGCCACCGCCTGACCACCTCACCGGGCCTGTCGGTGCTGCAGTGCGGCGACCCGACCGGCAAGGGCACCGGCGGTCCCGGCTACGGCTTCACCAACGAGTACCCGACCAACCAGTACCGGCCCGACGACCCGGCGCTGCAGAATCCCGTCGTGTACCCGCGCGGCACGCTCGCGATGGCCAACACCGGCGCCCCCGGCTCCAACGGCAGCCAGTTCTTCCTGGTGTACAAGGACTCCCAACTGCCGCCCAACTACACCGCCTTCGGCACCATCGACGCGACCGGCCTGGCGACCCTCGACAAGATCGCGGCGGCGGGAGTGGTGCCCGGTGACCGGGGGGCGGACGACGGCGCGCCGAAGACACCGGTGCAAATCAAGTCGCTCCAGCTGGACTGACCGCGGACCGGGCCGACCGCAGTGACCAATCCCCCGCCCCCGCCGTACGGGGAGTATCCACCGCTGCCGCCGGGCCCGGTACCCGGGCCGCCGACCTACCCGCCGTACCCGCAGCCGCCGAACACCAACGGCCTCGCGATCGCGTCGCTGGTCTGCGCGTTCCTGTTCTTCCCCCTGGGCATCGTGTTCGGCCACATGTCGCTGTCCCAGATCAGGAAGACCCACGAGGGCGGCCACGGCCTTGCCATCGCGGGCCTGGTGATCAGCTACGTCATCGCGGTCCTGACGGTGGTCGCCGTGGTGGTGACGTTCGTGTTCGCCGCCTTCCTGGTGAAGATCGCCGACGACTTCAACCCCAACCGGTCGTACTCGGGTTCGCCGAGCATCACGGGGGCCCCGACACCGAACCAGCCACTGCCCCCGTTCACGCCGTCGGCCAACCTCGGCTCGAACTGCCAGTACCCGGCGACCACCGAACCGACCAGCAAGCCTGTCAAGCCCCCGCGGACGGGCCGCGTGCCCACGACACCCGCCACCGTGGCCGCGACGATCCAGACCAATGACGGCGCGATCGGCTTGGAGCTCGCCAACGGCGAATCACCTTGTACCGTCAACAGTTTCGTCAGCCTGGCCCAGCAGGGCTTCTTCGACGACACCTCGTGCCACCGGCTGACGACCTCGGACACGCTGGGCGTGCTGCAGTGCGGCGACCCGGCCGGCGACGGCACCGGCGGGCCCGGCTACCGGTTCCCCAATGAGTACCCGACCAACCAGTACCGGCTGGCCGATCCGGGACTCGAGACGCCGGTGGTCTACCCGCGCGGCACGCTGGCCATGGCCAACGCGGGCCAGGGCACCAACGGCAGCCAGTTCTTCCTCGTCTACGCGGACTCGCAGTTGCCGCCGACGTACACGGTCTTCGGCACGATCGACGAGACCGGTCTGGCGGTCGTCGACGAGATCGCCGCGGCCGGGGTTGCCGACGGCAGCCAGGACGGTAAGCCCGCCGCGAGCGTGACCATCCAGTCGGTCCGGCTCGACTAGGAGTCGGCCTCGCGGTTCGCGGCGTCCACCACCGACCCGAGCAGCCCGGGCACGGCCGCCTCGACGTCGTCGGCCCGCAGCCGCTGGTAGGTCTGCCCATCGACGACCGACCTCTCGGTGAGACCCGCCTCGCGCAGGATCTTGAAGTGATGGGTGGCCGTGGACTTGTTGATGCCGTCGTAGAGCAGCGCACACGGCATCGCCACGTCGGCGTTGCGCAACCGCCGCACCATCTCGAGACGCACCGGGTCGGCAAGTGCGACCAGTAGCTGCTGCACACCGGCGACCGGCACGGCCGCGGAGCCCGTGTCGTCCATCACCGCCGGTTTGATGTTCATCGAACCCAGCGTACGCTCGATCTCGTTCGACGCTCGTCGGATCCAACCGGTCAGGAGGGCCCGTGCCCGTGGTCGCAGCCGAGCCGATCGCCGGCGAGACACAGCGCGGGGCCTACACCCTGCTGCTCGTCCTCAGCGGTGTCGCACTCGGTGTCTCGGGTCTGCCCGCGCCGCTGTACGGGATGTACGAGGAGCAGTGGCATCTCTCGCCGCTGGCCACCACCATCGTCTTCGCGGTGTACGCCGTCGCGGCGCTGGGGGCGGTGCTGGTGTCGGGCCGGATCTCCGACGTGGTCGGCCGTAAGCCGGTGCTGCTCTGTGCGCTGATCGCGATCATCGTCGGCCTCGGCGTCTTCCTGATCGCCGACAACATGGCGATGCTGATGCTCGCCCGGGTCATCCACGGCGCCGCCGTCGGATCGATCGTGGTGGCTGGCGCGGCAGCACTGTTGGACCTGCGTCCCGAACACGGAGTCCGCTCGGGTCAGCTCAGCGGGATCAGCTTCAACGTCGGGATGACGGTCGCGATCATCGGCTCGGCATTGCTGGCGCAGTACGCCCCGCACCCGATGCGCACGCCCTACGCCATCGTCGCGGCGCTGTGCGCCATCCTCGGCATCGGCGTGCTGGCACTGCGCGAACCGCACTCCGCGCGCGTGCGCGGCCCGATCAGGATCGCCAGGCCCGCGGTGCCCGTCGAGATCCGCGGCGACTTCTGGTTCGCGGCACTCGGCGTCACGGCGTCGTGGTCGGTACTCGGCGTGCTGCTGTCGCTCTACCCTTCGCTGGCCGCCCAGCAGACCCACGTGCACAACCTGGTGTTCGGTGGCGCCGTGGTCGGCACCACCGCGTTCTCCGCCGCGATCGCGCAACTCCTGTCGACCCGGCTGGCCGCCAACCGGTCGGCGATCATCGGCGACGTCGGCATGGCGCTCGCGCTGATCCTCACGATTCCCGTATTGGCAACGCACAGTTGGCCTTTGGTGTTGCTTGCCGCCGCGGCGCTGGGCGCGTCGTTCGGACTGGGCTTCGGCGGTTCGCTGCGGCACCTGTCCCACGTCGTGCCGTCCGACCGGCGGGGCGAGACCATGTCGGCCTTCTACCTGATCGCCTACGCGGCCATGGCGCTGCCGACCATCCTGGCTGGGTGGGCGGCGACGGTGTGGCCGCTGGGCGCGGTGTTCCCGTGGTTCGCGGGCGCCGTGGCCGTCGCCTGCCTGATCGCCGCGGGCGTCGGAGCGGTGACGACGCGCAGCCGCTGACCACCGCGCCGAGCGTGTCCTTCGCCCACGGATTCGGTGCCGGAGGCGTGGGGGTAACCCACGTTCGGCGGAGAGGTGTCAGGCCGCGGATGTCACCCGGTACACGTCGTAGACGCCCTCGACGTTGCGCACCACGTTGAGTACGTGACCGAGGTGCTTGGGGTCACCCATCTCGAAGGTGAACCGGCTGATCGCCACCCGGTCGTTGGAGGTGGCCACCGAGGCCGACAGGATGTTGACCTTCTCGTCGGCGAGCACCCTGGTGACGTCCGACAGCAGGCGGTGCCGGTCGAGCGCCTCCACCTGGATGGCGACCAGGAACACCGACGACGGCGAGGGCGCCCACTTCACGTCGATGATGCGTTCCGACTGTTGTTGCAGCGACGTCGCATTCGTGCAGTCGGTGCGGTGCACGCTGACGCCACCGCCGCGCGTCACGAAGCCCATGATGTTGTCGCCCGGCACCGGCGTGCAGCACTTCGCCAGCTTGCACAGCACCCCGGGGGCGCCGGGCACCGCGACGCCGACGTCGTCACTGGTGCGCTGCCGCACCGGCATGGTGGCCGGGGTCGACCGCTCGGCGATCTCGTCGGCGGCCTCCTCGTCACCGCCGAGCTGGGCCACCAGCCGCTGCACCACGTGCCGCGCGGAGACGTGCCCCTCCCCGACCGCGGTATACAGCGACGACACGTCGACGTAGCGCAGCTCGCGCGCCAGCGCCGCCATCGACTCGCCATTCATCAAGCGCTGCAACGGAAGACCACCACGGCGCACCTCGCGGGCGATCGAGTCCTTGCCCGACTCCAGGGCCTCCTCGCGGCGCTCCTTGGCGAACCACTGCCGGATCTTGGCCTTGGCCCGCGGCGACACGACGAACGACTGCCAGTCCCGCGACGGACCCGCGTTGAGTGCCTTGGAGGTGAACACCTCGACGACCTCGCCGTTCTCGAGCTTGCGCTCCAGCGCGACGAGGCGGCCGTTGACGCGGGCCCCGATGCAGCGGTGCCCGACCTCGGTGTGCACCGCGTAGGCGAAGTCGACCGGCGTCGATCCCGTTGGCAGCGTGATGACGTCACCCTTCGGGGTGAAGACGAAGATCTCCTGGACGGCGAGGTCGTAACGCAGCGATTCGAGGAACTCGCCGGGGTCCGCCGCTTCCCGCTGCCAGTCGAGGAGCTGGCGCATCCACGCCATGTCGTCGATCTCGGCAGCCGCGTTGTTCGCCGGAATCCCGTTGCGGCCCTTGGCTTCCTTGTACCGCCAGTGCGCGGCGATGCCGTACTCGGCGGTGCGGTGCATGTCGCGGGTGCGGATCTGCACCTCCAGCGGCTTGCCCTCCGGCCCCACCACGGTGGTGTGCAGCGACTGGTAGACGCCGTAGCGGGGCTGGGCGATGTAGTCCTTGAACCGGCCCGCCATCGGCTGCCACAGCGAGTGGACGGCGCCCACCGCGGCGTAGCAGTCGCGGATCTCGTCGCACAGGATGCGCACGCCGACGAGGTCGTGGATCTCGTCGAAGTCGCGGCCCTTGACGATCATCTTCTGATAGATCGACCAGTAGTGCTTCGGCCTGCCCTCGACGGTTGCGTTGATCTTCGACGAGGCAACGGTGTTCGCGATCTCGGTGCGCACCTTGGCCAGGTAGGTGTCCCGAGACGGCGCGCGGTCGGCGACCAGCCGGACGATCTCCTCGTACTTCTTGGGATGCAGGATCGCGAACGACAGGTCCTCGAGCTCCCACTTCACCGTCGCCATGCCCAGCCGATGGGCAAGGGGCGCAATCACTTCCAGCGTCTCGCGGGCCTTGCGGGCCTGCTTCTCCGGCGGCAGGAAGCGCATGGTGCGCATGTTGTGCAGTCGGTCGGCGACCTTGATGACCAGCACCCGGGGATCGCGCGCCATCGCGATGATCATCTTGCGGATCGTCTCGCCCTCGGCCGCGTTGCCGAGCACCACCTTGTCGAGCTTGGTGACACCGTCGACCAGGTGACCGACCTCGACCCCGAAGTCGGCGGTCAGCGCCTCCAGCGTGTAGCCGGTGTCCTCCACGGTGTCGTGCAGCAGCGCGGCCACCAGCGTGGTGGTGTCCATACCGAGCTCGGCGAGGATGTTGGCCACCGCCAGCGGATGGGTGATGTACGGGTCGCCGGACCGGCGCAGCTGGTCGGCGTGCCGCTGCTCGGCGACCTCGTAGGCCCGCTGCAGGATCGCCAGATCGGCCTTCGGGTAGACCTCGCGGTGGACGGCGACCAGCGGCTCGAGGACCGGGTTGACCGCGCTGCGCTGCGACGTCATCCGACGCGCCAGACGGGCCCGGACCCGGCGTGAGGCGCTCGAGGAACTCTTGGTGTTCTCGGGCGCCACGGTGTCGGGGGTGATGACCGGCATCGGCTGCGTCTGCGTCAGCGCGTGATCGTCCGGCACCGTGCTCACCTCCTGACCGACTCGGGCATTCCCTCGAGGATATCCGTTCAGACGACGTACAGGCTGGTGACTGCCAGGTCCGGCAACTTGGCCCGGCCATTCAGCGCCGACAGCTCCAGTACGACCGCCGCCCCGACCACGATCGCCCCCGCCGCGCCGAGCAGGTTGGCGCCCGCCTGCAACGTGCCACCGGTGGCGAGCACGTCGTCGATGACCAGAACGCGGAGTCCGTCCAACTGCATTCCGTCGGCGGGAATCTCCAGGGTGGCGGTGCCGTACTCGAGGGTGTAGCTCTCGCTGTGCACGGGCGGCGGCAGCTTGCCGCCCTTGCGCACCGCGAGCACCCCGGTGCCGAGCCGGGTGGCGACGGCGGCCCCCAGCAGGAAGCCGCGCGCATCGATGCCCGCCACCAGGTCCACGTCCGCGGCGACGGCGGCGAGCGCGTCGGTGACGGTCGCGAGTCCGTGCGCATCGGCGAGGACCGGGGTGAGGTCCTTGAACTGGATGCCGGGTTCGGGGAAGTCGGGCACTTCGCGCATCAGCGAGTGGATCACCGCCGAGACGGGCGTGTGGCTCATCGGTTCAGCGTCCAACGGTCCATGTTCCACCCCGCACCCCATCGCGTCGGACTACTGCTCACCGCAGTCATCTTCGTCGATGCGATCACGGTTCGCTGCTGACGGTAGAGCGGAAGGGTGGGCATGTCGCCCCACAGTACGGGTGCGCCCTCGGCGAGCAGCCGGGCCAGCTCCTTCGGGTCCGACGTCACGGCCAGGGCGCCGATGACACCGTCGATCTCCTCGTTCGCGTAGCCGGACAGATTGTTCCCGTTGCCGCTGGACAGGTCATAGGCGTCCATCGCCGAGGACCCCGTCGAGCCGCTGCCCGCCGCTCCCCCGGTGCTGGCGAGCAGGACGTCGATCTGGTTGTCGCGCAACGACTGTGGGCCGATCTTCTCGGACGAGGCGTCCTGCACCGTGATCCCGGCGGCCTCGCACGCCTTGGCGATCGTGCCCACCGTCGCGGCCAGTCTCGCGTTGGGGCTCTGGTACCCGATGCGGACGGTCAGCGGCCGTCCCCCGATGGCATCGCGCGCCGCCCCGGGATTGGAGGTGCTGAACTGGCCACCCTCGGCCGCGCTCTCGGCCGCGGTGATGGAGTCCTCGGTGGTGGGGTTCAGCCGACTGTTGGCGATCGGGACGCCGGCGTTCTGCGCGATCAGATCCCGCGGGGTGCAGAGGGCGACCGCCCGTCGGGCGGCCGGGTCCAACAGCGGTCCGCCCGGCGCGAAGATCAGTTGTTCGATCCCCGCCGACGGGCTGTCGGAGCGCGTGTAGTTCCCCGGCAGGGTCAGCGTCCCCGACGAGCCCGCCGCGATGTCCACGACGTCGTAGTCGCCCTTGTTGAGGCGGTCCTGCACGTCGGCGCCGCGGGGCCAGACGGTGATCTTGTCGGTCACCGGCTTGGTGCCCCACCACTTGTCGTTGGCGATCAGCACCACCGAGCCGTCGTCGTTGACCGCGTTCAGCGCGTAGGGCCCCGACGAGGGGAAGTGCTTGAGGTCAACACCCGGGGTCAGGTTCCACGTCGTGTTCCACAGCTGGGCGATACGGGCGATGGTCGGCAGATCGCCCGCCTGGATCGCGGCGGTCACGGCGTTGTCGCCCGCACCGAGCTCGTCGGCGATCACGTGCGAGGGCATCATCGTGGTGGCCGCGAAGAGCTGGCCGAAGTCGACGAATCCGCGGTCCTGGGCGAACGACACCCTGGCCTTCTTCTGGCCGGGGGCACAGTCCACGCTCGCGACGTCGCCGTAGCCGGCCCGGCTGGCCGCGTCGAACCCGGGGAACCGTCCCGACTGTGCCGCCCACGCGAGGACCATGTCGTCGCACGTGATCGGCTTGCCGTCGGAGTACACGGCGTTGTCGTTGATCTGGTAATCGAGCACCAGGGGCGCGCGACCGACCACCGAGATCGTGCCGAAGTCGCGGTCGCCGACCACCTGCCCCTCGGGACCGTGGTAGTCGAAACCGGTGAGCACCCGCGCGAACGCCTGCGGTCCCGCCGACGCGGCGCCGGCCACCGTCGCCGTGTTGTAGGTGACGAGCGTCCCGTCGACGGCGTAGGCGATCTCGTCGGCGGGGCCGCCCGCGCATGCGGACACACCGGAGACGCCGACCAGACACGCGGCGGCCGCGACGATGGCGGCGCGCCGGGGTCGGGCAGTCATCGAGGCTTACCGCCTGGTGTTCCGCTTGCCCGAGGGCCTTCCGGTGGGACGGATCGGCTTCGCACCGGGGATCGGCTTTTCCGGGGCGGGGGTGGTCGCGAGCGGCTGCGCCGCCGCGACCGAGACCTTCTCCGGCGTGACGTCGGCCTCGGCGGCCGCTTCCGAACCCGCGGTCTTCGCCGCGGTGCCCTTGCGCCGGTTGTTGACGCGACGGGTGTGCGTCCGCACCAGCTCGGTGCGCTCCCGCATCGCGACCAGCAGCGGCGTCGCGAAGAAGATCGACGAGTAGGTGCCGACGATGACGCCGACGAGCTGCACCAGGGCCAGGTCCTGCAGCGTTCCGACCCCCAGCAGCCAGACCGCGATCACGATCAGCGCGAGGATCGGCAACACCGAGATGAGGCTGGTGTTGATCGACCGCATGAAGGTCTGGTTGATCGCCAGGTTGGCCTGCTCGGCGAACGTGCGACGAGTGGTGTGCTCGAAGCCGTGGACGTTCTCCTCGACCTTGTCGAACACGATGACCGTGTCATAGAGCGAGAACCCGAGGATGGTCAGCAGGCCGATGACCGTGGCCGGCGTCACCTCGAAGCCCACCAGTGAGTAGACCCCCGCCGTCGTGACGACGTCGAACACCAGCGCGGCCAGCGCCGCCGCGGCCATGTACCGCTCGTATCGGATCGCGATGTAGACCGAGACGAGGGCCAGGAACACGACGAGGGCGATGATCGCCTTCTGCGTGATCTGGCCACCCCACGTGCTCGACACGTCGGAGCTGCTGACCTCGTCCTTGCTGGGCTGGCCGTTCGCGGCCTTGGGCTGGAACGCGTCGAACAGCGCCCCGCGGAGCTTGTCGTTGTCGGGGTTGCTCAGCTTCTCGGTGCGGATCTGGATGGTCGCCGATCCGCCGTTGCCGACCTGGACCACCGACTCGGGCCCCCTGCCGAGCGTCTTGGCGAAGACGTCCTCGACCTGCTGGGTGCTGACCGGGCCGTTGGCACCGGTCGCGGGCATCGACACCTTGGTGCCGCCCTCGAAGTCGATGCCGAAGGTGAAGCCGCGCAACAGGATACTGGCCAGGGCGATGACGACGATGGCGCCGCTGATGCCGAACCACAGCTTGCGCTTGCCGATCACGTCGAACGCGCCGGTGCCGGTGTAGAGGCGGACGAAGAAACCGTGGTGCGGCGTCCCCGCTGCCGTGGTGCCCGGCGCCTCGGTACCCGCGCTCTCGTCGATTTCGACCGCGTCGGTCTCGTCCGTGACGTCGTCCGTCACGTCGTCGATGGCGTCCTTGGACTCGTGCTTGGCCATGTCGCTACCTCCCTGCCGCTGACGTGGCGGCGGCGCGGCGCTCACGCGCTATCTGCTGCACCGCGCCAAGTCCGTTGAACGCGGGCTTGGACAACACGGTCGACTTGGACGCCAGGTAGACCAGCGGCCAGGTCACCAGGAAGACGACGACCACGTCGAGGATCGTGGTCAGGCCGAGGGTGAACGCGAAGCCCTTGACCTGCCCGATGGCCAGGATGTAGAGCACGACCGAGGCCAGCAGGGTGACCGCGTTGCCGGAGATGATGGTCTTCCTGGCCCTTGCCCAACCGCGTGGCACGGCCGACCGGAACGATCGGCCCTCCCGGATCTCGTCCTTGATGCGCTCGAAGAACACCACGAACGAGTCGGCGGTGGTGCCGATGCCGATGATCAGGCCCGCGATGCCCGCGAGGTCGAGGGTGTAGCCGATGTATCTGCCGAGCAGCACCAGGATGGCGAAGACCATCGCGCCCGAGGCCACCAGCGACAGCGCGGTCAGCACGCCGAGCACCCGGTAGTACAGCAGCGAGTACAGCAACACCAGCGCCAGGCCGACGGCTCCCGCGATCAGTCCGGCCCGCAGCGACGTCAAACCGAGTGTGGCCGAGACGGTTTCGGCCTCCGATGACTCGAAGGACAGTGGCAGCGAGCCGTACTTCAGCACGTTGGCCAGTTCGCGTGCCGAGCTCTGTGTGAAATTGCCGGTGATCTGCGTGCGGCCACCGGGGATCGCCTCGTTGATCTGCGGGGCGCTGACCACCTGGGAATCGAGGGTGAACGCCGTCTGGGTGCCGACGTTCGCGGCGGTGAAGTTGGCCCACACGTCCGCACCCTGGCTCTTGAACTGCAGATCGACGACGTACTCACCGCGCTGCTGGTCGAGGCCCGACGAGGCGCTCTCGATCTGTTCGCCGCTGATGATCGACTTGTCGAGCAGGTACACCGTCTTGTGGTCCTGCGAGCAGGTCACCAGCGGCAGATTGGGATCGTCGTTGCCCGCGAGCACGTCCTCGTCGTTGCAGCGGGTGGCCTGGAACTGCAGTGCCAACAGCTGGATCTGCTGATCGGCGCTCTGCCGCAGGGCCTTCTCGTCAGAGATGCGCTGCGCCAGGTCGGCCCGCTTGTTGGGCGGTCCCGGCGGAGCGGGGTTGGGGCCGGGCGCCGGCGGGGCCGGTGCGGGCGCACCAGGGGCTGGCGCGGGCGCACCAGGGGCTGGCGCAGGCGTGCCCGGTGCGGGGGGCGCAGGTGTCGGAGCGGGCTCCTCGGGGAACGGCCGGGGCTGAGGGGCGGGCGCGCCGGGCGCGGGCGCTCCTGCCGGGGGCGGGGCGACGGGACGGGCCGGCTGACCCGGGGTCGGCGGCACGATCGGCGCGTCGGGTTCCGCGGGAGCGATCAGCGGCGGCATTCCCGGCGGCATCCCGGGCATACCCGGCGGTGCACCGGGGACGCCTCCGGGCGGTGCGCCGGGAGGGGCCTGCTGACCTGCCGGCTGCTGACCGGCGGCCGGGATGGCGTGAATGACGGGGCGGATGTACAGCCGAGCGGTCTGCCCGAGGTTGCGCGCCTCGTTGCCGTCGTTGCCGGGCACGGTGATGACGAGGTTGTCCCCGTCGACCACGACCTCCGAGCCGGAGACACCGAGACCGTCGACACGCGAGCTGATGATCTCCTGCGCCTGCGCCAGCGACTCCCGGGTCGGAGGCGAGCCGTCGGGGGTGCGTGCAGTCAGGGTCACCCGGGTACCGCCCTGCAGGTCGATGCCCAATTTGGGCTTCGCCTGCTTGTCTCCGGTCAGGAACACCATCAGATATACGCCGATGAGCAGAACCAGAAACAACGTCAGATAGCGGTAGGGGTGCACCGGCGCCGAAGGCGATGCCACGTTCTCGGTTCTCCTCAGATCGGTACGTCAACCCGCAAAGAGTACGTGGTTGCGCTGTGTGCTCAGACGTCAGTCTTTGGTGAGCCGGTTGGGGTCGGACTTCACCTCGGTGCCCGCGCTGGGCTGATCGAGCTCGTGCGCGGTCGACTCCTCGGTGGCCTCGTCGTCGTCCTCGTACTCGTCGTCGACGTCGTGCGCCGACGCCTTCTCCTTGACGGCGAGCTTCAGCATGGTGACCACGACGCCCGGCGCCAGCTCGACGTCGACCTTCGTGTCGAAGACGTCGGTGATGGTGCCGAAGAGCCCGGCCGTCGTCATGATCTCGTCGCCGACGACCAGCGAGTCGTGCAGGTTGATGGTCGCCTGCATGGCCTTCTTCTGCTTGCGGGACGCGAAGAACATGAACGCGCCCATGATCACGAGCAGCGGTACGAAGATGGCTAGGTCCATGGCAGCAGCTCTGACTTTCGTATCGATTTCGGTCATGGCTCCCGGGACGGATGCGGTCACGCGGGGCCTCGTCACGCACCAGTGTGCCATCACCTCGGCCAACGGCCGAGGTGCCCCATCAGGTGGTCGTGGCCGTTAGCACCTCTAATCGCCCACCCCGACGGGCTCCGCCGGCAGCTGCCGGCGTCCCTTGCACGCGACCGAATGCGTGCGAATCCCCGGCTCCGGGTGCGCAATCCGCACCCGTCGGCGCCGCATGCCGAGGTTTACGTTCGCGTGGTCGGGCGCGGCGACTAGGCTCTGTCGGGACGTACGACGTCCCTCCCCCCGCGCCCCTTGCAGGAGTCATGACGTGAGCACCATCGAACAGAGCCGCTACCTCGCCACCGCGATCCCCGGCCCCAAGTCCGCCGCACTCATCGAGCGGAAGGCGGGCTCCGTCGCGCGCGGTGTCGGCAACACCATGCAGGTGTACGCGGCCCGTGCGGGCGGCGGCATCGTCGAGGACGTCGACGGCAACCGCCTGATCGACCTCGGGTCCGGCATCGCGGTCACCACCATCGGAAACGCCTCACCCCGGGTGGTCGAGGCCGTCGCCGCCCAGGTCGCCGAGTTCACCCACACCTGCTTCATGGTCACGCCGTACGAGGGTTACGTCGCGGTGGCCGAGCACCTGAACCGGCTGACCCCCGTCAAGGGCGAGAAGCGGACCGCGCTGTTCAACTCGGGGTCCGAGGCCGTCGAGAACGCCATCAAGATCGCCCGCACCTACACCAAGAAGCAGGCCGTCGTCGCCTTCGACCACGCCTACCACGGCCGCACCAATCTGACGATGGCGCTGACCGCCAAGTCGATGCCCTACAAGCACGGCTTCGGTCCGTTCGCGCCCGAGATCTACCGCGCGCCCATGTCGTACCCCTTCCGGGACGCCGAGTTCGGCAAGGAACTCGCCACCGACGGCGAGCTGGCCGCCGCACGTGCGCTCAGCATCATCGACAAGCAGATCGGCGCCGACAATCTGGCGGCCGTCATCATCGAGCCCGTCCAGGGCGAGGGCGGATTCATCGTTCCCGCGGAGGGCTTCCTGCCGACGCTGCTCGACTGGTGCCGCAAGAACGGCGTCGTCTTCATCGCCGACGAAGTGCAGTCCGGGTTCGCCAGGACGGGTGCGATGTTCGCGTGCGAGCACGATGGCATCGATCCCGATCTCATCGTCACGGCGAAGGGCATTGCCGACGGGTTGCCGCTGGCGGGTGTGACGGGCCGCGCCGAGATCATGGACGCCCCACACGTCGGCGGTCTCGGCGGCACCTATGGCGGAAATCCGGTTGCGTGCGCCGCTGCGTTGGCCACGATCGAGACGATCGAGGCCGAGGGCATGGTGGCCCGGGCTCAGGAGATCGAAACGTTCATGAAGGAACGCCTCGGCCGCATGCAGGCTGATGACGACCGCATCGGCGACGTGCGCGGTCGCGGCGCCATGATCGCCGTCGAGCTGGTCAAGTCCGGCACCACGGAGCCAGACGCCGATCTGACCAAGGCGCTCTGCGCGGGAGCCCATGCGGCAGGCGTGATCGTGCTGTCGTGCGGCACCTACGGCAACGTTCTGCGATTCCTCCCGCCGCTGACGATCAGCGACGAGCTTCTCGAAGAGGGCCTCGACGTGCTGGCGCTGGTGCTCAAGGATCTGTGAGCCCAGCCGCTGCCCTCTAGTGGGCGACGGGCGTCCGCTTGTCCCTGCGCCCACCGAGGCGGTCGGTCCAGCTTCGTCGCGCCGGCTCGGACGGCTCGACCACCTGCCGCTCGACCGGTGCTGTCGGCGTCGCGCCCGTGATCGGCTCGTGCTCCGCCGTCACCGGCGCTGCGGTCGCACGCCGCGCGTAGTCCACGTCGCGGATGCTGCGCACCGAGAGTCGACCCAGGGCCATCGCGCCGAGGAAGACGATCAGGGCGCCGAGGCCGTAGAAGTAGGTCAGCTCCAACCAGGCTGCCTTGGTGTCGGTGTCGGCGACGGGCCGTCCGATCTCCCCAATCGTCAACGTGGTCGCCACCACGCGGCCGACGACGAACCACGCGCCGGCGATCACGCTCAGCCAGCCACCCAGCATCGCGGTCGCCCGGTTTCCCGACCGCACCAGCACGACGCCGCCGACGACCGCCACCGCGCCAGGCAACACTTCCAGCCATCCCCTGGCCGCACTCCACGCAGCGCCCTGCCCCGAGTCGTACGCGAAGTCGAACATCGGTCCGAGGAACGGGACCAGTGCGCCCCACAGTCCCAGGACGATCACCAGGAACCCACTCGCCGCACCGCGACTGCGTGGGATGCGCATCCTGCCACCGGCCACACGCTCGCGTGACGTCACTTCATTCATGAGTGCCTCCTGAGTCAGCCTGTGGGTACCCACGTTCGGCACGGCCCAACACGTCGGCAGTGACCTGCCTCGGCGGGCCCGACGGCAACGTCAGTTTGGTGCGGATGTCACATCTATTGGAGGGTGTCCGCCCAGTTCAGAACCGGTCGACCAGCGCAGACGCTGCTTCCGCCAGCAATCTTCCAAGAAGTGTCCGCTCGACCTCGGGCAAACCGTTTGAGGTTCTTGTACGATCCGTGCAGGGGGCTCCTCCCCTACTCGGGCCTCGACAGTCGCCCTGGCGGCTTGGGCACACTAACGGCAAGGGCAAACGCACACGTGGACTGGATTCGCCGTTGGTGGCGACAACCCGACCACTATCAGTGGCTGTCCGAATACCTCGCCGTCCGGCATCTGCAGCGGTTCACCCAATACATGATGTGCGCGATCGTCGTCGCCCTCGGCGTGGTCCCGTTGCTGATGCTGTGCAGCCCGGCGGGGCCGCAGGGCGCAGTGCCGACCGTGCTGTCGGTGATGGTCTCGGTGTTCTGTGGGTTGATGGCAATGCTCTGGCTGCTCAAGTGGCCGACCAGGGACCAGTCCGCCACCTTCGTCGTCGTCGCCAACCTGTCCATCGCCACGGCCTGCCTCGTCGACGTGTGGCCGGGCACCGGCATCCAGGGATGTACGGCCTTCGCGGCACTCGCCGGCTACGTGGCGTTCTTCCACACCAGCAGATATCTGGCCTTCACGCTGGCCACCGCGGTCTGTACGGCGTTGGCGTGCGCAACCGAGATCGTCGTCGCCGGCGACTTCCCGCAGGCGCTGAGCAAGCTGCTGGTCCTCGTCGTCAGCATCCTCGCCGTGCCCTTCTGCGTGCAGGTGCTGGTTCACACGCTCGGCATCGATGCGCTGAAGTCGGACATCGACCCGCTGACCGAACTGCCCAACCGCCGGGCGTTCCAGCGTTCGGTGCGCGTTCTGGCGGCGGAATCCAGCCGCGACAGCACGGCGCACCTGACGATCGTGATGGTCGACCTCGACGACTTCAAGCGGATCAACGACACCGCAGGCCACGCGGCAGGCGACCAGACCTTGATCGCCGTCGGCGAGATCCTGCGTGCCTCGCGGCGCGGAGATTCGGTCGTCGCGCGGATCGGCGGTGAGGAATTCGTGGTGGCGGTGTCGGGTGATCGCAAGGACGCGATCGGGCTCGCCGAGCGCATCCGGCGCGACATCGCCACGGCCCCGTCCCGTGTCACGGCCAGCATCGGGGTGGCCAGCGCCTCGCTGTTCCGGGTGATCTCACGCGAGATCCCCGGCCACGTCGATCATCTGGTCGAGTCCGCAGATCGGGCCATGTACAAGGCGAAGCGTTCTGGCGGCGACCGGGTCCACGTGGTCGGGCGCCTCAGCGACGTCTACGTCGAGAAGCCGATGGCCAGTAACACGATGGCCACCAGCGGGAACAAGCCCTGGATCGCCGCGGACCGCGCCTTCTCTGGTGCGGACGCCAGGAGCACTGCCGCTGCGGCCAGCATCGACCCCAATCCGGCGAACAGCAGCGCCGCCCCGACCCGCATCCCGCCGGAGATCGTGAACGCGATACCCACCCCCGTGACGACGGCCAAGAAGAGGTTGTAGAAGCCCTGGTTGAACGCCAGCAGCTTGGTGGTCTCGGCTTCCTCCGCCGTGGTGCCGAACGTCGCGCGGGTGCGCGGGCTCGTCCACTGGAACGACTCGAGTATCCAGATGTAGACGTGCAGCACGGCGGCCAACGCCGCGAACACCACACCGGCAGTGGTCATGGGTCTCTCTCCTTCGCCACGGTCACGACCGGTGGCACGACGATCAACGACAGGCTTAAGGGAGCAAACCACGCAATGGTCGCATGGGCACCGGGCAGTCCGATCCACACGTGCCGGAGCGCGGGCACCGGGGTCGGCACGGGCCGACTCCGTCGACTACTCGAAAAGACCCTGCTGACCCATGCCGACGGCGCCGCTCGGCGGAGTCAGGCCCAGGTGCGTCCACGCCTGGGCCGTCGCCACCCGCCCCCGCGGTGTGCGGGCGATCATGCCCGCACGCACCAGGAACGGCTCGCATACCTCTTCGACGGTGGTGGCCTCCTCGCCGACGGCGACGGCGAGCGTCGACACGCCGACGGGTCCGCCGCCGAAGCTGCGGGTCAGGGCCGACAGCACCGCCCGGTCCAGGCGGTCCAGGCCCAGCTCGTCGACGTCGTAGACGGCCAGGGCCGACTTCGCGATGTCGCGGGTGATGATGCCGTCGGCGCGCACCTCCGCGTAGTCGCGGACCCGGCGGAGCAGTCGGTTGGCGATGCGTGGCGTGCCACGGGAGCGGCGCGCGATCTCGGCGCCCGCGTCGGCACCGAGGTCGATGCCGAGGATGCCCGCCGCGCGTGACAGCACCCGCTCCAGCTCGGCGGGCTCGTAGAAGTCCATGTGGGCGGTGAACCCGAAGCGGTCGCGCAGCGGGCCCGTCAGCGCGCCCGACCGCGTCGTGGCGCCGACGAGCGTGAACGGCGCCACCTCGAGCGGAATCGACGTCGCGCCAGGGCCCTTCCCGACGACGACGTCGACGCGGAAGTCCTCCATGGCCAGGTACAGCATCTCCTCGGCCGGCCTGGCGATGCGGTGGATCTCGTCGATGAACAGCACGTCGTGCTCGACCAGGTTGGAGAGCATGGCCGCCAGGTCGCCCGCGCGTTCCAGGGCCGGGCCCGACGTCAGTCGCAGCGAGGTGCCGAGTTCGTTGGCGATGATCATCGCCAGCGACGTCTTGCCGAGGCCGGGGGGACCCGAGAGCAGGATGTGATCCGGTGTGCCGCCACGGTTCTTGGCGCCTTCGAGGACCAGCTGTAGCTGCTCGCGCACCCGGGGCTGGCCGATGAACTCCTTGAGCGAGCGTGGCCGCAGGCTGGCGTCGACGTCGCCTTCGCCGACGGTCAGTGCAGCGGACACCTCGCGGTCGGAGGCGCCGTCCTCGTCGTCGGAGTCGAAGCGGCCCACGACCTACTTCTTACCAAGCATCGACAGCGCCGCGCGCAGTGCACTGGCCGTGGTGGCGTCGGCGTCCTCGGCGAGCACCTTGTCGGTGGCCTCTTCGGCCTGCTTCACCGCAAAGCCAAGTCCGACAAGTGCTTCCACGACCAGCCCGCGAACCGCGTGCCCACCCACGCCCGCGGTGCCGCCCGTGGACGGGCTGGCGCCGATCTTGTCGCGCAGTTCGAGCACCATGCGCTCGGCGCCACGCTTGCCGATGCCTGGCACCCTGGTGAGCGCCGTGACGTCACCGTCGGCGAGCGCCTGCCGGAGGGCCTGGGCGTCGTACACGGCGAGGGTGGCCAACCCGATCTTCGGGCCGACGCCGGAGACGGACAGCAGCGTGGTGAACAGATCGCGCGAATCGGCGTCGGCGAACCCGTACAGGGTCATCGAGTCCTCGCGGACGATCATCGCGGTGATGAGCCTGGCCTCGGTGCCGCGCCGCAGCGTGGCCAGCGTCGTCGGCGTGGTCATCACCTTGTATCCGACGCCCGCGGCCTCGATGACCGCATGGTCGAGGGCGATGTCGAGGACCTCGCCGCGGACCGACGCGATCATCTGGCCGCCTTGAGTCGGCTCTGGTACTTCTTGCGCTGCTCGGCGGCCATCGCCTCGGCCGCCGCCATCCTGGCGATCATCGGGGCGCGCCAGCAGTGACAGATCGCGAGGGCGAGCGCGTCCGCGGCGTCGGCCGGGGTCGGCTTCGATTGCAGCGCAAGGATTCTGGTGACCATTTCGGTAACCTGCGCCTTGTCGGCCCTGCCGTTGCCGGTGACGGCGGCCTTCACCTCGCTGGGCGTGTGGAAGTGCACGTCGATGTCGCGCCGCGCCGCGGCGAGTGCGATGACGCCGCCCGCCTGCGCCGTGCCCATGGCGGTGTTCGCGTTCTGGTTGGCGAACACCCGCTCGATGGCGAGGACGTCCGGATGATGGGTGTCGAGCCAGTGATCGACGGCGTCGCTGATGGCCAGCAGCCGCCGGTGCAGCGGCTGATCCGACGGCGTGCGGACGACGTCGACGTCGAGCGCGATCACCTGACGGCCGCGTCCACTCTCGATGACCGACAGCCCGCAGCGCGTCAGCCCCGGGTCGACGCCCATCACCCGCACCTTGTGCTCCCTTGTTCCCGAACAGCTGTTCGATACCTTAGTGGGCCTCGGACTCCGTGGCGGGCAGGGACACGCTGCCGTCTTCGATGCTCGCGCCGATCTGCGCCATCCTCGCCTTCGATCGCGACCAGCCCCTGACGAGTTCCTGGTCGACCACTTTCCCGTCGCGCCTGACGACGAGTCGCCACCGCACCCCGAGGACCTTCGCGATCAGCCAGAAGGGCCACGCCAGGAGCATGGGAAGCACCAGCAGAATGCCCACCACGCTGAGGGTGTCGACGAGGTCCATCAAAAAGAACGCGTGCGGTAGCGGCCACCACCTCCGTCGCACGGACCACTGAATTCCGTTGGGATCGATCATCTTTGCCACGCCACCATCATCGGTGGTCAGGACTGGGATTCGCGGTATGCGCGGCCGCCGCCCACGCGCCGATCCACGTTGCGCACATGTGACGGCGGCACCGGTCCCCGCTACCGTCGCAGGGGAATCCTCCCCGAGCCGTGAAAGTGGAGCCTTCCCCCATGCCCGACGAGAAAGACCTGCAATCCGCGACCAATCTCGCCGTCACCCTGGCCTGGAGCACCGGCGCCGTGGTGGCCGCGTTCACCCTGGGGGTGGTGCTGACGTGGGTGCTGCGACGACTTGGGCGGCGCAGCTCGCTGATCGACGACGTCGCCGTGCTCACCAGAATGCCTGCGCGGGCGTGGCTGATGTCGTTGGCCGCGACGATCGCGGTACAGCGCACGTCGCATCCGTCCGACACGTGGCGCAGCTGGGTGGACCATGCACTGCTCATCGCGACGATCGCATCGCTGACATGGTTGGTCACCACCCTGGTCGTGGTCGCGGAGCGACGCACCATCGCCCGTTACGGCGGTGGAGACGACGCCGTGACCGACGCCGACCGCCGGTGGCGCCGTCTGCGCACCCAGGTGACCGTGCTGCGCAGGCTCGCCATCGCCATCGTGGTGATCCTCGGCGTCGCCGCGATCCTGATGACGTTTCCGGCGTTCTCCAACATCGGCGCCACGCTCTTCGCGTCGGCGGGCGTGCTGTCCGTCGTGGCAGGCCTCGCTGCGCAGACCTCGCTCGGCGCGGTGTTCGCGGGCATGCAGATCGCGTTCTCGGGGGCGATCCGGGTCGGCGACGTCGTCGAGCTCGAGCAGGGCAACTGGTGGGGCCGCATCGAGGAGATCACCCTCACCTACGTGGTCGTCCGACTCTTCGACGAGCGGCGTCTCGTCCTGCCCTGCACCTACTTCACGACGAAGCCGTTCGAGAACTGGACCCGCAACGCGACCGAGATCATGGGCACCGTCGAGTTCGACGTGGACTTCTCGGTGCCCTTCGACGAGATGCGCGCCGAGCTGGACCGGTTGCTCTCGGAGAGCGACCAGTGGGACGGCAGGCGCGGGGTCCTGCAGGTCACCGACGCGATCGGCGGCGTGGTCCGCGTGCGGATGATGGTCAGTGCACCGAACGCGGGCGCCCTCTTCGACCTGCGGTGCGCCGTCCGCGAGGGCATCGTCCGATGGGTACACCGCACCGGCGGGGTCGTCCCGACGCAGCGGATCGAACCCTCGGTCGCCCAGACCGACACCACCGATCCGTCGGGACCGTCGAGGCCGGAGCAGCAGGACGGCGGCACGCCGCGCGTGGCGACCGGGCTGTTCTCCGGCAGCCCCGAGGCCGAGGAGCGCGGGCGCGCGTTCGACGAGCACGCGGACGACTTCGAGGACAATCTGCTCAGCTTCAGCGGCCGCCCGGGAGCCTGAGCCTGGTCAGCCCACGGCCACCGGCAGCGTCAGCGCGATGCCGCGGTACTGGCGGCCCAGCACCCGGCCCGCGGTCACCAGGGGTTCGACGTCGCGCAGCGTACGCGCCAGGATGAAGGCGCCCTCCAGCGCGGCGATCAGGGCGACAGTGACGTCGCGCGCCACGTCGGGCGGCACGCTCCGCGCGACGAAGTACGCCGTACCACCGTCGAGCCAGCCGGTGAAGATCTCCGCCGACGCGTCCCGTAGCTCCTCCACCGTCTCGGCGATCTCGGCGGCGACGCTGCCCACCGGGCACATGTTGGCGAACCCGGTGCCCGCCATGTCGGTAGCGACCTCCGCGAACGTGGCCTCGACGGCCTCGCCGAGGTCGTCGAACGGCGCCATCACGGTTGGGATGATCAGCGCGTAAGCCGCGCCGGCATTGACCAGCGCCTCGCGCGCGATCTGATTCTTGCCGCCGGGAAAGTGGTGGTACAGCGAGCCGATCGGCGCTCCGGAGGCGGCGACGACGTCCTTCATGGCGACCGCCGAGAAACCTCGGTGCCGCATCAACTCCGCGGCCGCGGTGAGAATCGATTCCCTCGTCGACCTTGCCAATTCAGCCTCCCAGCGACAGACTAGAGCATCTATTCTAGAACCACTGTTCTAATGGAGGTGCGCCCATGAAATCGGTCGAGGTCGCGGCGGGCACCATCGAATACCGCGAGGCGGGCGACCCCGCGGGGCCGCCGGTGGTCCTGCTGCACGGCGTGCTCATGAACGACGCCCAGTGGGATCTGGTGCTGCCGCTGCTACCCGAGGGCTTCCGCTACCTGCTGCCGGTGCTGCCTCTGGGCGGCCACCGGGTGCCCATGCGCGAGGACGCCGACCTGACCATGCCGGGAATGGTCGGCATCGTCGCCGACGTCCTCGACGCCATGGATCTCGTCGGCGTCGACCTCGTGGTCACCGACTGGGGCGGCCCGATCTTCCTGACCGACGTCGGACGCGACAAACGCGTCGGACGCATGGTCATCTGCCCGTCCGAGGCCTTCGAGAACTTCCCTCCTGGATTTCCCGGCAAGGTCACCTGGGTGGTGACGCGAACCGCCGGAACGGTCGCCCTGGCGATGCGCCAACTCAGCGTCGGCTGGATCCGCCGCCAGTACCTGATGTTCGGCATGATGGCGAAGAAGCCCGTGCCGCAGCACATCGTCGACAGGTGGTTCGAGGTCGCCCTGCGGGACAAGGCAATTCGACAAGACCTCATCAGGTACTGCCGTACCAGATTCGACAGGGCGGACCTCGTCAGGGCCACCCGCAGATTGGCCGACTTCGAGGGTGACGTCCTGGTCCTGTGGAGTCACAACCCGGTCATGCCCGACCGGCACGCCGCCGAGCTCGCCGCGCTGACCAACGGCACCCTGCGCTACGTCGACGACGCGCACGTGCTGATCATGCTGGACAACCCCGAGCAGACCGCTCGCGAGATCGGCGCCTTCCTCATGGCCAGAGAGGCCGGATAGGTTGAACGGGTGACCGTCAGCGATTCTCCCATCCCCCGCTTCCACCTCGCGGTGGCCGAGTTCCACGACCTCGCCGGGCGACTGCGCGCCGGCGGCACCGATTTCGTCATCGAGCCGTACCTGCGCTTCGAGGGGCAGACGGGCGAGCAGTGGACCATGTTCCTCCTGGATCCAGCGGGAAATGCGCTGGAGTTCAAGGCTTTCGCCGATGACTCTCAGGTCTTCGCGGTGGACGGGGCACACTGATGCGGGTGGTCATCGCGGGCGGGCACGGCAAGATCGCCCTGATCCTGGAGAAGCTGCTGGCCGATCGCGGCGACTCGGTGGCGGGCCTGATCCGCAACCCGGCTCAGGCCGACGACCTTCGGGAGGTCGGCGCCGAGGCCGTCGTCATCGACCTCGAGAACGCGTCCGTCGCAGACGTCGCGGCCGCACTCGACGGCGCGGACGCAGTGGTCTTCGCCGCAGGAGCAGGCCCGGGGAGCGGGATCGCCCGCAAGACCACTGTCGACCGCGACGCCGCCGTGCTGCTCGCCGATGCCGCCGAGGCCGCAGGCGTCGTGCGGTACCTGATGGTCTCGGCGATCGGCGCCGACGGGCCTGCACCCCGGGGCTCGGACGAGGTCTTCACCGCGTACCTGCGGGCGAAGGCCGAGGCCGACGCTGCCGTGCGCGGCAGAAGCAGGCTGACATCGACGATCGTGCGACCGGGGCACCTCACCGACGAACCCGCGACGGGCGTCGTGCAGGTTGCGAAGTCGACCGGATCGGGGAGCATCCCGCGTGCCGACGTGGCCGCGGTACTGCTCGCCCTGCTGGACGCGCCCGCGGACGGCAGCGTCACGTTCGAGTTGATCTCCGGGGACACCCCGATCGGCGAGGCGGTCGCGGGGCTGGGACGCTAGTCCTCGTCGAGCTGGGCAGCGACCTCGTCGGAGATCTCGACGTTGGTCCAGACGTCCTGGACGTCGTCACTCTCCTCGAGCGCGTCGACCAACTTGAGCAGCTTGCGCGCGCCGTCGACGTCGACCGGCACGCTGACGGACGGCTGGAAGCTGGCCTCGGCCGACTCGTACTCGATGCCCGCGTCCTGCAGCGCCGTGCGCACCGCGACGAGATCGGTGGGCTCGGAGATGATCTCGAAGCTCTCACCGAGATCGTTGACGTCCTCGACACCCGCCTCGAGGACGGCCGTGAGGACGTCGTCCTCGGAGAGCCCGTTCTTCTCGAGTGTGACGACGCCCTTGCGGGTGAACAGGTAGGAGACCGAACCGGGGTCGGCCATGTTGCCACCGTTACGCGTCATCGCCACCCGGACTTCGCCCGCGGCACGGTTCTTGTTGTCGGTCAGGCACTCGATCAGCACGGCGATGCCGTTGGGGCCGTAGCCCTCGTAGGTGATGGGCTGCCAGTCGGCGCCACCTGCCTCTTCACCGGCGCCACGCTTGCGCGCGCGCTCGATGTTGTCGTTGGGCACCGACGTCTTCTTGGCCTTCTGGATCGCGTCGTAGAGGGTCGGGTTGCCCGCCGGGTCACCGCCACCGGTGCGCGCGGCGACCTCGATGTTCTTGATCAGCCGCGCGAACTCCTTGCCGCGACGCGCGTCCTTGACGGCCTTCTGATGCTTGGTGGTGGCCCACTTGGAATGGCCGCTCATGCAGGTACTGCTCGCTTTCGATCATCTTTGGCTCAACTGCGAAGTCTGATCGACCAGTCTACGTGCACGTCAGTCGCCTGCGAGGTCACCCTCGACGTAGCGCTGCAGATTGGGTGCCACGGCCGCGACGACCTCGTCGTCGCTCATCGAGGCGATGGGCTCGATCCGCCACACGAAGCGCATCATCGCCAGTCCCATGATCTGCGACGAGATCAGCCCGCTGCGCACCAACCGGTCGCGTTCGTCGGCGCCGAGGTGTGAGACGCCCATCAGGCTCCCCTCGACGACCCTTCGCAGCTTCTCCCTGGTGCCCTGGTCGTGGGCGGCCGTCTGCAGGACGGCGCGCAGCACCGGACCGATCTCGACGTCAGCCCAGGCGCCGAGCATGAGTCGCAGCAGCGCGGCCCCGAGTTCGGGTAGCGGCGTCGTCCACGTCCTCGCGACGCTCTCCAACCACCGTTGCGGCGGTGTGGTCGCGGCGTCGAGCAGCCCCTCCTTCGAGCCGAAGTAGTGATAAACGAGCGCCGGATCGACGTCCGCCTCCCGGGCCACTGCACGGATCGTGGTGCCCGCCAGCCCCGTCGTGGCGAAGGCGTCGCGCGCCGCGGCCAGGATGCGGGCGGACAGCACGCCCCGCTCGTCGCGCGGCCCCGGCGGCGTCTTGGTCGGCATGTCAGGAGAATAGCAAGAGTTTCATCTTGCGTTGAAACTAAGTTTCAACGTAGCGTGAGACTCATGATCACGACAGAACACCTGAACGGGCCACAGACCACCGGCCGCACCTTCCGCAACCTGAGCGAGCCGACGCACGGCATCCGCCACGACCTCAACGTCGCCGTCCCGGTCCGGGACGGCATCGACCTGATGGCCGACGTCCACCGCCCCGACGCCGAGGGCCGTTTCCCCGCCCTCATCGCCGCGTCCCCGTATCCGCGCCAGATCCAGGACCTCGGCGCGCCGATGGGCTTCATCGAGGCGGGCAACACGCCGTTCTGGGTGTCCCGCGGCTACGTGCACGTGATTGCCAACGTCCGCGGCACCGGCGGCTCGGGTGGCGAGTTCGGGTTCTTCGACGCCAACGAACGCCGCGACATGCACGACCTCGTCGAATGGGCTGCCGCGCAGCCGTGGTGCGACGGCAACGTCGGCATGATCGGCATCAGCTACTTCGCCATGACCCAACTCGAGGCCGCCGTCGAGCGGCCGCCACACCTGAAGGCGATCTTCCCGGTTGCGGTCACCTCGGACCTCTTCGAGGCGGCGTCGCACCACGGCCTCGTCAGTTCGTCGTTCATCACGCCGTTCCTGTCGATGATGGGTCTGACCGCCGCGCGCAGCGACGAGTTCTGGCGCAGCATCCCACTCCAGATCGCCCGCAAGGTGCTCAATCTTGGCCCGCTGCACCGGAAGTTCGGCACCATGAACGGCGAGGCCGCGGTCACGATGATGCACGAGATGCTCAAGCTGCCGCACGACCCACGGCCCTGGGATCAGCTGTGGCTCGACGTCTTCGTCAACCACCCCGTCCGCGACGCGTGGTGGGACGAACGGGATCTCACCCCGCTGCTGAAGGACATCGACATTCCGGTGTACCTCGGCTGCGACTGGGAGAACGTTCCGCTGCACCTCCCCTCGACGTTCGTCACGTGGAAGGCGTTGTCGCAGAACCCCAACGTCCAGATGGGCATGCTGGACCAGTTCGGCCTGACGTGGCCGTGGGAGAGCCTGCACCACGAGGCGCTCGCCTGGTACGACCACTGGCTCAAGGGCCGCGACACCGGCATCCTCGACGGTGAGCGCGTGCGGTATGCGCTGCCCGGCTCCGAGGGCTGGCACACCAGCCCGTCGTGGCCACCGCCGGCGACGCACCGCGAGCTGGCGCTGCGCGCCGACGGCTCACTCGACACCGACGAGGGCGCGCCGGGCGCCCGCGACTACATGGTGCTGGGCAGCGGAACGGGTCGGGTCAAGGCCAGCGAGCTGGATCCACCGTCGACGCTGACCTGGACGTCCGAGGCACTGGCCGCCGACCTCGACGTCGTCGGCGAGATCGAGGTGCGGCTGGTCGCCTCGGCGACGGCCGCCGACACCGCCTGGATTGCCATGCTCCGCGACGTGGCACCCGACGGCGCGACCACGGACGTCACGGCGGGCTGGCTGCGTGCGAGCCTCCGCGAGGTGGACGAGGCCGCCAGCGTGCCAGGGGCCCCGGTACTACCCTGCCGGACCGCGACGGCCGTCCCCGTCGGAGCGGACGTCGAGTACCGAATCCCGTTGGTGCCCAACGCCCGGCGGTTCGCAGCCGGGCACCGCGTCCAGTTGGCGCTGGCGAGTGACGATCAGGATCCCGACACGCCGGCGATCATGAACTTCCGCCACGCCGGCGTCGGGACCAGCACCAGGAACACCGTGCGCTCGAGCTCGCGCCTGCTGCTCCCCGTTCTGGCGCCCTAGCGAATCGCGCTAGAGGGAGGCGACGAACATCGCGTGGACGCGACGGTCGCCGGTCATCTCGGGATGGAACGCCGTCGCCAGCGTGCGCCCCTGCCGCACCGCAACGGGATGTCCGGCGGCCCTCGCGAGCACCTCGACCGACGGGCCGACCCGCTCGACCCACGGCGCCCTGATGAACACCGCGTGCACCATGCCATCGAGACCCTCGAACTCGACGTCGCCTTCGAACGAGTCGACCTGTCGTCCAAAGGCATTGCGCCGCACCGTCATGTCGATGCCGCCGAGGGGCAGCGCCTCGCGCCCGGGGACGCCAGCGTCGGCGATCTCGGTGGCCAGCAGGATCATTCCCGCACAGGAGCCGTACGCGGGCATGCCGTCCGCGAGGCGGCCCCGCAGCGGCTCCAGCAGCTCGAACTCCCCCAGCAGCTTGCTCATGGCCGTCGATTCTCCGCCGGGAATCACCAGCGCGTCGACGGCGTCGAGCTCGGAGCGCCGCCGCACCGTGACTGCCTCGGCGCCGGCCTCTGCCAGCGCGGCCAAGTGTTCTCGGGTATCTCCCTGCAGCGCAAGGACTCCGACGCGCGGGCTCACTTCGCGGGCGGCGTGAAGTCGCGCTGGTAGCGGGTCAGCCCCTCCTGCATGACCGCGGCGACCATCTCGCCGTACTGATTGAACAGCTTGCCCTGCGTCAGCGACCGACCCCCGCATGCCGACGGCGATGACTGGTCGTAGAGCAGCCATTCGTCGGCGCGGAACGGTCGCATGAACCACATGGCGTGGTCGAGTGACGCGATCATCAGGTGCTTGCGCTCGTCGGGGTGATTGACCTGTGCCGAACCCAGCAGGGTGAGGTCGCTGAGGTAGGCCAGCGCGCAGATGTGCAGCACCGGATCGTCGGGGAGCGGATCGGTGTGCCGGAACCACACCTGCTGCTGAGATGCCTTGCCAGGCAACACCGCAACCTGATCACGCGGGACGATGCGGACGTCCCACTCGGCGAACTGGGCGAAGCCGGCGTCATCGAAGGCTCCGCCGGAACGGAACCCTGGCAGGTCGTCCGGAGGCGGCGCCGCGGGCATCGCGTCCTGGTGTTCGATACCGCTCTGATCGGTCTGGAACGACGCCGACATCGAGAAGATCGTCTCGCCGTGCTGCACGGCGCTCACCCGTCGCGTCGCGAAGGAGCCGCCGTCCCGCAACCGCTCGACCAGATAGACGGTCGGCGCCCTGGCATCGCCCGGCCGCAGGAAGTAGCCGTGCAGCGAATGGACCTGGTACCGCGGGTCGACCGTGCGCACGGCAGACACCAGCGACTGGCCCGCCACGTGGCCGCCGAAAGTGCGTTGCAGAAACCCGGATTCGGGGCTGAACACCCCACCACGGAACATGTTGACCTCGAGTTGCTCGAGGTCGAGGATTTCTTCGATGGACATGCGTCAGCACTGCTCTTCGTGCAAGCGGCTCATCGGTCGGGGTTACCAGCCGCGTTCGGCGAGCCGGTGCGGCTGTGCGATGTCCTCCACGTTGATGCCGACCATGGCCTCACCCAGCCCGCGCGACACCTTGGCCAGCACGTCGGGATCGTCGTAGAAGGTGGTGGCCTTCACGATGGCCGCCGCCCGCGCCGCGGGATCGCCGGACTTGAAGATGCCCGAGCCCACGAACACCCCCTCGGCACCGAGCTGCATCATCATCGCCGCATCGGCCGGGGTGGCGATGCCACCGGCGGTGAACAGCGTGACCGGCAGCTTGCCCGCCCGTGCCACCTCGACCACCAGCTCGTAGGGTGCCTGCAATTCCTTTGCCGCGACGAACAACTCGTCCTCCGACAGGGAACCCAAGCGACGGATCTCGCCGCCGATCTTGCGCATGTGCGTCGTCGCGTTCGACACGTCACCGGTGCCCGCCTCACCCTTGGAGCGGATCATCGCCGCCCCCTCGGTGAGCCGGCGCAGCGCCTCGCCCAAATTGGTGGCGCCGCACACGAACGGCACGGTGAACTTCCACTTGTCGATGTGATTGGCGTAGTCGGCCGGGGTCAGGACCTCGGACTCGTCGACGTAGTCCACGCCCAGGCTCTGCAGGATCTGCGCCTCGACGAAGTGACCGATGCGCGCCTTGGCCATCACCGGGATGGTGACCGCGGAGATGATGCCCTCGATCATGTCGGGATCGCTCATCCGCGAGACCCCACCCTGGGCCCGAATGTCGGCGGGCACGCGCTCGAGCGCCATGACCGCGACGGCGCCGGCGCCCTCGGCGATGCGGGCCTGCTCGGGTGTGACGACGTCCATGATGACGCCGCCCTTGAGCATCTCGGCCATGCCGCGCTTGACGCGCGCGGTGCCAGTCAGCGAGGTGTCAACGGATTGCACGGGTATCTCCTCCAAATCAGTACCGATCCAGTCTAGTGGCCGGGCCAAATCGGTTTGATCCGCAGCTAGCGGATGGACTGCAGCTCGCGCGCCGGGCCCGTCGAACCCGGTGCGACCAGCGCGTTCGCCTCAACCAGCAGCTCGCCGAGTTGCAGCGGGTACACCGTCTCCCCGCCTTCGACCAGCGCGCCGATCGCGGCCTCGTCACACCAGCGGTGGCCGTGGATGGTCCGGTTCTCCAGCGAGGTGAAGCCCGCCGTCGACGGCTCGAACCGCAGCGTCCGGTAGACGAAGAACATCTCCTCGCTGCGGATCACCGATCCGTTGAAGTCGAAGACCGCGTCGCGCTTCCAAACGGGCCCCACCAGGTCGGCCCTGCTGACGCGCAGGCCCGTCTCCTCGGCCAGTTCGCGCACGGCGGCATCGGGCAGCGTCTCGCCCGGCTCGACGGCGCCACCGACCGTGAACCACCACCGCGGCGACGTGTCGCTCGCCGGGTCCGAGCCGCAGAACAGCAGGACGTAGCCGAGCTCGTCGAGCAAAACGATGCGGGCGGACGTGCGCTTGTAGACCTGCTGCCCGGCGGAACGCTGCGCGGCCCGCTCGGCGATCTCGAAATAGCTTGGCATTGCCGCAGTTCCGCCCAGATGCAGCAGGCGCACCAGCGGCCGTTCCCGCAATGCGAGGGTGTCGCGGACCGCATCGTTGTGGAAGCGGCGGCCCAGCAGCACCCGCGCTTCGGCGTCGGCCATCTCGGCGACCAGGGCGACGGGCAGCAGCGCTGGGTCGACCGACGCGAGCGCGGTCGACAGCTCGTTCTCGGCGGCCTCCCTGGCGCTGCGGGGGGCTCGCTCCGCGGCGTCGGCCAGCGCCGCCAGTTGTCGGCCCGCCGGTCCGTTGCCGTATGCGTCGGTCGCGACGGCGCGCGCCACCACGGCCCGTCGGGCCAGGATGCCGTCCAGGGCCTGCCAGGACAGGTCGTACCGGACGTGCAGGCGATCCAGCCGGTGGGCCGTCTGGAACGCCCAGATCCCGCCCACCAGCAGCACCAGCGCCACGACGACCAGAGCCGAGACCACGATCCAGGTCATCACGCGATGTCTCCTGCCGCTTGCCTGCGGTCCGCCGCCTTGCGCGCGCGGGACTCCCGCCTGGCCTTGCCCGTCGGCTTCCGCGGTCCCGCCGGCTCGCCGCTGACGCGGACCTTGACGCCCGCCCCCGACACCGTCTCGTAGACCCGCAGGATCTCGCGCGCGACGACCGACCAGTCGTATCGGCGCACGGCCTTGTCCGCGGCGTCGATCAGGCGCCGGCGGCCGGCGTCGTCGGTGAGAACCCCGATCAGCGCCTCGGCCAGCGCCGCCGGGTCGTCGACCGGCACCAACCGGCCCGCCGAGCCTTCGACGAGGACCCGCCGAAACGCGTCGAGATCGCTCGCCACCACCGCGGTACCCGCCGCCATGGCCTCGACGAGGACGATGCCGAAGCTCTCACCGCCGGTGTTCGGCGCGCAGTACACGTCGGCGCTGGCCATCGCGGATGCCTTCTCGGCGTCGTCCACCAACCCCAGGAAGCGCAGGTGACCGGCCAGGTCGCCGGCCGCTTCCTTCAGTTCCTCCTCGTCACCGCGGCCGACGACGAGCACCTCGACGTCGGGTAGCGCCTCGACGAGGGCGGGCAGCGCACCGAGCAGGACCGCCATGCCCTTGCGCGGTTCGTCGTACCTGCCGAGGAACAGCACCGTCCGACCGGGCCTCGGGTAGCCGGGCAGCGTCGGCGCCGTGGCGAACGACGCGACGTCGACGCCGTTGGGGATCTCGACGGCGTCGGACCCAAGGGCCTCCATCTGCCAGCGCCTGGCCAGGTCGGAGACCGCGATGCGGCCGACGATCTTCTCGTGCCAGGGCCGCAGGATTCCCTGAAAGACGCTGAGCGTCAACGACTTCGTGGTCGAGGTGTGGAACGTCGCGACGATCGGTCCCTCGGCGATCATCAGTGCCAGCATCGACAGGCTCGGTGCGTTGGGCTCGTGCAGGTGCAGGACATCGAAGTCCCCGTCGAGCAACCACTTCTTGACCTTGCGATGGGTGGCGGGACCGAACCGCAGCCGCGCGACGGATCCGTTGTACGGGATGGGCACCGCCTTGCCGCCGGAGACGACGTAGTCGGGCAGGTCGGCCTCCGGCGACGAGGGCGCCAGCACGCTGACCTGGTGCCCGTAGGCGCGCATCACCTCGGCGAGTTGGAGGACGTGCGCCTGCACGCCCCCCGGCACGTCGAACGAGTACGGGCACACCATCCCGATCCGCATGTCGACTACCCGCCGCCCACGTCGTCGACCGCCTCTTCGCTGCGTTCCGGCCCGCGCAGCCTGGCCCTGCGCTCCTCGGGCAGATCGGCGATCCACTGGGGTTGCATCATGTGCCAGTCGGCGGGGTGGGCGGCGATGTTGGTGCCGAACCGGTCGGCCAGCATCTGGGTGATGACGGCGACGTCACCCGACGAGGTGTCCAGCCGCGGGCCCACGGCCGTGACGGCGACCTCGGGTTCGTAGTACGAGTGCACCGGCAGCAGTGCGGCACCCGTCGACAGCGCGAGCTTGGCGGGACCCGCGGGCAGCATCGTGGCCTCGCCGAAGAGATCGACCCTGACCCCGGATTTCGTGAGGTCGCGATCGGACATCAGGCAGACCAGGCCGTTGCCGCGCAGGCGTTCCGCGAGCACCTCGAACGGCGGTCGCTCGCCGCCCGTCAGCGGAAGGACCTCGAATCCCAGGCTCTCGCGGTACTCGAGGAACCGCTTGTACAGCGACTCGGGCTTGAGCCGTTCGGCGACCGTGGCGAACCGTCCGTGGGTGTTGGTGAGCCACACGCCCGACATGTCCCAGTTGCCACTGTGCGGGAGCGCCAGGATGGCCCCGCGACCATTGGCGAGCGCCGCCTCGACGTGCTCACCACCGATCGACGCCTCGTCCAGTCGACGGGCCAGCACCTGGTGATTCATCGACGGCAACCGGAATGCCTCCCGCCAGTAGCGCGCGTACGAGGCCAGGGAAGCACGGATCAGGCTGCCCGGCACCTCGGCGGCGGGCACGCCGATCACCCGTGCGAGGTTCTTCCGCAGCTGTTCGGGTCCACCACCGCGCGAGGCGTACCGCGCACCAGCCTCAAAGGCGTTGCGCGCGGCGAACTCCGGCATCGCGCGCACTGCCCGCCAGCCCGCGGCGTAGCCGAGATCGGTCAGCTGGTCGCCGAAGGGCAGCCGGAAACCCGGCACGCTCGGCAGTCCCGCCTGGATTCTTCCCACCATCCCGCCGCCGGGCGGCGTGCTCACGGTTCGCTCGCTTCCTCTTCGGAATCGTTGGGCGGCGCCGTCCCCGTGTTGAGCGGAGCCGTTGCGCCCGGTGAGGTCCGCACCGAGTGCAGCCGCTGACCCAGCGTGACGAGGCTGGCCACCGCCAGCGCCCACATCGACACCGGTAGCAACCATGGCGCGTGCAGCCACGACACCCCGGAGAACCCGGCGCCGACCAGCACGATGATCAGCCGTTCGGGCCGCTCGATGAATCCGCCGTCACCCTTGAGCCCGTTCGCCTCGGCCCTGGCCTTGGTGTACGAGATGACCTGCGACGTGACCAGCGAGATCATGGTCGCCACCGCGAGCGCCGCGCTGTGCACCCCGAAGGCCGCCCACCACAGCAGCCCGCAGAAGATCGCGCCGTCGCCGATCCGGTCGCACGTCGCATCCAGCACGCCCCCGAAGGCGGTACTGAAGCCGCGTTCGCGGGCCATGGCCCCGTCGAGCATGTCGGCCAGGACGAACACGAACACGGTGAAGGCGCCCCACCACAGTTGGCCGATGGGGAACAGCGTGAGCGCGGCGATCACGGTGCCCGCGGTGCCGACGATCGTGATGCTGTCGGGGGTGAGCCCCAGCCGCAGCGCGGTTCTCGCCACCGGACGGCTCAGTTTGGCGTAGGCCGCCCTGGTCAACAGGTAGAAGTCGCTCACGACTGGGCCGTCCACTCGGCGGCCAGCAGCAGGCGGGTGTCGCGCAGCAGCTGAGGGATCACCTTGGAGTCCCCGATGATCGTGATGAAGTTCGCGTCACCGCCCCAGCGCGGCACGACGTGCATGTGCAGGTGCTCGGCGAGACTGCCGCCTGCCGAATGCCCCAGGTTCAACCCGACGTTGAAGCCGTGTGGCCGGGAGACGGCCTTGATGACGCGAATCGCCTTCTGCGCGAACGCCATCAACTCCGCGCTCTCCGCGTCGGTGAGGTCTTCGAGCTCGGAGACTCTGCGGTAGGGGACGACCATCAGGTGGCCGGGGTTGTACGGGTAGAGGTTCAGCACGGCGTAGACCAGTTCGCCGCGCGCCACCACCAGGCCGTCCTCGTCGGACATCGTCGGGATGTCGCTGAACGGCTCCGACGACGACGCCGATCCCCCGCCGGGCACCTTGGCCTCGGCGATGTAGTTCATCCGGTGCGGCGTCCACAGCCGCTGCAGATGATCGGGATCACCCACGCCGCGGTCGGTGATCGTCCGTTCCGGATCCACCGTCACACCTTGACCAGTTCGGCTGTGGGAACTGCATTCTCGCGTCGGGCGATCCAGTCCGCGATGACGTCCACGGCCACGTCGCGCGGCACGCCGTTGATCTGCGTGCGGTCTGCGAAGCGGAAGCTGACCGCACCCGCCTCGACGTCGCGTTCGCCGGCAAGCAGCATGAAGGGCACCCGCTGATTGGTCTGGTTGACGATCTTCTTCGCCATCCGGTCGTCGCTGGCATCGACGCCGGCGCGAATGCCCCGCGTCTTCAATTGCGCCGCAACGTCTTCCAGATATGGCACGAACGCGTCGGCCACCGGGATGCCCACCACCTGCACCGGAGCCAGCCAGGCCGGGAAGGCACCCGCATAGTGCTCGGTCAGCACCCCGAAGAACCGCTCGATGGACCCGAAGAGCGCCCGGTGGATCAGCACCGGCCGCTGACGGCTGCCGTCGGCGGCGGTGTACTCCAACTCGAACCGCTCCGGCATGTTGAAGTCCAGCTGGATCGTCGACATCTGCCAGGTGCGCCCCAGCGCATCCTTGACCTGCACCGAGATCTTCGGCCCGTAGAACGCCGCGCCACCCGGGTCGGGGACCAGGTCCAGCCCCGACGCCTCGGCGACCTCGCGCAGCGTGTCGGTGGCCTCGTCCCACACCTCGTCGGACCCGACGTACTTGTCGGGGTCCTTGGTGGACAGCTCCAGGTAGTAGTCGTCGAGGCCGTAGTCCGACAGCAGGTCGAGCACGAACCGCAGCAGTGAGGTCAGCTCGTCGCGCATCTGCTCGCGGGTGGTGTAGATGTGCGCGTCGTCCTGGGTCATGCCGCGCACCCGGGTCAGGCCGTGCACCACGCCGGACTTCTCGTAGCGGTAGACCGAGCCGAATTCGAAGAGCCGCAACGGAAGTTCGCGGTACGAGCGTCCACGGGCCCGGTAGATCAGGTGGTGCATCGGGCAGTTCATCGGCTTGAGGTAGTAGTTCTGCCCCGGCTTGCGCACGGTGCCGTCGTCGTTGAGTTCCTCGTCGATGTGCATCGGGGGGAACATGCCGTCGGCGTACCACTCGAGGTGGCCCGAGGTGACGTACAGGTGTTCCTTGGTGATGTGCGGGGTGTTGACGAACTCGTAGCCCGCCAGCTCGTGCTTGCGGCGGGAGTAGTCCTCGAGCTCGCGCCGGACGATGCCGCCCTTGGGGTGGAACACGGGCAACCCGGAGCCCAGCTCGTCGGGGAAGCTGAACAGGTCCAGCTCGACGCCGAGCTTGCGGTGGTCGCGGCGCTGCGCCTCCTCGATCAGCTCGAGGTGACGGTCGAGCGCCTCCTGCGACTCCCACGCGGTGCCGTAGATGCGCTGCAGACTGGCGTTCTTCTGATCGCCGCGCCAGTAGGCCGCCGAGCTGCGGGTCAGCTTGAACGCTGGGATGTAGCGGGTGGTGGGGATGTGCGGGCCGCGGCACAGGTCGCCCCAAATCCGTTCGCGGGTACGGGGATTGAGGTTGTCGTAGGCGGTCAGTTCATCATTGGACCCGGGCGGGCCGACCTCCATCACGTCGGGGTCGCCGGACTTGTCGTCGACGAGCTCGAGCTTGTAGGGCTCGTCGGCGAGGTCCTCGCGCGCCTCGTCCTTGCTCTCGTACACGCGCCGGTCGAACAACTGCCCGTCCTTGACGATCTGGCGCATGCGCTTCTCGAGCGCGGCCAGGTCCTCCGGTGTGAAGGCCCGGGGCACGTCGAAGTCGTAGTAGAAGCCGTCGGTGATGGGCGGGCCGATGCCCAGCTTCGCCTCAGGGAACAGCCCCTGCACCGCCTGGGCGAGCACGTGGGCGGCCGAGTGCCTGATGACGCTGCGGCCGTCCTCGGTGTCGGCGGCGACGGGGGTCACCTCGACGTCGGCCTCCGGGATCCAGGACAGATCGCGCAGACGGCCCTCGGCGTCACGGACGACGACGATCGCGTCGGACGCACCCCGTCCCGGCAGGTCGGCGTCCCTGACCGCGGCGCCCGCCGTCGTCCCGGCAGCGACCCGGATCGGGGCTGCGGGGGCAATGCTGGCGGCGGCGGTCATCGGTGTGTCTCCTCATCGAGGGTCATGGGTGTTGGATCGCGACCATGGTATCGGTGCTGGTGTCCCTACCGTGCCCAACGTCCGGCTCAGTCCGAGCCCAGACCGATCGGACTCCTCAGCCACGGCTCGTCGATGCCCAGCAGGCCCGCGGCGAAGCTGAGCGCCCCCAGCAGCCACAGCGTCGCCATCACGACGGCTGCGGTGAACACGACGCCCAAGGTCTTGACCCACGGACCCTGGGCCTTGAACCAGGCCATGAACCGGTCGTAACGGTCGCGGGTGAAGCGCAGCAGCCGGTGCGCCCACTCGAACTCGGTGGCCAGGATGGCCAGCCCGACGAACACGATGGCCCATCCGGGGCCGGGATACGGGATCGCCACGATGCCCGCCGCAAGCACGGCGAGGCCGACGACGCCGACGACGACGCGGTAGGTGAAGTCGTACGTCGGCCGGTCCCGCAGGGTGTCACGCCATCTCGCCCACGCGTGCTTGAGGTCGCCCGCCCGACTCATGGCTGCCCCGGCAGCAGCGTCAGGAAGAGCGCCTCGGCCTCGCACAGCACCGCGTCGCCGTCCATCAGGCGACCGGCGACGAAGATCTTGCGGCCCTCGATCCGGTCGATGCCCGCATCCACCTGCAACTCCTTCTCCACCAGGGCGATCTTGCGATAGTTCACGTGCAGGAACGCGGTGCGCTGGCGCGGGCTCCTGCTGAGTTTGAACGCCGCGAAGCCCAGCAGCGAGTCGAACAGCAGAGCCAGCGCGCCGCCGTGCACCGCGCCGTTGCGGCCGAGGTGGAAGCGGCGGAAGTGGGCGGTCCCGCCGACCCTGCCGTCCTCGGTGACCGTCAGGTTGACCGGAACCTGCATGATGTTGCCCCGGTTGGGCAGGTCCATCCGCCGTCCCGACGGCGAGTGCCACTCGTCGGCGTCGTGCGGTGCGAGCAGTCGGTTGACGTCCTCGATGAGGTCGGCGGCGCGCGTCACGACGTCGTCGGGCGCATCGGCACCGCGGGTCAGGTCCTGCAGCCTGCGGACGGCCTCGACGAATCTCCCGTAGTCGGGTCCGCCGCGGGTCGTCGGCACAGGCGGGTTGAATCCGCCGCCGGACTGCGGGTCTGGTTCATCGGTGGCCACCCGCCCACCGTATTGGGTGCGCGACGGCCTGCCGTCATGCCCCGGTGTCGCTCAATGCCTCGAACTCGGCGTCGGTGAGCGTGACGTCGGCTGCGGACACGTTCTCGTCGAGATGTGCGACGCGCGACGTCCCCGGAATCGGCACCATGACGGGTGACCTCTTCAGCAGCCAGGCCACCGCCAGCTGCGACGGCTTGATCCGATGCTCGGAGGCGATGCGCTGCAACGGTCCCCCGTCGGCGACCAGGGGCCCCGAGCCCAGCGGCGCCCAGGGGATGAAGGCGATGCCCTGGGCCTCGCACGCTTCGAGGAGCGGCTCGGCCTTGCGCTCGGCCATGTTGTAGCGGTTCTGCACGGACGCGATCGGGGCGACCTTCTGGGCCGCCGCCAGCTGATCGACGGTGATCTCGGAGAGCCCGATGTGCCGTATCTTGCCCTCCTTCTGCAGCGCGGCGAGTTCGCCGACCTGGTCCTCCGCGGGGAACTTGTCGTCGATGCGGTGCAACTGGAAGAGGTCGATGCGGTCGGTGCCCAGCCGGCGAAGGCTCATCTCGACCTCCTGACGCAAATAGGCCGGGAAGCCGAGCGGCGTCCACGCGTTCTCCCCCGTCCGAAGTAGCCCGGCCTTGGTGGCGACGACGATGCCGTCGCGGTAGGGGTGCAGCGCCTCGCGGATGAGCTCCTCGGCCACGTACGGCCCGTACGAGTTGGCGGTGTCGAAGAAGTCGATGCCGAGTTCGACGGCGCGGTGCAGCACGCGGATGGCCTCGGCGTGGTCGTCGGGTGGGCCCCAGATGCCGTTGCCGGTGAGCCGCATGGTGCCGAAGCCGAGTCGGTTGACGGTCAGGTCACCGCCGATGGTGAGCGTTCCTGATTTCTGCGCGACGGGTTGGGTGGTCACGCCGTTGACCGTACGCCGAAGGTGAGATGGTGAAGCGGTGAAACTGAGTGACCTCGCCGGGCTTTCGTTGACCTACCCCGAGGTCGGGGCGACGGCGGGCCCGTTGCCGCAGGGGTACCACCACCTCCATGCGTCGGCCGTGATCGGCCACGGACGGGCGCGTTACGAGCAGGCCGCCGACGAGGTGATGCGCTGGGGCATGCTGCGTGGGGCCGGCGTCCGTGTCGAGGCGACGACGGAGGTCGCCGCGGTGGGTTCGGAGGTGATCGTCGGAGTCGGCCCGCTCACGGCGCCGTGCCGGGTGGTCTACGTCGTGGCCGAGCCCAACCGGCGTGGCTTCGCCTACGGCACCCTCCCCGGTCATGCCGAGACCGGCGAGGAGTTGTTCGCCGTGCGCTATGACCCGATCGGCGAGACGGTGCACGCGGAGGTCACCGCGTTCTCCCGCCACGGGACGTGGTGGAGCAAGCTGGCGGGGCCCGTGACGTCGCTGGCCCAACGCCTCATCAGCAAGCGGTATCTCAAGGCGCTGTAGCTCTTTCGGTCGACTGCGAATCAGCGCACCGTGCGACGCAGCCAGTCGAGGACGGGCGGGGCCACGTCGCCGACGGCCGATTCGGCGACGATCCAGTGCGGCTTGCCGGGGTGGTCGTGGTGCTCGGCACGGTAACGCCGCGCGATCCGGCGCGAGATCCACGGCGCCACGTTCTCGTCGGCGCCCGCACTGACGCACAGCACCGGACACGTCACGTCGGACGCACTGACCCGGGTGGCTGCCGAACCCACCGACAGCTCCCGGAACACCCGGCCGGAGTCGCGGGCCAGCTGCGGGATCAGGGCCTCCCGCTCGGCGGACGGCAGCGTGCTGAGCGGGACATCGCGCATCGTCCTGGCCGACGGTAGGAAGGGCTTTCCGGCAAGCACTTTGGTCATGACGGGCACGAAGTGCGGCAGCACCCGAGGTCGCAGCCACAGCACGCCGGGCGGGACCGACGCCAGCAGCACCACTGCCAGCGGATCGCGCGCGGCAGCGATCCGCTGGGCCAGCAGACCTCCCATGCTGTGGCCGATCACGATCGCCGGCGCCCCGATGGCGTCGTAGGCCTCGAGTGCCACGGCGAAGCACTCGTCGATGCCGGTGCGCGCGAGCACTGCGTCGTCGGACGGTTCTCGGCCCGGTAGCGCGGGCACGTGGACGCCGTGCCCCTCGGCTTGGAGGAGGCGCGTCCACGGGGCCAGCAGGGACGGTCTGCCGAAGACGCCGTGCAGCAACAGGATCGGGGGCCTGACGGGGTGAGGGGATTCGAGGTCCACGTCGTCAGTGTGCTGCGTCTGCGGTGCGGAATCGATTACCCGCGGGGTAAACGAATGGCCACCGAACGACCTTCATCAGCCCAGACTGATAAGTTGGAGCTGATGACTTCCCGGCAATCCGATCGCGAGCGCGCCGCCCGGGCGCTGTTCGTCAGCATGGGCCTGCTCCGCCGCAGACTCCGCGCGTCGGGGTCACCGGGCGAGCTGGCCTTCCCCGAGGTCGCCGCCATCGCACGACTCGAGCGCAGCGGTCCGGCGACCTCCGCCGAGCTGGCCCGCCTCGAGCAGATCAGTCCTCAGTCGATGGGCGCGACCCTGGCGGGCCTCGAGGAGCGCGGGCTGGTGGCGAGAAGTGCCGACCCAGCCGACGGGCGCCGGGTGGTGATGTCGGCGACCGAGACGGGGCTGCAGGTGCTCGGCAGGCGCCGAGACGTTCGCGTCGAGCAACTGGCCGAGGGCCTCGCCGACTTCACGCACGAGGAGCTGCAACAGATCCTGGCGGCGGCGCCGTTGATCCAGCGCCTCGCGGACGGCCTGTAGATGAGCCAGACCTCGACGACGGCGTCACCGCCCGCCACGCGCGACGGCTACAAGTGGGTGGTCCTCACCAACACCACCGCAGCGGTCTTCATGTCGGCGCTGGACGGTTCCATCGTCATCATCTCGCTGCCCGCCATCTTCCGCGGCATCCACCTCGATCCGCTGGCGCCCTCCAACATCGGCTACCTGCTGTGGATGATCATGGGCTACCGGCTGGTCCAGTCGGTCCTCGTCGTCTCCCTCGGCCGCCTCGGCGACATGTTCGGCCGCGTCCGCGTGTACAACTCGGGTTTCACGGTCTTCACGTTCGCCTCGATCATGCTGTCGTTCGACCCGTTCATCGGAGGTCACGCGGCCATGTGGCTGATCGGCTGGCGTGTGCTGCAGGCCACCGGCGGCTCGATGCTCACGGCGAACTCGGCGGCCATCCTCACCGACGCGTTCCCCGCCGAACGTCGCGGGTTCGCACTTGGCTTCAATCAGGTTGCGGCGCTTGCCGGCTCGTTCATCGGATTGGTGGCGGGCGGGCTGCTGGCGGCCTGGGACTGGCGCGCGGTGTTCTGGGTCAACGTGCCCGTCGGCATCTTCGGCACGATATGGGCTTACCGGAAGTTGCGCGAGCCGTCCACCGCGTCGCACCACCCCGGCCGGATCGACTGGTGGGGCAACCTCACGTTCGCAGGCGGTCTCAGCGCCATCCTGGTGGCGATCACCATGGGACTGCAACCGCACGGCGGCCACGCCACCGGGTGGCAGAACCCCGTCGTGCACGTCGTGCTGGCGGCCGGGGTCCTGGCTCTCATCGCCTTCGTCGTCATCGAGTCACGCATCTCCGAACCGATGATCCGACTGAGCCTCTTCCGCAACCGGGCCTTCGCCGCGGGCAACGCCGCCACCCTCGCGTTCTCACTGGCTCAGGGTGGGTTGCAGTTCATGCTGATCATCTGGCTCCAGGGCATCTGGCTGCCGCTGCACGGCTACGACTACGTCGACACGCCGCTGTGGGCGGGGATCTTCCTGCTGCCCCTGACGGCGGGCTTTTTGGTGTCCGGCCCACTGTCGGGCACGCTGTCCGACCGCTTTGGTTCCCGCGGCATCGCGACCGCGGGGATGACGCTGTTCGGTGCGACGTTCATCGGCCTTCTGCTGTTGCCCATCGACTTCCCCTACTGGGCCTTCGCCCTCCTGATCGCCGCGAACGGCATTGGCAGCGGCATGTTCTCGGCTCCCAACACGTCGTCGATCATGAGCAGCGTGCCCGCCGACCAGCGCGGCGTCGCATCGGGCATGCGCGCCACATTCCAGAATTCGGGCACCGCCCTGTCGATCGGCGTCTTCTTCTCGCTCATGGTCGCGGGCCTGTCGTCGCGACTGCCGGAAGCCATGTCCAGCGGCCTGATCCAGCAGGGCATTGCGCCGGACGTCGCTCACCAGGTCGGCGCGCTCCCACCGGTGGCCACGCTCTTCTCGGCCGTGCTCGGCGTGAACCCCCTCGAGCACCTGCTGGCGCCGACGGGCGCGCTGGCCACCATCCCGGTCGCCAATCAGCAGGCGATCACCGGCCGGGAGTTCTTCCCCCACCTCATCTCGGCGCCCTTCGAGCACGGTCTGGCCATCGTGTTCATCGCCTCGGCCATCCTCGCGGCGCTGGCCGCGCTCGCATCCCTGATGCGGGGTACCTCGCGCTAGTCGCGCCGGCGTTTGGCGAGAGTGAACCGGTCGACGGGTTCGATGGCGCCGTAGAGTCCCTTCACGGCGTAGTAGGTGGCCTGGATCGTGGTCTGCGAGCCGGGCCCCGGCCCGGGATCGACCGAGAAGGCCACGAAGCCATAGGGATTCACGGGATCGCGGAATGCAGACCACGGCGCGGCCTCGCTGACGTAGACCGGTCGCTTCAGCCCGGTCGCCGGGTCGACCGCACCGACTCCGGTCAGCACCTTGCAGTGCCCGTCGGGGAAGAGCAGGCCGTTGGACGGGATCGACGTACCACCACCACCGATGACGAGATGCACTGTCCCCATGGTGGTGTCGATGACATCGGATCCGGCGTCGACGGGGACGGGCGTCAGGGTGTCGGTGGGCATGGCGCCCCTGATCGGGTGCGACCGCTCGTAGTGATGTTCGTGGCCGCAGACCACCAGGTCGACGCCGTAGCGGTCGAACAGCGGCAACCATTGCTGACGGATGGCGAGGTCGGCTCCGTTGGCGTTCGCAGTCGAGATCGCCGTCTGGTGCATGCAGACGACGATCCAGTCGATGGTGGTGTCCCCCTGCGCGGCAGCCAGTTCCGCTTCGAGGAACCGTCGCTGCGCACCGCCCGAATAGCCGCGGACGTAGGAATTCCCGCCGTCCTGGTAGCAGATGTCGTCGTTGTTCAGGCTGATCACCCTGACCGCGCCGGCGGTGAACGCGTACCAGAGCCCGCGCACCTCGGGATCGGACTTCGCATCGGGAAGCGCGAAGTAGGTTTGGTAGGCGCCATAACCGATGGGACCGTTGCCCCGTTCGTTCTCGTGGTTGCCCGCCGCGGGCATCCAGGGGCGGTGCCGTGCCGACCGACTGTTGTTGTCGAACCAGTCCGACCACGCGCGGATCCGATCGGCGGACAGGTTGGCGTAGCAGAGATCACCGTTGACGAGGTTGAACAGCGGGCCGATGCGTTCGATGCCGGTCGTCACGTCCCCGGCGGCGGGCGATCCTCGATTATCGCTGACGTACCCCGTCCCTGCCGCGTGATTCAGCGTGGGGGTCGACTGGTCACCGAAGCTGGTGAACGTGAATGCCGCCCTGCCGCGCGGCGCCGTCCGGAACGCCCCGAGTTCGGGCGCCGTGCCGTCGTGCACGGCCGCGTACACGTAGTCGGTGTCGGGCATCAGGTTCGTCAGCCGTGCATGATTGACCCGAACTTCCCTGCCGGACAGCGCATCCCGATAGGTTCGGGTCTCGGCTGTCACCGTGGACCCGAAGCCGCCCTGCGGGGTGCCGAACATGACCCGCGGACTGCGCACCGCCTCGGCGGTGTGCCACGACACGACGATCTCGGTCGCCGCGTCGGCGCCGAACTGCAGGTGCAGGCCCGCGACGCGCGACGCGTCTCCGCGACCCGGTGCAGGCCATCCGGCGGCCCCCGGGGCGGTCTTCGACTGCGTCAATGCGACGCCGGCGGCGCCCACGGCGACGCCCCCCACGGCGGTGAGCAGACCGGCACCGATGGCCGTCCGGCGTGTCACACTCGATTCGACGGTCTCCCCGTCCCCTTCTGCGCCGTTCACGCGTCGTTCGTACCCTCGATGGACGAACGCCGGGTGAACATTGCGAGCAACTGCACAGGCCGCTCGAAAGTTGCGCACGCTAGCGTGGCAGGCGATGCTCGACGAGGGGGTCGACGACGCGCGCGTCGCGTCGAGATCGAAGACTTGCTGATCGGGAGGGCAACGTATGCGGGTGCACCATCTCAACTGTGGTTCGATGGCGTCCCCAGGTGCATCCGTGATCTGCCATGTTCTGCTGATCGAAACCGACAACGGGCTGGTGCTGGTCGACTCCGGATTCGGCCTTCTCGACTGTGCCGATCCGCGCAGGATCGGTCCCACGCGCCATGTGCTGCGCCCACGGTTCGACGTCGCGGAAACCGCGGCGCGTCAGGTCGAGGCGCTCGGTTTCCACCTGGAGGACGTCCGCCACGTCATCGCGACGCACTTCGACATCGACCACATCGGCGGCATCGCCGACTTCCCCGACGCGCAGATCCATGTCACCGCGGCCGAGGCCCTTGGCGCCATGAGGGCGCCGACGCGCACCGAACGCTTCCGTTTCCAACCCGCCCAGTGGGCGCACGGGCCCAAGGTCGTGGAGCACGAGCCCAACGGCGAGAAGTGGCGGGGCTTCGCGGCAGCGAAGGAACTCGACGCCATCTCCCCCGGCATCGTCCTCGTCTCCCTGCCCGGCCACAGCCGCGGACACGCATGCGTCGCCGTCGACGCGGGCCACCGCTGGGTACTGCACTGTGGTGACGCGTTCTACTTCGAGGGCACTCTCGACGGCCGATCTCCGGTGCCGCTCGGGATCAAGTTCTCCGAGAGTCTGATCGCCTTCGACCGGAAGGCCGTGCACGACAACCACGCTCGCCTCGCGGAGCTGTACGCCCGTCGCGAGGCCGACCTGATGATGGTCTCGGCGCACGACCCCAAGCTGCTGGCCGACGCGCTCGCCACGAACGTCTAGGTTCCTGGCGCCGACTGCGCCCCGCGGACCAGCCTGCCCGGCAACTCGCCGGTCGCCTCCCCGTCGGCATACACCTCGGTCCCGTTGACGAAGGTGTGCAGGTAGCCGTCGGCGGCCTGCAGCACCCGTTGACCACCCGCAGGGAGGTCGGCGACGAGTCGCGGTGACCGCGTGGTCAGGTTCTCGAAGTCGACGACGTTCACATCGCCCTTGAAACCGGGTGCCAGCACGCCCCTGTCGTCGAGACCCACCATGCGCGCCGTGTCGCGACACTGCCTCTGGACCAGCCATTCCAGATCGAACCGCCCGGTGGCGCGGTCCCGACCCCAGTGCGTCAGCAGCGTGGTGGAGAAGCTCGCGTCACAGATCGTCGAGACGTGCGCGCCGCCGTCACTCAGCCCGGGAATCGCGTTGGGGTGCGACAGCATTTCGTGCACGACGTCGAGATTGCCACCGTGGTAGTTGAACACCGGCATGTAGGCCGGACCCGCGAGCATGACGTCGTACAGAACCTCGGCGGCGGGCCTGCCCTCGCGCTCTGCCCGCGCCGCGATCGACGTCTCGGGGGCGGGCTCGTACTGCGGCGGATCGCCCAGTTCGAAGATCTGGTCGAGCGGCGCCCGCAGACCGCCACGCTCGGCGACCTCGGCGAGGACGTCCCGTCGCACCCGCGGGTCGTGGAGATCGGGCGAGGAACGGAACAACCGCGACAGCACGAACGGGTTGTACGTCCCTCGGAAGTCGACCAGCACGCCGATCGCGCGCGGGGCGACGACCGCGGTCATCTTCAGCCCCTCGTCGTTGGCACGTTCGATGGCCGCGAAGGTGTCCCGGTAGCCTTCACCGGGTTCGTGCTGCATGACCGACAGGGACAGCGGCCTTCCGGAGACCCGCATCATCTCGTACATCACCGCGATCTCGTGATCGAAGCCCTTGAGGTCCGAAACCACCTGGAAGACACCGGTTCCCGTGTCGCCGATGGCCTTCGCGATCCCGACGAGCTCGTTGATCTCGGCGCGCACCGAGGGGGTCTGCTCGCCGCGGCTGGTCTTGTGCCACTCCGTGCGCGACGTGCTGAAGCCCAGCGCGCCCGCCCGGATGCCTGCGGCCGCCAGCCTGCCCATCTCGGCGATGTCCTCCGGTGTCGCCGACTCCCTGTCGGCGCCGCGCCTGCCCATCACGAACAGCCGAAGGGGGTCGTGGGTCACCTGGGTGGCCACGTCGATGTCGTGGGGCATGCTCTCGACGGCGTCGAGATACTCCTCGAAGCTCTGCCACGTCCATGGCAGGCCCTCGTGCAACACCGGACCCGGCAGGTCCTCGACCCCTTCCATCAGTTCGATCAGGGCGTCGTGGTCGGCGGGGCGGACGGGTGCGAATCCCATGCCGCAGTTGCCCATCAGCGCGGTGGTGACGCCGTGCGTCGACGACGGCTGGAGCCGGCTGTCCCACGTGACCTGGCCGTCGTAGTGGGTGTGGATGTCGACGAACCCCGGGATGACGAGGGCGCCGTCGGCGTCGATCTCGCGTCGTCCCCTGCCGTCGACGACGCCGACCGCGGTGACGATGCCGTCCGCGACCGCCACGTCCGCGGTCCTGCGCGGGCCGCCGGAACCGTCGATCACGGTGCCGCCGCGGATCACCAGGTCGTGCGTCATGACCTCTCCCTCGTCAGTCTCTGCACCTGTCCGTACGCGTCGATGGGACTCTGCAGCGCCAATCCCCCGTCCGCGAACAGGGTTTGGCCCGTCACCCAGGTCAGTTCGAGAAGGCTGGTGATGGCCTCCGCGACGTCGTCGGCCTCGCCGAGTCGCCCGAGCGCGGTCCGCTCGGACAGCCCATCCACCCAGCCCGGCAGCTGCTCGGGCCGCGCCAGCATCGGCGTGCGGGTCACGCCGGGTCCCACGGCGTTGACGCGGATCCCGTGCGGTCCCCACTCGGCCGCGGCCACCCGGATGAGCATGTCGATGCCCGCCTTCGACACGCAGTAGGCGCCCATGTCACGGTCGGCAAGTGTCCCGCTGATGCTCGACACCGCGACGATGGAGCCACCGACACCCGCATCGATCATGGCCCGCGCGCCCGCGCGGATGGCAAGCCAGGTTCCGGTGAGGTTGACGTCGAGCACCCGGCGCCAGTGCTCGGGAGTCTGCTCCAGCAGCAGCCCCGATGCGCCGATCCCCGCGCACGTGACGAACCTGTCGGGGGCGCCGACCGACGCCACGGTGTGCTCCATGGCCGCGGCCACCGACTCGGGATCGCTGATGTCGCAGGTGATGTCGCCGCCGACGAGATCCCAGACCAGAACCCGGCCGCCGGCGCCTCGAAGCCGGTCGACCACGGCGCTGCCGATTCCCGATGCCCCTCCGACGACGACGGCGCTCACCTCGGCGCTCCGATCAACTCGACGCACACCCCGTCGGGAGCGGTGACGACCGCCATGGCGACGGTGGTACCCCGCGGACCCGGCATGGAGATGCGCCGCACCCCGTCGGTGAAGCCGAGTTCGGCGAGCCGGGCGAGCGTGGGCTCCACGTCCCGCTCCATCGACAGCAGGAAGAACCCCGGCCGCGGTCCCGTGGGCGGGTCTGGTACGGCACCGGTCACGCCCTCGAAGCAGACGAGTTCGACGATGCCGGAGTCGGGGAGTTCGGGATCGCCGAGGAAGACCGACCGCAGGGTGTCGGTGTCGGCGCCGAACAGCGTCGGCCAATCTCCCGTGAAGGCGTGGTCGAACAGCGGGACGAGGCCGAGCCCGTCCCGCCAGAAGCGCAGCGCCGTCTCGACGTCCGTGGTCACGATCGCCGAGTGGTGCACGCCGCGGGTCACTGCAGGACCTCCCGTCGGCCGGCCGCCCGAATCGTCGTGTCGAAGTCGCCGAGTTGGGCGGCCTGCAGCCGCTGGGCGAATATTCTTCCGCTGTAGGGAAATTGGGTGACGACCTTTCCATTGGGGTGCCGGTAGTAGTTGTTGCAGTTGGCCAGCCAGACGGTCCCGTCCATCGCCGACTGGATCTCGGCGTTGTACCGGTCGTGCACGTCGCGACGAACCTCGACGCTCGCGAGCCCGTCGCGTCGCATGCCGGACAGAATCCGGCCGACGTACTCCGCCTGCGCCTCCAGGACGAAGATGATGGACGTGACACCGTTGGTGTTCGGCCCGTACAGCGTGAACAGGTTCGGATATCCGGGAATCGCGGTGCCCAGATAAGCCTCGGCGCCATCACTCCAGTCGTCGTGCAACCGGGCACCTGCGCGGCCCCGGACATCAAGGCTGGCAAGGTAACTCGCGGCCTTGAAGCCGGTGCCGAACACCACCGTGTCCACCGCGTGCTCGACGCCGTCGGCGGTGCGCAGACCGCGATCGGTGAACTCGACGATCGGCGAGGTCTCCAGCGTGACGTTGGGACGGGTGAACGTCGGGAACCACGTGCGCGAGAGCAGCGGACGCTTGCACCCGACGGGATAGGTCGGCGTCAGCTTGGCGCGCAGTTCCTCGTCGGCGATCTTGCGGCGAAGGTACTCCCTGGCGCGCTCGGTGGCGTCCGTCGTCTGGGCACCATCCGCGGCGAAGTCGATCAGTTCGTACTGCTCCAACGCGGCGTCACGGATCTTCCTGGCCTGCAACGGGTCACGTTCGAAGAGATCCTGCTGCTCGGCGGTGAAGGGCTCGTCGAACCGCGGCGATACCCAGATCGGCGTCCGCTGGAAGACCACCAGATGCCCGGCGTCCTTGGCGATCTCGGGCACGTACTGGATCGCACTGGCACCGGTGCCGATCGAGGCGACCCGCTCCCCGGCGATCAGGGTGGCATGATCCCACTCGGAGGAGTGGAACACGCGACCAGCGAAGCGCTCGGCGCCCGGAATCTCGGGAACGTTGGGGACGTCCAGCATGCCGACGGCGCTCACGACGACGTCGAACTCGTGGGTCGCACCGGAATCCGTGCACACGGTCCACCGCTGGTCGGCGTCGGACCAGTGCAGGGACTCCACGCGGGTCTTCGCGAGCAGGTGCTCGTCGAGGCCGTGCGCGGTCGCGACCCGCTCCAGGTAGGCAAGGATCTCCGGTTGATTGGCGTAGGTCTTGCTCCACCTGGGGTTCAGCGCGAACGAGAACGAGTAGAAGTGCGACGGCACGTCGCACGCCGCGCCGGGATAGGTGTTCTTGCGCCAGGTGCCGCCGAAGCCGTCTGCGGCGTCGAACACGGTGAAGTCGTAGCCGTCCTGGGCCAGCCTCACGCCCATGGCGATGCCGCCCGGTCCGGCGCCGATGATCGCGACGGTCGGCGCGCCCTCGTTACTCACCTGGCGCGTCTTCCGAATCTGGCTCCACCGGAGCATGATTGCGCGGCGAAGGTCGTCATGTCGGTGCCACGCTCGTACTCCGCCATCCAGGTGTGCGCCCAGTCGGGCAGCGGTTGGTCCCGCGGATCGTGGTTCGGTGCCTGCGACAGCGCCAGCCGCCACACCATCGTGGCCAGTTCCCGCGTGGGCACCGACTGGAACAGCGTGGGGCCGTGCCGGCGTCGGGCCCGCCTGCGCCCACCGCCCGGCCCGCGATACCTGAACTCGTCGACCAGCAGCGAGGTCGACATCAGTTCCCGGGCCGACACGCCGCGATCCGCAAACGGCACGACTTCGTCCATCGTCCGTGCGATGTCGGCGGCGACGTCGCCGATGTGCCGGAAGGTGTCGCGGACGCGCCTGACCCGGTACCACGGGTCGGGGTTCAGATGTCGGTAGAGGATCAGCCCGGAACTGCGGTGCTCGATCTCCTCGACGAAGTGCCACGTCATCAGCGATGCCACTCGTGGGTCCGAGCCTTCGAACAGCGAGTCCCGGTTGTCGAGAACGACTTTGAACAGTGGCGTGAACGTGGCTTCCAGATTGGCGATGTACGCGGCGTGGAACTCGACGGGGTGTTGGTCGACGAGTAGGTCGAAGGCGCGCGTCGCGTCGTCGTAGGCCCGTTCCAGTTCGGGATAGCGCGCCACCAGTGCGGTCATGTGCTTGCGGTGCGCCGCGGCGTGCTGGCCCTCCTGACGCAGGAATGCGTCGGCTTCGGCTGCCACCTCGGGCGATTGGTCGAATCTGTCCTGGGCCTGGCGCAGTGCCTTGATGATGTAGCGCTCGAAGGGTACGGCGATGAACGTGAAGACGTTGCAGAAGATCGCGAAGTTCGGGTTCGCCGGTTGCCACATGAACGGCACGGTGTCGTCGAATTCCCAACGGATCTTTCGCACCACCAGCTCGGTCATCGATCACCACCTCCGCGTGGACCCATCGTGAAGTACGATCAGTGTGACATTTGAGTGCTTTAGTGTAAAGCAGTGGAAGGGTGGCCGCGATGGTCGTCGACGCCGAGCAGTCGATCCGGAAGCGAATCCTCGATGCCACCTTCGTCGTGGTCTCCCGTACCGGACGCAAGAAGTTGCAACTGCTCGAGGTCGCCGCCGAGGCGGGAGTGTCCCGACCCACCGTCTACCGCTACTTCGGCTCCAAGGAGGGATTGCTCGAAGCGTTCGCGCTGTACGAGCAGGACAACTTCAACGCGGGTGTGGCCGCCGCGACCGCGGGTCTGCGAGGGGCCGACCGCGTGGAAGCGGCGCTGCAGTTCATCGTGGACCACCAGTTCTCGCACTCGCTCGACGTGTTGGTCGACATGGAGCCGGAGTACTCGCTCGCCCAGATGATGCGGGTGCTGCCGACGATGCAGGAGGGGATGCGCCACATCATGATCGGCGACGACCCCGACGTCGCGGCGGCGGCGGTGGTGCGCATCGCGGTGTGCCACTACCTGGTGCGTGGGCACGATCGCGCCGGCTTCCTGGCCGAGCTCCGGCACGCGGCCGGACTTCCTCCGCGACGACGTGGTTCCTCGTCGGGTGAGTCGAGGCTGTTACACCGATACACACCGGTGTAACAGGCACGGATCATGCGATGGCGCCGCAATCCTTGAGCTTCTCGATGCGGTCCCAGTCGACGCCGACCTCCATCAGCACCATCTCCGTGTGCTCGGAGGCCTGCGGCGCGCGCGTGGTCTGCAGCGGCTCGTGGTTGAACTGAACGGGCCCGCGGACGACCTTGAACGGCGCTCCCCCGTCGGCGGCCTCGACCTCGACGATCATGTCGTTGGCGATGGCCTGCTCGTCACTGCCAAGGTCGACGAGGCTCTGGAACGGAGCCCACTGCCCCCTCATGGTCTTCAGATGCGTGCGCCAGTACTCGAAGGGCTTGCTGCGGATGGCCTCTCGGATGAGCGCCACTGCCGCGTCGGCATTCTCGATGAGCGGCATGACGTCCCCGAAGCGCGGATCGTCCGCGGCATCCGGCAGGCCGAGGTGCTCGAACGCGTCGCGGATGTAGCCCGTCGGGCTGACGATGCACAGGTTGATGGTTCCGCCGTCGGAGGTCTCGTAGTTGCCGAGGAACGGATTGACCGACGGTGCAGCGGAATTCGGCATCGGCGACCGCATGGTCTGGCCGGTCTCCATGCCCTGGGTCACGCTTGCACCCGCCGCCCACCACGCCGTGCTCAGCA